>OODQ01000484.1_pt1 | contig 30085 bp, 28 predicted proteins | sample 1671321 | NCBI WGS metagenome assembly OODQ01 (sample SAMN06348144, study PRJEB24527) | human gut metagenome | biome: human gut; feature: ankylosing spondylitis patient; material: feces | host: Homo sapiens | place: China | collected 2015-10
GGATATTCACAATTTCTGTATTATACAAAAAAGCACCCGGATTGTCAAGCATTCCCGGCGCCTTTTGATTAAATCATATACCTGATTTTCTATCATTTTCCATCATCAAAAAAACACCGTTTCATCGGCTGGCACGGCTTTCATTTTATCCCAATCTGGACAAAAGCTGTTCCAATGCTTCGTAGCTCTCAATCGTATTTGACTCTCTTCGAAGTCCGGCGCTGTGACGCATTCCTGCGGTATACCAGGCGACATGTTTGCGCATCTCACGAATTCCTACAAACTCACCTTTTAGCTCTATCTGCTTTCTCGCATGTCGCAGGACCATCTCACAGATTTCCTCTGCCGACGGGCGTCCCAGCAGTTCTCCTGTCTGGAAGTAGTGATTCAGTTCCCTGAACAGCCATGGATTTCCTCTCACTGCACGTCCGATCATGACCGCATCGCAGCCAGTCTGTTTTATCAAAGCTTCTGCCTTCAGCGGAGAATCTACATCCCCATTTCCGACCACCGGAATCGTGATTGCTTCTTTTACTCTGCGGATGGTATCCCAGTCTGCGGTACCTGAATAATATTGCTGTCTGGTACGGCCATGTACGGCAAGTGCTGCCGCACCCGCATCCTCAATACGTTTTGCGATTTCCACGATATCTATCGGTTCATTTTCAAAGCCAATACGCACTTTGACAGTTACAGGCTTTTTAATAGCAGATGACACTTTTCGGACAATCTCTTCAATCAAATCCGGGGTTTTCAACAATGCAGAACCCTCGCCATTGTTTACAACCTTTGGCACCGGGCATCCCATATTGATATCCAGAATGTCAAACTCTCTGTCCTCAATAGATTTCGCCACCTCCGCCATGAGGTCTGGTTCACTGCCAAAAAGCTGCATGGAAACCGGGTGCTCACAAGGGTCAATTTCCATCAATGCGTAAGTGTTTTTATTATGGAAAGAAATTGCCTTGGCGCTGATCATTTCCATACAGATCAGCCCCGCTCCCTGCTCCTTGCACAGAGTTCGAAACGGCAGATCCGTCACTCCGGCCATCGGTGCCAGCACAAATGGATTGTCAATCTGGACGTTACCGATTTTCCATTGCATCTGGATTGGTTTCCCATCTGCCCCCACCAGTCTGCTACCTGTCCGCGCAGGATTCTCTTTCATGCTTTCCATTCTATCTGTCCCTTGCATGAATTTATTCCTCACTGCCCGGTGTTTTCTTCAGTTCTTCTTCAGGAATGTCTCCCAGGAAGAATACTTTGTAATACATTTCCAGGGATTCCAGAAGTTCTTTCTTCTCCTGCTGAATCTGCTTGATTTTCAGTCCGCTTCCGATTTCATCATAGCGGGCATCTGCCTCCAGTGCCTCTGTCTTGAACTGGAGTCTTCCATTTTCGTCAAATTCCAATGTCAGGATTCCGCCTACATCTTCTGTATAAAGAACGCACATGATCTGCAGTTCTTTCTTTACATGATCCGGAAGTGCATTGAAGTCCTGGTTAAAATAAAATTTCTTCTCGTAGGCGCTTGCGCCGCAGAGAGTAATGTTGTTCTGATACATATATTACTATTTCCCTCTTTCGCTATATCACTTCTTTATTACACATAACTGTAAAGCCCGCGCACTGAAACTTCTCCCGCGCTGACTTTTGTGATTTCTTTATCCTGCTTCTCCACAAGCAGTTCACCCTTTTCATCGATTCCTCTGCAGATTCCTTCAAAACTCTTGCTTCCATCCAGCACTCTTACCGGCTGGTTCAGGTTTGCCAGAATCTTATGGTAATCTTCCAGGAGATGTGTGAAATCACAGGTCTGCACAAATTTCTCATAGTTAATCTCAAAGTATTTCATCACCTGCGAGATTACCTGATTTCTGTCGTACTCCTGACCACTTTCAAGGATCAATGATGTCGCCTTATCCTGCATTTCTTCCGGAAATTCTTTAAGATTTACATTGATTCCCACTCCGATGAGGACATAATTGATCTTCACTCCATTTGTTCCCATTTCCGTCAGGATTCCGCAGATCTTTTTTCTGGATATGACCACATCGTTCGGCCACTTGATACTTACCTCAAAGCCCAGTTCTTCTACCGCCTGTGCCACTGCAAGTCCCATAACCAGCGTCAGCATAGACGCATACTGCGGAGAAAATTCCGGTCTGAGAAGCAAAGTCATCATAATAGAACTTCCTTCCGGCGCTTCCCATTTTCTGTCAAAACGGCCTCTGCCTGCTGACTGAAATTCTGCAACTGCCAGTGTTCCATGCTCTGCACCTTCTTTTGCAAGGCGCTTGATCCATGAATTCGTAGAATCTGTTTCTTTTGCAAAATGGACGGTTTTGCCCGCCCATTTTGTATTTATTGCCTTTGAAATTGTTTCTTCATTATACAGATCATTCTGTGCCATTATTTGTTCTCCGGCTCTCCTAATGTTGCTACCATAACTGCTTTGATGGTATGCATACGGTTTTCTGCCTCGTCAAATACTTTGGACTGTTCAGACTCAAATACTTCGTCTGTTACTTCCATATCTGTCAGGTTAAATCTCTCTCCCATTTCCTTGCCAATCTTTGTCTTAAGATCATGGAATGCCGGCAGGCAGTGAAGGAAGATTGCTTTCTCTCCTGCGTTCTTCATAACATCTTTTGTTACTTTATAAGGTGTCAGATCATGGATTCTCTCTGTCCATACTTCGTCCGGCTCACCCATGGATACCCATACATCTGTATAGATAACATCGGCGTCTTTTGTTCCTGTCTGAACATCTTCTGTAAGAGTGATGCTTCCGCCGGATGCTTTTGCATATTCCTCACACTGAGCAACAAGCTCTGCATTCGGGAAATATTTCTTAGTTGTGCAGGCTACGAAATGCATACCAAGTTTTGTGCAGGCAATCATCAGAGAGTTACCCATGTTGTAACGGGCATCGCCCATATATACCAGTTTGCGGCCTTTTAAATCACCGAAATGTTCACGGATTGTCAGCATATCTGCGATCATCTGTGTCGGATGGTATTCGTTTGTCAGACCGTTCCATACCGGAACACCTGCATGTTTTGCAAGTTCTTCTACAACTTCCTGACCAAATCCACGATATTCGATACCATCATACATTCTTCCCAGAACTCTTGCTGTATCTGCAATGCTCTCTTTCTTACCGATCTGAGAACCTGTCGGATCCAGGTATGTGCTTCCCATTCCAAGATCATGGGCAGCTACCTCAAAAGAGCAGCGGGTTCTTGTACTTGTTTTTTCAAAAATAAGTGCGATATTTTTGCCTCTGTAATATTCGTGAAGCTCGCCGGCTTTCTTCTTTGCTTTAAGTTCTGCGGATAAATCAATAAGATATGTGATCTCCTCCGGTGTAAAGTCTTTCAGTGTCAGAAAGTTTCTTCCTTTTAAGTTCATAATAATTCTCTCCCCGATGTCATTTATTCTCTTTTGTTATTTGTCTGTCTCCGCTTTCGGATCAGTGACGATCTCTTTCAGCGAACTTGCCAGACCTGCGATTCCCTGAATATCCGACGGAATAATGATCTTGGTTGCCTTACCGTCTGCTGCCCTGGCAAATGCTTCCAGACTCTTCAGTGTCAGAACTGCCTCATCTGCTCCTGCCTCTCTGATCATGCGGATACCCTCTGCATTGGCATTCTGAACTTTCAGAACTGCCTCAGCCTGTCCTTCTGCCTCCTTGATCATACGCTCTTTCTGAGCCTCTGCGCGGAGGATTGCTGCCTGTTTCTCAGCTTCTGCATCCAGAATTGCGGATTGTTTCTTACCTTCTGCAACAAGGATCGTAGATTTCTTCTGACCTTCTGCGATCAGGATTGCTTCACGACGTTCACGCTCAGCTTTCATCTGTTTCTCCATTGCATCCTGAATAGCTGCCGGAGGAATAATGTTCTTCAGTTCCACACGATTGACCTTGATTCCCCATGGATCAGTAGCTTCATCAAGAGAAGCTCTCATCTTGGTATTGATCGTCTCACGTGATGTAAGTGTCTCGTCCAGTTCCATGTCACCGATAATATTTCTTAAGGTTGTTGCGGACAGATTCTCGATGGCCATGATTGGATTCTCTACTCCATAGGTGTAAAGCTTCGGATCTGTGATCTGGAAGAATACAACTGTATCGATCTGCATGGTTACGTTATCCTTTGTAATAACCGGCTGCGGTGGAAAATCCACTACCTGTTCCTTCAGATTTACCTTTCTTGCTACTCGTTCAATGAACGGAATCTTGAAATGAATTCCGGTGCTCCAGGTTGCCTGATAAGCGCCAAGGCGTTCCAGAATCACTGCATATGCCTGTGGCACGATGCGGATGCAGGATGCAAGTACCCATACTGCGATAATGATAATGACTATCAGAAAAACCACGCCCATAACTAATCCTCCTTATTTTGTTTTACAATGAGTTTCACACCGCGGATCTCCTGAATCGTCACGACGGTGTCTTTGCCGATTTTTTCGTCATCGGCAGAACGTGCAGTCCATTCAATGTCATTGATACGAACCTGACCTGTCTGTGCCAGATTGTCAATGTCCTGAATCACAACTGCTTTCTTTCCAATCAGACTGTTTACATTGGTCTGTGTGGTTTCTTTGTTGAAGTACTTCATGGCCAAAGGTCTGGTAAAAATCAAAAGTACCAGAGAAACGCACAAAAAACACAGTATCTGTACAGTCAGGTTCGCCCCTGCATAACACGCAATAGCTGCGACCAATGCGCCTCCGGCAAACCAGATGGTGGTGAGGCCTGCTGTGATTGCTTCTATCACAAGCAATAATGCAAGAAATCCAAGCCAGATCAAAGGCTGCATGAAACTCCCCCTTTCTGATATGTGCTGACATCAGTCAAAGCAACTATTCTGGTACAGTATCTCAACAGACAAATATCGCTGCCAGAATAGCTATTCTTTCACCTTCTCTGACGTGCAGCCTCATACATGAGAATTCCAGATGCCATGGCGGCATTCAGGGATTCTACTTTTCCACACATAGGAATCCTGATCAGACAATCTGCACTCTCCGCAGCCTCATCTGTCAGACCTTTTCCCTCATTGCCGATCAGGAACGCAGTTCCTCCTGTGTAGGATTCCTGATCATAAGAGTTCTTTCCATGCAGATGTGCCGCAAAAGTGCGGATATTTCTGTCTTTCAGTTCCTGTGTTAATGATACCACACTTTCTACATATAGAAAAGGCATTCTGTAGACAGAGCCCATCGTAGATCGTATAACTTTCGGGTTAGTGATATCCACGCAAGTCTTTGTCAGAAGGATTCCACTTACTCCGGCACCCTCGCCTGTACGGAGAATCGTTCCTGCATTTCCCGGATCCTGCAGATCCTCCAGGATCATGACCAGCGGGTTCTCTCCGCCAAGAATATCCTCTATTGTATAGGAGGGTTTTTTCAACACAGTAAGGATTCCCTGTGGAGTCTGTGTATCACTCATCTGACGGAAAACAGAATCTGCAACTATTTCATATGGAAGTTTCTCCACCTGGGCCATCAGTCCTGTATCGCCGGTAAGTGTCTCTGACACATACACTTTAGAAACCCATTCCCTTGGTGCCTCGCCAAACATTTTTCTTCCTTCTGCAACAAAAAGCCCTTGTTCTCTGCGGGCTTTTGTCTTCTGGTTTAATTGTATGGTATTTTTTACCTGTCCATTATTTACACTGGTGATCATATATTATCCTCAATTTCCCGAAACCTTATTCAGGTCACTGTTTGCTCCTGCAGCCACTATCGTACAGTCTGCCGGAAGTACTTTATCCGGTTGCACATTCATATTAATCCGCTCACCCTGTTTCAGCCCGATCAGATTAATATGATATTTCTCCCTGATTTTCAGATCCCGGAGTGTTTTTCCTATCCATTCCTGTGGAATCTTAAATTCCGCCATGCTGAAATCGGAAGAAAGTTCGAACATATCGATAAAGCCACTGGAGAGTAAATTTCTTGCCACACGGACTCCCATAGAGTGTTCCGGATAGATGACCTTATCCGCTCCGATCTTCTCAAGGATTCTTCCGTGAAGAGAATTCATTGCTTTCGCCATTACAAAAGGAACGCCAAGTTCTTTCACCTGCATGGTGGCAGTGATACTGGCTTCCATATTTTCAGCTACCGCAATGACTGCAACATCTGCATTCTGTACGCCAAGTGACTCCAGAACACCCGGATCACGTACATCTGCTTTGACAGCATATGAAACTTTCTCTGCAATATCCTGCACATTGTCATCTTTGTCATCAATGGCAAGCACATCACAGTTCGCCTCTGCCAGCGTGAGCGCTACGGTCATTCCAAACTGGCCAAGACCGATCACTGCATAAGATTTGTTCTTCATTTCTTCCCAATTTCTCCTTCTAATCCAATTATCCAATCATAATATCCTCAGCCGCAAGATGAGAATCTGATGGCATCTTCTGCGCACGTACCGTCACTGCTGTTCCCAGAGTCAGCGGACCGATTCTTCCAAGATACATGGTCAGAATCACAATCCATTTACCAATTGCATTCAACTGTGGTGTCAGGCCTCTGGTCAGGCCTACCGTCGCAACTGCTGAAGTGATCTCATAAACAACATCCTGCACTGCTGTTTTCGGCATAACCGCACATAGCAGAATACTCATGACAATCAGTACTCCAAATGCCATTCCCGTTACTACAATAGCAGAACGGATATAGCTGTCTCTGATTCTTCTGTGGTGTACTTCTACATCCTTCTTTCCCTGAAGATTTGATTTCAGACCCAGAAGAAGAACCGCTACAGTAGTGGTCTTAATTCCGCCGGCTGTTCCCATCGGTGAACCGCCAATCAACATCAATACCAGACATAACAGATACGTTGCATTGGAAAATCTGTCCTGCCCTACCGTAAAAAATCCTGCAGTTCTTGTCGTTACTGACTGGAATAAAGAAGCCATCCATTTCGTCCCGGTGGAATAAGCTCCAATACTATATATATTTCCATGTTCAAACAGAAAAATCAGCACCGTTCCTCCGACAATCAGCGAAACAGTCATAACCAATACCATCTTGCTGTGAAGGCGAAGTGTTTTAAATGCCCTGTTCAGAGGAAGTTTCCCCCTGACAACCTGTTTGATCTTATCCCAGATATCCCACCATACGACAAATCCAAGTCCTGACATGATAACCAGTCCGATCGTTGTAAAATTCACCACCGGATCCGCAACATACGGTGCCAGACTATCCTCACCAATCAAATCAATTCCGGCATTACAGAATGCTGACACTGCCGTAAAAACAGAATAGCCGATTCCCTTTACCGGACCGAACTGAGGAATAAATCGGAACGAATAACAAACAGCCCCGATTCCCTCGGCACCCAGTACACAAAGTAACACTTTTCTTACCAAATTCACCATTCCGCTCATTCTATCCATGTTATAGGACTCCTGGATAATGCGGCGATTTCTCAGCGATATTTTTTTACGCAGACTTATAAAAATAATACTGCCCAGAGAAATCAATCCCACACCTCCGATCTGGATCAGAACAAGAATGATGATCTTGCCGATCAATGTCCATTGCGTTGCCGTAACAACGGTCACAAGTCCTGTCACGCAGACACTTGTAGTTGCCGTAAACATGGCATCTGTAAAAGAAGTATGGTATCCGGGCGCCGTACAAAACGGCAGCCACAGAAGCAATCCCCCTAAGATAATCACCCCCGCAAAACCGAGGGTAATTATCTGAGCAGTATTTAATTTATGCAGTCTGTTATATAACTGCATCCTTTTATTCATTTGTTATTTGTTGTTTTTATCATAGTTATGAGAAAGTGACTGGCATACTTCCCACTGATAATCGGAAATACCTTTCTGCATAGCAAGTGCTTCGTTGATATCGAAGTCTACGAATTCGCCATGACGATATCCAACTACACGACAGCTCTTACCGGCAACAAGAAGATCTACAGCCAGAGCACCCATCATAGATGCGTATACACGGTCCTTACATGTCGGGCTTCCACCACGCTGCATATGTCCAAGGATTGTAGCACGTGTCTCAATACCGGTAGCAGCTTCGATACGTTTTGCCATTGCTTCTGAATGACCGATACCTTCTGCATTGATGATGATATGATGTTTTTTGCCTTTCTTACGGCTCTCAATGATGTTGTTGATCAGCTTCTGCTCATTATAATCATATTTCTCAGGAATCAGAACATCCTCTGCACCATTGGCAATACCACACCACAGAGCAAGGTATCCGGCACCACGTCCCATAACCTCGATGATACTGCATCTCTCATGAGAAGTAGAAGTATCACGTACTTTATCGATTGCTTCCATTGCCGTATTTACAGCTGTATCAAACCCGATCGTGTATTCTGTACATGCGATATCAAGGTCAATTGTTCCAGGAAGACCAATTGTGTTGATACCAAGATTTGCAAGCTTCTGAGCACCTGCGAAAGATCCGTCACCACCGATAACAACAAGTCCGTCGATACCATGTTTCTTACAGATCTCTGCACCACGCTTCTGTCCTTCTTCTGTACGGAACTCTGCGCAACGTGCTGTGTAAAGGATTGTACCGCCACGCTCAATTGTATCAGAAACGTCTTTGGCACTCATGTCAATGATCTCTTCATTTAGCAGTCCATCGTATCCTTTCAAAATACCTTTTACACTCAGTCCCTGGCTTAAGCCTCTTCTGACTACCGCACGGATTGCAGCGTTCATTCCAGGTGCGTCACCACCACTGGTGAGGACACCAATGGTTTTTATCTTCTTTTCTGCCATTTTTTCTTCCTCCATCTTATGAATCTATCTCATTTTTACTATACACATATTCGGGTATAGTTTAGCGCATTTTTATAAGTTTTTCAATCCTCTTTCTACAACTTTAACATTGGTTTGACCATATTTTTCGTACATGTAATTCATCCATGAATCCTGTATTTGTGCATGATAACCAACCGGAAGCTTTTTTATGGCCTTTACATCTTTCAGATAGATTACAACGGCACTGTCACCAGGGGAGCGTCTGAGGTCTTCAAGCAGTTCCTGTGAACGCTGTGCATACACTTCTTTATTATCAAACTGGATCCAGATCTCTCTTGGCATATTGTCAAACGGACGGATCTTTTCAAGGATCAGTTTACTGGCTCGATCGTCCTCCGCGGATACTCTTCCCTGGATAAATACCCTCGCATCTTCATTCAGAAACTGCTGGCTTTTCTCATAATCACGTGGAAAAACAACTACTTCTACCGTTCCGACAAGATCTTCCACTGTAAGAAATGCCATGACCTTGTTATTCTTTGTATATTTGATTGTTTTATCCGTAATCATTCCACCGATGATCACTTTCTGACCGTCCATGACTTTTGGAAGATTCGTCTCCTCATCCTGCTGGAAATCAGAAGTTTTTGCGGAGATCGTTTTCTCCATCATTGCCCGGTAATTCTCCAGCGGATGACCGCTCAGATAAATTCCCAGAACTTCTTTCTCATATCCAAGAAGTTCTTCTTTTCCGAATTCCTCCACATTCGGCATGCGGATCTCGAATTCTTTTTTATCCTCTTCACTGACCAGATCAAAAAGACTCATCTGTCCGACCAGAGAATTCTTTCTGTCCTGGCTGATACTATCTGAAATCTGCTGGTAAACCATCATCTTCTGACGGCGGTTACCCTCCAGACAGTCCAACGCTCCTGCTTTTATAAAGTTCTCTACAGCACGTTTATTCATCTGCTGCGTATTTCGCTCCATGAAATCTTTCAGGGAACTATACTCCCCGTTCTGCTCACGCTCACTTACCAGGCTCTCAATAACAGGACGGCCGACGCTCTTGATTGCAGACAGTCCATATCTGATAGCTCCGTTATCTACTGAGAATCCATACATTCCGCAGTTGACATCCGGCGGCAGGATCTTAATTCCCATCTGTCTGCACACCAGAATATATTCTGCAACCTTATTTGGAAAATCAATGACTGATGTCATAAGCGCCGCCATAAATTCTACCGGATAATAGTATTTCAGATACGCTGTCTGATAGGAAACAACTGCATAAGCCGCCGCATGAGATTTATTAAATGCATACTTTGCAAAATCTATCATTTCATCATAAATTTTATTCGCTGTCGCCTCGTCGATTCCATTTGCAATACATCCCGGAACTCCCTCTGCTTCATTTCCATAAACGAAGTTCTGGCGCTCTTTTTCCATGACAGAGGCCTTCTTTTTGGACATTGCTCGACGTACCAGGTCGCTTCGGCCCAAAGTATAACCAGCCAGGTTACGCACGATCTGCATAACCTGCTCCTGATATACGATACATCCATAAGTAGGCTGCAAAATCGGCTCCAGCTGCGGGCAGTCATAACGAATCGTGTCCGGACGGTTTTTGCCCCGGATATACTGAGGAATGAAATCCATCGGGCCCGGACGGTACAGGGAAATTCCCGCGATTACATCTTCAAGGCTCTGCGGTTTCAATTCTTTCATGAAGTTCTTCATTCCCGCACTTTCAAGCTGGAACACACCATCTGAACGGCCAGTGCCAAGAGAATCAAGAACTTTCTTATCATCATAGTCAATTTTCTGCATATCCAGTGTAACGCCCGTATCCTTCTGGATTAATTTCGCTGCATTCTGGATAACTGTCAGTGTACGCAGTCCCAGGAAGTCCATTTTCAGAAGTCCCAGTTCTTCCAGTGTCGTCATGGTAAACTGGGTAACAATCGAACCATCCTGTGCCCTGGAAAGAGGTACATATTCGGATACATCTTTCTGGCTGATTACGACACCTGCCGCATGCATGGAAGTATGTCTCGGAAGACCTTCCAGACGTCTTGCCATATCAATCAGATAATGAACATCATCCTGTTCTGTATACGCTTTCTTCAGTTCAGGATTCATGGTCAGGGCTTTATCAATGGTAATGTTTAATTCCTGAGGAATCATTTTTGCAATGGAATCTACCTGTGCATAAGGCATATCCAGCACACGTCCGACATCTCGGATAACACCGCGGGCCGCCAAAGTACCAAAGGTAACGATCTGAACCACGCAGTCATCGCCATATTTGCGACGTACATATTCAATAACCTCCTGTCTTCTTTCGAAGCAGAAATCAACGTCAATATCAGGCATGGATACTCGTTCCGGATTCAGGAACCGCTCAAAGAGCAGATCATATCGGATCGGATCAAGCTGTGTGATACCTAACGTATAAGCTACGAGACTTCCCGCCGCAGAACCTCGTCCCGGTCCTACCATGATGTCATGGTCGCGTGCATATTTGATGAAATCCCATACTATAAGGAAGTAATCTACGTAGCCCATATTTTTGATAGTAGATAGCTCATAGTTCAGTCGGGATTTTAATTCTTCTGTGACCGGATGATAACGTTCCTCCAGTCCTTCAAAACATAACTTATTCAGATATTCCCATGAGGTAAAACCATCCGGAACATCGAAACGCGGCAGCTTGGTCACACCAAACTCAATTTCTACATGACATCTCTGCGCGATCTTATGTGTATTCTCCAGTGCCTCTAATGCATATGGAAAAAGCTGCGCCATTTCCTCAGGAGATTTTACGTAATACTGTCCACCCTCATAACGCATTCTGTCCTCATCTGCCAGCTTCTTGTTTGTCTGCAGGCAAAGCAAAATATCATGTGGTGCTGCATCCTCTGCTTTTGTATAATGCACATCGTTTGTTGCAACAAGATCGATACCTGTCTCTTCGTGCATGCGAAGCAGTTCCTGATTCACTACCTGCTGCGCCGGAATTCCATGATCCTGTAATTCCAGAAAGAAATTTCCTTTTCCGAAAATGTCCTGATAACGCAGGGCTGCTGCCTTTGCATCCTCATACATTCCTCTCTGGAGATATCTGGCAACCTCACCGGCAAGGCAGGCACTTAGTGCAATAATTCCCTCATGATATTCTTTTAATACAGCCAAATCTACTCGCGGCTTATAATAAAAGCCCTCTGTAAATCCTTTAGAAACAATCTTCATCAGATTTGCATAACCCTGATTATTCTCAGCAAGAAGAACCAGATGGTAATATCTGTCCTCGCCGCTTCCCGCTTCACGATCAAATCTGGAACCCGGGGCCACATATACCTCACACCCTAAGATCGGATTGATTCCCTCGGCCCTCGCTGCACGATAAAAATCAATCACACCATACATAACTCCATGATCTGTGATCGCCGCACTGTCCATCCCAAGTTCTTTGATACGGGCTACATATTCTTTTATTTTATTAGAACCATCCAGCAGACTGTACTCTGTATGGACGTGAAGATGTGTAAACTCCAATTTTTGTTCTCTCCTGTTCTGTTTTACCAAACCAAGCAGATAGACTCATCTGCTTTCGCTACATAGCTCTACACCGAATAGCTGTTTTACAGTTTATCCGGTTAAAATAATATTTCTATAAAGAAATTTGTCCGGCAGAACTATCTCTGCCAGACTATACAGTTTACGTATTCTATCCTTATAAATAATTGCATCTGTTCAGCATTCTCACGGTTAACTAAACAACTGCTAAAATCTTATTTCGCATAGATTCTCTTATCTTTGATTTCTACTTTGCCTTCTTTCATCAGATGACCGATTGCACGTTTGAACGCACCTTTGCTCAGTCCAAATTCCCTCTGAATGACCTCCGGTGATGCCTTGTCATCAAAAGGAAGAACTCCCGCAAATTCATTGATTACTTCAAGTACATTTTCTGCATCTTCATTGATCTGCAGATATGCTTTCTGACGGTCTGTGACGTTCATTTTCCCATCTTCTTTTACTTCGCTGACACGCAGTTCAAGAATCTTACCCGGACGGTATTTTCCTTTCGCCTCTCTTGCCGGGATCAGCGCGGAATATTTATCATCGACTGCTACAAACACACCGAATCTGTCGCTGATCTCATACACACGGCCTTTAACCATATCTCCGACTACGTAAGGAGTTCTGGTAGAAAGATAATGATACACTTTCATCGTTGCACAGAGACGGCTGCTCTTATCAATATAGAGAGCTACCAGTACATCTTCGCCTTCTCTTACCTTCAAAGTCTGCTCATGATATGGAAGCAGAAGGTCTTTCTCCAGCCCCCAGTCAAGAAATGCGCCGATTCTCGTTACCTGAGATACCTTTAGAACTGCGGTCTGTCCTACCTGAAGTTTCGGTTCTTTGGTTGTTGCGATCAGACGGTCCTGAGAATCCTTATAGATAAACACTTCAATACTATCTCCCTCTTTTGTTCCCTCCGGAACCTGTTTAGATGGAAGAAGTACTCTGTTCTTTGCATCTGCGTGCATATCTTCCGCCAGATACACACCAAAATCTACGGATTTCACTACTGTTAATTTCTGTTTTTTTCCTAACTCTATCATATAATCTCCATTTCGTTTTTGCTTGCTTTTTTGTTTTTCTGATATCTCATGCCAGTATTTTTTGTCCTTCTATCATGCTTTAGAAGCAGGTCAATTATTTCCTGACCTGCTATAATTATATCCTCTGACATTATAGCAGTTCCATAAAATACTGGAATTGCTATAGCTTTGCATTTCAGTATAACACAAATAATAAAGGCGGCACAATGCGCTGTCACAAAAAAACTTCTGAAAAGAATTGTATGTTACCGTGCACGGAGTGAACAGTAACTTTTATACTCTTTTCAGAAGTTTTTATGATAGTTTATCTTATATAAATATTTTCTTATTTGTTACCCTGTCCATAGTACGCATTTGCACCATGTTTTCTGAAATAATGTTTATCCTGCAGATCCTGTGGAGCAGGTTTTACCTGTGGGTTGATCATCTCGCAGCGTGCCGCCATCTTGGCAACTTCTTCAAGAACAACTGCGTTATGTACTGCTTCGTGAGCATCTTTGCCCCATGCAAATGGTCCATGGTTTTTGCAAAGTACAGCTGGTACTGCTTCGTAATCTTTGTCTTTGAACATATCAACGATCAGAAGTCCTGTGTTCTTCTCGTATTCATCAAATTCTTTGCCTTCCAGACAACGTGCACATGGGATTTCTCCGTACATATAATCTGCATGAGTTGTTCCATAGCAAGGAATTCCTCTTCCTGCCTGTGCCCAGCTTGTTGCCCATGAAGAATGTGTATGAACAACGCCTCCGATATTCGGGAATGCTTTGTACAGTTCTACATGAGTTGCTGTATCAGAAGATGGATTATATTTTCCCTCAACTTTATTTCCGTTCAGGTCAACAACAACCATATCGTCCGGCGTCAGTAAATCATAATCTACTCCACTTGGTTTGATAACAAAAAGTCCTGATTCTCTGTCAATTCCGCTGACATTACCCCATGTAAATGTAACAAGTCCGTATTTCGGAAGATCCATGTTTGCTTTGTAAACTTCCTCTTTTAATTTTTCCAGCATAATTCGTACCTCTCCTTTTGCTTTTCAGATATTAATTGCAGTATCTTTCAGATATTCCGGTTTTGCATATCCCATCCGGAAAATCCCTTATTAATATCTGTATTATAACACTTGTACGGTACATGTACCAACTTGTATGTTAATTATTTTTCATACAGGAATTCTTCCGGCAGGCTTACTTTGAAGTCTTTTGCAAGTGCACGGAAGTTATCCGGTGTGATTGTCTGAAGTTTGTTTGGTGTCATAGACAGGATCTTTACAAGAATCTCTGCGGATTTCTCTACTGTGTGAAGCAGACCAAATGTAAGGTCAAAGTCTTCACCGGAGCAGAACATACCATGATGTGCCCAGATGACAACATCATATTTCTTCATCAGTTCTGCTGTCTTTACAGCGATTTCTCTTCCGCCTGGTACCATCCAGCCGACAACTCCAACTCCATCCGGGAAAACAACCGGGCATTCTGTAGCAGATTCCCATAATTCTCTGGTAAAGATCTTGTCATCCAGCGGAAGAACAAATGTCAGTGCAATCGTATTTGTTGTGTGTGCATGATAAATAACACGATGTTTTCCATTTGTCAGTTTCTTCTTTACTTCATGGTTCATCAAATGAGTCGGAAATTCGCTGGTAGGTCTGCCACCTTCGACGAGTCCCCAGCGGATTCTGTAGTTCGTTCCTGTCTCATCCAGTTCAATGATTGCCAGACATACCTCAGGATCCACGATAATGTTTCTGAAATATTTACCGCTTCCTGTCACAAGGAAAAACTCTTCGGCCAGTCCCGGAACCTCTACTCCGATCGGTGTCCATTCTCCAGGTGCATTCAGACGAGGTTTGATCATCTCAACTTCTTCCGGTTTCAGACGATAGCTTAAGTTTCCACCATTTCTCTCATGCCAGCCCTGCTGATAACCGTCATTGGCCATTTTAATAAAGCCCTGTACAAATTTAGATTCCAGAATTTTCATAATATATATCCTCCATTTTTGTGGTTTTATGTTGTTTATTTTTAACAATTCGTTGTTTCTTGTTGTTTACAGCTTTAGTATATATTGTTTTGTGTGGTTTGTAAACAATTTATTCAAAAAAACTCTCACGAAACCACATGTGGATTCTGGAATATATTTGTCAGTTGTGTATGAAACTTTTTTCCTTATTTTTAGTTATGTGTTGTAATGTCTCACAATTTTTTTGCATTTCTGTATATCTATCATCTATATCCCTATCCCTATAAGGACTTTTACAGATAACAGTAACTTCTCAGATCTGTCATCATCAATAAATCAGTGAATAATTACAGACATTTTTCGCTTAAATATCTCCCTCTTTTTTCAGGAATTCTACTATCGCATAAGCTTTTCCTTCTATATTATCCAGAGATACAACCACTTTATCTGTTTCCGTTTTTACCTTCGGGCAAATTACATCTCCAAGCTTTGCCTGCATTTTATATTCTGCGCGCATCTGGTATATTTTGAAACTTTCCGGAAGGAAATCTTCTGCCATGCATACATACTGGCAATTGTTTACATGATGGTTTGTGTCCAGATGATGTTTTTGTACCGTGAAAGCTTCCTGCGCAATCATATCCTCCGGAAGTTTGATTTTTCTTGGTACATAATCCATTTCCATCTTTTCACCAAGTACATAATTATCTGTATCTGCCGGAGTCAGTCTGGCAGGAAGTCCCATGCTGATATCAAGATGTGTCCAGTTGGAATTTGCCCACGCAAGTTTTTTTCCTTCAGTATCCTCTATAACGAAATTACGCATTCCCATAAATCCTTTGAATTCATACGGTACTGTCATAATCTTGATCTCTGTTCCCATTTTTGCATACTCATCCACCACTACCTGCCAGGAAGAAAGTACCCATGCTCTGTTTCTCGCCTTCAGAACGTCCCCTCCAAGCCCAATCGACTCCGCATGAAACGTACAACAATCCTGAAAATAATTCAAAATCCCTGGCAATGTCAGTCTGCCATCTTCGCCTGTCTCACTATATCTGACTCTGCTGTTAAAACTGTAGTTCATCCGCTTTTCCTCTCTGTATATGAATATATTTTGTAACTATTCAGCAGTCTACTATCCCGCGAGGTGTTTTGGCATGAACATGCCAAAATCCCGAGACATACAAGTCAAAATCCCATCGCCGAAGGCGATTTTTAATGGATTTTGACTCGTAACTGTGAAGGTACTGAACAGTTACTATATTTTTATCATTACTTATTATGCTATGTATCACCATATTTCGCAAGACTGAGCATTTTTCTTACCAGAATTTTAATACTAATTAAAATATTACAACATCAAAAAAAAACAAGCAGGAAGCTTTTGGGTATAACACACCTCAACAACTTCCTGCTTTCTATTACTTTCTTAACACAATACATCTTTTTTTATAGAAGGAAATTCCGTAGCAGAACACTTCATCATAATTATCCGCAAACTCTTCTGCATACATTCTATCATTTATCTGTCGGACAGCTTTCTCGCAATCTGATTCCATATGTTCCAAAGTCTTAGAGTATTTCGCCTCAAAAACAGCTACCCTGCCATTTCTTGAGTCCAATACCACAACATCACTGGTATTTTTCCAGTATCCTGTCGGCTTTGCATCTGGATTCTCCTGAAGATCCCGCAAATAGTTCATCACATCCCAGGGACAATATACATCCGTTTTTCCAAAATGATATCCATCATACCATACTTTGACCTGCTCCGTTTTTTCCGAAACATCCGCATCTATTAAAAGCTGGTCAACATCCTTCTGCGTAAAGCCAAAGTATTCATTAAACCTTGCGGCGGTAATTGTATCGGAAACAAAATTGTTTGTTCCCGTAAAGATACTTATGGCCTTACACAAAAACTATATCTCTATTTTATCAGACCATTTCCATACTTACCATACTATTTTTTCGACATATTCGCAGCAAACGTAATCATTACCTTAAACAGATCTCCATCCAGATACAACTTAAATTCTCCACCCTGCAATTCCGTCAGGCTCTTGGCGATGGAAAGACCGAGTCCGCTTCCTTCTGTATTTCTGGCAACATCTCCACGGATAAATCTCTCCGTCAGTTCATCTGCTGAGAAGTTCAGTGGCTGTGCAGAAATATTTTTCAAGGAAAAGACCACTTTCTTATTGCTGTTGCTGATTTCCGCATATACTCTGGTTCCTTCCATTGCATACTTCACAACGTTACCAAATACATTCTCCAGGACCCTCCACATTTTCTGTCCGTCTGCGTAGATCATGGACGGCTCATCTGTAAAATGCACCATCATGGTAAGGTTCTTTTCCTGAAACTTCTCTTCGAATTCTCCGATAACCTGCTGTACCATTTCCACGAAATCAATGTCGTTCATCTCAAATTTGATATTCCCGGTACTTGCCTTGGACGCTTCCACCACATCCTCAGTTAACACCTTCAGTCTCTGGGATTTCTCATCCAGAATACGCAAATATTCCTGTACTTGCGGGTCTGTCAGATTCTCACGCTTCAGTAAATCTACATAATTAATAATAGATGTCAACGGCGTTTTCAGATCATGGGAAACATTTGTGATCAGTTCTGTCTGCATTCGTTCTTTCTTCAGGCTGTTCTCCACCGCAGCATCCAGACCGTCACCGATATTATTGATATATTCAGCCATTGCTTTGTATTTTCCGGTAAGCTGCTCTGTTTTAATCTTATACTGCAATTCTCCGTCACTGATTTTCTTCAGTCCGTCCATAATAAGATCCAGACCATCCACTTTACGAACTGCATAAACGATTGCCGCTACATCTGCCACGATCAGCACCAACGCAAATACTCCTGACGCATTTATCATAAACTGTAAAAACACAAATCCGCCAATACCAAACAGAACTTTTATTTTTTCTGATGTATTTCGAGAAAAGCTGCCAATAAAATCTACGATCTTTCTATTGCATTTTCCAATCCATTTCAAAATTCTTCTAAGCAAACTGTTTTTCCAGAACGTACCTGCCTTGATTCTTCTTACCAGGCTGAGATATCCTGTCAGGAACCATGCCATTGTATAAATTCCGCATATTACCAGTGAAATTATCAGAATCTGCATATTGTTGAAAGTCCCGATCAGTGAGTTTGCAATCACTGTTACCATTCCCATAAAACCAACAAGCCATACCCCTGTCACAACTCCCGCCGCGATTTCTGTATACCATCTGTCAAAACTATTCAGATGGATTTCTTCATCTTCCGGTTTTCTTCCTGCTGCCACTGTCAGCCAGATCATACTGATCAGCCAGATCACACAACTAAGAATAGTTCCAAGCAATACCGGCAGCATCAAATTTGCATATTTTTCAAAAGTCTCTGCATCAGACGCAATAGAATCTGCTATCGGAAATTCAGTGTCTACATTGACTGCAAAAACAAAATCTTCTGTATCAAGGCTCTGTTTAATCGTATGATTCCATACCTGCAGGCTGATATTTGGAATATCTGTAACACATTCACTTAAATCCGGGTAAATAACCGCAAATGTATGCTCCTTAAGTATCTTCTCAAGGTTCTGCTCCAGCTGTGTGTAGTCACCGTATGCCTCTTTATTTGTATAGACTGTCTTTGCTTTTTTATCCGCGAAAAGATATGTGAGGTTACTACTCCCTTCCTCACATTCCCCTGTGGGCTGAAAAGAATTGTCCTGTGCAACTGTATATTCATAAGTTTTGGCATCATTTTGTACGGAACTGATACAATCCAGAAGATTAGCCAGTTCATCGTAAGCTCCCCGAGGACTTCCACTCCATTCCTCACTGGAATTTACTGCATCCAGAAGATTATCCGCTCCCTGCGGTGCAAATTTCTCTGCAAGTCCATTCACTGAAAGGAAATAAGTCTCTGAGTATTCCACCCCGGTCGTAACATCCGTGACACTTCCAATATTCTGGCTCTCATCTGAATTCCAATAAACCAGATCATATGCCACATCCACTTTCTGAGCATCTGTTTTGTCCCAGAATTCATCTGCATCTAAATCAAAGTAATCTTTATTATAATCAATTTTCAGGGTTCCCTCTGCTATCCTCTTTTTGAAATCATCAAGATAAAAGCAATGACTGGTTCCATCAGTTGTCCGGCACTGAATGATATTTCCATTATCATAATATGCCTCGCTTCCATCCCAGTCCTTCGCCCATTCCAGAATATCATTTACAGAATATGCAAGACCAGAAACATCCTTCATTGAGAGCTCTTTAATGGCATCCCGTGAGTTACCTTTCTCCTTAAATTCAAAAAGATCAATCACTGCTGATGAACCTGCGTTTTTAAGAAAATTTATATCCTCCTGTACAGATAAACCACCGATAATATCCGTTCCTTTTTGACGCAGTTCATTGTTAAATTCCTCTGATTCAATATAATTTTTATTTCTGTCATCCAGACGGATTCCTTTCTCATAGAGTGCGACAAAAGCTACCATGCAGACTGCTGCTGCAACCGCAGCCAGATGTGCAATCACGATCCAGACTGTCTTGGCAAAATTGCTTCTATATCTCTTTCCTTTCATTGTTTTGTCCCTTTCCTTTTTATTCTTATCCACTCATTTATCTTGCTGTCATACAACGATAATGATAATTTATTCGCCAAAAATAACTGTTAACTGACTAATGTCATTTTTTACGATATCTTCTCTACTTTATATCCAAGTCCCCACACAACTTTCAGGTATCTTGGCTCTCTCGGATTGATTTCAATCTTCTCTCTGATATGCCGGATATGCACCGCTACCGTATTATCTGCCGCCACGGCTTCCTCGTTCCAGATATTTTCATAAATCTGGTTAATAGAGAAAACTCTGCCCTGATTCTTCATCAGTAAAAGCAAAATGTTGTACTCAATCGGCGTCAGTTTTACCAATTCTCCATCTACCCGGACCTCTTTCAGATCATCATTGACACTTAACCCTCCGGTTTCATAAACATGAGCGCTCTCCTGCGGCACTGCAGCTCCCAGTCTTGTATATCTTCGAAGCTGTGATTTCACTCGTGCCACCAGTTCCAGTGGATTAAACGGTTTGGTCACATAATCATCAGCACCTACATTTAATCCCAGAATCTTATCCGCATCTTCTGACTTCGCAGAAAGAATAATGATCGGAAGCGGATTCTCCTCTCTTATCTTCAAAGTAGCCCTGATTCCATCAAGTTTCGGCATCATGATATCTATAATCAGCAGATCTACTTTCTGACTTCGCAACACATTAATTGCCTCCAGGCCATCATACGCCTTGAAAATCGTATATCCTTCCTGTTCCAGGTAAATGCTGATTGCCTCCACGATGTCCTTATCGTCATCGCAGACCAGAATATTCGCCACTTCATACACCTCCCTCTTTTCAAATCCCCGTCTCAATTTCCATAACTTTTAAAAGTCCTGCAATTAAATTTCCGGTTTTTAAACATCTTTTATGTTTTTCTGTTATTAGAATAATCAAAGTATCTTAATATGAAAGGGACAAATTCTTAAGATTTTCTTATGATTATTTCAGAAGTTCCTCAATATTCAAATTTTCAAATGATTTTATCACCGGGAATTTTGCTTCGATTTCCGGCTCTTTTCCCTGTGTATACCAGATTCCTTTCAGCCCACATTTTGCAGAACCTTCCACATCTTTTTTCAGACTGTCACCGATAAATGCACATTTATTCGCAGAAAATCCGGCTTTTTCCACACAGATATCAAATAAATGTGAATCTGGCTTCTCAGCACCGGCTTCCTCACTGGTTACAATAAAGTCAATATAAGAATACAACCCCAAAGCACTTAATTTTTTATACTGAACATAAGCAGTCATATCCGTACCAATTCCAATACGTATTCCCCGCTTTTTCAGTTCCTGCATAAATTTCTGAACCCCTGGTGATGGCTGTGCCTGTCGGATCAGTGTATCCCAGTATGCATGGTACATATTTAAAGCATGTGGAAACAACGGCTTTTCCCATAATTCCAACATAATCTGCATTCGAAGCAGACGACTGTGAATAGCCGCCGTATCCGTCCGGATTCTGTCCAGCATAATTCTCTGCGCTTCCTTATAGCATCGTTTCATCTCTTCCCCAGATACCCCAAACGCACTCTCACAATAATCCGCCAACGCTTTCATACCGTAAATATGGTTTTTATCATAATCATACAATGTATTATCAATGTCAAAGATTACTGCTTTTATCATTTTGTATTCCTCTTTCTGTAAAGCTATGTTCTGACAGTTTTTCTGCTTATGAACATGGCTTTGTAATTTAGCTTTATGATTTGATTTACTCCTCTGATTTTATCAGCTTCCTGTCTTCATCCGGATACACTCTGCTTATTGCTCTTCGCAACCTCCGCAGGGGACTTACTTGATTCTGTTAAACACATATTTATCCAGTCTCTCAAACGCCTCTTTTACTCTGCTAAGCGGCAGTGCCAGATTCATTCTGATTGAGCATGGGTGCAAAAACATTCTTCCATCCTGCCATGCAACACCGACATCCCATCCTGCTTTCTGCACTTCATCAATACTCTTTCCATGTTCTTCGCACCATTTCGTACAATCCAGAAACAGCATGTAAGTTCCCTGTGGGCGGCTGACCTCCACTCCCTCAAAGTGTTCCTTAATATAATTGCAGGCAAAGTCTACGTTTCCGGTCAGCACCTGACGCAGTTCATCTACCCACTCATATCCTTCCGGCTTATATGCTCCGATCAGCGCGTGCATAGACAGAACATTCATCTCATTATAATGTGGTTTACTGCTCTTTGCCACAACTCTGTCTCGCAGATATTTATTATAAATAATATGATAGCTTCCTACCAGTCCTGCCAGATTAAAAGTCTTACTTGGCGCATACACCGCAATTGTTCTGTTTCGTGCATCCTCACTTACAGACTGAGTCGGAACATGTTTATAGCCCTCCAGAATCAAGTCAGACCAGATTTCATCAGAAATTACAACGCAGTCATTTGCTTTATAAACCTCCATTGCTTTCTCAATTTCACACTTCTCCCATACTCGTCCACATGGATTATGAGGGCTACAAAAAACTGCCACATGAATGTTATTTGCTTTAATTTTCGCATCCATATCCTCAAAATCCATACGCCAGATTCCGTTCTCATCTTTCTTTAACGGACTGTGAACCATTTTAAATCCATTATTTCCAATACTTCCGGTAAAGCCTATATATGTCGGACTGTGAAGCAATACCGCATCTCCCGGCGCTGCAAAAGCAGTCAGTGCGGAAACCACACATCCGAGCACACCATTTTCATAACCAATATGGTCTTTCTCCAGTCCTGTCACACCATTTCGCTTCGTCTGCCAGTCAATAATAGACTGGAAATATTCCTCTCTCGGTGAAAAATATCCATATGCCGGATGTTTTGCACGCTCAATGATTGCCTCCGGAATTGTCGGTACCGTTGGAAAATTCATATCCGCCACCCACATTGGAATGATGTCAAATCCCTCTTTTGGCTTCGCGGGACTCATTGCGCTTGTTCCTAATCCATCTACTGCAATCGCATCCATATTGTGTCTGTCTATGATTGATGTAAAATCGTATTTCATATTAACATTTTCCTCCACTTCGTATTTACTCTGGATAATTTTCCCTCCACCGCAGGGCAATTCTGCCCGGAGAATTTTATTATACCATTCCCTTCATCTCAATTCCACAAAACCATTGTAACAGCTACTTGTTTTTTATTAATTTTGCACAATTTTATTTATTTTTTCGCTGTACAATGGTACAATATGAAAAGATTAAAAATGAATGGGAGGTATTTTTATGAATCAGGAAAACATGACAAAAATTTATGCCCGCAGTGACAGTCGTATTCAGCTCAAAGTAATTCCAGGACATTTTGTAACATCCCAGTCCCATATCACGCACTATCTTGACCTTACAACCATGAAGTCAAGAACTGCAGAAGCACAAAATATCGCACATGAACTGGCTTCCAATTATGAAGTTTCTACCCCGATTGACACCATCATCTGTATGGATGGATTGGAAGTAATTGGCGCGTATCTTTCAGAAGAACTGACGAAAGCCGGCATCTTCTCTCTGAATGCTCACCAGACAATTTATGTAATCACACCTGAATTAGGAAATTCCGGACAGGTTATTTTCCGCGATAATTATCAGCCAATGATCAAAGGTAAAAATATCCTGATTCTGAATGGTTCTATTACTACCGGTTCCACTTTATCAAAATCAATTGAAAGCATCCTGTATTATGGCGGTATCATAAGAGGCGTTGCTGCCATTTTCAGCAGAGTTGACAGTGTCGCTTCTCTCCCTGTACACTCCATTTTCAATGCCAAGGATGTACCAGATTATCATTCCTATCCTTCCAACAACTGCCCAATGTGCCAGAAGAAGCAAAAAATTGACGCTATTGTCAGCAGTTACGGATATTCTGCATTGTAAGGTTTTCTTACAATATTCTAAGTACTTTAGGATTTAGACAGACACACAAGCTAAAGAGGCTATACACTTATCAAAAAGGCTACAGTTTTAACGAATATAACTTCGTAAATCTGCAGCCTTTTTTCAATATCATATATTACTATATTTAATCAACTTATCGTTTTAAGAAATATTCCTATTCCTGACCAACGTCTTCTTATTCCTGTATTTTTTCTACATAACATCCGCCAAGTACAACAGCAAGTGTAGTTCCACCACTGATGTTATCAAAACTTGTAGTTCCCAGAGGTATTCCGTAAATCTTTACAGTATCATCATCCAGCACATTCGGTAATTCTCCAAAATAATATACCATATAATTCTCGCCCTCATCATCATATGCCTGTAATATTGTAAGTGTCTCATCTCCTGCATCTTGTTCACTTATCTGCAATACTCCGGCATAATCAATTACCATAACCTGATCTCCATACTTATCCGGGCTTTTTGAAATGTTTTTGTAACCGATCTCACTGTTTATATACGGAGTCAATGTATCTACTCCTGAAGCAGGGAACAAATCTTCATGCTCATGGATAAAATCAATTGATTTCTGACTCATATTGTAACCCCTGTCACCTTCAGATTCCTGTCCAAGCAGCTGATACAATCTCACCTTTGATGATTCCGTATCACTTTCCACACTCGCTGCATCTGAGGTATTCTGTGTCACATTCGTACTCGTTACACTTCCGGAGCCACTGTCATCACTCTCTCCTGCAACAATTCCAATTGCTGCCATAATTACCAACGCAATAATAACTTTCGATAAGACTTTCTTCTTTTTCTTCTTCGGCTTCTCTAATGGTTCTCCGCAATTCGGACAAAACTTTCCGTCAAATTCGGTTCCGCACTTTTTACATTTCATAGCTTTTTCCTGCCTTCCCTTACGTCTCTCATAACAGTTCTATTCTTACTGTCAACAGACTTTCTGAATCGTTCTTTCAGCTCTTTTGTATTTACAGCAAGCCCAATGCTTTTCCAGCGAGTGCTACAATAATAGCTCCCGCCATAATACACCAGAACCACTCCGTAAAAACACTCTGAAAACCAAAATGAATCACAGTAACACAGCTGGCATAAATCTTATGAACGATCACGCCCATTACCAATATCAAAATACATAAAACTATCGACATTTTTTTCCTCCCAACGTTTCTTTTTCATATAATTATACCCCTGCCTGTTCTATGTTTTATTCACTGCCAGTGTATGTTTTCCCCATATTTCTACATTTACTTTGCGCTCCTGCCAACTTGGTACTATACTGATTATTATTCGCAGACGATATTTTTACGAAGCACTTTGCGAAACACACTAATATCACAACTAAACGGGGAACTTATCCCGTTTTTACACTATAAATCCGAGGTGAATAACAATCATGACAGAAAAATCAGGAAATGAAAAATTAAGCACTGACATCCTTTTTCAGGAAATAGAAAAAAGAGGAACTGTAAACCGGGAAAACATTCATTTTGTTGAACAGGAGGAAATCCTGTTGGAACTCTACAACCGTATTGCTGCGATTCCTGCCAGCATCAATAAATTTGCAGGCATGTGCAACATCTACCCTTCCCATCTTCATGATTTCTTAAAGGGAAATAAGAATCTCAGCCGCGACAAACTTATCATTGTCTGTATTATGCTGAAATTAAGCCTTCAGGAATCCAGAAATATTCTTAAACGCCTGATCCAGGCAGATTTTTATCCGAAAAACGAGCGGGACTTCGAAATCATGTGTGGAATACGCCAGAGAAAAAGTCTTTACGACATCAATGAGATTCTACTCGCCAAAGACTTAACTCCCCTTAATTAACATGCCATTTTCTTTGCAAAATTCCAGAGCATGCCATATACTATACTTAAAAGTCAGACGGACGAAAAACATCTGCCTGGCGATTTGATCAAACACTTTGGAGGATAACTTTTCTTATCATGGCACTCTCACAAACTATGCAAAAAACATTGCAGGAATATATTGATCTTGATTTTCTGGATGAACTTTCTGCACCAAAGCAGAAGAAAGATGGAAATTTTTACAGCATCTACACTGCCGAACTTCAACCTGAATACGCGTCACTTGCAGCCGACAGAACATCCATAATCCTTAAGGAAATTTCTCCGGAGCAGGCAGCAATATATGAAAAATTAAGTACCGTATGGAATCCATATACAGAAGCAGTTTTCGGAGTCGTATCCGCCGACAATCAATTTATCTCCATTAATGAATTTATCCGCAAACCTGTATGCCTAAAATATTCCTCAAGGAGGCTTGCCGAAAAGAGAAGTCTGTCCCTGGAAGATTACATAAATGAATATGGCTGTTTATCTGAAACAGAAGCTCTTATTTTCCTTATTCAGCTCTGCATTGGACTGGAAAGTATTGCTTCTCTTTCTTTTGTGCATGGCGATGTTGCACCTCAGAATATTCTGCTCACCGACCGCCTCTCTATGCTTACCGATCCATACAGACATATCTGCGGACTTCATCAGAAAATCTGCTGCAAGATGATAGATTTCGACATCACAAGCCGTTTTAAAAATGAAAATCATATGGTCACAGTAATTGCCGGAACCAACCCTTACGCAGCACCGGAGATCCTGGATTTCAAAAATCCAACCGACAGAGTAGACATTTATTCCCTTGGATGTGTCCTCGCATTTATGATCGCGGGAAAATCCCCAAAACAGATTTCTCCCGAAGCTCTCCGCAGAAAATGCAGCAAAAAAATCCGCAGGATTATTTTTAAATGTACTGCCGATTACTCTAAGAGATACAAAAAACTCTCTGCCTTGAGGCGTGATCTGGAAAAACTACTTGCATCAACCGCACCACCGAAGAATTTACCCCTCAGCCATATCCCGGGACTTCGTACTGCAACGCCACTGAAGGCTACAATTATTTCGGCTCTTTGCGGGTTTTTAATATTACTTCTTGCTTCATTATTCCATTAATTTTTCCAGTATTATCTTTAACACTGAACAATTATATTACCTTTAATTATTATCCTGACAATGAGGAAATCATATGAACGAAAAACTACTGAAAATCGCGCATAAGCAGCAGAATCTCGAATATCTGAAAAAACAAAATATTACCTCGCCGCATCAACTTCAGGAATTACGAAACCAGATTCCCGGTGAATATACCTCGCAGATTCTGGAACAGTGCAGTCGCATGAATCACCATACCTACACATACAGGTTTTCATTTATATTGTCCAATATACTTGCCTGTATCATACTTTTGATCACCGTAGTTCTTCTGCTTAGCTCATTGCATTCCACACCCGAGCCTAACTTTGAAACACCTTGCACTCAGGCTCAGGAAGCTATTGACAACGGAGATTTGCAAAAAGCACGAGACATCCTGGAAAGCACCAATACACCATCGGATACTTTTGCAGGTGCTCTGACCTATTCTTCCCTTTATGAGGCGGAGGGAAATTACGATGAGGCCGCCGATGTGATAATCACATTTATTACTGATGTCATGGGAACGCAAAGTATTCTGGACGCTTCTCCTCTTTATACACGTATGGTTGAAATAGGAAATATGGAGCTTTCTTCTGCTGAAAAGGATAAATACGAAACCTGCATGAATGCCTGCCAGCAATCTGCTGCAAAGTTTTCTTCTATTTCTGCTTTAATAAAAGAAGAGAATTACGAAGACGCTCTGAAACTATGCGATGAACAGAAGGCTAACGGAAGTTCCGAGTACGTACTCTTCCAGTTTTACTGCCTCTGTTATACCCGTCTGGAAGACTATGAAACTTTCGCACTTAAGCTAATAGACCTTGCAGAAAAAATAAAAGAAGTGGGAGACTTTACCTATCAGTATCCGGATCACTACGATATCCAATATTATCTAAAAGAGGTATATCCTCATGTCTCTTCTGAAACACAGAAAAAAATAGATAGCCTTGAATTATAGCACACTTGATAGATTCCTCCGGTACAACATATTTAAGATTCAATCGGATATTCGCAATCCGCTTTCGCTACGTGGCTCTACACCGAATAACTGCTCCGCAGTTTATCAGGAGGGGCTTGTCCCCCTCCTGTTTTCTATAATTTTTTAATACTTACTATTAGGATGATTTACTCTTAAAAAAGGATTCAACTAATTATCTTCTGATATTTATTTAAGATCTATATATGTTGGTTCATCAGCACCACCAATAATTTTATCAGCAATATCCAAATCTTCATCTATTTGGATTCGAAACTTCTCCCCAACTGGTTCCCATCCATAATTATTTTCTTTTGAATATATCTCGTCAGAATCAGTTTTTTCCTGTACATAATATTCATCATCCAATTGTTCTGCTGATTGTAAATCCCACCGGATTTTTCTCTGATACAATTGTAAATCGAGATATTGACAGTTTTTGTCTGGCAGCGACATCTGGAAGTTATCCGCATCAACTACATCGCCTTCTTCATAATCACCAAAAACACTGGTTTCGAACCTCAATTCATTTTCCGGTCCAAATCCTGCACCTTCAAAACTCACTGGATTGCCAAAACTGTCTGTGCCTTTCAGTTTCAATTCATATTCATTAAGCCATTTATCATCCGGAGTCACCCCAAGTGCCGTAATCCTGGAATGTAAATCGTTCATCGCAAGTTCCTTTAAAATCAGATTACATCCGTCTCCACCTGAAATTTCCATATTCATTTTCTTTCGTATCGTCTGCTCTTTTAATTGCTCTGCTGTAATAGTAAAGTCATAAACAAACTCCGTAATATTCTCAGAACGATTTTTCTCAGAAATTGGCGCGCTACTTCCCACATCCAAAACAAGATGTATCTCTGTTTCTCCAGCTGGCAGTTCCACACCATCATACTCCTGCATCAGAACCATTTCTGTATCCATCTCATATTTTGTATAAGAGTCCAAATCCATTAGCCCTGTCGTGCTGCTAAAACTCTGATATCGCTTACCATTAATCAATGTTTTTTCATCATCAATCCATAAATATAGAGAGTCTTCCTTTTTTTCTTCATAGTCCGGTTTTACTGATACGATCAAACTATAATTATCCAAAATTACCTCGTTGATTGTTAATGATATCCCATTCTTTGTCTGTACCTGATTTATCACTTCTGTATAGGCAGACAAATCTTTGGAAAATCCCATCAGCTCTCCTATTTTTGTAGTAAATTCTTTAACTGCCGCCTGAACATGCGAATTACCAGCCACTGTGATAAAAGCCAAAAGGATTGCCGCTGCCTGACCAATTTTTCGCCTGTACAGCCTGAAAACATCGCCTCTCTTTATTGTCCATGGTTTTCCTGCTTCTGCTATCAGTTCTTCGTCAATCTTTCCAAACTCTTGTGAAAAGTCTAAGTATTTTTTCATATCAACACCTCACGTTTCAAAATACGATATAGTTTTTTTCGATTACGGCATAAATTTGTTTTGATACACCCTTGGGATACGCCATGTCTTTTCGCAATATCCTTTATGGAATCCAGATACCAATAACGCCTGATAAAAATATCCCTGTCTGAATCTGACAGTTTTCTCAGAAAATTTTCTATGATTTTTATCAGTTCTTTTTCCGCGATTTTTTCATCCACTACATAAGAAAAGCTTAATTCATCCATTTCACCACAAACATCAACAACATGCCCATCCATGCGCTTCGCAGCCTGCTTTTTACGAAAACAATCAATTGCAAATCCTCGTGCAATTTTTCCAACATATGCAGATAATACAGATGGCCTCCTGGGTGGTATATATTCCCATGCAGCAAGCCATGTATCATTTAAACATTCTTCCACATCCTCATGATTATTCAAAAGATTCCATACAATTTTATAACAATAACCCGAATACTTATTGCTTAACTCCTGAATTGCCGTTTCATCTCTGTTAAAAAACAACTCGATAATTTTTATATCCTCCACCGCATTTCTCCTTTTATTGTTTCAATAAGATATGATTATTCCTGCAGGATATCATCTTCTTATCATATAAGTCGAAAAAATTATACATAGGTTACAAAATTTTTCAATAAAAAAGGAAAAAGGCCCACACAAAACACTCATATACTTCAAGCCATAAAAAAAAGACACCTCATACCGAGATGTCTCATTTAGCAGGGCTACAAGGATTCGAACCTTGAACTGACGGAGTCAGAGTCCGTTGCCT
>OODQ01000486.1_pt1 | contig 30031 bp, 28 predicted proteins | sample 1671321 | NCBI WGS metagenome assembly OODQ01 (sample SAMN06348144, study PRJEB24527) | human gut metagenome | biome: human gut; feature: ankylosing spondylitis patient; material: feces | host: Homo sapiens | place: China | collected 2015-10
AGGTTTCTGCAAATAAATCAGCGAATGTGGGGGCTTTAATCTTCATAGTCACACTTTTCGGTAGTGTGCTAATTATAGCATATCACCCACCTTTTGTGCAGAGGTTCCTAAAGAAAAGAACATTCTCATCGGCCAACATCTCTTCAAGTTTGTTTTGATGAGCTACTCGTTCCGTCAAAAGGAGGACTTTTCTTCCTTCCAGGTACAAACAAACGGCCTCTTCTACGACTCGCCTTGATCGTTCTTCGTTATCCGCAAGCATCGAAGCAAGCTGTGCATAGGTAGTCTTTTCTGTAAACGGATAAAAGAGACCGTCAAACTCCAGAACCCGATAGGTACATTTGGCGGATAAATTCTCTTCGACTCTTATTAGTTCAGGGCCGCACAGAAAGTTGATTATCTTTTCCTTTCCGTCTTTTCTGACCGGAGTGGCCGATAAGCCGTATCGATATTTAGCAGCAGAGCATGAAACGACTCTTTGATAATTAGGAGAGGCAACATGGTGACACTCATCCACGATAAGCATTCCATAGGACGATAGGAACTGCCTTAGTTCGTCCTCGTCCATACGTTCAACACTTTGAATGGATGCGATATCTATCTCTTCGGTTCTTTTTCTTTTAGTTCCATACCAGACACCGACTTCTGCACCGCTGATAATGAGCGTTTGGAGTCGAGTTTGCCACTGACGGACTAGCTCCACTCTATTGACGAGTATCAATGTTGAAACTTTCCGCTCAGCAATCAAAGCCGCAGCGACGATGGTTTTGCCAAAACCCGTAGAAGCGACCAGCAGACCTTGGTCTTCGGAAAGGAGCGCCTTCAGGGCTTTCTTCTGCTTTTCTCGAAGTTTAAGGTCGAGTTTGATGGAAATTTTTGTCCCGGTAATCCTTCTATCTCTCAATTCAAATGGAATATCGTTGTCCTCTAAGAGATCTATCATTTCTGTTAAAACTCCTCTCGGAAGACAGAAATAATCTCGATTGAAAGGTTCGGCCATCGTCAAAAACCGTGGCGTTCGTCCGACAAACTTGTTCAGAGCTTGAAGCTGGTAAAACATCGGATTGTGGAAAGTAACCAACTTAGTCAGCTCATTTTTGAGACCGACAGTTAGATCTGCCAGCCGGAAATAGATCTTATCGAAGACATCAACTGTGATCTCCTCAGCTGCCGCTTTTAACTTTGGACGCAGCCTAGCGGATTCCCAAGGAAGGTCATTTTCTGCCGTCACGTTTCCGGATTCATCTACTCCGAAATTCTCCAGCCATTCCGAAAGTTCCTCAGCGGAAAGCTTGCGAACCGTTCTCAGCAGCTGCCATTGATCCTTTAAGGGTTGTAGATTTTTATCTACAAATACTGAGGCATAAGGACGCCGCTTCTTTTGAAGCGGGAGCGCGACAAGATTGCCCAGCTGATTCGTATCCAATACATCTTGGCACGGAATAATGCGGTCGAAGGAAGACAAAGAGACTTCAGTTCTAATCTGATTCTGAGTCAGGGTAATTAAAGAATCGCAGAGTAGCCTTGCGTCTTTTGCAGAAACCAAGCCGTCGAAGAAAATCCAGACATGAATACCCTTTCCTGAGCGGGAAATTTCCGGATAAGCCGGAATGTTAAATTTCTCTGCACACTCAAGAATGGCCTTGGCGTCACTCCTCCAATCATCCTCGTCTAGATCAATGACCGCGAAAGGACAATAACGACCGTTAACGAGCGGATAGCTTCCGATCGTTTTATTTCCTAGAAGATGCTGTTCTATATCTTTTGTTGTGAGCGGTTTGTATCGCTTATCGGGGCAATTTTTGCAGAAGGAATATGGTCTTCGGCACTCACTGGAGCGTTTGATGCAAATCGGAGAATATCCGGCCTTTTGCGGATCGTAGAAGGATTCCCATCGTTCGGCAAAGACGTCTCCCCGTCCTTTGAACAACTCAAAAAAGAGCGAAATTTTTTGCTGGGGTGTTAATGGTGCGGAATAGGAAGGTTTCTCTTGAGCCCTATCTTTTGGTGTTTCATGCGCGAAAGGAAGATTAAGAGAGGGTGTTTTCTGAGTTAGGACAGAGATTTCTTTCTCAATCTTCGACAATTCTTCTCGAAGTCGGTCTCTTTGAAAGATCAGATCGGCAAGTTTGCGCACTTCAATTTCCTTTCTCGAAGCTTTCTTCTCTCATCTTAAAGAAAAATCACCGTGAGTTCAGATAGTTATAGAAAAAGATTGCGCATAATCGTTAGGGAACGGAAGGATTCCCCAGAAACCGAGTCGTAACCTCGTGAATTGAAAAAGTTAGAGCTTAGGAGCTTGACTTGAACAATACTTACGCAGAGATCACCGTTTCTTCCGGCTGTAGGTAGGATTTAAGCAAGCAAAGCTTAAAGCAGCTCTCTTTGAGAAGGTCTTTTGTTGCGTTTTAGGAGATAAAATCTCGTTATACGCAACATAAAAGTCGCCAAAAGAAACATTAAACAACGCAGTCTAAAGAACATTATGCTTATTGAGTTTAAGTTTTCGAACTTTCTCTCTTATAAAGAGATGACCTCTTTTTCCATGGTCGCGGGAAAAGAGAGAACAAACAGCAAAACATTGGCATCGATTCCTAAGTTCAGACTGAAACTTCTTCCCTTGGCAGCCATCTACGGGGCCAATGCCTCAGGCAAAAGCAATCTCATCAAAGCGCTGGGATTCCTCAAGACATTGGTAACAACTCAGAGGGTTAAAGGAAAAATTCCACTGCGACATTTTTACTATTCCGAGGACAAAAATACTATCTCCAATTTCGAGATTTCATTCCTTGTCAACGAGCTGATTTATGAATTCAAAATTGCGTGCAATGAAGATGGACTCTTGTATGAGGAATTAATTGAAAGGAACAGCCGCAGCGAAAAGACCCTGTATCTTCGTGATAAAGACAAAGTCCAGATAAATCCGAAAATTAATTCTCACGACGCCATTCAGTGCGTCGCCGATCGTTCCCTGAATCGTCCCTGCCCGCTTCTCACGACTTTGAGTTCCATGAAATTCAAACCGTTCGAAGGGGTTTTCAGGTGGTTTTCTGAGGAGCTGAAAGTCATTCATCAGGATTCTTTTCTGATTCCCTACGGTTTAGACATCGGCGAGAATGATTCGAGGAACACTCTATTGTCTGAAGTTCTGAGGGGCACCGATACCGGAATATCTGCGCTTGTTTCCACGCCTGTTTCCGAGTCATCCTTACGTCTGCTACCTTCTGAGCGAAACGAACTGCTTTCAACAGTTTGTCATGGAAGCCAACTCATCAAAGAAGCCGGAGGCGGACGGTTGTTGGCATATTTTAAAGACGGGGATTTGGCCTTCAGGAGACTAAATGCAGCCCATGAAATTTCAGGCAAAGAATACTTGATTCCTTTAGAAGAGGAATCCACCGGCACAAAGAAAATTATTGATCTTGCTCCGGCCATCATCGATCTTTTGTTAAGCAAAAAGAATTGTGTCTACGTCATTGATGGAATCGATCATGGCTTACACATGGAAATCAATTATTGGCTGGTGAGAAGATTCTTGGAGAATGTAAACTCAAATACTCGGAAGCAGCTTATCTTTACCTCTCAGGATACGAACCTACTTCGACGTGCCGGTCTTCGCAGAGATGAGATTTGGTTCGTTGAGCGGCGAAGAAACTCCCCTTCTCAGCTGGTGAATGCCGTCGAGTTCAAAGGATTAAGAATTGATTCTAGCTTGCAGAAACTCTATGAAGAAGGCAGGTTAGGCGCCCTGCCCATATTATGAGGAGTGCTCCAGTGCGCGAGAGATCCCAGGATGATTAAAGCGAAATCCACAACCATTGGATCTTCTATATATTAGAGACTACAAGGTTTCGTCTGCTCAACGAACAGGCATGTTCTGTACATTTTCGTATTGTTAAGAAAGCGGGTCAGCGATTTTTTTGGAAGGCGTACAAACCTTCCTCGACTAAAAGCCTATTTAGTCGCATGAGGTCTGAATCGACCGCTAAGACGCTGAACTCATACGGATCCCACGTTTCGTAATCACGAAGCCCAAGCCAATACCGATAGTCAACTCCAGGATCTTCCATCGGCTCCCCTGCAAAGAAGTTTTTTAGGTTCTGAAATCCACGCAATCCTCCGCAGTCTTCAGGTGGCGCTTTACCAAAACCGTCCCTACAGGACATACGGACACCTTTGTAAGCCTTCCTATGTCTATGGAGGAGCGCAATTTTGACTTGCCAATTATCACCGTAATCGTAGTTGTAGAAAAATACCTTTCGGCTCGGTGAAAAAATATCTTTCAGCTTTACCTCTCTGGCATCTTCAATGATGTCATTTCGGTCGATCGGCTCTTCGTATCTCTTATCTGCGATGAGCCAGTTTCCTCTATTTCGTTCCGGTTTAAAACAGAACATGTGGCAATTTTGCCAATCAAAAAGGATTTGGAGTGCGTAGTGGAATTCCATGAAGGTACAATCATCGGAGATCAAGAACCTTCTCCAGATCACGGGATTTTTAGAGCCAAACAATTCAAGATCAAATTCATTGACCATTTTCTCTCCCCAGAGGTGCGGGTTATTCGTCTTTTCTTTGATATTTAATGATACAGAAGTAGCTTTTCGTTTTGATGACAATATAACTTCAGAGAACAGAACCTTAGTGTTCTCTGCCAGGATCTTGTGAAGAAAGAACGACTAGGATACTTAAGCAGCAGACTCTAACATCTAAAACGTTTAACCCCACAAAAAAGCTGTCAAGGTTTTCAATTACTTTGAAAACCTTGAACAGCTCGCTGAGAGAAACTTATCTTATTAAGGAACTTTCATTCCCAAGAATTTATTGTCGTGGCATTCCTCACAGTAATTCGTACTAGGTTTATGCATATGATGGCAATCTCGGCAATACAGTTCTTCAACATGGTTTAAATGAGGATTCACTGTACCTTTAGGGATTGGTTTAGACCCTAAAGTTTTAAGATCTCCATGACATTTCACACAAACCTGTTCTTTCGGTCTTTCCGAAGGTGGCGTTTCAGAATGGCAGAGCGCACAATTTGCGTTGGGCAGCTTCATATGGGTATCTCCTAGAAGCTGTGCATTAGCTGAGCCTGCTGAAGCCAAGACAAAAATCGCTATTAAGCAAACTGATCTTATTAGCTCCATCTCTTTTCCTTAGAAGCTTCCTCTCCGGCAATTCGTCCGAAAATAAGTGCTTCGGCGTTGTTTCCGCAGCCTTGATAGATGAACCCCCAGAAGCTGCCAAGCTCACCGGCAACGTAAAGACGAGGAATCGGTTGTCCAAAAGGATTAAGAACCTGAGATTTACTGTTGTGGCGAGGTCCGCCCTGAGTATTCAGGATAGCCGGGAACAACTCAATCGCGTAATAAGGCGGTTTGTCTAAAGGAGAAGATTGTTTCTTGCTTGCGCCGTGCGGCCATACTTGGCCGACGTGACCTTCAAGCGTACGTCCAAACAGAGAGTCTTTTTTCTCCGGTCCTTTCAAGTCACTGTTCCACTGGCCGATCGTAGCCTGCAGATTCTTGGCATCGACACCAATCTTCTCAGCAAGTTCCTGTATGTTCTGACCCACTTTAACGATGCCGGCTTCAATTTCTTTATCGTTGCTTCTAGACCAATTCCATTTTTCTCTATGGCGCAGCCAGCCGGAACCATAACTCGGGGCAAACGCACCGTCTTCTTTACTGTTTGCGTCAAAAATGGCATAGCAAGGAATACGGGGGTACTTCATTTCATAGCTGTCAAAATAATTAACAGCCAAGATTCCCGCATGGTGTTCGATCTGCTTCTCATTGATAAAGCGTTTGCCGTTTTGGTCAACGAGGATATAACCCGTCTGTTTAGTATTAAATGCCTGACTTGCCGTATGGCCCGGTACCTTTGTGCCAAGCGGGCAAGATAATCCAGAAGTGTGCCAAATGCCGGCGCCAGCTGCTTCGGCCATCCTCAATCCATCACCTGTGTTTCCGGGACAACCGAGCGTGAGAATAGGATCACCTAAGTTAAAGTTGCGTTTAGACTCTTCGTCGTATTCATAGCCGCCGCAACTTAAAACAACGCCCTGAGCGGCGCGAACATTTAGTTTCTTTCCATCCTTCTGCACTACGACGCCTTTGACAACTCCATCATCAATGATCAATTGCAAAGCGGGAGAACCAAGCCAAACAGGGATGTTGCGCTTTTCTACTGCTCTTCTATAAAGACCGAAGAGGTTCGGACCGCCGCCAGAGCCCTTCTCACCCATGACAGTGCAGCAGTACATCGCTTCGTTATCCGGGATATGCGGGAAGGAAGAACGATTAACGACTCGGATGTTAGCTTCAGGTTCTAATTTTTTCAGCCAATCGACTGTTTCCTGCATCTTATCTGTGTAGGTATGCAAAAGATCCTGATCAAGTTCGCAATGCGAAAGATCGAACAAACGAGTGAAGTATGCCCTTACCTTTTGAGGATCTTTACACCAAAGGAAGTTGCCGGAAGAAACCGAAGTGTTTCCGCCCGGTTCCGGGAGCTTTTCAAGGATTAAAACTTTGCTTCCGTTATCGTGCGCGGAAACGGCAGCGTTGGCACCTGCACCGCCAAAACCGATGACGACGACATCATATTCTGCATCCCATTTTTGGGGAACAGAAGCATTCGCGAACTTCGGCATGATCCCGATTCCAGCAACGGCGGCAGCGGCTTTAAAAAAACTACGACGAGAAGTGTTCATTACTTTCTCCTTGGTTGAAATTAACTTATCAAGATCTTTTTGTCTCGATGTGTTGTTATTCTTTCAATTCTCTGAAAACAGGAAAATATCGAAAGTTATCTAGATATTTTTATCTATTGAGACGGCAAGGATCTTCATTAGAAAATTGTAGGGTTGAGCCTTTGATCCCTCACCATGAAGAAAATTCAGCATTTTTTTCTTATCGTCTTTTTAATCCTCTTTCAGAGTTTCGGTCCTTGCTGGGGAAGTGAAATCACTATTGGCGTATCAGGATTAAGTGAGGGGAATCACAATAATGAAATCATTAAAAGCACGATTCTTTGGCTGAAAGAACATCTCAAGGACTACGAGATAAAGATTAAGCATTATTCGGTAGAAGATTTCTACAACGCCGTCAGAGACGGGGAGATAGATTTCTCCTTATGCAGCGCGGGACTTTATCGTGCCAGTGAGAGATTCGGTATCAAGGACATTGCTACAACAGCATTCACCAATGGACCGGACCCCAACCACAATTCTTCTTCCTTAATAATCGCTAGGAAGGACAGAAACGACTTGCAAATTCTATCGGACTTAAAAGGGAAAATCGCTGTCGGTACACGACCTCTTTCCATCACCGGCTTGATTATGGGGTTAGGAGAAATAGCTGCCCATGGCTATGACCCAGACCGATTCTTTTCAGAGATTAAGTACACAGGCTATCCCATGCACAAGGTTGTAAAGGAAGTGGTTGACGGAAAAGCTGATGTGGGTTTTCTTTGGGCTTGTTATTACGAAAGCCTCATGACCTCAAAACACCCCGACTTAGAGAAAATTAAGCCGATAAATCTAAAGCCTCAAGATGCACTGCAATGTAAGCACTCCACGGAAACTTATCCGGGACACACATTTGCCGTCACGCCTAAAGCTAGCCCTGAAGCAGCGCTGAAGGTGGCAAAGTTATTATTCTCAATGCCGAAAACAGAGAAGGAAGGGTTTTATTGGACTATTGCGACGGATTTTCATTCTTTAGATACCTTATTCAAATTGACTCGGTATGGTCCTTACAGCTACCTAAGAGAATGGACCGTTAAGAAGATCTGGGAAGAATACAAGACCTTTATCATCGCCTTTCTTGTCGGATTAGTCGCTCTGATCTACCACTCAGTCCGCGTCAATACCTTAGTCAGGATTAGGACTGAGATGCTCAACAAGTCTTTGGAAGAAGAAAGGCGAGCCAAGAAGGAAGCCAGAAGTAAAACTGCGAGGATTGAATCCCTTGAACGTATGAGTGTTGTTCAGCAGATGTCCTCTATGTTTGCCCATGAACTTAAGCAACCCATGGCTGCGATAGGATTCTACGTTGACAGCCTTATTTCCCGATTGAAAAAAGGCACTCCGGACACGCAGCTTCTTATTCAAACCTTAGAGAAGGTATCCGGTCTTAATAAGAAATCGAGCGAGATTGTTAATTACGTCAGAAGTTACGGAAAGAAAACCGCCATCCGAAAAATGATCAATATCAGCCAAGTCATTGACGATGCTGTTCAAAACTTTGTCGGAGCTAATTTTAGCGACGGAAATAATCCCATTCAAACTTCGATCGAGCCGGATCTGACTTTGGAGGCAGATCCGTTGGAAGTTGAAATCATTGTTTTAAACCTTTTAAAAAATGCGGTCGATGCCGTTTCGGTTTTTCCAGAAAGTGAAAGAAGTGTGTGGTTAAAGGCCAAGTCCATTTCCCATGCTCCTTGCCAAGGTATTGCCATTGAGGTGACAGACAACGGACCTTCGTTAGATGATGAAACTTTTGCCAAACTCTGCACGCCTTTTAATTCTTCTAAGAAAGACGGTCTCGGCTTGGGGCTTACTATCGTGTCCCGAATCGCAGAAAGTTACGGCGGAAAGATCGAATTCTTAAGGGAACCGGAAAAAGGAATTACCGTACGGGTTGAATTATTGAACACCAAGAAATAGAGGATTAAAAGAAAGATGAACTCCGTTGATGTTATTCGGATAGTGGATGACGATCCGTCTATTACAGATGCCCTGTCCTTCTTGCTCGAAGGCGAAGGCTGGAACACAATCCCTTATCACGATGCAGACACTTTTCTTGCCAATGATGATCTGAAAGTTCCCGGCTGCCTTATCCTGGACGTAAGAATGCCGAACTCCATGTCGGGCCTAGAGCTCCAAGAACAACTTATGAGCATCGCCAGCTATCTTCCCATTATCTTTATCTCTGCCCACGGTGATATTGAAATGGCCGTTCATACCATCAAGAACGGAGCCTGCGATTTTCTTCCGAAACCTGTGGATCAAGATAAACTTTTAGCCAGTATTGAAAAAGCGGTTCAACTCTGTCACCGCAATCTGCAGGCCTTACAAGAAGCCAGAGCGCGAAATGAGAATTTAAAGACATTAACTCCCAGAGAGCTTGAGGTCGCCAAACTTCTTGCAACAGGTGCTCCGAACAAAGTTGTGGCAGACCAATTAGGAATGACGACACGCACAGCGCAAGTTCACAGAGGGGCTATTTACTTAAAACTCGGCGTTCATTCGGCTGTTGAAATTGCCGAGCTCGTTAGAACCATGAACTAGATACTCTCATTAAAGAACGGCAAAGCTTTCGGAAGAAAGGTTCTTTACCCGATGCTCAATCCGGCGTGCTATGCAGCTCTTGTGATACTGTCCATGCAGTCCACTTACGGCTTTAAGACGGATACTAAAGCTGAAACCCTGGATACTAAAGGACTCGTTAACCAAGGTCTTTATGCAGCAGGTGCAGCTTCAGGGCATGAAGCTTATGCCAATGAGGTTGGTTTTGCGGCAATTATCGGTCTGACATACGGACGAATTGCCGGTGAAAACGCAGCGGCTTATGCTAAAAAAGAAGCATGTTAATAAAGGCCCGCATTAAAACTTAGATTTAGGGCTCTAAATTTAAAGATATTAAGCTGTAAAAGCAGGCCAACTCCATAAATGATTCGATATATCGGAGCGTTTGGGCTTTATAGGATGTTTAAAGAAGCGCTTAACTTATTGTAATAATAAGAACTTATTTATTTGTTGCAGCAGCCCTTCCTGTCACCTGACCAAAAACCAGTTCATCGGTTAGCATCGCACCGCCTCTATTTAGACCACAGGCAATTTCACCTGCAGCGTAGAGACCTTTTATCGGCTTTCCATCCCAGTCAAGAGCTTGGTGTTCTGCATTGGTCTTCAGGCCGCCTTTGGTATTTGATCCACCGGCAAACAACGGAATAGCATAAAAGGCAGTTTCCTCAAGAGGTTTTAGAGACTTAGGATTTCGTCCGAAGTCTTCGTCTTTCCCCGCCGTGCTCATTTCATTGAAACGCTTTAATGTCTCTGCCAATTTCTGAGGATTCATTCTTCCTTTATCAACAGAGCCCGTAAAACACCGTCATTCATGACGGTGATATAAGGGCCCCACAGAGTCGTGGTTCTGCATATTTTGATATCGCTTTGTCTATGGTAATAGAGAACTCGTAACGGCGGATTGCCGCATACGATCTACAGCATCAGAGATACTTCTACTAAAATTTTTCTCAGATTCTGCCGTATCGTTTTCCCCGATGATGCAACTCATCTGGCTCCGTTAAAATGAGTCATCGCAGTGGGGGAATACAATTGTTAATTAGGCGCGGTTTCAAATTCGAACTAAGACCAAATGGAATGCAGATTCAACTGATGATGCAATTCTGTGGCTGCGCTCGTTACGTTTATAACCGCACCCTGTCCCTTGAAAAGTCACTCTATAAGAAAGACAGCAAGCACTCTTTCAAATACTCGGAGGCTGCCAATAGACTGCCCGGGTGGAAAAAAAAGAATCCCTTTTTAAAGAAGTGCCACAGCCAGGTGCTTCAGCAATCATTAAAGGATTTAGATAGAGCCTATACGAATTTTTTCGAGAAACGAGGAAATGTTCCGAAGTACAAGAAAAAGTACCGGCACGACTCCATCAGATTTCCTCAGGGCGTTGAACTTGATGAAGTTAAACAACAGATAAGACTTCCGAAAATAGGCTGGATGGGATATCGAAAAAGCAGGGACATCATCGGAACCATTAAGAATGTTACTGTCAGCCGACGCGGGGAGAAATGGGATGTCAGCATACAGACTGAGTATGAAGTCGTCTCATCTGCTCCGAACCCTTCCGAAATAGGCATAGATATGGGAGTAAAACGTTTTGCGACCCTGTCAAACGGTGACTTCGTTGAACCTCTCAACCCTTTCAAGCAGGAGCAGGAAAAACTTGCAAAACTTCAAAGAAAGCTTGCGAGACAAAAGAAAGGAAGCAGAAACAGCAGAAAGACAAAGCGAAAAATCGCTCGATTGCACCGCTATATAGCTGACAGCCGAAGAGATTTCCTTCACAAGACCTCGACAAAGATAGCTAAAAACCACAGCATCATATGCGTCGAGGATCTGAAAGTCTCGAATATGTCTGCTTCTGCCAGGGGAACAAAAGAATCCCCGGGCAAAAACGTTAAGCAAAAAAGCGGACTGAATCGATCCATTTTGGATCAGGGATGGTATGGTTTTTTCCAGATGCTCTCCTACAAATTAGAGCAGAGAGGAGGAAAGCTGATAAAAGTAGATCCCAAAAACACGAGCCGAACTTGTCCGCGATGCGGACTCGTCTCGGCAGAGAATAGAAAATCGCAGGCGACCTTTGCATGCATTGGCTGCGGTTACCGCTCCAACGCAGATGAGGTCGGAGCGATAAATATATTAAGGGCCGGACGGGCCCGGTTAGCCTGTGGCATGAGTGGTGCAGTAAGGCCGCTGTCAGCAGGAACCCAAAGAGACCGACTGCAGCATTAGGCTACGGCCGCTGCAGAGGTAGTATGGAATCCTCGTCATTTATGACGAGGAGGATGTCAATCGTCTTAACAAATTCGTTTTAGGAAAGTCCGCCAAACCGAAAGACCAGCATCCTGAGGAAATTAGGATCTCGGTTGATGCCGACAATGCATCGAAGGACGATGCCGATCTCTTCCTTCAAAATGATTGCGCTCTAAAAGACAAAACCTCGGAAGTTCTTTTGACTGTCATCTCGCCGATGCTTAATGGCGATAGAACGGGCTGGCGCTTCAGTGAAGGGAATGGCAGCTCGGAGTTTGCAGCCGACGTTGAAGATGAGGATTTTCTCCAAACAGTAAGAACCGGCAAACTTTCCTGGACTACTGGAACATCTTTATTAACTTCCATGAGAGCCTTGCAAGTCAAAACAAACGACGGCTTCAATGCCAAACGTACTGTTCTCCAGGTCAAGAAAGTAATTCAGCCTTTATCATCTGAGTTAATTAAGTAAGCCTTTTGTAATTTTTTGCTGGAAGCTCTGGTGTCTGATAACTCTAAAAGTAAAAAGCGTTCATGGACCGCTAAATTAATCCTTTGCGCCCTGCTCGCTTTCTTTTTATTCGAGCTTCAGTATGTCGGCCGAATCATCCTCTTCGACTTCGTTAATCCTTCTTCTAGTCCCTACATCCGTGCAGAACAAGAAAGATTGTTGGAAGAAGGCAAGCATCCGGTTCTGTATCAATGGGTCGACTACGATCAAATTTCTCCGTATTTGATTCGGGCCATCGTGGCCGCGGAAGATGCGGATTTCATGCACCACAACGGACTTCGTTGGGACGCCATTAAAACGGCCGCAGAAAGAAACCTGCTCTCAGATAAGCGCGCCCCCGGCGGATCGACCTTAACCCAGCAGACTGTCAAAAACCTCTTTCTGTCCCACGACAGAAGCTACTTCAGAAAAGCCCAGGAAATCATCCTGACGCCGATCGTTGAAGCCATCTGGGGTAAGAAAAGAATTCTTGAGATCTATTTAAATATCGCTGAGTTCGGCAACGGAATCTTCGGTGCACAAGCCGCTGCCCGTTACTACTTCAATAAGAACGCGGCAAACCTTTCTCGCGCGGAGGCCATCCGTCTGGCCTCGATCTTGATTAACCCGAAAAAATATCAGTTCGTGAAATCCGCTCCGCTCATCAATCGACGCGTCAACAGAATCTCTCACGACTTGAACTTGGTCCAAATTCCGCAGAGATGAAAAAAGCGGCCGAAGCCGCTCTCAAGAACAACGTTCTTTCTTACTGCTTGTCTTCGTTTTCCAACGAATCTTCGTACATGCTGAGGATTACACCGGTCGTGATAAGCTCAATATCATAGTCCATCGGACCTTTCAAAGCATCCTGGAAAACCGTGGCCATTGCTCCGCCGCAGTCTTCGCAGACGTGCATACGGTGAGCCGGATCTTCATCGGCGTAAACATACTTGAGCTTGTTGCTGTTGGTGTTGCCGCACAGTGCGCAGCGAATGCGCTCAAACGGCCACTGAGTTCCGCAGCAGGAACAGAACAAATAACGATTGTTGGAGTTGCCTTCCGTACCTTCGCTGACAGAAGAAATCGCAGCCGGAGCTCCGCAGGTCGGACAGCCCAAAGGCGCATCGCCGGATTTGGCTTCGTCAACTTTGGAAAGCTCGTGCGTCATGTCTTCGCCGAGATTCTGGAAATATCTGCGAAGAACGTTCAGCAGAAGACCGGCGATAACAGCCATCATGTCTTCATCGGCTTCTTCGCCTAAAACTTCTTTCGTGGCGACTTCGTAGAAGGCTGTCGGATCCTCACCGGCAAGTTTGATTGTTGCGTCGGTAAGTTTGTTCCAATCCAGAGCTTTCAGCTTGGCAACCTGTTCATCAACATTGATGACGCCCTTTTCGATAAAAGCGTCCTGAAGCTTCTGAAGATCCTTTCTGAATTCGGCAGGATTAATTTGAAGCGGGCGCAGCGTCAGGTACGGAGTCTTGCTCTTGATAGCCTTTTGAGCTGTCTCGGAATCAAAATTATCTTCTACCTCTGCAATCTCAAGCTCGTCTCTGACGTCATACATAGAATTGGCGTAATCGGTCAATCCTTTCCAATCAATGCCGTCATCACGTTTCAGATATCCTGCAATTGCAGCCTGTCTCGAACTCTTTGTCATGTTTTTCCCAAAAATTCAATCAGATGGTGACGCTCAATTCTAATTCAAGGAATTAAATTTCACCTTCGGTTATTCGGACTAGTACTTTCGTCTAATCTTAAGTTTCTCAAAATCAAACCGTATTAGAGTGGCAGTAGTATCCGCTTTTTCTCAAATAAGGACTTCAATTTCATGCAATCAATTGTTTCCCGCAGAAAGATCCTCATCGCTTCCTTAGGCGCTGCCGCCGTCGGCTTAACAAGAACTGCTCAGGCCGCACCCGCAAATGTACCCTCCATTTGGGACGGAAAGAAAATGTATGACTCTTTCCTTAAAGACGGTACCGGTTTCAGCTTCCCGCACAAGCCTAACGCTCCTGTCGCCGTTGTTGCATTCGATACCCAGTGCCCGGACTGCATGCGTTTGTTTACCCGAATTAAGCCCCTGCTCAATGACGTCGATGTGATTTTCTACCCGATTTCATTCATGAACATCCATTCCGAACCGCAGGGAACGACAATCCTGATGTCTAAGGATCCGGCTAAGACTTTTGAAGAACAGCATGAACACTTCAAGGATCCGGACTTCCGCGGTATCCGTTACGACGTCTCTAAGCTTCCTGAAGATCTGAGAAACAAAGTCTGGACAAACACCAAGCTGCACAGACGCTCCGGCTGCCGTGCCGTCCCCTACGGTGTCTTCAAGAACAGCAAAGGTGAGTACGTTCCCTTCGATGAGAACCTCACGACCGAAGAACTGAAGAAAGTCTTCGAACTGAACTAACAATTCTCGAGCCTCCTGACGGAGGCTCTAATTTTGTCTAGGCTCAAGACTCATCGCCTTGTAACTTATCCATTGCGGTAAAGAAAAAACAGACTAAATCTTTATTTCGTTGCTGAATAGCTTTGCAAGTGCAATGTAATGAAGTAATCCTAAAACTGCATTACCATAATAAATATCAAAAAAACAAAGAGAAACGTAATGGCTCGATCAGTCAACGTTAACTTTCGAATGGACAGCGACTTGAAGAAAAATATGGAGAAAGTCTGTATGGATATGGGACTTTCAATGACAGCAGCTTTCACTATCTTCGCTAAAACTGTCACTCGCGAAAAACGGATTCCTTTTGAGGTCTCTGCTGATCCTTTCTACTCTGCCAGCAATATGAAACACTTGCAACGCGCAATCGCCGAATTTAATGCAGGTAAAGGCGTCGAACACGAAATCATCGAGGACAAATCTTGATCTAAGTCTCTATCACTTCCTTGGCATCCCAAAAAACAAATGGCTCGGATCTTCCTCGGATCCGGGCCATTTCCTATTGCTCAAGAAGCTGTTTCGAACTTAGTTTTCTTCGCCGAACCACTTCTTGTAAATTCTTTGGAACTCACCGCTCTTCTTAAGAGAAGCAAGAGCCTTGTTGATCTGAGCCACCAGCTCTTTATTGCCTTTTGTCACGGCAATACCGTATTCTTCGGCTTCCATCTTCGGGCCGACCAAGCGGCCTTTATTACCGCCTTGGGCAACATAGTAAGCCACAACCGGGAAGTCCTGAATCACAGCATCCACACCGCCGTTTTGGAATTCCAAGAAAGTCTCGGCGGCATTAGCGAAAGTGACCACTTTTGCACCGGGAACTTTTTCAGCTCTGAACATACCCGTTGTACCGACCTGAGCACCGATCTTCTTGCCTTCCAGATCTTTAATGGATTTGGTCGTTGTATCGGACGACGGAACCATGATGATCAGACCGGAGGTGTAGTACGGATCGGAGAAGTCAACGAACTTTTTACGCTTTTCGTTGATCGTCATACCGGCGATCACGGCATCCACAATACCGGTGCGCAGTGCCGGAACAGTCGCGTCAAAACCCATGTTCTGAACCACGACCTTGTATCCGAGTTCTTTACCGATCGCACGGATCAGATCCATATCGAAACCCGTGAAATTCAAACCGTCTTCAGCCAAAAACTCGAACGGAGCAAAGCTCGAATCTGTACCGACAAGGAGGACGCCGTCTTCAATAGTCGGAGACTTCGCAAAAGAAGCCGAGACGGGCAGCATGCTTAAAGCGCAAAGGAACGCTAAAAGATTTCTTCTGAACATTGATAGTTCCTATAACTAACGTGATGAGGTTATTGACAAAAAATAGTTTAGGAAATTTATCCTTAGAAATTCCATTTTTGAAAAGTTTTCGCCTCATCCTTACGGATGATGAAAATTTCAGATCAAACTTCTTATTCGTTGAAAAAACTCAAAAATTGAGTTTGCTAAACTTCAGATACTGATTTTTTTAGCAAACTCCGTTCTTGCTTTCAACTATCAGAACTTCATCAGATTTTCTTTTTTCTCTTTCCATGTTGTCGTCCCGCCTTCCTTTCCAAGCCCGCTTTATTCTTGCTTCCTTTACAGCAGTCTCTTTAATCCTTACCTCAGGCTGCCAGTCAATACATGACAAAAAGGAAGTAACCGTTGAAATTCTGCATACCAACGATATGCACTCTCACTTTGCGGGCAGTAAAAACGGAAGCGCCTGTATCACGGAAAACGACTGCGAAGGCGGTTATGGCCGAGTTGCGGAATACGTAAAAGAAGTAAAGGAAAGAAATCCCAATGCCATCTTCTTGGATGCAGGTGACCAGTTCCAAGGATCTCTGTTGTATGTGAATTACCATTCGCCGTTAGTCGGCAAAATCACAGACAAGATGCGGTACGACTTCGCAACCTTTGGCAATCATGAATTCGACGAGGGCTGCAAAGCTCTGTCCGACTACGTTAAGAAGGCAGACTTTCCCTTTCTGGCTGCCAACCTCAAACCGTCGCCGGGCTGCCCCTTGAGCATGAACAGCATCTCTCCTTTTACCGTCATTGACGGGCCGGACGCGAAGATAGGAATCATCGGCTTAGCCAATCCGGATGTCGTAAACCAGTCAAAGGCCTGCAAAGACACAAAGTTTGTCGATCCCGTCGAAGCAGTCAAAGATTCCGTTAAGGCGCTTCAGGCTCGGAAAGTAAATATCATCATTGTTCTGTCTCATCTCGGATTACCTTTCGATGAGGAGTTAGCAAGAAACGTCAGCGGAGTAGATCTGATTGTCGGCGGCCACACGCATGATTACATCGGCCCCGGTTCTCCTCTAGGCCCTTATCCGATCGTTGAGAAATCTCCGAGTGGCAAACCGGCTCTCATCGTGACAACTTCCGGCGAAGCAAAATTCTTGGGTCATCTGGAAGTGAGCTTTAACAAGGAAGGCATACCGACAAGTTGGAACAGTGAACCTGTACGTTTAGGCAAAGCCGGCGGCTCATCTGAAATCACGAAGATCATCAATCAGGCAGCAGAACCTGTCATCAAGAGAAATTCAACAGTCGTCGGAACCAACCTTGTCAAAATGAGAGACGGCCTGGATCCTTGCCGCGAAGGTGATTGTTTATCCGCGATGGTCACCACAGACGCAATGCTGGATTACGCGCGCCCAAAAGGGGCAGTCGTTGCGTTGATTAACGGAGGAAACTTCCGCGCCGCCCTTCCTGTCGGAAAGATCACGCAAGGCGACATCGATAATCTGCTCCCGTTCAAAGATAAGGTCTTACTCAGAAAATACACAGGCAAACAGCTTTTCGAAGCCGTTGAACACGGCGTCTCGGACGTTGACGGAATCGGACCGAGAATGATTCAAGCGTCGGGATTAAGGTACACCTATAGCCCGACTGCTCCGGTTGGCCATAGAGTCAGGTCCGTTGAAGTGCAGGACAAGAACGGCAAGTGGAAGCCGTTGGAGTACAACAAGGTTTATGTTGCAGCGGTCGGTGCTTTCCTTGCTTCAGGAGGAGACGACCATAAAGCTCTGGCCGGCGGCATCCAAATTTCAAATTCGGGGCCTCTCGTTGCCGATGTCCTGAAAGCTTATTTAAAGAAGAAGTCTCCAATCAGCCAAACACCTCAACCAAGCATATCAACGGTGAAGGAACCTTCTGGAGAGTAAAGAAATGAGAGAGGCTGCAATGTCACTAAACAAGCAGCCTCTTCTTCTATCTAAAATTTCTCAACTATGCATTCGGCAGCCAAGAATCTCTTTGACGAGTGTGCCTCGGCGCCAAATGCTGAATATCCATAATTCGGTGCATGGAGTCTGTCCGCGTGCTGTTAAAGACGAGATACAACGGATCGAGCGTTACAGATCCTGCTTTGTCAGAAGCGAACTTAGCTGTTCCACTGATCATTGCATTCCAGTCCACAAGTTTCACAGAAGAACGCTCTGCGTTTTCTTCAGCTTTCCACAATAAAGCATTTCTTAAAGGAATCAGCGGAAAGAGGAAGACGTAAGCCGCCAGCGAGAAAAGAACCAGGACAACGCCGTGGTTTACATCAAAACCGGAGGAAATCCCAAGTCCTTGGAAGAACCAAGGCTTTGTGGAAAAGTAAGCCAATAAACCAAAGAAGATAAATGAGAGGATTAAGTATGGAAGGTAAGCTTTGAAGCCGGTTTGGAATTTGTATTGACCGATTTCATTGGCAATCATGGCCTCAATCTCAGAAGGATTAAGACGTTCAATAAGGCTTTCGGTCACAATAACTTTCTTATTGGTTCCGAAGCCGGAGATAAATACACCACTGCCTGAACCGAGGCGATCAGAATCCGCAGCAAAGACGCCTTGTGATTCAAAACCAATCTTTTCTAAGAACTTATCCAGCCTGCTTTTTAATTCTCCGTCAGCCAATGGGTGTACCGGGTAAGCGACCGTTCTGCAGACCATCGAAGCACCAATCACAAGAGCGGCAGAAACGGCCCATGCAAGAATCCACCAAGAAGAAACTCCTATAGACCAGCATGTGAGGACAGCGGAAACGATTAGCACAAAGAAGACAACATTACTTACTTTGCTGCGGGGTGAGCCGAAGTTTCTAAGGATCAAATATGAACTGTTCTTTTCAGGATTCTTTGCAATGGCAAGAAACAGGGCGTTAATTACCAAGAACGCTAAAGCAACAACCAATGCAAAAAGAATCTGTGTGAAAAGACCACTCCCAAGCTGATTTGTCAGCAACGTAGAAAACCAAGTGACTCCGCCGCCGAACGTCAGCAGAAGCACTAAAACTAAATTTGAGAGATGTCGAAGCTCGTTAACCTTATCTGCATACAGCCGAGCATCAGAAGCGGCCTTGTGGGCGTCAAGAGAAACAAGACCGGAAAACACATGCGGAACTTTATTCCGGTGCTCTCTTATGGATTTAGCCTCTCTCAAGTAAAGGTAAAAACCCAGTGCGATATTCGCAAAGAGGAATATTAAAAACAAACTTTCAAAAATCAGTGCGTCATTCATCTTATTACTTAAACCCTCTCGAAGAACGCTTTGTCTTGGTTCGTAAGATAGCGAATTTAAGTAATGAGAGAATAGAAATCACACCATTCGGAGCAAGCTCATTTCACGCAACACTGTTAGAAGAGCTTGCCGCAACGTTTTGCTCTTGCCTTCTACTCGTCGAGCCTCTTGTTTTTGCATGGCTCAGGATTTTTTTTAAGCTCCTTCGACGCCAGAAGCCATCGCATTTGTTGGGAATCTCAATTTCCTCAAGATAAGTTCAAAATATTTAAGTGGCTCTGACCGCGCCTAACTTTCCTTTGTCTCAGACGCGGAAAAAAAGATGTCAACTTTGGAATTACGGCAAATCGGCGATGCTGTAGTCCTGATTTTGCCTCAGGCGCTCCTTGAGCAACTGAATGCAAAACCCGGCGATTCACTTAACTACAACTTCGGGGACGGAAAACTTGTCATTAATCAGAAAAGGAAGCTTAGAAAACTTCCAAAGTATGACCTGAATATGTTGCTGACCGAGCATAAACAAATCTTGCCTTTTCTGGAGTCTGAGTATGAAGCTTGGGGCATTCAAAAACCAGAAGGAACCGAGATGCTTTGAAAGGCCATTGACAAACCGAATTGCGAGGTCGTCAACATCAAAGAAGACAATGCCTAACACCTAGCCAAAGGAAATTTCGACAATGACAATGTTCAATCCGCCGCACGCCGGAATGTTGATCACAGATGTGATCGAAACTAAAGGAATCACTGCCCTGGAGCTTTCATCTGCCATGAAACTCCAAGATTAGTCTGTCGCAAAACTTTTGAACGGAGAGCTCAACATTTCAGAAGAAATGGCACGCAGGATCGAAGAAGTCTTGGATATTGACGCTCAGCTTCTTCTAGACATTCAGAATGCTCATAATCTTTGGAGAACCAAACATCTGAAGAACTTCCTTGATAAAAAGCTCGAACCTTAATCTTCTTAACCATACCAAGCGGTGCGAACAGAAGAGAGAATTCTTGAACGAGACGGCGATTTTGACTCAAACATATAATCGAAAATCCTGGCGGAGTTTTCGAAATCTTCTCTAAAACATTTTGCTACCAGAAACAACTTTTGTTGATTACCTGACAAGGTGTAAAGCATGCTTTCCTATCCGGCGAAGATTTTAAAAGACGGCGACTTCTTTCTTGTTTCTTTTCGTGATTTTTACCATGAGGAGCCCGTCACGCAGGGAGGGACATATGAGGAAGCATTAGCCATGGCAGCTGATTGGCTTTTGTCTGTGGCAACCATAGCAAAGGAAAAACAAGAAGAGTTACCACAACCTTCTCAGGCCAAAAACGAAGAGGTCTTAATAGAAATGCCTCAATCTGCTGACTTCAAACCAGCCCTGATTCGTTCTTGATCCATCAATCGGTCTCCTGATGCGATCATGCCTCAGGCCGGGGTGCGTAACAATCTAAGTCCAAGGTCGATCAATCTTGCCAAACCGGCTTAAGGTGCATTAGCTTCTGTCTTGCCGAAAGAATCTCGGGATCTTTTTCGCCTTCCTTCAACTGACGCAAAAACTCTTTGAATTCTTTTTCAGAAAGGATCGTTCGACTGTCTTCCGTTGATGCATTTCTATCTTCCAAATGAAGAACGTCCGAAACTTTAGCTTTAACTTTCACTTCTCCTCCGACGGTGAAAAAAGGTACTGACAATGCAGAAAACATGAAAATTGCCGCGAAATCTCATCGACCCAAATCAAACTTCTTCAATTTTAAGCGTCACGAATCCGTCTAGATCAAGAGATGATTATCTCATCAGAAACTTCTTGGGATTTTTTGAACTCTCTAATCTCGGCTTGCAGATTTCTAATGTGCGAAGCCATCATGAATGACGAAAACACCCTCGGATCGTGACCTTCCCTCGCTTTGAGAAGTGCGTCAATGTATTCAGCTTTGTCTTCTTTGAGAATCTTTGCCGGGATCAGACCTAACTCAATCTGTAGCTGATTCATCACAAGTCTTGCAGTCCGGCCGTTTCCGTCAACCCACGGATGAATTGTTAGTAAGTCAAGGTGAGACTCAAAGGTAAAAAGGTACTTGCCGTAAATGTCTCCGGATTTCAACAGTCCATTACGTTTCTCGTTGACCTCAGAACACCACTTCTTCAGCCGGTCTTCGACTTTTGTGTAAATGATATATGACTTGCCTGAAGAACCGGCGCTGACATTGACCTTCCTAAAGTCGCCTTTTGAAGAATCAAAAGTTCCCAATGCGGTGTTATAGCGGCTTCCGGTGTTCTTTAAGACCGCGGTGCTTAATGCTCTCAGCATCTCAAAAGAATAATCTCTGTGCTGGTTAGCAAGTTGAATGCTCATTTGATAAGCATTAAGCAAGTCCAGATTCATCATCACTTCGGATAGATTGTGTTTCTCCGGCGGAATGCCTTCATCAAACAAAAGTTGACTCTCAACTTCCGTGACGGTCGAACCTTCAATCGCAGTTGATTGTGTGATGAGTGAATAGAGCAAAAATTTCGAATAATCAAACTGTTGCGCAATCCCGAGTCGGCCATGCTCCGACAGCGTTTTCATCAGCTCTTTTTCCATGACTTAGATCCTTGCAGATTTGAAATAAGCGAGAAGACCGCTCTGAGAATCGCCTAATTGACCACTCGTCCGACCGAGCGCTTTTCACAACCGGACCGGAAATCGGCAAGAAGAAACCGATAAGGAAAAAGCCTGACAACTCAACGTTTATCAGGCTTTTGAATCTTGGTGCCGTCGGTGAGACTCGAACTCACACGACTTTCGTCACCACCCCCTCAAGATGGCGTGTCTACCAATTTCACCACGACGGCTTAGCAATTTAATTTTTTGGTGCCTTCGATGAGACTCGAACTCATACGACTTTCGTCACCACCCCCTCAAGATGGCGTGTCTACCAATTTCACCACGAAGGCACTTCTTTCAACTTTTTCTTTCGTTTCCGTTTTCATCAGAACCGAAAGACGACATTCTACCTCGGAATTTGATTTTGTGCAGGCTCATTAGTGAAATCACTAGTATTAGTCGCAGGAACAGGGGATGCAGACTGAGCCGGAGCCTTCTGTTCAGTCGTAACAGTAGACAGAACACCGCCTGCAGCAGGAGCCTTGCGAACCTGACCGCCGAATGTCAGCGCTAAGGTAGCGCAGAAGAAAATGGTGGAAGCAACTGCGGTAGAACGGGAAAGGAAGTTGGCGCTTCCTGTGGCTCCGAAAAGAGAGCCGGAAGCACCGCCGCCGAAGGCTGCGCCCATGTCGGCGCCTTTACCGTGCTGAAGCAGCACTAAAACAATGATTGCAACTGCAGAAATCACCTGCAGAACAACCGCAACCGTAATCAGTAAATGCATAATAAATTGTATCCGTTTATTAAATCAGCCCTATTCCGCTGGCGGCCTGGGCAATGGCATAAAAATCCGCTGCTTTCAAAGAAGCTCCGCCGACCAAGCCTCCGTCAATGTCATTGCAGGCAAAAAGCTCTGCCGCATTGGACGGCTTGACGGATCCGCCGTAAATAATTCTGAGCGCGGAAGCAGCTTGAGAATCCCGAGATTCTACACTATCCCTCAGTTCCGCGTGAACTAATTGAGCTTGCTGAGGCGTGGCGGTTTTGCCGGTTCCGATGGCCCAAACAGGCTCGTAAGCTACCGCTCCGGTAACTAAAGCTTCCGGCCCGATAACATCCAGAACGGCATTGAGCTGTCCGATCACAACGTCGCTTGTCCGTCCGCTTTCACGCTCTTCGAGCGTCTCTCCGACGCAGACAATCGGACGCAGTCCGTGCTCGATGGCAATCTTGGCTTTTGCCGCAACGATTTCGTTGGTTTCTCCGTGATACTGTCTTCTCTCCGAATGTCCGACAATGACCCAGGGGCATTTAACATCGGCCAGCATCCCTGCGCTCACTTCCCCCGTAAAAGCACCAGATTCATGAACGGAGCAGTCCTGCGCGCCGACATTGATATCCAGTGCGCTTGTCAAAAACTTCTGCTGGAGATAGCGAATGTAGACAAAAGGCGGACACACGGCTAATTCGGTGTTTACGGGAGAAAAAGTTGTGAAGACGTTCATCCATTGGTCAATGAAATCGACCGAGCCGTTCATCTTCCAATTGGCAATCACCAAACTTCTGCGCATCAGATAACTCCAATACTCTGTTGTAGAAACTAAATATCGAATTTTACTCGTAGTTTTACGATTCAGTTGATTTAATCCACAGCATGGACTGCTCGCTCGCACTCTTGTTGCCGTCGTAGCCTTCCTGCGAGTTGCCGGTGCGGTTCAGCCACTTTCTCGACGATCCCGAAAGATTCCAGCCGACTTCTCTGCCCTTGGATTGAATGCGTTCTTCAAGCTTCAGACCGAAGGTTTCCGGGTCGTCTTTGAGTCCCGGTTTCTTGTCATACAGCTGATATCCCTCTCGATACTGCAGCGGAGTAAGATTCGGCATCACGACATTGGCGCCGTAAGAAATCGCGGTTTCTCTGCCCTGAGGATCCAAAACCTGCATCGCCGTCGCGGCGGCAATATTGATATTGCCCATCACCAAACGCGTGACCGCAATCATGTTCAAAGAAAGCTGGAAAAGCTGCTTGTTTTCGGTTTGACCCAAAGACTTGAGATCCCCGCCCTCGCTCATGAGGTACGGACCCATACCGATCATGTCGGCTTCAAGTTTTTGGAACAAACGAATATCCGCACACAAGTCTTTCAAAGTCTGCCCGGGAATGCCGATCATCACGCCGGTACCCACTTGATAACCGCATTCTTTAAGCCACTGCAGGCACTGCAGACGGTGCTCCAGTTGTTTCGACTTCTTGTGGGGAACGTTATGAAGAAAATCAAAGAGCTCATGATTGGAGCTTTCAAAGCGCGCCAGATAACGAAGATTCTTTCGGTTGCCGCTTGCCTGCGCCCACTCCTCGTACACATCTTTCGTTTGGTCGCCGAGACTCAAAGTAATTCCTAGACCGTTGGGAAGGTTTTTCGAAACGGTTTTGCGATGAATCTCTCTCAAACACTCAGAGATGAACGAAACGAACTTCGGATCGTTTCGTTCACCGGCCTGAAGACAGATGCTTCCGTAGCCGTTTTCTGCCGCAAACAACGCTGCGCTCAGAATTTCTTCTTTGGTCAGCGTGTATCGGCTGACAACGTGATTGTCTTTGCGGATACCGCAGTAACGGCAGTCAACCGTGCAGACATTAGAGACTTCAATGAGGCCTCGGTAATAAACCTTATTGCCCATCAGCTCGGTCGTCGTCTCATAGGCAGCCTGCTGAAGTTTTGTGCAGTCTTCAGGATCCGTCAGTCCGAGCAGGAACACGATATCCTCATCGGATAAAGTTTCCTTCTTCAGTACTTCATCGAGAGAGTTTCCGTTCAATTTCATTACTTTTTCTTCAGATTGCATCAGTGAATCGCAGAATTATGGCAAAGAGACCTGAAGCAGTCATTACAACAGGATTTCGCAACAAATTGAAAGACAAAACCGGCGGTCTTGGCCGCCGGTTTTGTCATTTAGCTATTTCAGAATCAAAGGGAATTAGCCTTTGATGATGTCAGGATTGCCTTCCTGCTGAGCAGCTTCTTCCTTCTTTTCCTTGTGTTCGGGCTTTTCAATCAAAGCCTTCATGGAAAGACGGATACGATCCTTGTCATCGATCTCAAGAACCTTCACGCGAACGATTTGGCCTTCCTTGAGGTAGTCGCTGACCTGGTTGACGCGTTCATGCGCGATCTGGCTGATGTGCAGCAGACCGTCGCGGCCCGGCAGAACCTGAACGATAGCGCCGAAGTCGAGCAGTCTCTGAACCTTGCCTTCGTAAACCTTACCGACTTCAACGGTAGCGGCAAGCTCTTCAACACGACGGCGGGCTTCTGCACCAGCGGCTTCGTCAACGGAAGCGATGGTAACGGTACCGTCGTCTTCGATGTTGATCTGAGTGCCGGTTTCTTCCGTCAGAGCACGAATCACAGCGCCGCCCTTGCCGATCACGTCACGGATCTTATCCGGATTGATCTTGAAGGAAACCAGACGCGGAGCGTATGGAGAAAGTTCTGTCTTCGGACCTTCAACGGCTTCGTGCATCTTGCCGAGAATGTGCATACGGCCTTCCTTAGCCTGAGCCAGAGCGACCTGCATGATTTCCTTGCTGATGCCTTCAATCTTGATGTCCATCTGCAGAGCGGTCACGCCGTGATCGGTACCGGCAACCTTGAAGTCCATATCGCCGAGGTGGTCTTCGTCACCGAGAATATCGGTCAAAACGGCAAACTTATTGCCTTCCTTGATCAGGCCCATGGCCACACCGGCCACGAAGTCTTTCAGAGGCACGCCGGCATCAAGCAGAGACAGGCAGCCGCCGCAGACGCTAGCCATGGAAGAAGAACCGTTGGATTCGCAGATTTCGGAAACCACACGCATGGTGTACTGGAAATCTTCTTCGTTCGGCAGAACGGCAGTCAGGGCGCGTTTAGCCAGACGGCCGTGACCGATTTCGCGTCTCTTCGGAGAGCCGACGCGGCCGGTTTCGCCGGTAGCAAACGGAGGCATGTTGTAGTGAAGCATGAAGCGTTCACGCTGCTCTCCGGTCAGACCGTCAACGATCTGTTCGTCCTGTTTGGTGCCCAGAGTTGTGACAACCAGAGCCTGGGTTTCACCGCGGGTGAAGAGCGCAGAGCCGTGAGCACGCGGAAGAACGCCGGTGCGAATTTCGATCGGACGAACGGTACGGGTGTCGCGGCCGTCGATACGCGGTTCGCCGGAAAGAATCTTGCCGCGAACGTGAGCAGCTTCCATTTCAAAGAGAATGTTGGCGACTTCGTTCTCACCGATATCGGCAAGTTCGCCGACTTCAACGGCTGCGTTAACTTTCTCGTTAACGTCATCATAGATCGCGCGCAGGCATTCGTTGCGGTCCTGCTTGCTGCGGTGTTCGTAAGCTTCATGAATACGGTTGCCGACAACCTGATTAATGAGTGCAACGAGCTGCTGGTTGCGTTCTGCAGGAGCCCAGTCCCACAGCGGTTTGCCGCCTTCTTCAACGAGTTCGTCGATGGCTTCGATAACAACCTGCATTTTTTCGTGGCCAAACATTACGGCGCCGAGCATGACTTCTTCAGAGAGCTGATCAGCTTCGGACTCAACCATCAGGACGGCGCGTTCCGTGCCGGCAACGACGAGGTCGAGCTTGGAATCTTTCATCTGAGAAAGGTTCGGGCAGAGAACGTATTCGTTGTTAATGTAGCCGACGCGGGCGGCTGCAATCGGGCCGTTGAAGGGTACGCCGGAAACAGCCAGAGCTGCAGATGCTGCGATCATGGAAGGAATGTCGGGATCAACTTCGGGGTTCACGGAAAGGACGTGAATAATGATCTGAACTTCATTGAAGAAGCCTTCCGGGAACAGCGGACGGATCGGACGGTCGATCAGGCGGGAAGTGAGCGTTTCTTTTTCGCTCGGACGGCCTTCGCGCTTGAAGAAGCCTCCCGGAATCCGGCCGGCAGCGTAAGTCTTTTCAATGTAATCAACGGTCAGAGGGAAGAAATCCTGACCCGGTTTAATTTCTTTCTTTGCAACAACGGTGGCTAATACAACGGTGTCGTCCATGTCGCAGATCACGGCGCCGGAGGCCTGGCGAGCGATTTCGCCGGTTTCAAGACGGACGTTGTGGTCGCCGTACTTGAAGGACTTGACTATTTTATTGAACATCGTCATGTCGTTCTTTTCCTTATGTTTGGAACTGCACATTGCGGTATCTACGACTCGGCGGTCCTCACCGCCTTACGTACATACAGCAACGCGCGTACGTTCCGGTTTTAAAAATTGTTATTCGTAAAAACAAACACAGCGGCCAACGGTAACAAAACCGCGGACCGCTGCTCATCGGTGATGCCGGTAAGATTACTTACGCAGGTTGAGGGCTTCGATCAAAGCCTTGTAAGCTGCGAGGTCACGACCCTTGAGGTAGTCAAGGAGCTTACGACGGCGGGAAACCATCTTCAAAAGACCGCGACGGCTGTGGTGGTCTTTCGGGTTAACTTTGAAGTGCTCTGTGAGTTCGTTGATACGAGCTGTCAGAAGAGCAACCTGAACCTGAGGAGATCCGGTGTCACCCTTGGACTGAGCGAACTTCTCGATGATTTCAGCTTTTTGAGCAGTAGTCTGTGCCATTTTATTTTCCTTTGCCTTTCGGCGTTACTAGCGACTCCGACGGAAAATACGCCGGAGCGTGTTTAAAACGAGTCGAGATTATATCTAAAAAATCAATTCTTCTCCTCGTTTTCCATCAGATCCTTAACTTTTAGTCACTGTTTTCTCTCGTGCCCTCGCCCATGACGGCGGGATCATTCAGAGGCGAGCCTTCTCCGTCCCGATACTTTCTTGTTTTTAACGGCTTCTTCAACGCTCTCGGTTTCTTTGGTTTGGGCGCCGGAAGCATCTTCGCAGCAATGCCGAAGTATCGTTCGACAGCTTCTCTATCGTCCGGGTTGTCAATCAGCCACATCGGATTGACCGCTCCGTCAAATAGCAGCTTTTGCGGCATCTCAGGATGCAAAGCTCTCATTTCTGCATTAGTTTTGACGAGAACTTCGTTGTCACACAGAAAGCCGACCGGTTTCTCGTTCACGTAGAAACAGTATTCTCCGAACATTCGCTTGATCCGAACCTCTCCTAACGGACTGAGCATATCCGCAATATAGGCTGCCATTTCTGCGTCTGAAGTCATCTTTTTCTCCTTACGGCGACGGGCGCCGAAGCGCCCGTCTGTCAATCTACCCGTAACTCAGAACTTAAGGAGTCGGTTCATGATCGAACTGAGGATTCTTGCGATCATCCGCTTTGGCAAGCTTATTCAGAGCATCTAAATAAGCCTTAGCGGAAGCCGCCAGTACATCGGGGTCGGATCCGTTGCCGTTAACGACGCGGCCGCCGACGGACAAGCGAACCGTCACCTCGCCTTGGGCTTCGGCGCCCTTAGTCAGCGCGTTAATCGAGAAGAGCAGAAGTTCTGCTCCGCTCTTGGCGCAGCTCTCAATGGCTTGGAACGTTGCGTCGACCGGGCCGTTGCCTTCGGCACGACCAACTCTTTGCTCTCCGTGATCCATGTAGGTTACTTCGGCAACCGGTGTCTTACCGGTTTGGCTTTCCTGTTTCAGGGAAACGAAAGAGATTTCCTGCGGCTGGATGTTCTTCGCATCGAAAAGCGACTGAATGTCTTCGTCAAAAATCTGAACTTTTCTGTCTGCCAAATCTTTGAATCGGGCAAATGCATCATCGATTTCGGCTTCGCTCTTCGTCGGAATGCCCAGTTCACGTACACGCTGACGAAAGGCACTTCTGCCGGAGAGCTTGCCGAGAACCATACGATTGCTTGTCCAGCCTACTTCTTCTGCCGTCATGATTTCGTAGGTTTCGCGGTGTTTGATCACGCCGTCCTGATGAATTCCGGACGCATGCGAGAAGGCATTGGAACCGACCACGGCTTTGTTCGGCTGGATGGGGAAGCCGGTCACGGAAGACACAAGCTTAGACGTCGGAACAAGCTGACGGGTGTTGATATCAACGCCGAGCTTAAAGAAGTCATTACGGGTTTTAACCGCCATGACAACTTCTTCGAGAGCGCAGTTACCGGCTCTTTCGCCAAGACCGTTGATAGAGCACTCAATCTGACGAGCACCGCCGTGGATTACGCCGGACAAAGAATTGGCGACGGCAAGTCCGAGATCGTTGTGGCAGTGAACAGACCAAACGGCTTGGTCTGCGTTGTAAACATGCTCGCGCAGGTCGCGAACAAAAGCACCGAATTCAGATGGAACAGCATATCCGACGGTATCCGGAATGTTGATCGTGGTAGCGCCTTCGCGGATCGCCGCTTCAATGATGCGGTACAAGAATTCCGGCTGAGAGCGGGAAGCGTCTTCGCAGGAGAACTCGATATCGTCGGTGTATTCCTTTGCGATGCGAATGGCCTCAACAGCCCGAGAGATTACCTGCTCCGGCGTCATGTTGAGCTTCTTCTCCATGTGAAGCGGAGAAGTTGCAATGAACGTATGAATGCGGCGTCTCGGAGCTGCGGCAATAGCCTCGCCGGCTTTTCTCACATCGGAAGGATTTGCTCGGGCAAGCGAACAAACCGTAGAGTTGCGAATCACCTTGGAGATTGCACAGATGGATTCAAAGTCTCCGGGAGAAGCAGCAGCAAAACCAGCTTCAATCACATCAACACCAAGGAACTCAAGCTGTTTGGCAATGCGGAGTTTGTCCTGCGGGCTCATGCTTGCGCCGGGACTTTGTTCTCCGTCACGAAGGGTTGTATCGAAAATAAAAAGCTTGTCTCTTGCAGTTATCATTGTTTTTTCTGGTCAAAAAAATTGTTGAGATCTGAGCCTCACTGAAAAACGAAGTAAATGTCTCAGCCCTACCTTGTTACAGCGATACTTTCTGGTAAATGCACTCTCCTTGTCGGAGCCTCCTGCTTGCATTCTCGAAAGTGACCGACGAATTACACATTTATCGAGCGAAATCCCCTTTTAATTTTAGTTTGCTTGTGGGCTGAAAGCCCATACTGTCAGAAATAAATTATGGGGACATTTTTTAATTATTAATCAAAGAGACTGATTACTCTGTCGAGAACTTCATCAATCAAATAATCGGGAGCCTTCTCTACCAGTTGACAATTTCTTACGGATAAGTCAAGAGTTTGAATTTGATCGCAACGCACAATACCAATTGTTTCTAAACCTGTCCCCTGCAAAGTAACAGCGAAGCCGCAGTCTCTAGCCAAAGAGCCTCCCCCAGTGATTGGGGCAACACAAGCCACCCGCAACTGTTCATTGAAAATCTTTTTTGTGAGAATCAGTGCCGGCCTTCTCCCTTTTTGTTCATGTCCCAAAGATGGATCAAAGTCAAGGTAAACAACGTCTCCTCGATCAAAGCACTTTTTCATAAAATTTCTTCTCCAACGGGACGTTTTTTTGTAACCCAGTCACGATCTTTGT
>OODQ01000490.1_pt1 | contig 29695 bp, 23 predicted proteins | sample 1671321 | NCBI WGS metagenome assembly OODQ01 (sample SAMN06348144, study PRJEB24527) | human gut metagenome | biome: human gut; feature: ankylosing spondylitis patient; material: feces | host: Homo sapiens | place: China | collected 2015-10
ACCTTTTATAGCCATTTTCAGTTGTCAAAGTACAGGTTTAATTTTTCATTTTAGGGTACTCTGAAAATAGCTGTTTACCAGAATCGGTACAAGAATTGTCGCTCCGAACATAGCGAACATATGCTGCAGACCAAGCAGCAGCATTTTCGGCGTACCCAAAACCCTGGCATCTCTTATAATGTCTTTTTGTTGGTTCATTATGAAAAACTCCTCCTAATAATAGTATATTCTAATATCCGGCAATCAGCCGGAGCATTAGCTTATGTTTGATGGGATCTCCCCGACCACATCCAGATAAAAAATAACCAGTGTCTGTGACTGGTATGGATATACCCAGAGTGACCCGATGCCTAAAGACAGCAGACACAGTATCTGCAATCCGATAAAGCTCAGATAAATATAAAATAATCTTCCTTTATTTCCCTTCATGATCTGACGGCTGATCTTTAATGATTCGCGTGCCTTCATCTGCGGATGATCCAAAAGCAGATACAATGCCAGTGCATACCACATCTGCACGAAAACTGCCAGAATCGTGCTCACAATACCAAGTATCACCAGTACTGCAATCGCCGCAGGCGACTTGTCCAGGACAAAAAATAACACAGCACCTGTGATCACAGGAATACAGCTGATCAACGTTGCAATAATCAAAAGTAGTCCTGCAATGATATAACGGTCCGGGTGATTTTTAAACCCGTAAAATACCATGCCAAGTGTCATTTCTTTTTTCCGTGCAAGTGACAGATGAAGCTGAAGGATTCCGACAGACAATACCATGCTTAAAAGTGTGATCAAAAATTCCGCCACATAAAACATGATCGTCACCGGAAGCGGCTGTGCATCTTTCTGCAACATGGAAAATGGGAGTTCTACCGCCAAAGGAATCAGTGTGGCGGCAAGAAAAGCTCCCATTGGTATTTTATAATTTCCATTTAAATTGTCTCTTGCGATTCGTTTTAATTCTTTGCAAGGTAGGTTCATTTGTTTATACTCCGTTTCTGTAACTGATTGCTTTTCTCATTATAGCATGGCTATGCAGATGCAACAATCTTTTTATTTTGCCATAAACTGCTTCATCAGTTCATTATAATCCATGCCCTGCATATCAGAATAGGCCTTTAAAAATCCATCGATACTTCCATACTGATGGATGGCATACCCCAGAACGGATGCATACAGTACAATTGTTGCAATTAATGCAATGATCCCCAGGATCATTCCGATCTGTGCTTTCGAAGTATAAGACATCATGCCTCCGCGGGAAAGTGTTGCAAAAATAACCGCCAGAGCCCCACACGGCACAGCAAGATACAGACAGGTGCAGCTTAGTAATGCAATTGATCCAAGTATCAGGGAAGCTGCCTCCATGCGTGCAGATCTCCGGCTGCGATACGGCTGATTCGGATTTGGTTGATAAGATGATCCATACATATCCATAATACGTTTTCCTTTCTTTTTAGGATTGCTTTTATTGTAACATTTCATATATAATAGGGAAAGTATTATTTGACAGGAAAGGACTATTAAGGGGAAAATTTATGGATATTAATACAAAAATTGCGGAAGAACTCGGCATCCGGAAAGAACAGGCAGCCGCTGCTGTGAAACTCATTGATGAAGGATGCACGATTCCCTTTATCGCACGTTACCGGAAAGAAGCTACCGGTGCACTGAGTGATGAAATCTTGCGAAACCTTTATGACCGTCTGGTGTATCTGCGAAATCTGGAAGATAAAAAGCAGACGGTACTTGCCTCCATTGAAGAACAGGGAAAACTGACGGAAGAACTACGTGCACAGATTCTTGCCGCCGAAACACAGGTAGCCGTGGATGATCTGTACCGCCCGTACCGTCCGAAACGCCGCACCCGTGCGACGATCGCAAAGGAAAAAGGATTAGAGCCACTCGCCAACCTGATCCTTTTACAGAAAATGACAGTTTCTCCTCTGGAGGAAGCCAAAAACTATATAAACCCGGAAAAAGAAGTTTCCACTGCAGAAGATGCCTTAAACGGTGCAAAAGATATCCTTGCAGAGTCGGTCTCCGACAATGCCGATTTCCGTACCCATATCCGGGAACTGACTATGAAGCACGGACAGCTTTTATCCGCTGCAAAAGATCCCGAAGCCGAATCCGTCTATGAGATGTATTATGAATTCAGCGAAAGTCTTTCAAAGCTTGCCGGACACCGGATTCTTGCCATCAGCCGTGGAGAAAAAGAGAAATTCCTCATAGTAAAAATTGATGCACCCGTGGATCGGATTCTTTCCTATCTCGACCGTAAACTCATCACCGCACCTTCTGCTCCCACAGCAGCTGTACTGCATGAAGTTACAGAGGATGCTTACAACCGGCTGATTGCACCTGCCATTGAGCGCGAGATCCGAAGCGATCTGTTTGAGAAGGCAGAGGACGGGGCCATCCGTGTATTTGGCAAAAACTTGGAGCAGCTTCTCATGCAGCCTCCAATTGCCGGACAGGTTGTACTTGGCTGGGACCCGGCATTTCGTACCGGCTGTAAACTTGCGGTCGTTGATCCGACCGGAAAAGTGCTTGACACGACTGTGATCTACCCGACTGCTCCGCAGAATCGTGTAGAGGAAGCCAAGGCCGTATTAAAAAAGCTGATATCCAAATACCATATTACGTTAATCTCTTTAGGAAACGGTACTGCTTCCCGCGAATCCGAGCAGATCATCGTACAGCTTCTCAAAGAGATTCCGGAACCGGTACAATACATCATCGTAAACGAAGCCGGTGCCTCCGTATACTCTGCCAGCAAGCTGGCAACCGAAGAATTCCCGCAGTTTGATGTCGGACAGCGAAGTGCCGCATCCATGGCGCGCCGCCTACAGGACCCACTCGCAGAACTGGTAAAAATCGACCCGAAATCCATTGGTGTCGGACAGTACCAGCATGACATGAACCAGAAGAAACTGACCGAAGCGCTGGATCATGTCGTGGAAGACTGCGTAAACCGTGTCGGTGTGGACTTAAACACCGCTTCTGCCTCCCTGCTGGAATATGTCTCCGGTGTGAGCAAAGCCATTGCCAAAAATATTGTCCTCTACCGCGAAGAAAACGGAAAATTTGCCTCCCGTTCCCAGCTTCTGAAAGTAGCCAAGCTTGGACCAAAAGCCTATGAACAGTGTGCCGGCTTCATGCGCATCAGTGACGGAAAAAACCCTCTGGATGCCACCGGTGTACACCCGGAATCCTACGCAGCCACAAAACAGCTGCTGGAAACACTCGGCTATACGCTTTCGGATGTGACAGACCGCAATGTTGCCGGGATCTCGAAAAAAGTCCGGGATTACAAAAAGCTTGCACAGGATCTGGAAATCGGCGAACTGACTCTCCGGGATATCGTAAAGGAACTGGAAACGCCTGCCCGTGATCCGCGTGAGGATATGCCAAAACCAATCCTGCGCAGTGACGTGCTCGAGATCAAAGATCTGACTCCGGGCATGGTATTGAAGGGAACCGTGCGAAATGTCATTGATTTCGGTGCCTTTGTTGATATCGGAGTCCATCAGGATGGTCTGGTACATATCTCGCAGATGTGTGACCGCTTTATCAAGCATCCGCTGGAGGTCGTCAGCGTCGGGGATATCGTGGAAGTGAAAGTTCTGAGTGTGGATGTGAAAAAGCAACGGATTCAGCTTACAATGAAGATCTAACATTCAGGAAACAATTTTTAAAGAGAGGTCATATCCTGTCATGGTTGTGGCCTCTTTTTTGGTCACCCTGCCAGCGGATTATTGACCACTGGTACAGATTCTCAACTTTTTGGTATTTATAGTTGATTTCTGCATGCAAATAAGATATTCTGTCTTTAACACATATAATTCCAAATCTGATGAGTCATTCGCTCGTTTATCCACTGGAATTTTAATTCAATACAGGATCAAAAACGACTCGGTTTTCCCGTTTTTTTCGGTTGTAAAACTATGTTGTTTTGATATATACTAAAGGAAAGGCAGGATACTACATGGGGAACACTGACATTGTGACAGCTCCGCTGTCAGATGCCAACGAGAAAAACACTACAGAACACAGCACTATTTTTGATGATGTATTCCGGACAATCGCACAGAAAATGCCGCAGCTTCTTATTCCGCTGATTAACGAAGTTTTCCACACTTCCTACAGCGAGGAGGATCATTTTGAACAGTTGCGGAACGAACATTATGAAAAATTTGGAACTGTGGTCACGGATTCTATTATCCGGATCGGCAACCATATTTATCATCTGGAGTGCCAGTCCTCAAAAGACAAAACGATGGTCATACGCATGTTTGAATATGATATTTCAATTGCTATTGAGCACGCTTCTTTTGAATCAAATGATATCTGGGAAATTGAATTTCCGCAGTCATGTGTACTTTATATCCGCAATCACCGTTCACTTCCGGATTTTCACGAAGCGATTGTGAAGTTTGCGGACGGACAGAAGGTACGTTACCGCATTCCGATCATACAGGCAAAGAAATACACCGTTGACCGGATTTTTGAAAAACGGCTGCTGATTCTGCTTCCGTATCATATCTTACGATATGAACACTTTTTGAAGCACAACGAAACGGATTCGAAGAAAGTGCAGCATCTGCTGGACGATTTCCGGGAGATTAACCGAAAGCTGGAGGAAACATCTGAGAAGGAACAAAAGTCACATCTTTATATGGATATGATTGTTCTGATTGAGGAGATTGCGGATTATATTATTCCGGAGGATAATGAGATCAGGAAAGGATTGGGTGAAATTATGGGTGGTAAGATTTTGAAATTACGCTCTGAAGAGTTGTTAGAGCAGGGAAGAATTGATGCAATTCAAAATATGATCGATCTTGGTCTGACCAAAGAACAGATTTTAAAGAAATATTCTTTGGAAGAATATGAAAAAGCATTGAATTCTATGTCGGTAAAAGTATGACGTAATCCATCTATAACTATATCTTCTAATATCTATGCTATGAGATGTATTCTAATTATATCTCATAGCATTCATGAAAGAACATTCGTTCAAATTATCATTATAATTACAATTTCATACGTTTGATCATAACTGCTTTTGTTTCTTACACTTTCCATATTGTAAAAACAGATGCTTATGATATATACTAAAGGAAAGGCAGGATACTACATGGGGAACACTGACATTGTGGCAGCTCCGCTGTCAGATGCCAACGAGAAAAACACTACAGAACACAGCACCATTTTTGATGATGTGTTCCGGACAATTGCACAAAAGATGCCACAGCTTCTTATTCCGCTGATCAATGAAGTTTTCCACACTTCCTACAGTGAGGAGGAACCCTTTGAACAGCTGCGGAATGAACATTATGAAAAATTCGGAACCGTGGTCACGGACTCCATTATCCGGATCGGCAGCCACATTTATCATCTGGAGTGCCAGTCCACCAAAGATGAAACGATGGTCATCCGTATGTTTGAGTACGATATTTCCATTGCGCTTGAGCATGCTTCTTTTGCGAAGCATGCGGTCTGGGAAATTGAATTTCCGCAGTCGTGCGTACTTTACATCCGCAATCACCGTTCACTTCCGGATTTTCACGAAGCGATTGTGAAGTTTGCGGACGGACAGAAGGTACGTTACCGCATTCCGATCATACAGGCAAAGAAATACACCGTTGACCGGATTTTTGAAAAACGGCTGCTGATTCTGCTTCCGTATCATATCTTACGATATGAACACTTTTTGAAGCACAACGAAACGGATTCGAAGAAAGTGCAGCATCTGCTGGACGATTTCCGGGAGATTAACCGAAAGCTGGAGGAAACATCTGAGAAGGAACAAAAGTCACATCTTTATATGGATATGATTGTTCTGATTGAGGAGATTGCGGATTATATTATTCCGGAGGATAATGAGATCAGGAAAGGATTGGGTGAGATTATGGGTGGTAAAATTTTAAAGTTACGGTCGGAGGAACTGTTGGAGCTTGGAGAAGCTCGAGGGGAAGCCAGGGGGGAAGCCAGAGGCAGGCTTACCGGACTACATGAAGCCAAAATTGATGCAATTCAAAATATGATTGATCTTGGTTTAACCAGAGAACAGATTTTAAGAAAATATTCTCCAGAGGAATATGACGAGGCATTGCGGTCTATGCCTGAAAAAGTATAGTCAGATCCACTCCTGGCACATACCTAAAACCTCCTGTGTAATGCAGATATGGGCAGAACCCGGAAAATCGGGTTCTGCCCATTCGTAACTATTCACAAATCTTATATCAGTTTTTAACGTTTACACAAAACTTAAAACAGTCTCATCTCTTTCGTTCTTTCCATCGTGGAATACAATAGCTTCTCCTATGTTTTCCTTTGCTGATGCGTAAGTTGATACCACCGCCTTGCTTCATCATCAAGCACACTCTCCACTTCCTGAATATAAACTCTCTTTTCATCGGTTAACGACTGAGAATCTGCGCATTTTATTGCATTTACCCTTTGAATCTGTAACAAGCGATTACAGTTATTTCGGAATAATGACCATTTTTCCACACTACGCGTCATAACAAGAAAGGATTCTATAACCACAATGGCAGCAGAAACAATTGCCAAAATTACCGGATATTTTTTCACCACGCTGATCATCTGCAAAACAGGAATACTGGCTGCAAGCGCAATTTTAATAATCGTAAACGCATAATAAAACTGCTTACACTTCTGCGCTCTTATGTGATAATACTTGATATACGATTGCACAATTTTATCGTAATCATCCATATATCCCGGATAATAATATTGTGTTATTTCATTTTCTTTGAACTTTTCCACACTTCATTTATTCCTCTTCATTTTATCCACCATCTCATTCCAAACATCCTTATTGGATAACATCATATCTTTGTTCTCATCGAAAATTCCTCCGACATATTTTGTATACATATCCCATATAAGCTGCATATTTCTTCGGGTTGCTTCATGTTTTGCATATTTTGAAACCCATCGCATAAGATATCCAAATTCTTCTGTTGGATGCAGCCAGTCATTTCCCATCACTTCTTTAATGAAAGCATCTTTTGTTATGTACTTTCTTCCCATATGAATATTATAAGCATTTCTCTGGCTAAACTGATAAATCCATTCTGCTGTCATCGGACGAATTATATAACACGTCTGTTTGTCTATTTGCCGGGATATATAAGGAATTTCTGTCACCTCCAAAAGGGAAAATTCTTCTGGATATTCTGTGAAAAAGCTGCCTTGTAAATCGCTCCATGAACGCAGATAAAATTCTCTGAGTGAGTTATATTTTTTCCCAGTTGGTAATTTCTTTTCAAATTTCCAAAAAACTACCCTCTTATTTTCTTTTTCCCCACGAACATTAACAGCAATCTTTTGTTTTTCCAATTCTTCTCTATCCTGTAACAGTTTCCACAGAAAGTTTTCTATAATAATTCCATTCTGTATCAGATAATAGAGTACATGGTCATCTTCTTTCTCATTTATATTTTCATTAAATTTCCATTCATCCTGTTCCAGATGCATATGCTGCATAATCCATGTCTGAACATCCGTATGCTGATATGTTTTTAATTCCTCTGCTGTATAGGAACTGCGATCATTCGATGCGACCAATAATCCTCCACCTTTTTCTTTTCGCTGAAAATATTCCTTATACACCTCCAGTATATTCCGCTTAATTTCCTTTATGGATATATCTGCCAAATTTAATCCCTGAGAAAATCCTTCGTTTTCTCTCAGAACCGGTGCCTCCTCTAACTTTCCCTCTAACTCCCCATTTGTTGGTTCTATTTGTTCTACTTCGCGCACTGCTTCTGACAACACATCGTCTGGAATTTTTTTCTTCTTAATACTAATTTGATACCCATCAATCAAATCTGTCTTGTAATCTTCCAAATTTTTTTCTATATATTCCCAAAATATATCCATATCACTATCCGGCAAATATAACATTTGCAATAAGCGCATCTTCATATCATACTCACCTGAATGCTCCAATGATGAATGGAAATATAACTGCAAATAACGAACGATATACTCCTCCAAGGAAAAATCTTCCCGAAATTCATTGCGGTGAATCTTTAAATCCCGTTTTGCCTGTAATCCCATAAAATCGAGTGAAATATCCAAAACCTCATCCAAAGCCGATAATGGATTTTCCACTCCTGTCATACGAACATTTTTATAGCAGATAGTCATCTTTCCATTGCTACCAGAAGTTCTCTTTCGAATTGTTACCAAAACTTCTTCTTCACAATCCCATGCTTTCAAATACAACTGGTTTTTGGAAACATTACTTTCATTCCACCTAGATAATATCTGATATCTTTTATCATTCCATGTCAATTCCTTAACATGGTACGGCACCTCGTTTATGTAGTATCTTTTTTTCTCATACCCTTGCACATATACTGCAATGGCGATCAATGGCTCTGGAATAATCTGATTCAAATAACTCAGTAACACCTTTCTCGTATAACCCTTGATATTTTCTTCATCAAATCCAACTTTATCTGCATACACATTGCTCTCAATGTTTTGCCGTTCCACTTCTACCCGATCATATCGAACTTTTGTTTTGTCATTTTGCGCAATCTCACTATTCCACCGCAAAAAAATGTCAACAGGAACTTTGATCTCTATCTTTGTTCCATGATGTCCCAATTGATATTCCTCAGTGATTACTTCTCCACCTGATTTTGGTGCATTCAACGTAATTTTGCGTCCGACGGTTTCATTCTCCGTCTGCGTCATGATCGTTACCGATGAGGTCACCATAAATGCAGATTGAATTCCAATTCCAAATCCACCCGTTGGCCGCATCCATCTTGGCATTTCCTGTATCATCCGGTCGTACTGCCTGCGTCCTCTCCAGCCTGTCCCAATGATAGATATGACTGCCATGCAGTCTTCTTCCATACCAATGCCGCGGTCTTCCACCGTAATTAACAGATTGTCATAATCTCCCGGAATACTTTCCACTTTCAGTTGTACTTCATAGCGATCATAGATTTCCTTTGAAATGTCAAATGGCTGCAAATTTCCCTCTTTTGCCAGCTCCATTATTCTTTCTCCGCACAATCCCTGCATAATATCTTTCCACAACTGCATCCGTGTGGCATCCATCGCGTTCTGCAGATATTCCCGTATAAAATCCATGCGGTTCGTATAAAAATTGGCTCCTGCCAGCAAATCGGTCAGTTTTTCCTTGTCTACCTCAAAACGCTTCTGACGGCCCAGATGATAGGCATGTTTTTTATTGTTGCTGTCTAACAAATACACGTGGCAGTGACTTCGCTTTAACGTACAGCCACGCAGTAATGGAGGTGCGATTTCATTCCAGCTGTAAATCAGATCCTGCACTTCCTGTTCGATCAGGTGAAACCAGTCCTGCGCACACTTACATACCTCGATCTGATCCGACTCAGCCTCTACCTGAATCTCCTCCGAGGTAATGATTATGTGACTGATTGCCTCATGTTTTAGCATATGCGTAGAACTCAGTCCCGGCATCTGTTCCATATGCTCCACGGAGTACAGTGAGAACCGATTGTTCTCTACATCCAGCACATCCCCAAGCCGAAGCAAAGCGGCTGTAAATCTTGGATAAATCAGTTCTGCTCCAATTCCTTTTTCCCGATACCGCAATCGTTCCATGATAGCATCATATCCATCATATGTATGCAATTCCGATACCAGTGCTACAATCTCGTACAATCTTCTCGGCACTTCCGAATTATCTTCTGCAACTACACGTTCTCTTACCTTTACATTGCGTTTGCTGTGCTGTCTTCGGACATAATCCGAAACGAGCCACTTTACATATTCAACAATTCTGTTTGGCCAGCATTCTTCAAAAATATCTTTCCGGTTCTTGTCTTCTGTATGACGCATATTTGTTTTGCTGCGAAGCAGCTCATCCATTTTCTGATAATAAGAAGCTGCCTCTTTCAAATCCGGATCTTTGGATGTCAGACAAGCTAAAAGATATTCCTTAAAATCCGGATCACTCCACAAATCATGTAATTCTTTTCCGGTCAATGCCATTCCGATGTCGTGGGAATACGCAGATTCCAGTAAAAGCCATAAATCCCCTCTGCTCAATTTTACAATGCGTTCATCTCCGATGACCAATTCGATCGTTTCAAGAATACTGACCGAATGGCTGGAGTCATGTTTACTGTAGTGTGCAAAATCATATATGATGGTATCTGTAATTTTACAATACTGGTCTTTGCGGTATCTCCACTCGGTAAGTACATCCAATCCCCGGTTCATATGGGCGCATGCCATCTCAAAACAATATTCTATAAAGGTATCTGCTTTGGAAAGTTTCACAAAACCACTCTCCAGACAACATTCATGCATACAGTCTGCTTTGATTGCTGCAATATATCTTTCGTTAAATCTGTCCCTCATTCCTTATTCCTCCATTATGTATGGCATACTCCTTGCAATGCGATCCAAATCCATATTTTCAAAATAACCGTATCTTACACCTTTTTTTTGTTCTTCCTGCAGGAATCCCCGCATCTGTGCTTCCCATTGCTGAATATATTGTTCTGTGTACTTTTGTTTTCCTCCTCCAGTTGTTCTTCCCTGTATTCTATATAAATTTACATAATACGGAATTTCCAGATATTCTTCCTTAAATTGCTTCCATGCAGCCTGATCTTCTGTTTTCTCATATAAATACTTATACAATGCAACTGCATAAAAAGAGGATACGCGTTCCTCCGCTGATCGTTTTTCACCACCAACAATCTTTACACGTCTTTCCGTTTTCCCCGGTTCTGTTTCATATGGTTCCAAATACAAAGACAGCATAATCCGAATTCCATTTTTTACAATCTCCGCTGCCGTACGTGAACATGCGGTCAATGTCTGCACCTGTGCAGCATAATGCTTCATCTTCGTTACATTTAAAGCGGCAATCATCGTGTGACACAGTTCTTCCATAGGGATTCCATCCAGATACCGTTCTCCTTCCGGTGATTCCTTACAGTTGCCACGCTCTGCGGCAATATCTAACAGATCACTTAATATCCATTTCACTCCCGGTTCCAGTTCACGAAAGCAACTCCACGTTGCTACTGCTATTTCCATATCCTAACTCCCATTCATTTACCAACTGAAATATATGATCATATTCTCTCGTATTTCCATCCAGGTAATCCGCAAGTAAATATCTCACCTGAGCCAGTTTTTTTTCAATACTCCATATAGACCCTTCCGGTTCTGTCTGAAAAAAATCTTCAAAAAAATACAATGAATATGGATCTAATCCATACTCCAAAAACCGTTCATGATAAAAATATGTATTTAATTTTTCAATAAACGAATCATAGTATTCATAAAAATCCTTTGCTCCTGTGCGTATATATAACGCATAAATATATGGAACCACTTGTTTTGCCGTTTCTCCCAGAATTTTAACGGCATTTTCCCCCGGTCGAAACCCTCGTTTTACCAATCCATTTTTCGTATCATTTACAATATAATTACGAAAGCAGCTTTCTTCCTGACACAACAAAATGATCCTTGTCACTACCAGTCTCCGTTCTTCCAGATTCATATCAGGTATTACATTCGAAAGAGAGTTTTCCATCCACTCAATTGTCAGAATATGTTCAAAATCATTGTTGTCCTCAAAACGCTCCTCCGCCAGCCATTCCCGCACACAATACAAGGCTGCTTTCCAATTTTTATCAATCACTTCTTTATGAATATGCGTTTCTTTTTTCATATTCCGGATCAGAAGCCGCTGTTTCATGATTTCCGGATGTTCTGCAAGTTTTTTTAGTGTATCAATCAATTTCTGGGGCGAATGATGCTTCATAAATCCCCAGTCAAAATCCAATACCAAATCATTTTTTTTATAAATTTCATTTTCTATTAAAAATTCTTCAAATTGCTTTCCGACATATAAACTGAAATATAAAATATTGGCGCGATACAATGCCCGATAGAAATTACAGTTTTTTTCCATCAGTAACAGCATCTTTTCTTTCGGAAATTCGTTATTATCCTCATCAACGGGTTCTCCAAGCAGTCTGTTGATGGTCTTTTTTATTTCATTTCCATAATCCGTCTGTTCATACAGGCGGCAAAACAGTTCAACCACTTGAAAATAACTCATAGATTTTACAATTACCTGTGGCACAAACACAATTTTTATTTCATCATTTGCCGGTTCATTATATTTGCATTTTACCGTGCAATCCTCAATCTCTCCCCACAAAGACAGTTCCTGCAAACATGTAATTCCTTCAAAAAAAGAAGCATTTACGTGATAACTGCCTTTTATCTGCGATATATTTTCCACAAAAAACCAATCACGCTGTTTTGCTCTTAATTTTTCCCACATTGATGTCTGCAGTGTCACATAACGATGCGTCTTTTGATTGTCAGCACATGCACTTTCCGCTATAATCGGCAGATCAATGGTCATAGGACACAATTTTTTTTGGAACAGCAACAGTTCGTACACAGAATCATTTGCCAGATCTTCCGGTGTCATCCAAAATCGAAACGCTGCATATGCACGCTGCTTATTCCAAAAATCATTTATAGCCTGCGGAAACAGTTCTTCATGTTCCGGATAAAACTTCTTAAACGCATTCCTTTTTGTAACATTGTCACTATATTTTTCCCAGAAAGACCGGTCACATTCCAATGTCAGAGGCGTCACATCTGCCCCCCAGCTTGAAAGCATAACATAATGATAAAATAAATTGTCACCACGTATCATAACATCGTCAAATAACAGGATCTGCCGGTTTTCAAATAACAATTTAACAGCCGTCGGGTTCTTATCATCTGGTACAATCCCATCCAGTATTTTTGTCATATACCGGTCACTGTAGATTTCAAATTCTCCAAACACATGCAATGGATCATTCTCTGCAAGTTCCCATTTGTGTTCTTCATATTCATCAAAGAGCATACGAAACAGCCAATAACCTTTTCGGGTAATGGAAACGAGTATTGGAAGATTCGTATGATCTTTATCCTTTTCCTTATTTCTTTTGATATATTCATTCAGCAATTCTAAAATTGCGTTTCTTATTTTTGGATTCAATTTTACTACCACACAGATGTTTTATTTTTAGTATATGCTGCCAACACTTCATTCATACCATAAATAGGGAACCCCAAAAGAGTTCCCTATTAAAATGGCATTTATGAAATTACTGTAACAGAGAAAGTACACCCTGGTTAGACTGATTAGCCTGTGCAAGCATAGACTGTCCAGCCTGTGCAAGAATATTGTTCTTGCTGTAGTTTACCATCTCTTTTGCCATATCTGTATCACGGATACGAGACTCAGCAGAAGATGTATTCTCGGAAATGTTATCCAGGTTGTCGATGGTATGCTCTAATCTGTTCTGTACAGCACCGAGTGCGGATCTCTGGGAAGAAACCTTAGAAATTGCATCGGAAATAGCATCGATTGCGTAGGTTGCTGCTGTACCGTTCTTGTCAGTTACGTTTAAGCCCTTGATTCCAAGGTTTGCAGAATTCATGGTGTCGATGTCGACAGTGATCTTGTTAGTCATGTCAGCATCTGCACCTACATGAAGGCTAAAGCTTAATGTGTTTGCAACTTTTGCAGAACCTGTCTGAATCTTGAATGTGCCAGTACCATTTGTAAGATCTACAGGCGTATTTACAGCACCTACCCCTACCTTAGCAGTTCCTTCAGTATCACCAATCTGGTTAGCAGCTAAAAGCTCTTTTGCAGCTAACTCATAAGCTTTTGCCTTTGTGATAACGGAAGTGTCATTATCGTCAATACCATCGCCAGCAGTTCCACCTTTTGCACCATCATCTTTGATAAGTGTAACGGTCTTTGTTCCAACTGTGATTTTAGAACCTGCTGGAGCGTTGGTTGCTAAATCATTAGCGGAAGCTGTAGCTTTGCCACCAACACTTGTTGCTGTAGCTGCGGCCTGATCTTTCAAAGTAGATGGATCTTCTGAATAATAACCAGCAGTAATTGCCTGCTTATCCAGTGTCTTTACGTCATCCTTATACCACTTGTAAGTAGTTCCATTGATTTCAATATCCTGATGTTTTGTATCAATATCTAAGCCGTTAGTACCAAATGCAGATTTAACATCATCAGCAGTGCCACCAATAGTATAGTTCTTTCCACCAATGCTGACAGTATCTCCTGCATTCAGTTCATCCATAACAAATGTAGCAGTTCCATCACCATTGTCTGTAAGTGTTCCCTTTAATCCTGCATCATGTGCTTTCATATTGACAGTCTTCTCACCGTCATCACCCTTTAACAGGTAAATCTCATTGAATTTGGTTGTCTCTGCAACACGGTCGATCTCTGTATTTAACTGGTCAATCTCATCCTGGATAGCCTTACGGTCTGTATCCTTAGAGTTTGTACCGTTTGCTGCCTGAACTGCAAGCTCATTCATACGCTGTAACATGCTGTGAACTTCTGTTAAAGCACCTTCAGCGGTCTGTACAGAAGATACACCGTCCTGTGCATTAGAAGATGCCTTGTCCAGTCCGCGGATCTGCTTTCTCATCTTCTCGGAAATGGTAAGTCCTGCTGCATCATCTGCTGCACGGTTGATCTTGTAACCGGAAGATAACTTCTCGGTTGACTTAGCCTGTGCTCCGGATGTGATACCAAGCATTCTGTTTGCGTTTGCTGCCTGCATGTTGTGTTGTACTACCATACTCATAATAGAATCCTCCTTGAACTCCCGCTTTGCGGGGTATTATGTCTTTTCCTCCGGAAATCCTTTTCCTGAGGTTGTTTCTTATTGCACCACGTCTGCGGTGCGTCACAAGCATCTGAGATGCTTTGCAACCTTGTATATTCTGCCGTACACCTTACGATATACCGCAATAAGCGAAGCGTCCCGGGTGTGCCCCGCTTATTACCAAATGTTTGTGTGATGCTAAGCGTTAAATTTATCTTTTAAACTCTCTGCATCTTTTTTTGCTTCTGCTTTCATCCGCTCATTCCACAGAATTCGTTTAATCTCCTGCTGTGCCTCTCTGGAAATACCAGGCTCTGCATAATAGGTTTCTCTCTTTCGTGCCGGATTTTCTTCCGTGGTACTTCTGGCAATATTAAGTTCCCTCGGAGCATCAATGAGCAGCCTTGCGTGATTTCCTGAACCACCTACATAGACCACACGGATGTTATCACCAATGTTTACATATTGCCCCTGTTTCAATGAAAGTTTCAGCATTTTGTTACCTCCATGTATGTATTCCATACCCTGTTTCCTCGGGTATGTCCTGCGCATTTTCTTACGCATCTGCATTTTTATAAAATGCTTCTTTTCTTTTTATTTCAAAAATGCGACAATGTTTTATAGAATGTTGCATTTTTATTTACACATAATATATCGGACGATGGAAGCATTCCTTAACCCCTGAAAAGAAAATATTTTAAATTTTCTTTTCGGTTATACTTTTACTGGCATAGAACGCAATGCTGCCTCATATTCCTCCAGAGAATATTTTCTTAAAATTTGTTCTTTTGTCAATCCAAGATCCATCATATTTTGAATTGCATCGAGTCTTTCTTCGCGTTTGCCTTCAAGTCTGCCTTTTGCTTTTCCACGAGCTTCCCCACGGGCTTCGCCACGAGCTTCGCCTAGTTCCAGCAATTCTTCCGACCGTAATTTTAAAATCTTGCCACCCATAACATCACCCAGTCCTTTCCTAATGGTATTGTTTTTTGGAATGATATAATCTGCAATCTGTTCAATCAGAACAATCATATCCATATAAAGATGTGATTTATTTTCTTTTTCAGCTGTTTCTTCAAGTCTTCGGTTAATTTCACGGAAGTCAGCTAACAATTGTTGTAACTTTCTGGTATCCGTCCCGTTGTGCTTCAAAAAGTGCTCATACCGTAAAATATGATACGGTAGCAAAATCAGTAGCCGTTTCTCAAAAATGCGGTCAACGGTATACTTTTTTGCCTGTAAAATTGGAACACGGTAGCGCACTTTTTGTCCATCCGCAAACTTCACGACCGCTTCGTGATAGTCCGGGAGATCGCGGTGGTTACGGATATAGAGAACGCAGGACTGTGGAAATTCAATTTCCCAGATTTCGTCATTTTCATAAGAAGCGTGCTCAATCGCAATCGAAATATCATACTCGAACATTCGTATAACCATCGTTTTGTCTTTCGAGGACTGGCATTCCAGATGATAAATGTGATTGCCAATCCGGATAATAGAATCTGTAATCACAGTGCCATATTTTTCATAATGTTCGTTCCGCAGCTGTTCAAAATGTTCTTCTTCACTGTAAGAAGTGTGGAATACTTCATTGATCAGAGGAATCAGAAGCTGTGGCATTTTCTGAGCAATTGTTCGGAAAACATCATCAAAAATGGTGCTGTGATCGGCTGTTTCATCGTTGGCATCTGGCAGTGAAGCTGTCAGAATGTCAGATTTCTCCATGTGGTATCCTGCCTTTCTTTTAGTATATATCATAAACGTCTGTTTTTACAATATGAAATAATAAGAAACAGTTCTGCTATGACACGTTTATGAAATTTTAATTCCAATTGTGATATATGAGCGAAATGCTCCCCATGATTGCTACGTGCTGCCTTTTTGGTAACAACGACCTGGCATCAGATTTGGAATATAGATATTTATTGAAAACAGAATAACGCATTTTATGATTAAAGTCAAACATTTTATGAAAGAGAACGCTTTGTTGAACGCTTTGTACATGGTATCGCAACAAAGCATTCCCCGAACGTTTTACAGATTAATATTCAGATAGACAAGATCCTTTTCGTCTTGTTCAATTCCAAGGTAACGTTTCGTGATATGAAACGAAGAATGGTTAAAAACATTCATTAAAAGTGCTGGCTGGACGCCTTCCTTCCATGCATAATAGCCAAAGGTTTTCCGGAGAGAATGACAGCTGATTGCCTCCTCACTGGTTGTATGTGAGGCATCTTCTTTAATAATGCGGTAAGCCTGTGAACGGCTGAGCGGTTTATAAGGGTTTGTCCGTTTGGAGAAAACATATTCTTCTGGATCAGGATTCTTTTCCATAAAATATAGATACAGGGCATTTTTCGCGTTCTGGTTTATCGCAATATAATTTCTTTTTCCTGTTTTATGTTCCCATATCAAAAGGTGATCCCGAAAACAGTTCTTTTTAAAATCATAGACACTTCTCCAGCGAAGATTTAATAGATCGCTGATTCTCAGTGCAGTGTTTAATCCCAATACAACTAAAGTATAATTTCGCAAATGCGGTTTTACCTGTTTGTAGTATGAACTGAAATTCTGCAGTTCCTGTCGGTTTCGGATCGGTTGTGTTGTTCCCATAAAAATTACTCCTTTCAAGTCAAAAATAAAATGCTTTTGTGACATAAAATGCAACATTCTATAAAAGAATGTTGCATTTTTATTTCTATATTTTACTCAAACACGATCCTATTTATACTACTTACTTTTTATGGTATCTTCAAACGCTTTCCGCACATCATCATTATGGCTTGTGATAATAAGGACTGCATACTGCCCTTTCGTAAAAACCAACCCATCCTGAATCCGGCTGACCTGCTTCGGTTCATAGGACTGCAGCAAATTATACCGATCCTGCTGATGCTTTGTCAGGCTTTCTTTTGCCTCATCCACATCTGCCTTATCTTTCACGGCAATCACTACAATTTCATCTGCTTTGTGTCCATCCGAAGAATAGCTTACAAAATAACTGTCCACTTTTTTATAGTCCATGTCAGAAATATGGGAAAACTTATCTTCTGCATCTTTTTCCGTACTGCTGGCATTAAGCATCTCCGGCAGATCCGGATCCGCTGCTTCCATCGCCGTGCGCAGGTCATACATACTGACAGAACCGGACGTGTTTTTCTTCGCACCACATCCCACACACATCACCAGCATGGTCAGAACCAGCAGAAGTTTCCAACCCGTTTTTTGTTTTTTCATCTGTTATCTGGCCTCCACAGTTTCTTCTGTACTGAACGTTGCCCCATTTTGTGCCGCATTATCCATGGTCATATCCTTATTTCCGATATCAGCACTTGCGCCATCCATCATCATGCCATCTCCGTTTGCAGATTCCAGTCCCTGAAATGCTTTCTGGACAGCCTTGTCGATTTTTTTCTGTTCTTTTTCGCTGATATTCTGGCTTGTATTGTCCGTGTTATATCCCGGCATGGTAACATTAAACAAATATCCTTTTCCATCCGGATCCTGAATCCAGTTGTAAGTTCCCAGACTGTATGGCATATCCTTATAGTTTCCGGACATCAGGAAATTGTCAATGGAAGAAGCTATGGCATTTGCCACCTGCGCTTTTTCCTCTGTAATATCCTCTTTAAACGCAACCATGACCCCGCCAAGCTTTTTGTCCATAGCAGCACGCAATGCTTTCGGCAGATCATATATACTGTCCACGGTTTTCTTATTCTGGTATGCCATATTGTACTTTAATGAGTTAGCTGCCGGGAAGTAATCGCGATCCCAGCTCTGGGACTGTCCATACATGGCATCCGTCACATTAAAGTTCGCATAATTTCCATTTCCTGCATCGGAATAAATATCGGTAATGTACCAATCTCCGTCAATTTTTACCACATCCCAGCTATGGAATTTTTCTGTATTATGTTCCACTTTACATTCAATTCCCATCATCTGCATGAACATGCGGAATGTCGTTGCATAACCGACGCATACGGCATTGTGGTATTTTAACACACCGTATGGATTATCACAGTCTTCCTGTGTACTCGGAATAACGGTCAGTGCCCCGGAATCCTGCTGGAGCTTTTTGGTCATCCAGTCATACACCGCCTTTTCCTTTTCAAAATCAGACATGCTGTCCGTAATCTTCATATCTTTGATCGCTTTTTTTGCCATATCAAGGGTTTCTTTTTCTTTGTCTGTCAGCTTTGAAGTATCGCCGGATTTGTAGGCATCCGAAATATTTGTGGTAGGTTTGATCTCATAATTATCTGCGATCTTTACGTAATCCTCGGTAGTCTCAGGATTTTCTTCCTTTTTCTGCTCTGCAATATAGGATTTTAAAGTCACCAGATTAAACGCAGAAATCGTGGTACTTCCCACAACGCCTGCTGCAAGAATCACCGCTACAATCCCTTTCCATGCACCGCCTTTTTTCTTTTCTTTTTGCTCCGGCTGCACCGGATTACTTTTTACGCTTTCATAAGTTTCCATATGTATTTACCTCATATTTTAATTGATGTATTTTTCTACTGCACCTTTATTATAGCAGTTTCATATCCAAAAAAGGCTATCTTTAAAGAAACTTAAATAAATATTAAGATCCGTCTGTACGAAAAAAGGACATCCACCGCGAATGTCCTTTTCTCCCATATGGTATCATCCTTATATTGCATCTTCCTCAATATGCTCCCTGCCCTGTGCAATGATTGACCGGACGTGGTCATCTGCCAGGGAATAAAAAACAGATTTTCCCTCCCTGCGGCATTTGACTAACTTATTCTGTTTTAAAATCCGAAGCTGGTGGGAAATTGCAGACTGTGTCATTGACAATGCCGCTGCAAGATCACAGACACACACCTCTGCTTCAAACAGGACAAACAGGATGCGGATACGGGTGGAATCTCCAAACACTTTAAATAATTCTGCAAGATCATACAGTTCCGTTTCTTCCGGCATCGTGTCATTCACGATCTTTAGCAGATCCGGATGTACCTGATTTTCACTACAGCATTCAATCTTTTCTTTTTCCATGAAGTTCCTCCTCTCCACCGGAACATTTCCGGCAGAATTATACCCTATAATTTTTTTACAAAAAGTGCGCGGATTGCATTCAGCACAGCAATCACCATAACACCGACATCTGCAAAAATTCCCATCCACATATTTGCAATACCTATCGTTACCAAAAACAGGCAGAGCAGTTTAATCCCGATTGCAAAACAGATATTTTCATATACAATCCGCAGGCACTTTCTTGCGATACGGATTGCTTTCGCAATCTTGAGCGGATCATCATCCATCAGTACCACATCTGCTGCCTCAATCGCCGCATCCGATCCAAGTGCTCCCATAGCGATTCCAACATCAACACGGGAAAGCACAGGTGCATCATTGATGCCATCCCCGACAAAGGCAACGGTATTCTTTTCTTCCCTGGTCTGCAACAGTTTTTCCACTTCGGAAACTTTATCTGCCGGAAGCAGCTGGGAATGTACTTCCGTGATTCCAACCTCCCCTGCTACCTGCTGTGCTACACGGTCATCATCACCCGTCAGCATTACCAGCCGGTGCACACCGGAATTTTTCAGTGCCTGCATGGCGGCCGCCGCATTCGGCTTAATCATATCTGAAATCAGTATATGACCGGCATAGACACCATCGACTGCCAGATGTACGATTGTACCGGTACAGCTGCAGTTGCGGTACGCAATTTTTTCTTTTTTCATGAGTTTGTCATTTCCTGCTGCAACCCTGTGTCCGTCTACCGTCGCGATCACACCGTGTCCACCGATTTCCTGTACATCTGTGACCCGGTCCACATCCAGTTTCCTGCCATAGGCTTTCTGCAGGCTGACACTGATCGGATGTGTACTATGGCACTCTGCCAGTGCCGCGTATTCCAGCAGCTGTTCTTCCTCCTTCGTATATACCGGATGTCCGGACACAACCGGACAGCTGCCGGATGCACAGTTTGTTCCATGAATTCCGCAGACTTCAAATACCCCCTGCGTAATTGTTCCTGTCTTATCAAAGACAACCGTGCGCGTTCCCGCAAGTGCTTCCAGATAGTTGGAACCCTTTACCAGAACACCCTCTGCACTGGCACCTCCGATTCCTGCAAAAAAGCTGAGCGGAATACTGATGACCAGCGCACACGGGCAGCTGATAACCAGAAATGTCAGTGCACGGTAAATCCAGATGCCCCAGTCTGCCGGAAGCCCCATAAACAGCATGCGGACAAGCGGTGGCAGTATTGCCAGTGCCAGCGCGCCGTAACAGACTGCCGGTGTATAATAATGTGCAAATCTGGAAATAAAATTCTCGGAACGTGATTTCTTGGAACTTGCATTCTCCACCAGATCAAGAATCTTAGAAACCGTAGACTCTCCAAACTCTTTTGTGGTGCGGATCTTTAACAGTCCGGAAATATTGATACATCCACTGATGATTTCCTCTCCCACAGCGACTTCCCTTGGAACACTCTCTCCCGTCAGTGCACTGGTATTCAGGGAAGAATGTCCTTCCACAACCACACCATCGATTGGGACTTTTTCGCCCGGCTGTACAATAATCACCGTGCCGATCTCCACCTCATCCGGGTCTACTTTTTCCATCTGACCGTCTGTTTCAATATTTGCATAATCCGGCCGGATATCCATCAGATCACTGATATTCCGGCGGCTCTTACCGACTGCATAACTCTGGAACAGCTCTCCGATCTGATAAAACAGCATAACTGCAACGCCTTCTTTGTAATCGCTGAGGGCAATCGCTCCGATGGTTGCCACTGCCATCAGAAAATTTTCATCAAACATCTGCCTGTTGCAGATTCCCTTCCAGGCTTTCCGCAGAATATCATAACCGATCACAAAATACGGAACCAGATAGAAAAGAAACTCCAGCCACTTTGGTATGGAAACAACGCTTCCTGCAATCCCGATGATAACCAGAAGCACTGCCGCCACAATAATTCGTTTCAATACTTTTTTCTGCTTTTTATTCATGGTGCCCTCCAATCTGACTGATACCTATGGAAAAAGCCGGATTTAAAGAAAGATCTCACAATCATCTTCCACTTTCTTACAGTTCTTTAACACATCCTGCATAACCGCTTTTGCATCTGCACCCTCTTCAAATTCTACGTTCATCTTCAGTGTCATGAAATTTACAGTCGCATCCTTTACTCCAGTAGTAGCTTTTGCAGCTTCCTCCATTTTATTTGCACAGTTTGCACAATCCACATCAATTTTGTAAGTTTTCTTCATCGTCGGTTTCCTCCATACTTTCCTTTTTCATTTTATCATTCTTTCATATGAGCATTTGTTCATATGTTTGATTCTATTATAGCGTAAAGTTCGTAAATGTCAATATATTTTTAATACGCTGGGATTGTTTCGGAATTGAATTTTCCAGACCATTTTTTTAATAAACGATTTGCATGTGTTTTTTAAGAAAATCAAGTGTTCTATCACTTTCCAAATTGATAGTGGACATATAGAAAATAAAAGATTGATTATGTCCCACTTGCATCGTGTGTTGGGACATATATGATATATTTTTCCAACTATGTCCCACTTATCACCGCCATCGGGACATATTCATATACTTTCTTGATATATGTCCCTCATCTCTATTCTTTTGGGACATATCACATACTTTTTTCACATATGTCCCACTTTCTTTTAGGTTCGGGACATATCTCATAACTTTTTTCACATATGTCCCATTTAAACATCTTCCCCGTATTCACCGTCTGTTTCCGGTTCTTCATAATCATCTGAGCCATCATAAATGTCCTGCATCAATGGTTCTTTTACTATCTTTTTCTTTCCGATAAGCACTGCCGCTACAGCTGCGGTAATCGGTACGGTCAGCACAACCCCAAGAGTTCCCGAAAGTCCCTGCATGATTTCTGTTCCGATTACATAAGAATTGATCAGCTGATTATAACTCAGATTGTATGCATAATTGACAACGAGCGTAGACAACGAACCACCGACATAGGCAAAAATCAGTGTATTTGCCATGGTTCCCATCATATCGCGCCCCACACGGATTCCCGACACAAACAACTCTTTTGTCCCCAGTTGCGGACTGCGTTCGTGCAGTTCCTGAATCGTGGATGCAATTGACATGCCAACATCCATGGTTGCCCCAAGTGCGGCTATAATGATTCCCGAAAACAGAAGCTGTCCTATTTTTATCTGTGTATTCTGTGCCACATAATTCAACGTTTCGATATCAGACACATTATACCCGGTAATGCCTGCAGCTTTTCCAAACACAACTGCGGCTGCGGCTGCCACAACCACACCGCTGACCGTTCCCACCACTGCAGATACCGTCTTTTTAGAGACTCCGCCCAAAAGCCACAGGGTCAGCAATGTCGAGAGAATGACAACAACAATGGTAATACCGATCGGTGAAATGCCCCGGTACATCAGCGGAAACATCAGATAAACAATACACACACCGGTAAATGCCAGACTTGCAATGGCTTTGACTCCTTTTTTCCCACCTATCATACATATCACCAGACAGAAAAAAAGTACAAACAGATAAATCGCCATAGTACGGTCTTTGCTGTATACCGTAACGACAGCATTATCATCTGTGGAACTGACAATGACAATTACGCGCGAACCAACTTCACAGTTCTCCATGCCAAACAGCGAACCGCTTGGATTGACGGCATCAAACTCTTCCCCTGCATATGTTCCGGATTTGACCTGTACGCGCACCTCCTGTGTCCCGTATCGGTTTCCATCTTCTGCCAGATTATCTTTCGTGATCTTCGTCACGACTGCTTTCTCATAGCTTTGCCCTTCCGTGGAAATCAGGGATACTTTTTCGAACTGGTTTTCTTTGACTAATAACAGTAGGAACCCCACCAGACAAAGGGTTCCCACTAAAACTTTTTTCCAGTTTTTCTTCATTATTATTTAGCTGCTTTCTTTACTGCTTTCTTTGTAACAGTAATTGTAATTGTTTTACCTGCTGCCTGATACTGGCTGGTTGCTGCTGCCTTTACTGTAATCGTAACTTTTCCGGCTTTCTTCACTGTGACTTTTCCGTTTTTGTCAACGGTTGCAACCTTCTTGTCGGAAGATATATAGGTAAGCGGTGTTTTCGCTTTTGCATTTAAGGAAAAGGCTTTGTCTCCTACGGTTTTTTTGTAAGAGTTCTTCGCCTGAATGGTCTGCTTTACCGCATCTTTTACGATCGTATATGTGGTAGATCCCTGTAACTGTTTTCTGGTCGTTGCATCATAAGTTGTTACAGAAAACTTTTTGTCCGTTACTTTTACTACGGAATAGGTTGGTGTCCAGGTCTGGCTTCTCTCAGAAATGAAGTCCTGTTTGGAAGCAATCAGGTTATAGAATTTTGAGCCTGTTGCAGAGTTTGCCTCTAAATATACGGTTCCTTCCGGATTGGTAACGGTTCCGCCAACGGTCTTGTTTACGATTTCATAGCAGTTATTCTGTGCCTGATAATCACTGTCTTTTTCAGCTTCCTCTACAGATTTGTATCCATAAGTGCTGTAAGAAGTATGATCCTTTCCATCCCCCTCAAGCTGGAAGGTTCTGGAATAGGTATGATCATGTCCCTGCATCACCACATCAATCTTATACTTATCCATCAGTGGAGTAAGCTGTGTACGAAGCACCATACCATCGGAATCGGAATGGTCGTAACCACTGCCGTAAATATCCTGATGGAATACCGCAATACGCCATTTGGCATCTTTATTCTCATTGATTGCTTTTTTCATGACATTCTCATGCGTTGCACAGTTATAGTTGTTTGTGTCAAGAACAATGAACAGGACATTTCCATAACGATAATAGTAATCGGTTCCTGCCTTTGTCTTTCCCTGTACATAATTGGTATCGGTATCGGAAAAAGCATTTGGATTATTAAAATGCAGGCTGTACTGATTCGAAACACTGTCGTGGTTACCAATGGTCGTTGCTACCGGAAGGGAAGTCAGTGCCTCTGCCCCAAGATATCCTGCATATTCCCGCTCGTTGCTTCCGTAGTTCACCTGATCTCCTGCGGACACAAGAAAACTTACATCGGAATGATCCTCGAGTGCTTCATTTAATACGTTGTTCCAGTTATAGCTGTCATTTCTTGCTGCAAGATTTTTTTCCGGTGCAGAAGTTACAACATTTCCTGCATTTTCCATCTTTTCACTCTCACTGCTGGTCTGGCCTTTGGAAGCCCCGATCTGCGGATCTCCGACATACAGAAAAGAAAATTCATCAAATGCCTGTGTGGTATAGTTTTGTGTATCCTGCCACTTTCCATCCTGAAATACCTGATAATAATAGCTGGTATTTTCTTTGAGACCGCTTACGGTTACTTTATTGGAAAAATATTTCGTGGTATCTATGGTCACAGCTTCGGTCTGCGCTCCAGTGAACTCTGTCGCACCATCCATATTCTGTCTGGTAGAGATTCTCACCTTTGGAGTCTCAGCCGTTTTGCTGTACCATGCATAATTTAATTTTGTCTCATCCGCACCCGGAGTCAGTGATACATGTTCATACTCACTGCTATAAGCAGCCCAGTTCTTTTTCCAGTTGCTCCAGTCTGTAGACTCCCGGGAAGCATCATTCCAGTGTTCCGTTGCTGCTGCAATCTTTGTCGGGATACCAGTGGCAAACATTCCTGCCAATACAGCGGTGGAGAGAACTCCTGCTGTAAGTTTCATCACATTTTTTCTCATAATTCTTTTGTTCTCCTTGTGAAATCTGTAAGATTTATTACAGAATTTATAATAAACGGGTTATGTAAGATGTACTATCCGGTTTCTGTAATCCTTTTGTAAAAACAAAAAGAGTGGATGCTTTGGGACATCCACTCCACATGACGGCCTATGCCATGCCGTTTACGGTTTTATATTTATAGAGCATCTCCGCGTGGTTTTGTTCTTCCACCTGGATATCTGCCAGAAGTTTGCGCACATCGGAATCCCCGAATGCAAACACATCGGTATTATACGTTCCGGACACCATTTTTTCAGAACCAATGCTGTCTGTAGCAAGGAAATTATCGTTTTTCTTATCTTCCGGATTGGTCATGGAATCATAGGTTGCCTTTGGCTCATACATCTTTCCATCCCTGTCATTGACGTTGCAGGACGGGACACTGCCTTTCATGACCTGTTCCAGAGACTCCACATGCTTTTGCTCCTTTTTTTCCAGATCGGCAAACAAATCCCGAAGCACCGGGTCCTTTGCTTCCTGTCCGTAACGTTTGTACTTCTCCACGCAGGACAGCTCCTGTGTGTGCAGATCCTCAATTGTTGCCATCTCTTTTTCTGTTAAAACCATGGTTTAACCCTCTTTCCTGATATAATTCTGACGATTACAGAACATGAAAACTCCGCAATCTTCTCCTCTAGTATCTGTAAAAAAATACAACACATACCTGGTAAAATTTCGTCAAAAAGGGTTGAAACTTCTCACAACAGATTGTATAATTTCGTTTGTATTTTATACAATATTTACAAAAAGGTGGATTATTTTATGGAAGAACGAGAAAAATTAAAATCCCGTCTGGGATTCATTCTCCTGTCAGCCGGATGTGCGATCGGAATCGGAAACGTATGGAAATTTCCATACACTGCCGGACAGGGCGGAGGCGGTGCCTTTGTGCTGTTTTATCTGTTGTTTCTGATTATTCTCGGACTCCCGATCATGACGATGGAATTTGCGGTTGGGCGTGCCAGCCAGAAAAGTCCGGTCAAAGCCTACCAGGCACTGGAAAAACCCGGACAGAAATGGCATATCCACGGGATTATCACATTGATCGGCTGCTATCTTCTTATGATGTTTTATACAACGGTCACCGGCTGGATGCTTCATTATTTTTATATGACGGTCACCGGACAGTTTCAGGGACTGGATGCCGACGGTGTATCCGGACAGTTTACCACAATGCTGAGCAAACCTCTGACCATGGGCTTCTGGATGGTGGTAGTTGTTTGCGCCGGCGTATTTGTCTGCTCCCGCGGACTGCAGAACGGTCTGGAAAAAGTAACAAAGGTCATGATGACTTCTTTGCTTATCATCATGATCATTCTGGCGGTCAACAGCTTTTTTATGGATGGTGCAAAAGAAGGCCTTGCCTTTTATCTGATCCCGGACTTTGAACGGATGAAACAGATCGGTATTGCAAAAACCATTACGGGTGCCATGAACCAGGCATTTTTCACGTTAAGCCTTGGAATCGGCGCGATGGCAATTTGGGGAAGTTATATCGGAAAGGAACGCTCTCTGCTTGGTGAATCGGTAAATATTGCCATTCTGGATACGTTTGTTGCTATCACCTCCGGACTTATCATTTTTCCGGCATGCTTTACGTTCCATGTTGACCAGACTTCCGGACCAAGCCTGATTTTTATCACCCTGCCGAATATTTTTAACCATATTCCGCTTGGCAGACTCTGGGGAAGCCTGTTCTTTTTGTTTATGTTTTTTGCAGCGTTTTCCACAATCCTGGCAGTATTTGAGAACATCATCTCCTGCGGTATGGAACTGACCGGATGCAGCCGCCAGAAATCCTGTGCCGTTAATCTGGTACTGATCATTGTACTCTCCCTGCCATGTGTACTCGGATACAATGTATGGAACTGGAAAGGTTTTTCAATCTTTGGCGGGTCTGTGCTTGACCTGGAAGATTTTCTGGTAAGCAACCTGTTCCTGCCTCTCGGTTCCCTGGTATATCTGCTGTTTTGCACAAGCCGCTACGGCTGGGGCTGGAAAAACTACACAACCGAAGCCAATACCGGAAAAGGACTAAAAATTAAAAACTGGATGCGCGGCTACATTACCTATATTCTGCCGCTGATTGTGCTTTTTATCTTTGGATTTGGCATTTATGATAAATTTTTTACAAACTAAGGAGGATTTCTTATGTATCACGCAAATGAATCACGTTACGAAACCATGAAATACCACCGCTGCGGCGACAGCGGACTGATGCTGCCGGAAGTATCTTTGGGCTTCTGGCACAATTTCGGAGATACCGGTGTTTATGAAAATATGAGACAGATGTGCTTTACGGCATTTGACCACGGGATCACACATTTTGATCTGGCAAACAACTATGGACCGCAGCCGGGCAGTGCGGAGGAAAATCTCGGGAAGATCCTTCGGGAAGAACTTTCTTCCTACCGCGATGAACTGATCATCAGTTCCAAAGCCGGTTTTGACATGTGGCCGGGGCCTTATGGGAACTGGGGCAGCCGCAAGTACCTGATTGCCAGCCTTGACCAGAGCTTAAAACGGCTCGGTCTGGACTATGTAGATATTTTCTATCACCACCGCATGGATCCGGATACGCCGCTGGAGGAAACCATGGGTGCACTCGACCAGATCGTGCGAAGCGGAAAAGCACTGTATGTCGGTCTGTCCAACTACGACGGGGAAACGATGAAACGCGCAGCTGCCATCTTAGAAGATCTGCACTGCCCGTTTATTATCAACCAGAATTCCTACAATATCTTTAACCGTACCATTGAAAAAAACGGTTTAAAACAGGCCGCAGCAGATGGGAAGAAAGGAATTATTTCTTTCAGCCCGCTCGCACAGGGTATGCTGACCGACCGTTATCTGCACGGCATTCCAAAGGACAGCCGTGTCAATACCGACGGACGTTTTCTGCATGCCGACCAGTTCGATGAAAAGCGGCTGAACAGTATCCGGAGTCTGAATGAGATTGCGGCTGCCCGTGGTGAAAGCCTCGCACAGATGGCACTCAAATGGGTGATCCGGGACGGTGTGGTTACTTCCGTTCTGATCGGAGCTTCCCGCCCGGCACAGATTCTTGAAAATCTGAAAGTGTTAAACTCTGCTCCATTTACGGAGGAGGAACTGGAAAAAATTGATCAGTGTGCACTTTCTCTCTAGGTAAAACAAAAACCCCGGATATTTATTTCCGGGGTTTTGTCTTTTCCTGCATCTGCTACTTGACTTTGACTTTTAATTTTAAAACTTTGGTCTTTCCATTGTTTAAGGTTACTGTCACGCGAATGGACGCAGTTCCTTTTTTGTTCGATTTTATGGTACCCTTCTTGTTTACAGATGCAATTTTTTTGTTATTGCTCTGATAAGAAATGCTTTTTACATTGTCCATATTTAAGGTGGCTGCCAGAGAAACCTTCTTTTGTTTTCCCTTCTTCACCTGAACGGTTTTATTCTTCAATGTAACCGTTTTTAATATTTTCGTTGTGACCTGATCCATATCTTTCTGATCCATAAGGACATAATCCTTATTGGAATCTGCTGAAAAATTCACATTTCCGGCTTTTGTAACCGTATAACTCTTGTCGTTTACAAGGACATAGGCACCTGTCTTTTGATCTTTTGCACACACATACAGCTTGTTTCCGGTCTGTATGTCTGCTGTATTTACGGTCAGTGTATAGCTTACGTCGCCAGCCGGATCGGTAACCTGGATCGTCACATCTGTGTGTTTTCCATCGTTTTCTTCCAGTATCTGATTTATCAGATCAGCGGTCACCGTTGTTTTGATGGCTTTATTTTTCCGGGTTCCGGTAACGGTTACGGTTGGTGTTTTTTGTCCGGCCGCGTTTCCATCGGACGGTGTTTGTGTACCAGCTGTATTTCCGTCAGACGGAGTTTCTACATCGGTTTTGTTTCCGTTGGACGGTGTTCCCCCTCCGGCTGTGTTACCACCCGAAGTATTTCCACCACCAGAACTTCCTCCGGAAGATGAACCGCCTCCGGTTGTTCCACCGCCTCCGGAAGATGAGCCGCCTCCGGTTGTTCCACTTCCTCCGGAAGATGAGCCGCCTCCAGTTGTTCCACCGCCTCCGGTGGAACTGTCCTCTTTGATTGTAACAGTCACGGCTTCACTTGTCACTGTTTCGTAATAAGTCTGTCCATCCCCTAAAATGAAATTTTAAATTCCACTGCCCTACAGGGCGGTAGAATTTAGTCCTG
>OODQ01000532.1_pt1 | contig 27440 bp, 32 predicted proteins | sample 1671321 | NCBI WGS metagenome assembly OODQ01 (sample SAMN06348144, study PRJEB24527) | human gut metagenome | biome: human gut; feature: ankylosing spondylitis patient; material: feces | host: Homo sapiens | place: China | collected 2015-10
CCCGCCTCTATAGGCGGGAGTACGTTCACAACAGTGGTTCTTTTCCTATACTCAAACTTCCCACATCTCAAATGCTAGTCAACTATGATTTATAAAAGATTTTTGAAGCAAAAAAAGGCGTAAAACCTATCCTTGTCGAAAATAGATATAGGCAACACTACTCGAAAGGAGCTTTACGCTATGTCTATTTTATCATCAAATCGCCTCAATGAAAACCAGATTTCTCATTCTATTTCTAACTTTCTTTCAAATTTTCAGGTAATCCGCTTATTTCGTGCCTGTGGTGGCGATAAAGCCAAAGGAATTTCCGTTGAATGTCTTTTTGCCTACATTCTCAGCAATGTCTTTCGTGCTTCCAGTTTCTATATGCAGCAACGAGATTCCAAATGGCAGAAACGTTTCTCCAGGAATACGTATCAAGAAACCTTCCTTCGACCATCGGACACTCTCGCACAAGCGACAGGAGATGTTCAAGGAAAAAGGGACTACGGTCATGATTCGCCTACTTAAGGAAGCGCTTGGTGAAGGGATTTCTGCCAAGTATGTCCTCTTCGACAGCTGGTTCTCTAACCCGAGGCAGCTACTCGATATCCTGGGTCTTAAACTCCATGCCATTGCTATGATCAAGCGGAGTGCTAAGTGTTATTACGAATTTGAGGGAAAGCGCATGACGGTCAAGCAGCTTTTTGCAGCCTGCAAGAAGCGCCGCGGCCGTTCCAAATACCTGCTGTCCGTCCCCATGAAAATTCATGTGAAGCAAGAAGACGTCAGCGAAGAAACAGCGATGGCCAAAATTGTTTGTGTGCGTAACCGGCATAACCGCAAGGACTGGATTGCCCTCATCAGCACCGATATGAACCTTAGCGAAGAAGAAATTATTCGTCTTTATAGGCGACGGTGGGATATTGAAGTGTTTTTCAAGACTTGCAAGAGTTACCTGCACCTGCGCAGTTACCATGGCCTCTCTTATGACGCGCTGACTGCGCATGTGGCTTTCGTTTTCACACGCTACATGCTGCTTTCAGTGGCGAAAAGGAACGACGAAGATATGCGCACTCCGGGTGAGCTTTTCTATATGATGATTGAAGAGATGACTGATGTGACCTTCCATAAATCGATGCTGATTTTACAGGAAGCCATGCGAGCCAGCGTCAAAATCATCTTTCATGCTACAGAGAAACAAATCCAAGCCGTTCTTGCAGACTTCGTGAACCGGCTCCCGCAATATATGCGTGATGCCCTGCAAGTGTCTGCGGTGTGAATATATTTTCTACCAAATGGCTTGCAAACAAGGGCAATGACTGTGTTTTTCATGTGGGAAGTTTGAGATTTTAAATCCCGACCTCTCCCACCACCGTGCGTACCGTTCAGTACACAACGTTTCTCTAGTTTTTACAAATTTGCGCATAATAGTCCAGCAAGGTGATGTATCCTTGCCGGGCTATTTTTTTATTTATCAGAATGGAGTTCAGCATGAGTGCAGTTTATTATCGAATTATGTTATAAAACCAACATACTTGTCTCCCCTGCCATGCTATACTCATTCCAGAAAGACGAAGAAAACAATAAAAAATGCCTGTAATGACCATATCATGAACAGGCAACAGAAAGGGGCAGACCTCATGAAAAATATAGAATGGAAAGATAAAGTGGCAAGTTTTAAAAAAATTGATGTGCGCGGCATCGCCGGTAATTTCCTTGATGGGCTGAAAAAACAGGCAGCCAAGCTTCCCGTCGGCGAAGGGATGGAAGTCATTCAAAGTTTTGAACCAATCCCCCTCTATGAGATCATGGAAATGCTGGGATATGAGCATTATACAGAAAAAACAGCAGAACATGAATATCACGCTTATTTCTATCGGACCGAGGAAAAAGGGAACGTGGAAGATGCGCCAGAACGGCCGGCGGTCATCACGAACTATCCCATGATCGATGAAAAGCTGGGCGAACTGGCTGTAGAATTTTGGGATATGACCTGGAAAAGCGAAAAACGATATCTCGATTATAACATCCGCCTCCTGCTTTCGCTGGCCAATGCCGTCGGTGCCGGACGGATGCGGCAGGCCATGCGGGAACTGCTGAAAGCCTATGCCAATGGCCTGGACTCCAGAGCCCTGGACGACGTATTCGAACAACTGGCCTGGAACATGGGCATCGGCTTCTTCAGTTCTGAAATCGCTCCGTCCCCACTGTTTCATGCGTATAAATTGATCAAACAAATGGAAAAACAAGGAAAAGAAAGAAACGAAATCAACCAGATGCTAAGAGAAAAATTCTCCGCTAAAAAAGGAGGATGCAAGTAAAAGGAAAGAGTCTGGCGCATGAAGTCAGCCAAAGTTCTGCACATTTTCCAATTCTGGCCCGCCGACCCTTTCTCTGACTGTGACATCGTGGTATGATTTTGATGATAGGATTACGAAAGGAGTTATCATCATGACCAATACAGAAAAAGAACGGCAAAAAGCCATTACGACGGCCGGCAATCCGGCCAAACCGACCGGGGAAGCGGGGCAGCAGATGCTGGCGCGCATGAATGAGAGCCATGCCGCCCTCACAGCATGGGGCCTGTCTCATTTCCATTGGCACGGCGATGAAACGGTCTTGGACATCGGCTGCGGCGGCGGGGCCAATCTCCATCGCATGAGCGCCCACATCACGACAGGCCATCTGACTGGCGTGGACTATTCAGCGACGTCGGTCCAGACCTCACGCCAGACGAATGCTGACGATATAGCTTCCGGAAAAATGACAGTCTGCGAAGGTTCTGTCGAAGCCCTGCCCTTTACCGACCAAACCTTTGACAAAATCACGACCGTCGAAAGTTTCTATTTCTGGCCCAATCCGCCGGAAAACCTGAAGGAAGTCCGCCGCGTCCTGAAACCAGGCGGCACGTTCCTGCTCATCGCCGAAATCTACGGCCACGACGGCCTCAGCGCTGACGTCCGGGAAAACATCGAACGCTACCACCTCTATAACCCGACGCCGGAAACCTTTGAAACCATTTTCCATGATGCCGGCTTCTCCTCCGTCCAGGTCCACATCGAAAAAGACCACCGCTGGATCTGCGTCGAAGGGCGATAAAAAAGGCGCTGTCGCATGAAGACAGCGCCTTTTTACGTTAGTTGTAGGTCGTTCATTGTTTGTCGTTTTCAGTGAATGATTTTAAATTTAAATCCATCAGCTAACCACTAACAGCTTAAAATACCCACATTATTTCCAAAATGCTTCGGCTTTGGCGATGTTGGCGCGAATCGTAGCGCAGCAGGCCTTGAAGTCCTTCATTTCCTGTTCCGGCAGGTTATATTCGATGACTTCTTCGATGCCATTGGCGCCGATGACCGACGGGACACCGCAGAAGATGCCCGTTTCGCCGTATTCACCATCTAAAGGCGCGCTGGCTGCCATGATTTTCCGTTCATCCCGCAGGACGGCCCGGACCATGGTAGCTGCCGTCATACTGATGCCGTATTCCGTGCAGTGCTTGCCAGAATAGGTGACCCAGCCGGCATGGATGGTTTCATCCTGGACGCGGGCCTTATCGAAGACATAGGCCGGATTCTGTTCCAGTTCTGCCAGGGATTTACCGCCGAACTTAATGAGCGACCAGGGGACGATCTGGGAATTGCCGTGTTCCCCCATCATGTAGGCCGAGAAGGAATGATGATCCAAGCCGGTCTGCTGGGAAATGGCACTGACCAGGCGCGAGCTGTCCAGCCCCGTGCCGGTACCGAAAACATGACCTTTCGGAAGGCCGCTCTTCTTAGCGATGAGGTCCGTAATGACGTCACAAGGGTTGGTGATATTGATGATGATGCCCTGGAAGCCGCCGGCCATGACCTTGGGGATATAATCAGCGACCTGAGGCACAGTGAAATGCATTTCATCATCGCGGTTCCCCGATGCGCAGAGCGTAATGTCTCCGATAGCATTGACGATGACGTCGCAGTCAGCCAATTCTTCATAACTGGCAATCGTGTAATTGACACGATGAGGCATGAACATGACGGCATCCATCATATCCTGCCGTTCACTGACCAGTTTTTCCGACTTCACGTCGCATAACTTGACTTCATCGGCAATCCCGAGGACCCCTAAATTAAAAGCTACATGAGCCCCGACATGACCTAAGCCGATGACCCCTACCACACGTTTCTTAAAAGCCATACAAAACGCCTCCTGTTCACTATAGCATATAGAAAAAGTCTATTTATATATTATATCAAAAAAACACCCTCTTTGTCCGTTGTAATTACAACAATCCCTAGGCTCTCAATTTTACCTATTTATTTCATAATTTATACAAATCCAAAAAAATCCGGGCCTATAATGCAGTATGTAAAAATGTCAACTACGGTACAGGAGGCCAGGAATCATGACAAGCCCAAGCCGTCCAAAGCCCCCGCTGGGACGCTACGGTCCGCCAGGGAAGCAACGACTTCATCGCGTCTTACGGCAAAGATTCGCCGAACTATGATAAAAATAATCATCCCTATGCCGTCTTCGATTTCGACAATACAACATCCATCCTCGACGTAGGCAAACAGTTGGAAGTCTGGCAGCTCGATCAACTGCAATTCGCCGTCCCGCCGACACAGATGAAGGCCGTCCTCATGACGGGGATCCCAGCTGATAAATTGGACGCCACCTATGGCGCTGACGACGGCGAAGGCCGCCAGGTCACGATCCGCAGCGTCATCGACGATGCCGCCAAAGCCTATGCTTCGCTCTACAAAAAAGGCCTCGTCAAACCGACGGGCAGCATCCTGTCCGCAGAAACCCAGAATGACCCGGATTACCTGGAATTCAGAGCCAAAATGCGCTGGCTCTATGACGCCATCGGCGATACCATGGACGTTTCCGTTTCCTATCCGTGGAGTACGTACTGGTACACGGGCATGACGCCGCAGCAGGTCTACGACATGGCTTACCAGTGCGACGCCTACTATGGCAATCCCCTGAAAGGCCAGACCTGGACTAAAGGGAAATACACCAGTCCGGCCAATTATCCTTCCGAAGCCGGCAACGTCAGCGTCGGTTATAAAGTCGGCATCACGGTAACGCCGGAAATGCGCGAACTCTACAGCGCCCTGACCCGCAACGGCATCGACTGCTACATCTGCTCGGCCTCGCCGATCGACGCCATCCGCGCAGCCGTTTCCTACTTCAAAGTCCCTGGCGTCAAAGATGTCCTGGCCATGACCAACAAAGTAGACGCCAATGGCCGTTACCTCAATCAGTACGATTACGACTTCCATCCCCAGACCCAGGGCGTCGGCAAAGCCGAAACAGAACTCGAACAAGGAAAAACCATCGCCCAAGTATTGAAAGACAACACGAAATTAAAAGACAAATACCAGGGATATAAGACGCGGTAAAATCCGACTCATATGCCGCTGCGCGGCGACAGATTCAAACTGACGACATCGCCTCGAGTGACCCTCGGCTCGTAAAAAATGCCCCGTCTGGGACCTTCGTTCATTTCTATCGCCTGATTGCGATTCCGTAGGGGACGGATAAAAGCCGTCCCGCCGTAAAGACTGTGTATATCCAGTTTTCATGACAAATGGCTTGTAGCTCGTAAAAACCTGCCGTTATACTCGAATGAGATGTGATGAACTCTCTCTGGCGGGCTGCCGTAAAGAACCCCTCCACCACTTCGTGGTTCCCATCCCCTTAACATGGGAGGCTTTGGCCGCTACACACAAGACCACTGGCCATGATTTTTTTCGGCCTGTGTTCTTTTCCTATCGCCTGTATGAGATAACGAATGATACATGACCATAATCTCATCGAGATGGGGTTAACAATTGCCTAAAAAAATCGCGGCCGTACGCACTAACGTGCGCCGGCCGAAAAGAGTCCTAACGAAAATAAAAAGACCTAACGGAATTTTTTTTGCTTAAGAGCCTAACCACCTGCGGCCAGGGAACAAGGGTAAATAGCACGGCTACGCCGCCCTTGTTCCCTGGCCGCAGGCGGTTTCCTTGTAAGGCGCAAAAAAAAAGAAAACATGGAAGGAGGAGCTCTCATGAAACAAAGAAACGACATCTACGATTACAGCGCCTTACAAGACCTCATGACAAGCCGTTCACTGACGATTCCAGCATTGGCCAGAAGAATCTCCATCAGTCCTGAATCACTCGCCAAGAAACTGCGTTCCCAAAGTGACTTCACGCAGGATGAAATCCGAAAAATCGTATCTGTACTCCACATCCCGCCAGAAGAAATAGCCCACTATTTCTTCACGGTTCTGCAAATTTAACACACATGCAAAAAAAAGGCTGTCGCACAAAGACAGCCTTTTTTGAGCATTAAGTTTACAGTTTGTAGTTTTTCGTAAATGTTTTTTTAATTTAAAGCCCTCTTCTACAAACTCCGTACTACAACCTTTAAAGAGAACGGGACTTCGCACGATGGAACCAGCCTTCATGCGATAGTCCCCTAAGCTGCATTTATTTTAATGAAGCCGCCGCCATTTCTACCTTTTTGGCCTCTTTCAAGGTCCGTATATTCTTAAACAGCCGGACAGACAGGCAAATCCAGCCAATCAGCATGGCTATAAAGAATTTTACGAAAAAGTATAAGACCCAGCCGATAAGCGGCAATATCAAGAAAACATTCGGCGTAATCCGGGTCAGCATCTTCCAGCCCGGATAAACTCCGGCCATCATCCAAATGACTGCGATGGCGTTGAACAGCCCATTATATCCATGGAACGCAAAGACAAGACCGATGATGGCGAAGACCGCTGTAATGGCAAATTCTTTGAATACCTCATGCTTCGTGGCCTGCCAGCGCTTCAAATTGCAATCCGTACAGACTGGAATGGTCCAAAGGTCCATACATTCCTGGCACAATCCCTTTCCACAATCCACACACGTCCCTACTGCATCCCGGTCCGGATGATTATAACATTTCATAGCAAATTCCTCCTTATCTTAAATCCCGTGCCAAGCATCGGTTATAGCGCGCCATCCTGATTTCAACGGATGTTCTTTCATTTCACTTTCTAAAACGAACCGCGTCAGTCCTAAGTTCGACAGCCCATACATGATACCTTGCGCATACGTCGTTTCTCCTAAATTAGGCCGGCCTTTCCAGTAAATGATGGCTTTGATGCGTTCCGAATGTTTATCGGCCAGAAAATGCAGGTGATGACCTTGGCGGTCATAATAGGTAAGGACCATATAGTGGAATTTCTGCTGGTCGCCATAGTTCGTCTTGTAATTACTCGTCCCCTGTACCCAGAACCCGGTATTCGGATCATGGCTGTATACGTCTTTCCGGTCAGCAGGATACGCCTGCCCATACACTTTGATGACCTTTTCCGCCTTGTCACCTACCTGGATACCCTTATCGGTCATCGGACCGGGCTTCAAGAAAATCAACCGTGTCAGCGTCCCAGCAGGATAACTGTAAAAATCGCCCAAGAAGCCGCCGCGGCTGATGGTGATGAACATGCTGTTATCGGTCTTGATGTACTGGTCATCCATCGAGCTTTGTCCATAGAAACGATAACCATTGGCATTGATGTAATCCCAAAGGGGTGTCGCATTGTCATAGTCGAACTGGTTCATGACACCGGCATCATCGACATAGGCAAAAGCCATAGGGCTGCACATCAGGCACAATAGAAATACACCTGTGGAAATCCATTTTTTCAGCATCTTTTTCCCTCCTGTTGATTTGGTATCGAAACTATTTAGTCTTAAAAAAATACAGTGACAAATCGCGTACATCCAGACGTAAAATCTCTACACATCTACGGATTTCATCCTGCGTGAACTCAGTCCGCGAAGTCAGCTTAGAATACAGCGTAGAGCGGCTTATTTCCAACTGTCTTGCCAATTCTTCACGGGTAATGCCCATCTCTGCCATGCGGCCGTAGAGTTTAGAATAATCATACGTCATAGGGTCCTCCTTTTTTGATTTGAAATCTGTACTTTTCTTCACAAAAAAATAGTACTATAAAAACAGCCTATCGTCAAGGCTTTTTGCACAAAATGTTGAGATTTCTAAACGTTTATTGTATACTTGTGGAAGAAAAAGGAGGTTACCCCATGGAAAATAATATTTTTGGAAAACGCCTGAAACAAGCCCTTGAATACCGTCAAATGCGCGCTGTAGACCTGGCCCGCAAAACCGGCCTGACCCGCGGTATCATCAGTTCCTACATAAATGGACGTTGGAAAGCAAAACAAACCAATGTCATGCTCATAGCCCGTGCCCTCCATGTCTCCGAATCCTGGCTCATGGGGTACGACGTGCGCATGGAACCGGACACGGATTCCCTGACCAGTACGCTCTCGCCTGACGAAACCCAGCTGTTATCCCTCTACCGTACCTTAGACGATGCCAATAAGAAGGCCGTCCTCGACTTCGTCCGCTTCAAAAATCTCGACAACGAAAAATAAATAAAAAAGGGCTTATCGCACATGCGACAAGCCCTTTTTCCATAATAAGCCTCAGCCGAAGACTTCAAAGATGACGATGAACAAGGCCATCAGGCCCAATCCCAGGGAATAGGCACAGAGTTTCTTTTCGATGGGCTGCAAGGGGAAATATTCGTCTGCATCCCGTTCGAGCTGGCCCGTATGGGTCGCAGCGTCTGTCGGGGTTACGGTTTGGTTGTAGTAATATTCGTCAGCCGTCGATGCAGCAGAAGTGATTCGCGATGCCATAGCAATCAATCCTTTCTATGATGAAGTTATAATGTCGGCGGAACAATGCCGTGATAGAAGATGTAAGAAATGAACAGGCCGACCCAGATGATGAAGCCGACGAGGGCTACGGCATAGACGCCGATGACACGGCCCAGGCCGGATTTCCAGAGCTTGCGTACATTCGTGACCAGGCCGATAGAGAAGAAGCAGAGACCAAAGAAGACGGCCCGCAGGAGGTTAGCCTGTCCGGCGCCGGCTTTCGCAGCGTCGACGATGCCCGGCTGCAGCCAGCCAGCTGCAAAAATGACGACCAGGGCCAGGACGAAGCCGATGATGAATTTCGGGAAGCGTTCCCAGATTTCCCGTTTGGAAACCTTGCCAGCCCCGGATGCGACGGCTGCCCGCGGGTCATTGAGATGGTAAATGGACCAGACGATAATCCAGACACCGAACTTAGCAGCCCAGCCGAGCAAATCGACGTGCCAGATCTGTCCGGCACCGAGGACGACGATAAATAATCCGAGCCATACGGCCCACCAGTCTTCGCTTCGCAACAGGCCCGACCGGTTGACGGCCTGTGCAGATACTTCGTTACTCATACGAACACCCCTTTTACAAAATAAATAAAGACGTGCCGATGACAAAGCCATAAAAAAAGCGCGCCATCAGCTACAGATGACGCACAAAATCCCTTCCATTTCTCGCTCATCTGCCGGGAAAACTCCCGCTGGAATTGGCACCTTCCGTCCCCACGGAGGTTGCCGCAGCATCATAGGGCCAGTCCCTCAACTGCTCTGGATGATTGATATTCATTCATCAAACATATAAAATGTTTACCCAAATAGTACACTATTAGGTATGTTCTGTCAATACTTTCATTTGAAAATAAAGTATAAAGTGAAAACATCCTCAGAAGTGCCGACCATCGGGAGGTACAAGACAGTGGCCAGATTAATCCGTTTCTGGCCCGAAATCCCAAAAGCCGGTCCCCGTTTCTGGGTCATATTTCCGCCGAATCCGTCCTTCTATAACGGGGCGCAATTCGATTTCTGCCGTGTACAGTACCTCTATCGATTTGATGTGCCCTGCCGCAACGTGATGTTCCCCATCCTGTTTATAAGAAAAAGCAGCGTGAGTATGATGAAAATAAGTTCCATCATCATCGCTGACGATATTGCCTGTCAACGAAACCAGCTCCAGCATCCCCTTCAGCTCTTGGACTTCAAAACTGCCCGTTTCTGGGATGAACGTCTGTATTTCTGCCGAACGGCACCCGCCGATGCCCGAAAAAATGGCCGATGCAATCTGTTCTTTCTGACAAATTCCCAGAATCGTGCTGATGATTTCATCCCCCTTATCCATCCGGATATAATAAGTTTCACCAAATTTGCGATAATCCATACATCATTCCTCCTGTAACATCATAACCTACTGCCACTGTAAGACCGGCATCAGAAAAGAGACTTGTTAGTTCGTTTGTCGAGTACCCTCTCTATTGATCCATATAGGCTGTAATCGAAACGATTTTACCATTCTCCACACCAAAGCTCAATCCACACATTCCCGAAGGATGAGTGAAAATAAGTAATTTCTTCATAATAACGCCCTTCCCGTTTCACAAGCGCTTACAATTTTCCAAGAGTCTTCAACGCATAGAAACCACAGCTAGCCAATTGTTCCATATGAGATTGTTGTTGCAAGCCGAATTCCCATTGATGCCACTGTTCTTCGCTTTCAAGTTTCCAAAAACCTAAGTCCGAATGAGGCCTATTGTCATAAACAAAAGTATACGCCGTGCCGTCATCATCAATAACGTTGATTGCCGAACGGCTGATAAGATTGAACCATCCCAAGATTAACAGCAGAGCTTTCATCTGCATAAAAGGAAAACACTGTATTTCCTATCAATAAAGTTCCAGTAAATAGCAACATACTTACAATTCGTTTCATCATATGCCTCATCCTCCTTAAAAAGACTTACCTCTCAATCTCAATATATGCTATATAGATTCTACAAAAAACTTATAAAGTCCTGCAAAGGAAGTTTGTAAATTCAGAATTAATGACACGTCATGTGATTCGTAAAGACTTACCATTATATCAGAATAGGCTATGTTTGAATCTCACAGCGGGCCGCCCTGTCCGGGTCGGCCCCTACGCACAAGGCCAGAGGCCGTGTATATTTTATAGCCAGTGGACAGTAATCATTTTTCATCGCCTGGCTGCGATTCTGTAGGGGACGTCCTGACCAAGGCGTCCCGCCGTGAATCCTGTGCATAGCCGGAATTTATGATGAATGGCACATGATCATAATACAATCGTGAGTTTGTCGCGGCGAAGCCGCATATGAGACCGAAGAAATTTCGATAAAAATACCGCCAATGGTTCCCTGCACCATGGCGGTATTTTGGTAATTGCTCCTAAATCAATTTATTTTGTTTAGCAAGTTCCTTGATGATGGAAAGTGATAGTTTGGTATACTTTGCGATTTTGTCTAGATCCACACCATCCTTGAGCATTTCTAAAGCTGATTCTAATCTTCCCTTCATCAGTCCATCTTCATACAATCCCTCTCCTAAGTTGCACATGATTTTCAAATTCCCCTCTCCTTCTTGTGTCAAATCAATCCCAAAATCATTATGCAAGGCCGTAATCTTTTCGTTGGCGTTCTTTAACGATTTGAACATCAAATCAAGCAAGTTTATCAGCTGGTCTTTGACTTTGCTGTTCCCTAATAAAGATGATAGGTCCCCGTTTTCCTAATTGTATCAAATTCAAACTCTTTATACAATCAGGGAGCCCCTCGAAAAGCAATGGTCCGTAGTCCGTAAAGGCTCTCCATAATGTCAGAACCGGGTGTTGTTAAATATCGCAGCAGGTCGCCCTGTTCGGGTCGGCCCCTACGCACAAGGCCGTTGGCCGTGTATATTTTTACATTGCAAATCTGCTCGGCTTTTGTAACCATTTTTATTTTATACGTATAAAAATGCACATTTTTTGTTCGAGAAATTTGGCAAAAATAGGCCCTAAAAAAAGTTTTTTAAAATTTTTTGGTACACTTTTGGAACTTTTGAAAAAAAAGAAAGCCTCACAAACGGCTTGGTTAAGCGATTTGTGAGGCAATTTGCAACTATTCCCATTCAATCGTTGCGGGTGGTTTACTGGTGATGTCGTACACGATGCGGTTGATGTGGTCTACTTCGTTTACGATGCGGCTGGAAATTTTATCGAGGACGTCGTATGGGATACGCGCCCAGTCAGCCGTCATGAAGTCGGTCGTGGTGACGCCGCGCAGGGCCAGGGTGTAGTCATAGGTACGGAAGTCGCCCATGACGCCGACAGAGCGGTTATTGGTCAGGACGGCGAAGTACTGGTTGATATCGCGCTGCATGCCGGCGTTGGCGATTTCTTCGCGGAAGATGGCATCGGCATCGCGGAGGATGGCCAGTTTTTCTTTGGTGATTTCACCCATGACGCGGATAGCCAGGCCCGGTCCCGGGAAAGGCTGGCGCCATACGAGGTATTCCGGCAGGCCCAGTTCGGCACCGAGTTCGCGGACTTCGTCTTTGAAGAGGTTGCGGAGCGGTTCGATGAGGCCTTTAAAATCGACGACAGCCGGAAGGCCGCCTACGTTGTGATGGCTCTTGATGACGGCTGCATCGCCGGCACCGGATTCGATGACGTCGGGATAAATGGTCCCCTGGGCCAGGAAATCGACGGAACCGATTTTACGACCTTCATCTTCAAAGACGCGGATGAATTCTTCGCCGATGATTTTCCGTTTCCGTTCAGGATCGCTGACGCCTTCGAGTTTCTTCAGGAAGCGTTCCGATGCATCGACGCGGATGAAGTTCATGCCGCTGTCCTTGAAGGCCGCTTCGACTTCGTCACCTTCGTTCTTGCGGAGCAGGCCGTGGTCGACGAAGATACAGGTCAGCTGGCTGCCGACGGCTTTGGAGATGAGGGCTGCTGCGACAGAGCTGTCGACGCCGCCAGAAAGGGCCAGGACGACTTTGCCGTCGCCGACGGTTTCTTTGATATTGGCAATAGCCGTCTTGGCATAGTTGGCCATGGTCCACGAACCGGTGCAGCCGCAGACTTCAAAGAGGAAGTTATGGAGCATTTCCTTGCCGTGTTCCGTATGGAGCACTTCCGGATGGTACTGCATGGCATAGAGCTTCTTAGCCGGGTTCTGCATGGCAGCGACCGGGCAGTTGGCCGTGTGGGCTACGATTTCAAAGCCTTCCGGGATGGAAGCGACATAGTCCTGATGGCTCATCCAGACGATTTCTTTTTCCTGCAGGCCTTTGAACAAAGGCGAAGCCGTATTGACATCGATTTCGGTCTTGCCGAATTCGCGCATGTCGGCGTGTTTGACTTCGCCGCCTAAGGTCTGGGCCATGAACTGCATGCCATAGCAGAGGCCGAGGACGGGGATGCCGAGATGGAAGACTTCTTCTTCGATCTTCGGCGCATTATCTTCATAGACGCTGCCAGGACCACCGGTAAAAATGATGCCCTGGGGCTGAAGTTCTTTAATCTTTGCAACTGCTTTGTGATACGGGTATACTTCACAGTATACGTGGTTTTCACGGACGCGCCGTGCAATGAGCTGGTTATACTGACCACCAAAATCGACAACGATGACGAGTTCTTTGGTATCCATTAAGTGCCTCCTCGTGAAATACTTTCTGCGGCAGCGGCCGCTGCCTAAATCATTCGATTATAATATTATAGCACACGAGGCAGAGAGTGACTAGTCACAAAGGTCTAATACTTCCATTCCCGGTACAAATCTTTGAGGATGCAGGCCCGGGTAATCATGCCGACGACGCGCTTGTTGTCCACGACAGGAAGAACCTTCAAGTGTTCCAGAATCATGACGGCTGCGACCTGTTCTACGTCGGCCTTGGGCGTCGCAATCATGACGTTCTTGGTCATCAATTTTTCGCAGGGCTGATCCAGGAGGTTCTTGAATTCCTTGGCGTATTTGCCGACGCGGCTGGTATAAATCTTGGTGCCGATGAAGGGCAGGCGCGGAATGTGCGGCTTCGAGCTGCGGTACATGAGGTCGGCACTGGAAATGAGGCCGATGAGGTGGTCTTCTTCATCGACGACGGGCACAGCCAGCAGGCGATGCTTGATGAAGATGCGGAAGACGTCGCGGATGGGAATATCCGGTGTCACCGAGACGAAAACCTTTTCCATGACATCTTTGACGCGGACGACAGGGCGTTCCACTTCCTTGTCTTCGCCCGGTCCCGGACCTTTATTGATGTTTTCAGCCATTGTCTATCCCCCCTTTTCCCTAGTCGTCGCCATATTCACGATACAATTCATCGAGGATGTTGCCGCGGGTGACGATGCCGACGATGTGTTTTTCTTTGACAATAGGAATGACCTTCAGATGTTCGGCCACCATGACGCCGGCGATCTGTTCGACTTCCGCATCCGGTGCGGCAATGATGACGTCTTTGGTCATCATATCTTTCGCCGTGCAGGCCATGAGTTTCTTGAACCCCTTGTCGTATTCGCTGATGCCGTTATAATAAATGCTGGCTCCCAAAAGATTGACATAGTGAGGGACATGAGGTTTGACCTTCTTGTAGAGTAAATCCGCATCGGTGACGATGCCGGCGAGCTCATCTTTTTCATTGATGATGGGAATGGCCGTAATGTGGTTCTTGACGAACATGTTGACCAAATCGAAGACCGACGTTTCCGGCGTTGCCGTAACGAAATTCTTTTCCATAATATCCGATGCCGTACGTTTAGACATAGTTATCACTCCTTTTCCTTATATTATAAGTATTAGACATGAGACCCCCGATTTCCTGCTTGGGAGGTAAAAAAAGCGCTGTCGCATGAAGATAGCGCTTTTTTACGTTGGTCGTAGGTCGTTCAGCGTTTATCGTACGGGATGAAAAATATCAACCTATCACGATGAACGATGAACTACGAACGAAAAACTTTTAAGTCTAAAGGATCTTGCATGATAGCAGAAGCCTTCATGCGACAGTCCCTTTTAGTTGTTAGTGGTTAGCGGATAGTTTTAAATTTAAGATACAGCGGGCCGCCCTACGAACAACGAGCCACGAATCACGAGCCACTAAATCCAGCTTATTTCCCGCAATAGGCGATGACTTCGACTTCTACGAAGACGTCTTTCGGGAGGCGGCTGATTTCGACGCACGAACGGGCCGGCAGGTTCTTCTGGAAGTATTTGCCATAGACTTCGTTGACGGCGCCGAAGAAGTTGATGTCCGTCAGGTAAACCGTCGTCTTGACGACATCATCGTAAGAGAGGCCGGCTTCTTCGAGGATAGCGCCGACGTTCTTCATGCACTGTTCAGCCTGTTCGACGACACCGCCGGAAACGATCTTGCCTTTTTCCGGGTTGATGGCGATCTGACCGGATGCGAAGAGGAAATCGCCGGCTTTGATAGCCTGGGAATACGGGCCTACTGCGCCCGGAGCTTTAGTCGTGCTGATAACATTAACTGCCATGATAGATGCATCTCCTTAATTTTAATCTAACTGTATTATACATCGCAGGCCCAGGGAAAGCCATAGACCTGCGACAGATAATCACGATTCCGATTCAGTTTTGGCGACCGTCGCCGCATCTCTTCCAGCCCCTTCGATGAGGTGCCCTTCTTTATCGTACTGTTTCTTGTTCAGGCCACAGGCAAACCAGGCGATGATGACGGCGGCGATGTAGACCCACGACGAGAAGATGGACATGCGCGTATCAGGATTGTAGATCATGCCGATGGTGACGAGAATCAGGAAGATGATGCAGAAGTAATTGGAATAGGGGTAGAGCGGCGATTTGAAAGGATGTTTCGCCATGACTTCCGGTCCCCAGGCCTTGCGGAAATTTTTCTGGGCATAGGCCAGGACGAACCAGGCGACCATGCCCGGAAAAACGGAGGCACTGTATAAATAGAGGAACAATTTGGAGTCCGGAATGAGATAGTTGAGGATGACGCCGATAGCCAGGACAACGATGGTGACGGCAATACTGTTGCGCGGCACACCGGTCGGTGACAATTTGGCGAAAATCTTCGGCGCCTGGCCGTTCTGGGCCAGCGTATAGAGCATACGGCCTGAGCTGTACATGCCGCTGTTGCAGCCGGACAGGGCCGCCGTGAGGACGACGAAGTTGATGATGCCTGCCGCTGCCGAGATGCCGACCTTGGCAAAGGTCATGACGAAGGGACTGCCGATATAGCTGACTTCATTCCAGGGATAGATACAGAGAATGATGAAAATCGAGCCGATGTAGAAGATGAGGATACGCCAGACGATATTGTTGACGGCCTTCTTCAAAGTATGTTTCGGGTCCTGGGCTTCGCCGGCCGTGATGCCGATGAGTTCGACGCCCTGGAAGGACGCGGCGACGACGCACATGGCCGCCAGCATACCGCCCCAGCCGTTAGGCATGAAGCCGCCGTTGACCCAGAGGTTGCTGATGCCGACGGGGACGCCGCCGTTGCCGAAGCCAAAGAGGATGACCGCCGCACCGACGATGAGCATGACGATGATGGTGACGACTTTGATCAGGGCGAACCAGAATTCAAATTCGCCGTAATATTTAACGGCCGCCATATTCGCCGCAGCGACGATGGCCATGCCGGCCAGGGCCGATATCCATTGCGGCAGCAATGGGAACCAGTAGTGGACATAGATGCCGACGGCTGTGATTTCCGACAGGCCAACGACGACCCACAAGAACCAATAGGAGCAGGCAGTGAGGTAGCCGACGAAAGGACTGATGTACTTATGCCCATACGTGGCAAAGGAGCCCGTAACCGGTTCCTGATAAAGCATTTCCCCCATGATGCGCATGATGAAAAACATGACGACGCCCGTTACGGCATAACAGAGCAATACCGACGGTCCCGCCATCTGAATGGTGTTGGCCGACCCCATGAACAAGCCGACACCAATCGTCCCCCCAAGAGCGATCATCTCTACGTGACGCGGCTTCAGGCCGCGTTCCATTTTCTGCTGTTCCATGATCAGTCCTCCACTACTTCAAGGTAACAAAATAATGATGGTCTTTGAGCATGGTCATCAATTTTTCAACGTGCTTTTCGTTGGCCGTTTCCAGTTCCAGTGAAACAGCGGTCATGCCCATGTCGATGCCGTGCTGGCTGCGTTCATGGGTGATGGAAAGGACGTTGGCATTGGTGCCGGCAATGAGGGTCAGGAGCTTGACCAGTTCGCCCGGTACGTCGGGGATGACGGTCTGGAAGAAAATCTTGCGCTGGGACTTGATCAGGCCCTGGTTGATGACGCGGGTCATATTATTGACGTCGATGTTGCCGCCGCTGACGAGAGCTGCGACTTTCTTGTTGCGGATGCCGGAAATCTTGCCGCTCATGAGGGCTGCTACCGGTACGGCACCGGCCCCTTCGGCAACGGTCTTACCCCGTTCGAGGAGGAGCAGGATGGCGCTGGCGATTTCCGATTCATCGACAGTAACGATTTCATCGACGTATTTCTTGCAGATATCAAAGGTCAGGTCGCCCGGTGTCTTGACGGCGATGCCATCGGCCAGGGTAGCCTTGCCGTTGTAGGTGATGACCTGCCCCTTTTCGACGGATTCCTTCATGGACGGCATGTTTTCCGTCTGGACGCCGATGACTTTAATCTTCGGGTTGACGCTCTTGGCTGCTACGGCCAGGCCGGAAATGAGGCCGCCGCCGCCAATCGGTGCAACGATGGCGTCGACTTCAGGCAGCTGTTCGATGATTTCCAGGGCAATCGTCCCCTGGCCGGCGATGACTTGCGGGTCGTTGAAGGGATGGACGAAGGTGTAGCCGTGTTCCGTCGTCAATTCAACGGCTTTGGCAGCGGCTTCGTCAAAGAAGTCCCCGTAGAGGACGACGTTGGCACCGTAGCCGCGGGTTGCCGTAATCTTGCTCAAGGGAGCGTGTTTCGGCATGCAGATGACGGACTGGCAGCCGTATTCGCTGGCTGCCAGGGCAACGCCCTGGGCATGGTTGCCGGCCGAAGCGGCGATGACGCCTTTTTCCCGTTCTTCCGGTGTCAGGGATGCGACTTTGTTATAGGCACCGCGCAGTTTAAAGGAGCCTGTCCGCTGGAGGTTTTCCAGCTTCAAATAGACTTCGCAGCCAGCCAGATCGCTGACGGAATTGCTGTACGACAAGCCTGTCTTCTGGGCGACGCCCTTCAAGCGTTCCTGGGCATCTTTGATCATTTGTAAGGTTACTTTTTCTTCACTCATGGTATGTGCTGCTAAATAGCAGCGTCCCTCCTTCGTTAGTTAGAATAAATACGGTTTGCTTATGCCTTTACTATACGCCTTTGTCTGTCCATTGTCAATAGAGTATTCGCGTATTCATCCATTATAAAGAGACTCATGTTTACTGAACCAGAAATCATCATTGCTTATTTTGCATAAGCTGGCATCGAACGATGCGAAAGGAAGAAGCTTCCTTTATGGCAGTTTCTTCGTGACTCGTAATCAGCAGTCAACCGTAAGCAGTCAGCAGTCAGCTGTTAGTAACTCGTAAGCACTTTGCTAATCACTAGCCACGAACAACGAACAACAAAAGGTCCTGTCGCATATGCGACAGGACCTTTTTATGTGGTGACCCCTACGGGATTTGAACCCATGTTCTCGCCGTGAAAGGGCGATGTCTTAGACCGCTTGACCAAGGGGCCACATAATGTGGAATGTGGTGATCCACCCGAGATTCGAACTCGGGACACCCTGATTAAAAGTCAGGTGCTCTGCCAACTGAGCTAGTGGATCATAATGGCAGGGGTAGTAGGATTCGAACCTACGGATGACGGAGTCAGAGTCCGTTGCCTTACCGCTTGGCGACACCCCTGTATGGCTCCTCAAGTAGGACTCGAACCTACGACAAATCGGTTAACAGCCGATTGCTCTACCAACTGAGCTATTGAGGAATATCACTTCAAGCTCGTTCCGAATCGGAACAATTAATATTATACTTGAAGGGATAGAAAAATGCAAGCCTTTTTTGAAAAAAAGTAAAAAAAAGGCGCTGTCCTATAAAGACAACGCCTTTTTGAAGTTTGAAGTTCGTAGTTTTTACTTTCTACAAACTGCAAACGCTGAACTACAAACTAACCTTACATCATGCCGGGCATACCGCCGCCCATGCCAGCCGGGGCTGCCGGAGCTGCCGGAGCCGGTTCCGGTTTGTCAGCGACCAGGGTTTCCGTCGTGAGGACGAGGGCTGCGATGGAAGCTGCGTTCTGGAGAGCTGTACGGGTTACTTTAGCCGGGTCGACGATACCAGCTTTGACCATGTCGACGTATTCTTCTTTGAGGGCGTTGAAGCCTACGCCGTCTTCGGAAGCTTTGACTTTAGCGACGATGACCGAGCCTTCGAGGCCAGCGTTTTCAGCGATCTGGCGGAGCGGAGCTTCAATAGCGCGTTTAACCAGGTTGATACCGGTCTGTACGTCGCCGTCTTCGTCGAATTCGTCGAGAGCCGGGAGGATGTCGATGAGGGTCGTGCCGCCACCGGCTACGATACCTTCTTCAACAGCTGCACGCGTAGCGTTGAGGGCATCTTCGAGGCGATATTTCTTATCTTTCAATTCGACTTCCGTAGCAGCGCCGACTTCGATGACAGCTACGCCGCCGGACATCTTAGCCAAACGTTCCTGCAATTTTTCTTTATCGAAATCAGACGTCGTTTCCGCAATCTGAGCTTTGATCTGAGCGACACGGTCTTTGATGGCCTGGGGATCGCCGTGGCCTTCGACGATAGTCGTTTCATCTTTGGTTACACGGACCTGACGGGCAGTGCCGAGGTCTTCCATGGTAACGCTGTCGAGTTTACGGCCGACATCTTCCGTGATGACCGTAGCGCCCGTGAGGGTTGCGATATCCTGGAGCATTGCTTTGCGGCGGTCGCCGAAGCCCGGAGCTTTGACAGCGACGGCTTTGAAGGTGCCACGGAGTTTGTTGACGACCAAGGTAGCCAGTGCTTCGCCCTCGACATCTTCAGCGATGATGAGGAGTTCTTTACCAGCCTGAACAACTTTTTCCAGAACCGGGAGCATTTCCTGGATAGAAGCGATCTTGCGGTCCGTAATGAGGATGTACGGTTCGCTCATGACGGCTTCCATTTTATCCGGGTCCGTTACCATGTACGGGGAAATGTAGCCGCGGTCGAACTGCATGCCTTCGACGACGGAGAGCTGTGTGCCCATGGTCTTCGATTCTTCGACAGTGATGACACCGTCTTTGCCTACTTTTTCCATAGCGTCAGCGATGAGGCCGCCGACTTCTTCGTCACCTGCCGAAATGGAAGCGACCTGAGCGATGGAAGCTTTGTCGGATACGGCGATGGAACGTTTCTTGATTTCTTCGACGAGTTTAGCGACGGCTTTTTCGATACCGCGTTTGAGGATCATCGGGTTAGCGCCGGCTGCGACGTTGCGCATGCCTTCCTGAATCATGGCCTGGGCCAGGATAGTAGCTGTCGTCGTGCCGTCACCAGCGACGTCGTTGGTCTTGGTTGCGACTTCTTTGACGAGCTGAGCGCCCATGTTTTCAAAGGGGTCTTCCAATTCGATATCGCGGGCAATGGTGACACCATCGTTGGTGATGGTCGGAGCGCCGAATTTCTTGTCGAGAACGACGTTGCGGCCTTTAGGCCCTAAGGTAACTTTTACGGCATTTGCCAAAGCATCTACGCCTTTGCCGAGAGCGCGGCGTGCATCTTCGTTGAACAAAATCTGTTTAGCCATGTTGAACACACTCCTATGTGAAAGTTAAGTATTTTTTAGTTTGATTCGAAATGATTTATTAGATGATAGCCAAGATGTCGCGTTCGCTGACGATCAAATATTTAGTGCCTTCGAACTTGACTTCTGTGCCGGCATATTTGGAGAAAATAATCTTGTCGCCTACTTTGACATCCAAAGCAACGCGTTTACCGTCGTCCTGCAGTTTGCCCGGACCTACGGCTACGACTTCACCCTGGCTCGGTTTTTCTTTAGCAGTGTCCGGTAAAAAAATACCGCTTGCAGTTTTTTCTTCCTGTTCCAATACACGGATAACTACGCGATCTCCTAACGGTTTTAACATTTTATATTCCTCCTTAAAAGTAAGTTGCTACTCTTTATTAGCACTCCATACTTCCGAGTGCTAACTTACAATATATATATTAGCCATTAAAGGTAAAAAAGTCAAGGCTTTCACCCTGACTTTTTCATCAAACGTTTTATTTTTTTTGACTTTTTATCTTTTCCACACTGGCAATGACCGCTTCGGCCACGGCTTTCAAGGATTTCCGGTTCTTCATGCTGTACTGCTGCAGCCGGCGGTAGGCTTCGTGTTCCGGTATATGATAGAGGTCCATGAGGCAGCCCTTGGCCCGGTCGACGGCTTTGCGCGTCTCGATGCGTTCGTTCATGTCATCGAGCTGCTGTGCCACTTCGCGCTGGTGGCGGAACTGGGAAATGGCGATTTCGATGGCCGGGAAGAGATTGACCGGACTGACCGGTTTGACCAGGTAGCCCAGGACGCCGGAGTCCTTGGCCTTGTCGACGATATCCTGCTGACTGTACGCCGTGAGCAGCAGGACCGGTGCCAGCCCTTCGTGGCCGATCATGCGGGCCGCGTGGATGCCGTCCAGGCGGGGCATCTTGATGTCCAGGAGGACGATGTCCGGCTTTTCTTTGCGCACTAAATCGAGGGCCTCGACGCCATCAGCGGCTTCTCCGACGACGGTGTGGCCGGCATCTTCCAGCATTTCACATAAATCCATACGGATGATCGATTCGTCATCCCCTATTACAACGCGATATCCCATTGGTTATTCTCCCCTCTCTGGTAACGGAAAACGGATGGTGACGACGGTCCCTTCAGGCACGCCGTCATCGAAATCAATCGTCCCCTGCAGATCTTTTTCAATGAGCGTGCGCACGATGGCCATGCCCAGATGTTTGCGCCCCGTATCGACGGGTGCGTGGGACATGCCGACGCCGTCATCACAGACGATGATGACCCCGTCCGGCCCGTCGCGGCGGATGGTGACGGCCAGGAGGCCTTCCCGTCGGCCTTCAAAGCCGTGGATGATGGCATTGGTGATGAGTTCGTTCAGGACCAGGGCCAGGGATGTCGCCGCATCAGACGGCATGGGCAGGGTGTCGCCAGAAAACTTCGTCCCCACGTGGCAATCCTTGCTGACCAGGCTGTGCGCCAGGAGGCCCAGCAGTTTCTGGGCGACGTCGGAAATGTCGATGTTCTCTTCATCGTGATGGGACAACGTCTCGTGGACCAGGGAAATGCTGAGGATCCGGTTCAGGCTCTCGTTGAGGACATCCCGCGCTTCGTCACTCGTCGTGCGCCGCATCTGCATGCGCAGGAGGCTGGCAATGGTCTGCAGGTTGTTCTTGACGCGGTGGTGGATTTCCTTGATGACCGACGTCTTGACCATGAGCTCTTCTTCCTTGCGATGCAGTTCCGTCCGCTCAGTCAGGATGGAAATGACCCGGCGCACTTTGCCGCGCTGCAGGATAGGGATGACCCGGCGGGAGACGACGGCATCGCCTAAGGTCACGTCATCGGCCAATCCCTCGGCCTGGGACAGGGCTTTCTTGGCACCGGTCAGGTCGAGGCGTGTATTATAGATATTGGTCCCCGTAATGGCCCCGCGCTGGCCGCACATGTGCAGGATGCTGTCGGCCATATCGTCGGCATAGATGACGACGCCGTTGCAGTTGACCAGGACGACGCCATCCTGGATGGACAGGGGCCGGTACATGGAATGGAAATCCATGGGCACCTGCAAGGACAAGAAGGCTGTTTCCGTCAAAATCTCCCGATTGTCTTCGACTGTGCCGACAAAGGAAATGACGGCAATCGTCCCGCCGCCGTTATCGACGAAGGGATAAGCCACGATGGGCGCCATGCGGCCGTATTCGATTTCTTTCTTACCGCGCATGGCCGTTCCCGCCTGAAAGACCTGATAATTAAGCGGTTCTTCATAACGGGAAAAGGCAGCGCCAGGATCAGTCGCTTCCGTCTGCCTCCCCTTCTGCAGGAGCGGCGTCCGGTGCGCGGCCAGGACCAGCGTCCCCGCTTCCCGCCCGGGCACATAGACGAAGAGTTCCCGGTGCGACAAGTCGCTGGCGAACTGCAAGAGTTCTTCACTGTTCTGTAAAATATGGATCTGCACGGGCGACAAGGTGCTCCTTGTCCGGCAGACCGCTTCGAGTGTAGCCATAGAAGATTCCCCCATCTCTTCTCAGGATTAGTCCGATGTAATCGGCAGGGCCGGCTTGGCGTTGAGGGTCAAGTCGGCAAAGCGGCCGTCCAGGGCCATATAATATGCCCGGCAGCCAATCATGGCGCCGTTGTCGGTGCAGAGTATCGGTTCCGGCCGGTAGAAGGCATAGCCCTTGTCGGCACAGGCCGCACTCATGGCCGCAGCCAGGCCGCTGTTGGCCGAGACGCCGCCGGCGACGGCGATTTTCCTGGCTCCGCAGTAGGCCGCGGCATCCATGGTCTTTTCGACGAGCGTTTCGACGACGGTCTTCTGGAAGCTGGCCGCTACGTCGGCGGCATTATAGGACTGGCCCCGCTGTTCCTGTGTGTGCAGGTAGTTGAGGACTGCCGATTTGAGGCCGCTGAAGCTGAACTCGAAATTGTGCTTTTCATGGAGGGCCTTGGGAAAGGCGATGGCGTCGGGATCGCCTTCTTTGGCCAGTTTGTCGATCTGCGGACCGCCCGGATAGGGATAGCCCATGACGCGGGCGATCTTGTCGAAAGCTTCGCCGGCGGCATCGTCGCGGGTCTGGCCCATGAGTTTGAACGAATTATAGCCATTAATCTGGACCAGCTGGGTATGGCCGCCGGACACGACGAGGGCCAGGAACGGCGGTTCCAAATCGGGATGGCTGAGGAAGTTGGCAAAGATATGGCCTTCCATGTGGTTGACGCCGACCAAGGGCTTATCGGCAGCAAAGCTGATAGCCTTGGCCGCTGCGACGCCGACCAGCAGGGCCCCGACCAGGCCGGGCCCGTAAGTGACGCCGATATGGTCGATATCTGCCAAGGTGACGCCAGCCGTATCAAGGGCTTCCTTGATGATGGGCATGACGTATTCGATGTGCTGGCGCGACGCGATTTCCGGTACGACGCCGCCGAATTTCCGGTGGATCGGCACCTGTGTCGATATGATGTTGGAGCAGATGTGGCGGCCATCTTTGAGGACAGCAGCCGACGTTTCGTCACAACTCGTTTCTAAAGCTAAGGTATACATAGATTTCATCCTTTTTTCTATAGTGAATGGCCGAGCCATTGATACTTCTCTTTTTGACAATGCATGATGCACGCATCTTCCACAGGCTGGGAATAATAGTCCTTGCGGACGGCAAGGGCTTCATAGCCCAGCTTGCGGTACAGTCCCTGGGCCGACACGCTGGATTGGCGGACTTCCAGGAAGAAACTCGTGCAGCCTTCCCGGAAGAGGGCTTCCATGGCCGTTCGCAGGAGGATTTCGCCATAGCCCAGGCCCCGTGCTGACGGATGGATGGCGATGTTGGCCAGCTGGCCTTCATCGGCGATGAGCCAGACGTCGGCATAACCGGCGACGCTCCCGTCTTCCTTTTCCAGGACATAATAGCGGGCTACGGGATTGTCCAGTTCCGCTGCCAGGGACTGATGGGACCAGGGCACGGAAAAGGACGCCTCTTCGATGGCGATGATATCCGGCAGGTCCTCCCGGCAGGCCTGACGGACCGTTACTGACATGGGGCACCGCCGTGGCGTTTTTCCCAGAGCACTTCGGCTTCGCTGCGGCGCAGGTACGACGGCGTCAGGGTCATGCAGTCGTCGTAGTCACCGGCGGCAAAACGGACATTGGCTGCCAGGGCGACGCTGCCGGCACGGGGAATGACCATCGTCGGCGGCGCCATGCGGAACAAGGGGCTCCGGCCTTCGATATCCCGGCGCCCTTTGAGGGAGCCGTCACCGCAGAAGACGACGGGCTGGCCTCCCCTTTCCAGGGTATCCAGGACTTCCGTCCGCGGCGCGATGTAGATTTCTTTTTCCGTCGTCAGCGTCGTCCGGTCCCAGCGATAGACACCGGCATAGACATTGCCTTTCTGGGCGTCGATGAGGGTGCAGATGCGGTCAGAGACGCCGACGAAGTTCCAGGCCAGGCTGACCGGCGTCGTGACGCCGACGATAGGCACGTTCCAGGCAAAGGACAGGCCTTTGGCCGTGGCCAGGCCGATGCGCAGGCCCGTAAAGGAACCGGGGCCGACGGCAACGGCGACGCCGTCGATCTGGCTTTTCTTGACCGACGCCTTGTCGAGCATATCGGCAATATGGGGCATGAGCTGTTCCGAATGGGTCAGCCGTGCCTGGATGGTGAGTTCAGCCCGCAGCGTGTCGTCATGGAGCAAGGCGACACTCGATACGAGGCTCGATGTTTCAATGGCTAAGAGCATATTTTTTTACCTCATTTTCTACAGCTTGCCAACGGCTGCCGTGGAAGTCAAAATGGAACAGGCGGTCCGTGGGACTCGTCTTTTCAATGGTGACGACAGCCGCATCGTCAAGCAGGCGGTCCGGGAATTTTTCCGACCATTCGATGACGGTCACGCCACTTTCGAGATAGTCGTCGAATCCCAGATCGTCTAATTCACATTCCTCTTCCAAGCGATAAAAGTCGAAATGCTGGAGAGGAATGGTATTTTCATAATAATTCAGGATGGTAAAGGTCGGACTGACGACGACGTCGTCAATGCCCATGCCCTGGGCGATGCCCTGGACGAAATGGGTCTTGCCGGCGCCGAGGTCGCCGCGCAGGGCCAGGACATCGCCGTCGCTGAGGACCGGCCCCAGGGCTTTGCCCAAAGCGATGGTGTCCGCTTCTGAATGAGTTGCTACATCAAAGCTCATGATATCCTCCTCCTAAAAATGGGTCCAGCCCGTCGGCGGCAGGACCTGTTCGCCCCCATCGTGGCGGAGCAGGACCCGGCCCGGCCCCTGGCGGACCGTCCCGATAGGCGTCACAGCCGGATAGACGGCCTGCAAAGCCTGGAAATCGTCCGGCGCCATGGTAAAGACCAGTTCATAGTCTTCGCCGCCGTTAAAGACGAATTTCCAAATATCCTTGCCCGATGCCGCAGCCCAGGCTTTCAGCTCACGGCTCGTCGGCACCTGGTCCCGGTCGATGACCAGTTCGACGCCGCTGGCCTTGGCAATTTCATTGGATTCACTGGCCAGGCCGTCGCTGATGTCGTTCAGGCTGTGGCAATGATGCTGTACCAGTAAGCGTCCCAGGGAAATCTGCGGTTCCGGGTACTGGTGGGCTTTCTTCAAATGTTCATAGCCGTCCTGTCCGGCCAGGAGGACGTCGAGGCCGCCCGCCGAATCGCCGATCGTATGGGATACGGCGATGACGTCGCCGGCCTGGGCCCCGCTGCGCAGCAGGGCCTTCCCAGCTTCGATTTCGCCAAAGGCAGCGACAGTGATGACGACGCCTTCTTTGGACATGACCGTATCGCCGCCGAGGATATTGACTTCATATGTGCGGCAAATATCCTTGATGCCGCGGTACATGTCAATGACGTCATCGACGTCCATCTGCGGCGCCAGGGCTGTCGACAGGACGATATGGGTCGGCACGGCCCCCATAGCGGCGATGTCGCTGAGGTTCGAAGCGACGGCCTTAAAGCCGACGTCATGCCAGGTCGCCGTCTGACCGATAATGAAATGACTGTTCTGGACCATCGTGTCGATGACAGCCACCTGCTGCCAGCCCGGCGTCGTCGTGTAGACGGCACCGTCATCTCCGATGCCGACGGCGACGTTTTCCGGATGGAAGAGGGTATGCTCTTTAATAGCATCGATGAATCCGAATTCACCGATATCTGAAATCTTCGTCATTTCTGAGCTCCCCTATTCTTCATAATCAATGTGGTTGTCTTCACACCACTTCTTGGCGATTTTGCGGAATTCCATGCGCTGGAAGGTATACCAGAACTGGACCAGGCCCATGTCCTTCAATTCCCGTTCCAGCTGAGAAACGGTCTTGCCCGCTTCGATGGACTGCTGAAAAGCCGCCCGCTGCTTCGGGTCTTTCATCATGGGGACGAAGCCCTTGATCATTTCCGGCAGATCCAGGTCGGCCTGGGTCGGCAGCTTGATATACGCATCGGGATTGGCTGTGACTTCATTTTCCGCCTTGTCGTCACCGGGGATTTCCGTGACCAAGGCCATATGGCCGTCATTTTTATTTAAATAGAACTTGAGATAGAGATTATTCAGTTCAAAGGCTTTCAATAATTCTTCGAGCTGTACTGTCATAGCTTACACTTCCTTTTCACAATTTGCGATGTCTCTATTATAGCATGGATAGGGCCGGGCCTAAAGTGGGTAAAAGGGCTTGTCGCACGACGACAAGCCCTTTTAAGTGGCTAGTGGCTAGTTGTTAGGGGTTAGCTAAAGAAAAAAGGACTGCCACAAAATGTGACAGTCCTTTGATGTGGTGACCCGGTAGGGATTCGAACCCTAGACCTACTGATTCGTAGTCAGTCACTCTATCCAGCTGAGCTACCGAGTCATGTGGGAATGAAGGCGGACCTTCATTCCGTTTTTTCTGGCAGGGGCAGAAGGAATCGAACCCTCAACCAATGGTTTTGGAGACCACTACTCTACCAGTTGAGCTATACCCCTACAAAAATCAGCAGCTTCCTATCCTCCCAGGGGGCCTCCCCCCAAGTACTTTCGGCGTTTGCGGGCTT
>OODQ01000537.1_pt1 | contig 27237 bp, 26 predicted proteins | sample 1671321 | NCBI WGS metagenome assembly OODQ01 (sample SAMN06348144, study PRJEB24527) | human gut metagenome | biome: human gut; feature: ankylosing spondylitis patient; material: feces | host: Homo sapiens | place: China | collected 2015-10
GAAACAAGAAAAACGGCAATTCCGAGTAGAACATGAACCGGTAAAGCACTCTATTCCTTATAGAAATACTGATAATCAACGTTGTATATAACAAAAGAACCGAGGTTGGTTTTCCCCCGTAACTTTCTTTGGAACTTTCCCGAACACCCGTATTTGCACCCGTATAAGGAGCCGATGCGGGTGTCCGTTGTTGTCCCGTCCGGATTAAAACACCGTTAAGCGTTGAATCACAGTATGCTATCGCATTTTTGCCAATAAAAATACCGAGTACGGGCTGCGGATTTCGGCAAAAAACATTGCCTTTTTCACCGCATGAACCGTTGAGAATCAGTTCACTGCAAATTATCAAAAAAAGTCGTACCGACCTCGTTTTAAGCTGTCCATATAAGCCCGACCTTTGTAATAGACTAAAAAACAAAGGAGTATGAAAATCATAGTGATCGGTTCGCAAGCCTATAACGAGCTTGTCGAGCGTATAGAGAAAATAGAGGTCTCAATCGCCTCTCTCCCTGAAAAAGGGGCGTGCACGGAATAAGGAGTACATAAACGACGAATGGATGGACAGCGAGCAGGTCTGCCGTTACCTGGGCATCAGCGGGCCTACCCTTCAACGCCTCCGCTCGGATCACGTGATCACCTATTCAGCCATCAACCGGAAGCTGTATTATTCCCTCACGGAAATCCGCCGTGTGCTGAAGGAGCGTTCCGTGCGGCGCAAAAACCGACCAAAGGAGTAGGCCATGTTTCTGGACAAGGAATATTTCGACGGATGGATGCAGCGGCTCTCGGAACGGCTGGAACGTATTGAGAAGCTGTGCGCGGGGGACGTGGAGCAACCGCTTTCCATCCTGCCTGACGGGGAGCGTCTTCTGGACAATTACGACCTGTGCCGTATGCTCAATATCAGCAAGCGCACACTCCAGCGTTACCGCACCTCGGGAGAGCTGCCTTACGAGATGATCTATCACAAGACCTTCTACCGGGAATCGGACGTCCTGCGGTTCATCGAGCGTAACTTCAGTAATTTCCGCAAGCTGAAAAAGGATCGTCCTGCCGGCTCCGGTTAGGCCCTGTCCCGAGAGTCCGGTGTCATGGAAAAACGCGGAGATACATGGAATAAGGCTGTAGATACTAATTGAAAAGTGCGCCAGATTTTAATTGAAAAGAGCTCCATCCATAGTTGTTATAAAATTACATATAAGTTTAAAATCTTCATTTATCTTGTCTCATTTTTTGTGTTTCTTTGAGTCTATAAGAAAGTCCGGTCATGTTTACCAGATAGGCTTTATGTGTAAGTCTATCAACCATTGCGGCTACAAGAACCTTGTCCTTTATGATTTCATTCCATCTGTTAAAAGCCAAATTTGTAGTAATGATTGTCGCCTTTTTCCCGGCTCTTAATGACAAGTGGTTAAAAAACAGTTCTCCTCCTTCCTTGTCACAACTGACATATCCGAATTCATCACAGATGACCAGATCGTATTTTTCAAACCGTAATTGCAGTGCCCGCAGTGTCTTTGCAGATTTGGCTTCCCTTATCTGGGTAAGCAGGATCGGGACCGAAGTAAACAATACGGTAAAATCCAGTTGACAGGCTTTTATCCCTAATGCCGTAGCTATATGCGTCTTTCCCGTTCCCGGATTTCCATACAGGACCAGTTTTCTTCCCTGCCTGACGAAGTCCAGTGTCTCCAATTCAGGTAATATTACCTGTGCCTCTTTGGGCATGTCTTCTATAACAAGTTCATGCGGATACTTCATTTGTGGGAATCTCGCAGATTTTATCCTTGATTTTCTTCTACATTCCCTTCTTCTTGCACTTTCCTTTCCAAGCAATTCCGTCAAGAAATGCAGATGGTTCCATTTTTCTTCGGCTACCAATGAAAGGGTACATTCCAGTTCTTCTTTAAAGACTGGCAGCTTCAGTTCTGCAGCATAGTCATAAACAGTTTCTTTTTCTGATTTCATATATATAAGCTTAAATGGTTGGTATTATATCATGTACTTCATTGTATCCTGTCATGAGTGCCGTGAGGCTTTCCTGCATATCTACAGCTTCTTTTTCTATATTCTCTTGTTGTGTCGGAAGAACAGACGGCTCCATGGATTCTTCCATCTCTCTCCGTACGTTACCATGCAGCATGGCCTTTACCTGCTCCGGAGATATTTTTCTGACACTACGTCCGGCCAGTTCCTTGCATGCCAAGATGATGTCCGTTCCAGAAAATCCATTTTCCCGGGCATAATCCAGCAGTAGAACAAATGCCCTGTTGTCATTCTTGAAATGGTTTTCATACAGCCTTCTCAGTTCTTCCGGCGCTTCTTGCCAAACTACAGAATGTGTTAATGCCCCCGGTTTACGGGAAAGCGTACGCAAGTAATGTTCCAGCTTGATGCACCAGTCGCCACCACAATAACTGCGTTGGTGCGAGGCCACTTTCTCCTTTTTGTACAGGATGACGATTTTTTCACTATAGATCTTGACATGTACTTTTCTCCTACAAGGGAATCGGGTACGGAATAATGAACATTTTTCATGCTGATAGTCGACCACTTATCCACAATGTACTTATTGACCTCAAAACAGCCTAGGTTACCGGGAAAAGGTTTCAGCGATGACAAATCAGCCTCCAGACGTGATGATTTCTCCGCCGTTGAGAGACTGCCTTGCTCGTTGTTGACCAGCAGACATATTCGGTTTAAATGCTCCTGCGCAGAGCGTATCTCACTGAAATGGTCCGTCAGGCAGAAAGCTTTCCTTCTGACATATTCCACGCTACGTTCCACATGCCCTTTCTCCCATCCGGCTCGGATATTACAGAAACGATACTCAAAACAGTAGAAACCGGACATCTTCATCAGGGCTTCTGTAGGCTTCTTATCACCACCGGCAAAGCTCTTGACCGCTACACGCATATTATCATAGACTATCATGGCAGGGACACCATGTATATCCCTGAAGAAGTTGCGGTGAGATTCCATGAAGGCAAGTGTATTCTGATGCCTGAAAAGATAGGCATATTTGCCATGGCTATGTTCGAAAGTGAATACAGCCAGATAAAACTTGGTCTTGACACCGTCTATAAAAAGAAGGACTTCACCCCAGTCAAACTCGGCAACGCATCCCGGCTCATAGAACAACCGGATAAAGGCTTCGCTCTTTTTCTTCTCTTTGCGTGATTCTATATCTTTTATATAACCGCATACTGTAGCATAGCTGATGGTGTACCCCTGAGATAACAGAAACTGGTGGATATCTTTCTTCAACATGCGCTGTTTGCGAAGTCCCATAGCTATCTTAATGGCATTCTTCTTCAAGCAAAATCCTATCTCATCCTTAATTTCTTGTGTGAGGCGGCAAGGACGGCGTTTGGAACTGTCATACTTGGGCTGGATGGTAAGCAAATCACTCAAAGTCTCTTCCGGATTATCCGTGCGGATAGCCGATTCATATTCTGAAATAATATTGTCAACTGTATGACGGCTGACATGAAGTTCACAAGATATACGGCGTTTGCTATAATCGCATACTCTATACATGTGTATTATTGATTGTCTTTCTACCATAGTCTTCATTTTTCCTTTGTATTTGGATGATACAAAGGTCATTATACTTATACTATGGTGGCGCACTTTTCAATTAGTATCTACATTGTGGAGAGTTTGGAGAATTGGGAATTGTCCTTTCAAGATACCCTTCATCTACCAAGTAATTGACAAATCTATCTCGGTTTTTAGAATGGTTTGTCACACCTATATGCACAAGAATTTCACGACTACTTCTCGGTATAATAAAAAAAGCTAAAACTTCCTTTTGTTTATCTGACAAATGTTTCCCAGTGTCTGAGTTAGTGTCTAAGTTAGCAACTGTATTAGGACGTTTGAATGTAATCCATACAAACGAACTATCCGTTCCGTATTCAGGTTCTGGAAACCCCACGATTTTGCATGCTTCAACCATTCGGTTTACTTCAGTGCCATAACTTTCTAGAAATTAATCATAATTATTCAATTTAGATTGATTTCTAAATAATCCATCCCGAATTCATTTGGAGTAAAGGGTGAGTCCTTTTTACAGAATACGATATGACTGCGATTAGATGAGTCCAATACATATCCACAAGAACACACAATATAACTTAATGAATTATCACATTGCCAACTATTTATTTGCAATGAACAAGCAGGATCAAAGCATCTAAGTTTGTCACGCAAATCCATCGCATATAGTTCGTAATCATCTATAAAGGTGTCAAAAGCATCAGATATTTTCTTCTGTTCCATTCGGTTCTTATCCTTATAGTCGTCGCTGTTTAGAACTTTATCACGCCATTTGTTTTTGTTGAATTCTACTATTGGATATTTGGTGAAGATATAACTTTGCATCTTTACATCGATTTGAATACATGAAATAAACGTTGCAATCATATTGTAATATGGAAGAAGTATTCGTGGCATATCATAAGCCTTGAACAATGTATGCTCAATATACTGTTTTAACATTTCTTTTCTTAAAATAATTGCTATACGTTCAACGCATGTAATGTCTCTTAACGAAACAGGAATTATATTATCAGAATTAACAGAAGTTCTTACATACTCGTCAGCAGCATCATTGTTGTCATATGCAATTATATAGGTATTCTCTGGTAATGATTGATTGCCAGGTAAGTAGGGTAGATTACAAGTTACTATAAACCTTAATTTGTCAGAGCCAACTATAACATTGATTACTCCATACTCGTCAACGGAAAGACGTATATCTGGACAATTATCACGTTTCGCTTCCCAATGCTTATCCGTACCTATGACATTATAACCAAGGTATTCGTTGTCTTTAACTGCATAATTAATTATTGATATACCGTAATTTCGAACATTGTTAATAATATATTCATCAGCGTCAGTCTTATTATCGTCAGGATTCGCATTTTCTTCTTTGAGTAATAAAATCCAAAGTTTCTTTAAATACCTATAGTGTTTGTCATTAATAAGGACGTTAGTATCATGATATTGTACTGATTTGACTAAACGTTGATCAACATTATAAAACAAATCATACTGGCGGAGCTTTAATAAGGAGTCTCTTAACTTTTTAAGACGCTTCATTGTGGAGGTCACAATCTGAATGTCAGCGTTTGTTGCTTTATAATTCCCTGATTGTTCGTCATAGACCTTTCCGGCAAGGCTAAGTTCTCTCCTTACTTTCTTATACCAACAATCTTCAGAATTCTCATGCTTTTCTATTAACTTGGAATATTCAATGAGAAACTCTGTAATGTCACGTGTATATCTCAACTTTCTTTCAAGATGATGAGCAGCTCTAGTGATCAATGCAATAAGCAATTGATTTTCATATACATTCTCGTTAGAAATTATCTCCTCTGTCAATATACGGCTTGGCCTAAAACTGACTAATCCTTTATGGAGCCAGTCTTCTGTATGAGCAGCCAAATATTGATTGCTTCTATTTGAAATACGCTTTGCTCTTGATATTGGTACTTTTTCGATTGCACGATTGAGTTTAGAGTATGGTGCATGAAAAATAGCTTCAATATGTTTAAAGTCTTCTTCCATTTGTGTCGCAAAATCTCCAAATTCTAATCCATTCTTAATTCCTTGTAGCAAAGGAATTGACCTAAAATCACCATTCTCTACAGATTCGGAAATAATTTCAAAGATATTATGCTTGTCTTTGTTTACATCATCTAAAAGTTCCTGATGAATGCGTTGGCCTTCATGAACTTTATAGTTTTTTGATGTCAATTCTTTATAGGTTGAACCCATAAAAATAGCATATCTTCCTAACTCAATATCGTCAGGAAGATTGCTATCACTAAGGATATTTCCAGTATATCTGTCGATTATCTGCATTATTTCTTTAAAATTTCAGCGTTTAACAGTTTGTTACCTTCTACAGGTTCTTGTTTTCTGAATGCCTCAGTGAACAATTTGTTGTATTTCTTTTGGAAATCCTCCAGATTGTCCGCAGTCAAGTCATACCTGTTCTTTAATGATCTGAATAAACGACTTGTAATCAAGTGGTCTGCGGCTTCTGCAAGACATTCGGTAGTATCTTCTCCAAGTGCAATATAAGTACATATGAATTTTCTTGCTTGTTCATCGAAACGGTTACCAATGCCAATGCCACGATCATTGAGCCAATTACAGAGAGTTTGTGTTTTGATGAATTTGTCAAATTCTTCATATCTGCTATAGTATTGTGCTTCTGCATCAGCAAATTGCTCCTGAAGCCAATGATAATCTACCGAGAGCCTATCTCTGCTTGTTGGGTTTCCGGACTTTGCCAACTGAATCTCTTTCAGAACTTTGCTCTTGTCATTGGTTTCCATAACCATGACGTTTGAGCGGTCATAAGTTTTGGGAGCGAAGTCTAAAGTCGTTTCATCGTGGTTGGCAGTTCCAATGAATCTTACGTTAGGTGGCAACTGCATCTGACGATCTTTGAACAACTTAGGCAAAAGTTCTTCGTCTGCATTTATCTTGACATATCGATCGCCAGTGCTTTGTTCCATCAATGATAGGAAATCAGCAAAGTAATGCTCTGGATGTGAAAGATTCATCTCATCAAGAATGATGAGGAAAAGCGTATTCTTGTATTTAGGTTGAGCGGCCAAATACAATGCTTTGAAGAAATCCGTTTCCTTGTATTTCTTTTCAAAGTTGTTGTAGAAGCCCATCAAGTCCATATTATCACGCCAACCAGATTGAATAGCACAGATACGGTATGGCTCATTTCTGTTTCCATTATCGTCCTTGCCTGTGTAGCCCTCTGCACCAGCAACAAGTGCCTTGGCAATTTCACGGGGCAAACTTGTCTTACCAGTACCACTTATACCTTGTAAAATACTAAGAAGTGACATATTCAGTCCAGCCATAAAGATACGAATAGTCTTTTGGTCATAATAAAACGGCTTCGGGTCTTTGGCACTGGCCATGTACTTCTGCAAATACTCAACAAGTTCCTTAAGGGTATTGGGACGGAAATATCTTAATTTGCGGTTTGCAAGTTCAAGATCCTCATCCATGTGTCTTGTCTGTTCAAAAGCACTTTGCTTGGCTTTCTCCTCGTCTTTAAGCTGATTGATAGTCTCATGCAAGTCTGCAACAGTTCTCAACAAGCTCTTTTCTCTTGCCTTTGAACTGTCAATCTGTGCCTTATATGTATTGATTTCAAGTATATAGGCATCGGCATTGTGTAAGGACAGTCGAAGCTCGCTAAGTCTTTCTTCGCTGACTTTATTTTCCATCTCACGAATTTTTGCCTTCAGTTCTGTGACAGCATTAGCCTTTTCTTCATATTCTGCCTCAGAATGGCGTGAATCCAATTCTGCTTCCAGTTTCTGGCATTTCTCTTTGAGGATGTTTTGTTCTTTGATCATCTTCTCTGCATCAGAAGACTCAAAAGCAGACAAGAGTTCACGTTTGAAGTCGGATAGTGATTTATTCTCTCTTTCCAACTTCATGTTTTTGCTCTTTAACGAGAACTTTTCATCTTCCAAGTCGTTAATCTTATCATCAAACTCATCTTCTATTTCCTGTCTAATACGTTTCTCTGCAGATTTCTTTGAAGATTCAAAGAGTTTACGCTTTCTGTCAAGTTCTGCTTTATCAGCCTCCAATTGAAGATTCTGTTCGTCCAATTCTTCCTTCTTCTTATTGAGTTCAGAAAGAGAGTTGATATATAATTCATGCTTTTTACCCATATCTTCAACCAGTGTTTTGGTTGAATTGGTTATTTCTTCTTCGGTAGAGCGCATCGAATCCAAAAGGCTTTTTATGACAGTGGTGTATTCTCCATTGTCTATAGCCATTTTTTCCTCGTCGAGCTTCTTTTGCCTATCGTTATTCCGCTTTCTTTCTGATTCAAGTTTCTTTTCTTCCTCTTTCTTATAATCCTCAAAAGTCTTTTTTTCTTTAGCTAATGTAGATTGTTCTTGAAGATGCTGGTCTTTAATCTCTTCAGCTTTCTTTTCGATGGCCTTGATTCGAAGCAACATATCATGGAGCTTGCTAATATACCCTTCAACATTACCTGTCTTTTTAATGTCTTCTATTCTCTGAGCATCCTCTTTGGTATCTACAAGTTCCTCTACTGGGATTTCAGTTGCTTCAATGGGCATTTCTTTTTCAGAAAATGTTGTAATCTTATCCACCTGTTCTTGGCTAAGATCTGTCACAAACTTAGCACGAGAATCAACATTCTTATTGTTTTGGTTGTTCTTATTCTTATTCTTATTTTTGTTCTTATTCTTTGCCATTATTCCAGTGTATTAATGTAATCGTTAATTAAATCTGTCATAAAGTTGAAATACTCAACCGCATCAGCACTGGTAAATACCGAACTTCTGTCTTGAGACTCAGTGGTGCCATGACCAATGTGATTGCGCATTTCCGTTATACCAACGATAATATCAATTCGATTCTTGAAAACTTTAATAACCTTGCAGTCTTCAAGGTTCGGTTCACATGAAAGAGACATAATGAACTTCATCAAATAATCGAGAAGAGAACGACCTTTCCAATTTTTAGTTTTTAATTTTAATAAAACATTTGGAACGAAAGTAGTATCAGAAAGGATCTTTTTCCTATAGACAACTTTTAAGCAATCTTGTCTATCCACCTGTGCTGCATACTCACCAAAGTTATTGTTCAGGTCTTCATAAATGTCCTCTCTGTCGATTTGGTCTTGTAATAAGATACTCTCAATAGCAGATTGCATATTTATGAAGAACATTTGCTTCTGAGCATGACTGATTAATTTGAAGTCATTACGCTCCATTCTCATGTAAGAATTAACTACAGCATGTATAGCTTGCTGAATATTAGAGTCCATTCTCTCGTATTTATCATCAAATGTGATAGCGATTCTTTCCTGGACCTGTTCTTCAAACCATTTAATACTTTCATCAAATTTACGGTTGTTTTCTGTTACTACATCCTTAAAGGTGGTGAACAGAACAGTCGAAAATTGCTTATTGGTTTTCTTTTCCTTTTCAAGATACAGCTTTAGCTCATAATTATTCCCTTTACCGAAAGGATCAAGAACAAGCCAGTCATCATCATATCCATTATCCCCTTGTGGAAGATATATGTAGGTACATACCATCACAGCCTCCGGTTTATTGTCGGGGATAAACTTAATCTGAAACATTTGTTGAGTAATGTCTTCGATATCGCCATCACCCTCCATATCCCTGTAAGTGGAATTTTTTATAACTTGAAGAATTTCTTCATCTGAAGGAGGAAGGGCAAGTGTATTTACACTCTCAATAATGTTCAATGGGGACTCTACAGACCTTGTTCCTCTCTCTGTATTATAGACAAGCTCACCATTGGAAACTTCGGCAAAATTAACTTCTCTCTGGTAATAAGGAAATAGTTCATTACCGTCATCGTATGAGAAGATATAGCCAATTTGCCTTTGAGAATCATCTACTATGAATCCTTCAGCATTGTTCCGCATCTCTTCTCCTTCTGGTGTCAGGAATCCTGTGCTAAGTAAGAGTCCCTTACTTTCAAGCTGGGAAACAATAAGATTGATTAAGTGCTCGTCAAGATGCAATAACTCTGCAATCTTTGCATTACTAATCTGGGGCATATACTTTAATTTTAGTACAGCCTTTTGAAAATAATTCAAACCCGATGTGAACTTATTGGTCTGAACTCTATACATGCTCATTGGAATAGAAACCAATAGACATTTGTCACTTGGTTTCGACATTCCCATGAAAATTGTCTTATCAGATTCTATTGCCATATGGTTTATTCTTTGTTATTTTTGCATAAAATTCATAAATGCCTGGCACATACTTTTCAGCATAACTATCTTCAAACATATTGGCATCGCCAACAACTATGACTAATTTCTGTGCTCGTGAGAAGGCTACATTCAAACGGTTCTTTAAGGTCAAGAATCCAAACACTCTTTTTTCGTTTCCGTCTTCTCGACTTTGACTATTGGAACGAACGGTACTGAGAATCACAATATCGAATTCTTTTCCTTGGAAGGAGTCCACCGAACCGATACGGAATTTTTCCTTATCTCCATCGATTGTTCTATATTTCGGAGCAATGCTATAACCTTCTTTGTCTTTTATAACATAACCATGTTCTGGTTTTGCAGCTTCTTCAAATAGCGTTGTGACCTGCTCTGAATAGAAGGTAATAACACCGACAGAAAGATTCTTGAACTCAGGATCATCTCTAAGTTCATCTATAATAGACATAATTCTTACAGCTTCAGCTTGCCTACATTTACTCTGACCTTTGCTCTCAGGTTTGTCCCCCGAAACATTACAGAATATCATTGTCTTGTCTTTCGCCCATGGGATAGACAAGTGATGTTGTTTTGTCTCGTATAATTGTTCACTGCCTGGTTTAAGCATACCTTCTCCTGTTTTTGGGTTTTTATAGTACGTGTTACTAATAAAGTCGCCAATAGTAGGATGCATTCGGAATTGTTCATTAAGAGTGATGCATCTTTGACGTTTCGCTTTTTGAACATTTTCAAATATAATACCAAACAATGACTGTTCATAGAGTCTGCGTTTTTCCTTCTTTTCATCAATGTCCTCAATCATGGCGAGGCTTCTTTCTGCAACGTCGGATTCGAGAATGTGAGGAAGCTGATTTTGGTCACCAACCATGATAATACGGTCTTCAGCCTTGACCATCGGAATGATTAAGTCAAGGGGATTAGAACGTGCAGCCTCTTCCAAAATAACATTCTTTATATGAGAAAAATCCTTCATCTCCTTACTTCCTGCCAACTGATTTGTGGCTGCTACTGTATCACCATACTCTTGAAGTGAATGGCGAATATAGGATGAATTTCCATGAAGATCCTTTTTCAAATCAGACAGGACAGAGCGGATAAAATCATCCTCATTTTCGTAGTTGGTCTCTTCGTACCTGCGAGCACAAACGGCAGCATCTTCAAGCCATGATAATATTTCATTCTGAAAGTCTTTCTCCACCTGTACCTTTTGAGCAGTAATTTTCTCGACCATAGATGTTTTGAAAGTTGAAAACTTCTCCAAACAATCAGAGTCAGGATTAATCTCAGGTGCATCTTCGAGGAACTGGATATCTTCTTCATTTAAGTCGAATCCTGCCTGAAGTACATCAGCGATGATTACAAGAGTGTTACCGAAGTTATATTCATCTTTGGTAGTTGGAATGCTGTTAATTAATTCAAGGTCTCTTTCATTCTTTCTTATAAAAGATCTAACTCCGCTTTTTATTTCGCGTAACCTATCAAAGGATATTCCTGTAATAGGAGTATCTTCAGGAACTATTTCCGTCACGGTTGCGATTATTTCATCAACATTCTTTTCTTTTGAAAACAAGGCTGCTAGTGAGCTGAGCCGTGAAGAAACACGCATTTCAGACTCTCCACCACGAGAATCTATTTCTTTTTGTAAATCCTTCTCATAATCTGAAATAAAACGTTCCTCAGCTCTTACACCCATTGTCTTCTTTCCCACTTTAACAGTCGGAAGTCCATGAGTGTACACCTTAGATGCAAGATGCTCTATAGTGTCATTCTGAAAAGCTGAAGCTAAGATGGTCTTAACTGCACTGTCTTTTTCTTTTTTATCGGCAAGTTCCAATAACCTGTGACAAATGGCTGCAACCACTGTAGTTTTACCAGTTCCCGGAGGCCCCTGAATAATCGTAATATCATTCCTGTTATTAAGTGCAATTTCAACAGCCTCTTCCTGATTCTTAGTAAGATGTTCGATGCCGAATTTCTCTCGAAGAAATTTCTCTGTCTTTTTGCTCCATGCAGGGATATGTTTATGTGTATCCTCGAACATCTTATCTGCTTCGTTTTCAATAGCAAACAACAAATTCTGAAGAACGATAGTACGTCCCTTAAAAAGTTGTTTTACTGCCTGAGAACGGCGCTTGTCAACAATTTCATTGCCAAGCAAAGATAACTCTAAAATACCAGAAGAAGGGAGACGGTATAACTCATCCTCAAACATCGCTTCACGATTATGTGGATTGAATTTGAGCATTGTAACGATAGGCGGCTGCGTCTTATCACATACCAACTGAAATTGTGGTTCTGAAGATGCAAGACGATACAATAATGATGTCTGATCTGGATTTATCTCTAAAACAAGATGAGCTATACCATTTTTAGGCTTAGTACCAAAATGGTATGCAATCTTTCCAAGTTCATCACTCTGTTCTCTTGCAATTTCTAACTCTATTCTGGAGTACTCTGTCCATAATCCCATTAAAGCTTCTCCACTGTGAGCTTTGTTTACAAGAGCGTCATGGGCTTCCTTTGCCTGGCCGATGTCAACAAAATCAATATTCTCGTATGCAAGTATGTCAATCTCATCAAATCTTGTAGGAAAACAGATTTTGGAATATATCTCTTTCTTAACAACTCTGACGTTTTCTTTATGCTCATTCTCAACCAATGGAACATCAATAAAACGAGGAATGTCCTTCTCCTTGTCAGAACGGATTCCATAAATGTTCCAATTCTTGCCTCCATTTTGCCATGCTTTAACAAACAACAGTTTGTATTTACCGGCATCGAAGACATAATTATTTGAAAGATTCTTCTTCAGCTGTTCGGAATTAGCAGTATGGAAGGAAATCTTTGTACTGTCGTCGTAAGCAATATCCAATTGAGATAGGGGTGTGACAGTTCCACACTCAACATATTTGAATGCAAACAGTCCCTTATTTTCTGATGGCTCAATCCAAAAGAGATAATTGAAGGATGGTGGCTCCGATGGAGCTATATTGGGAGTTTCTTTGAATCGTATAGTGAATAGCTTTTCCTCAATACTATCGCTGTTCCCCTTCTGTTGAATGGTAAAAAGAGGACATAGAGTGTCCCATTTTTGAAGATATATAGGTGCACAACCTTCTACATGAATATCATCATCTATATGACATTCAAAAGAATTGGCAAAAGCTTCTTCTGCGAATAACTCATATATTTTTTCAATTTTCTGCATATATCATGTTGTTATTTAATTGAACATTTAATACTCGCTGAGTTTCATCTATCGGTTTTAGAGAAAGAATCAACTTCCTAGGATTTTTAGTCGGAAATACAATCTTTGTCGGTTTGTTAATTGTGTGTGCATACCTTTCACCCCTTTCAGTTGAAGCATAGAACGATAACCCATTAAGTGGTTCAAATACGACAGCAATATCAGGCTCTCCTTCAAATGAAACAACTTCAATAGACAGTAAATCTTTCACATTAAATGTGTCTGTCATTAGGTGTCTTGAATTTATATATAGTTTATTAAATTTGTTTACAAGGAGAACTCCAACAGGGTCAGAATATAACTCTTTCTCTGTTTCAGAGAAAGTATATGTCTCTAAATCAAATTTTTTATCTATATGTTGAATTGCAACGGCAATTGGGAAAATTGGCTCATCTTCACAAAACGGACAGAAATCCTCATCTTCTGAGTAAAAAAACTCGGTTTTGCAATGATGGCAATGTTTTAGTTGTGAATAGGCATCATAAAGAGCATCAACCCATTGATACATTGATGGTCTTTTCATAGGGTCATCTTTCCCCATTTCAAAGGTATGTTTAAACAACTCTCTTATTTGGGGAGTAGTGAAATAACAGTCATAATATCGGTGGCTTAATCTGTTAAGTGAGTCTTTTCTATAATCAATCCAAGGAAGATTTCCTCTCATGGCATCATTTATAGAGAACCTTCCTTCTATAACTGCATCTCCTATGAATGGATGACAGAAAGCCAATAACTCGTGCGTAATAATTGCAAAGGAATAGCAATCGCTCATTGGTGTATTTGGCATACGCCTGTTAACAATTTCTGGGGCAGCGTGGCTGGCGTAAATGAATACATTTCCTAATCCAGAATAGTAGTAATTTGTTTCAGGAATTGTTGACTTAACATTCCTTTTGGAGCTTTCAATGTTGATATACTCTGGAACAAAATCTTTATAGACCTTGTTCTTTCTATGGTAATCTGCCAATTGTTCAGCTAGAGAAATAAGAATTTCAATTCTCCTTTTTATACCTCCAGTAGATATAAACCAATTGTCAAAATCTTCTTCTTGATTTGCCCAACGGTAGTTTGTTATATTTGCGATTTCCGTTTTTGAATCATTATTGCTGTTTGACGATTTTTGTTTTAAGAAAGAAGCGTATTTCTCGTTAAATGATAGGACTTGATTCTTACGAGATTTATTATCTTTTTTCTCCTCTATAGGCTTTACGGGCTCAATCAATTTTACTTCTTCTTGTTTTGCAACTTGCTCAAAAGAAGGAAATCCAAATTCATTGATTGAAACCAGTCTGCAAAGTATTTGTTTGGGAGTTGACTTGTGTTCTTGCCAATCAAACATTGGGACACGACAGAGACAGTCTAGATATCTTACGATATAGGTCTTTCTCCCTTTAATTTCAACAACCTTTTCAACGGTTAGTTTTAATTGAGTCCCTATGTTATGTTTGACTGTTGTCATTTCTATTTAATCTTAAGTTTTTATAAAAGTCATATGTACAATTTTTTGGGGCTTGGTGCAAAATTACACGTCTGCTATGCAGTCATTCTTCATAGTAGAATATTTTTTCACGCAATCTGCTATTTTTTCTGCAATTTCATCTCTAAACCATGCAGGAAAAAGTACTTCCACGTCTGGACCAAAAGACAAAATCTGTTGTTCCAACTCACGGGTGGGTTTGACTTCTAACGATATAGTACACTCATCTTCATTAACCACAATTTGTGATTTATGAATAGGCTTTGAAGTTACATACGGGAATCGGGTCTGCGTAAAACGTAGGATAACCATCTCTTTCTCCACGTCATCATAGGATATAGAGACACCAACAATATCGTCAAAGAAATTACCAAAGTCTATGGATGTGTTTGGCTTGAAAGGAACTTTTGCCAATGAGATGTGCCGAATTCGGTCTAATGCTTTATTGGCAATCTTGCCAAATTCTTCTTCATAGCCAAACAGAAACCAACGGTTGTTATATTGCTTGACATGGTAGGGGTGAAGGGTTGATATTATTTCTTTACCCTTATATGTCTTATATGTAATAATAAGAGGCGTGTAATTTACCGCAGCATCTATTACTCCTGAAAGAAACTCCAATCCTTGTAATTGCTCATTCTGTTCAAAAGCCACCACATTCTTGCTATTCGATTTAATGCCAAAACGATATTCAAGATTTGAAATTACTTCTTCCAACCAGACATTATTAGGAACACCACGATAGCGGCTTAACATCTCAATAGTAGAACGAAGTTTCTGAACTTCGTCTGGCGAGAGCTCATTCTGAAAGATGGAAAAGTTTTTCTCAGAATAGCGATAATAGCATTTTTTATCATAATATGGCTTGGCATCAAGATATATTCCGTCAGGAAGTATCTTGCGGATAGCATTAATATCACTTCGCAATTGACGTACACTTATCATGGAATTGCTGCCTTCGACATCTTTCAGATGGTCATTGACTTTTTCTAAAAGAGTGTCAAAATCATATTTGTGATAGAAGTCACTGAAACATCTATCCAATACTTGATATCTGAACTGAGCATTCTTGTTTACAGGCATATTCTTTTACTTTGTTACTTGAATATACATCACATCATCTTTACTTGAATTGATTAGTTCTTTCACGTCCACTTCAAGTACGCGAGCTATTTCAAGAAGTGTTTCAAGTCCTAGTTGGGCGGAATTAGTACACCATTTAGACACGGTGGCAGGATCTTTTCCGATAGTTTCCGCCAACCATTTGCCTGTACGTTTTTTCTCGGCAAGTACTACTTTTATACGATTAATGTCTTTTGCCATTGTCTTAGATTTAATTATTTATGTAAAAGTACAAATAATATCTTCAAAAACGACAAGTTTACCAAAATAAGTTTACCAAAATAAGTTTACCAAAATAAGTTTACCAAAATAAGTTTACCAAATAGAGACGATTCTTTGTGTTTTAGGCAAATTTATACTATATAATTCAAAAACACTTCTCATACTTTCCCCTTAACGACTTTTCCCGAATAACCACAACTTACATATTAGCTCTCAGACGATCAAAGGTGCGAAGTCCGTATTTGGTTTTGATTTCTTCCAAAGTCAAGTTAGTGTTAGCAATAAGTAGAGTTCCGTGTTTCTCTATGCTATCGACAATTTCGGAAAAGACGATGTGGGGATTGCCATAATCATAGAATGGGCTCGGTCGATATTCGTGCGACCAAAGTAGGTGAAGATTCGTCCTTGCAGAAAATGATAAATTGGTCAGAGAATCGGAAAATAACAAGGCTCCGATGCAGCGTATTGTGGACAAATGGGCGACATGGCTCGTCCCTATTGCCCTGCTGATAGCGGTTGCCGCCTATTTCATTACGGGAGATTTGGAACGTGCGGTAACGGTGCTGGTCGTTTTCTGCCCGTGTGCACTGGCTTTGGCTACACCCGTATCGACCATTGCAGGCATCGGTCAGGCGACAAAATACGGTGTTCTGATAAAATCGGGAGAGGCGTTGGAGCGTATGGGCAAGGTCGATTGCATCACGTTCGACAAAACTGGAACACTTACCGAGGGCAACCTAACAGTCTGTAACGTAATCAGCTTTGTCCCCGATATGGATGAAGATGAAATACTGCATTGGACGGCATCGTCGGAATCCCATTCCGAACATCCTCTCGGAAAAGCCATCGTAAAATATCTGCTCGGCAGAAGCGAAGAACTGACCGACACGGAGAATTTCCGCATGTATCCCGGAAAAGGAATCGAAGCGGAATAGACGGCAGGTGTTATGCGGCAAGAGTGATTTTCTGGACGAACGCGGCATTGCGCTCGACAACCGGATACTGCTTGTTCTCGATACCTTGCGCAACGAAGGGAAAGCCGCTGTCCTGACCGCAGTCGGTTCGACATGCGTGGGACTTATTGCACTTTCCGATTACCATCCGCCCCGACGCAAAAGATATGATAGCGGAACTGGAACGCATGGGCGTGGAAGTGGTGGTACTGACTGGCGACAACAGACTGGCAGCCGATTATCTGGCCAAGCAAATCGAAGTAAAAAATATTCGGGCGGAGCTGTTGCCGGCGGAAAAGGTTTCGGCCATCACGGACTTGCAATGCCAAGCAAAAACAGTGTGCATGATAGGCGACGGAGTAAATGACGTGCCCGCCCTGAAAACAGCCGATGTGGGTGTGGCAATGGGCAGCATGGGCAGCGACATCGCCGTCGAATCTGCCGACATCACCTTAATGGGCGATGACATTGCCAAAATCCCTTATCTGAAACGGCTGTCGAATGTGGTCATTAAATCCATCAAAATCAATATCTCACTTTCGATGGCTATCAACTTCGTTACCATAACACTTTCCGTATTGGGATTGCTTAACCCCATCACGGGAGCATTGGTACACAATGCTGGATCGGTGTTGGTGGTCTTGAATGCAGCGTTGTTATATGATAGAAAATTGTAAATGCAAATTAGGGTTTATGACATTAACGGATATATCGTCTTGTAGATATTTGATTGGTTATAGATATTGATTTAAATGGCGAAAATATGTTCGCTTTATAAGAAATAAATCTCCTCCGATTCTCACCTCAATAAACTCGGAGGAACCAATTTATTTACTTATTAAAGACGAACATTTATGACACACCATATAACAGCGGATCGTTTGGTAGAATCTGCCATCAAAATCGTTTCGGAAGACTTGCTCTGGGATTTCGATAACATGCTCCGTTCTTTTTGTGACGGGGAGAACAACCAAAAAACTGTTTTTCGCATCTTACGCTATGTGCGTATCCGCCTGCACGTATTATGCGAATCCGTTCCGAAAGAGGACACGGAGGAGAACCGTGCCCGGATTCGCTTCCTGCATATCGTTATCGGATATATCGACACTGAACTGGATATATTGAGCCATTACAGCGACACTTATCCTTCGAGCAACCGTCGTTGGACGGGAGCTACCGCTGAGCTAATCGAGTTGATATACGCCTTGCACGAGATGAAGCGTATCGACGACGGAGAAACAGCCATGAACGAACTGGCCGGATTTTTCGGTGGAATATTCGGTATTCGTCTCGATGCGCGAAGTCTTTACGACGCTTATACAGATATTAAACGTCGCAAAGGCGAAAGCCGCACCTATTTTCTCGACAAGTTGCGCAAGCGTTTGAACCTACGGATGCAACGTGACGATGAAAAGGAACGAGAGCGGCGGCGCTGATTAAAATAATGCGGATAGAAAGTTCTGTTCGCATTTTGCACATAAACTCTACGATTCCCATTTGTTTGTTTTGCAATTTCCCCAAAAATCACTACATTGGCATAGAGTTGTTCGACGAGTTGCAAAGTGCAGCAGTTCAGCGCAGTTACAAGGTCGCTAAATCGTTACCGACAACTTTCTTCCTTTCTGCTTTACTCTGTCATTCAGACAGATACATGAAAGTTTTTTATCAATACAAAGATAGTATTTTTTCTGCAAAGACCGACAATATCCGGTCCAAATTTTATGAAATAATCCATGTTGAAAGTACTTCCGTAGCCGAGTCCCCGTAACTCACAGGCAAAGGTAACTCGTGTCCTATTCGTACAAGCAAGGTCAAGCCCCTCGGGTATCGTGGAAAAATCATCCTCGCCCGGAGGGCTTGCGGTATTTTTCCCGCCAACCTTGCATGTACGGGACACGACCTTTTAAAGCCTGTAGTTTCGGGAACTCCGGCCCCGAAAAGCCGGACTAACAAAAAATAAGATGTTATGTCACAGCTGGCAAAGAACAAGTACAGTATCGAAAAGCTCAAGGAATTGAATGTTTCCTATGATCATGAACATTGGCTGACGCAGGAAGATGTGGATATGGCCAACACTTATGTACAACTCATCGAGCGGACACGCTCGGAAGTCACACCGCAAATCGGCGACAGGCTGGTATATGTAACCGAACATGGGGACTATTACGGGCACGCCCTTATTGATAGCAGGAGCGCAAAAGAAGGATGCCTTTCCGTATGTGAACAGCCGCATGTGCCGTTCGTGTGGAAAGAAGATGGAAACATCCGTCTGAGTGTCAGCGGAGGTGCATTCCACTCAGTAAATCCGACAGACTTGAAATTCCTGAAATGGACGGAAGGCGCGTTCAAGGACTGGGGGCATTGCGGTGCTTGCGCCAACGGTTCGGTGACATTCCTTGCTAAGGTACCGTTATGGTTCTATGCCGAACCCAATCCTAGGTATGGTGACTTCTCTACCGAAACCTATCGGAAGTTTTATCTGAACAAAAGGGAGGAATCGGAAAATGGCAATCTTTATCAAGGATTTGAAATCGCTTTCCGGGATGAAGCCGAGTTCCGGCAGTTCCTGAACGACTATGAAGGAACGGTGTTCAAGGGAAATTGGGAAAATCAAATCGTGTTATGGTGTTTCCGTCGGGAATATGTGTTCCTGCCTTCCGCCGAATGGGAAAAGATAGATGCTCCGGTCACAGAGCGCAGGCTCAACTTCTATCCCGAACAGGTCAAGATAGTCAAGGACATGGAAAATCACATCACCTGCTTCTACCGAATCAAACCGGATAATTTTTAACATTTACCCCAAACAGATATGCAAACGACAACAGTAACCAAGGCCGGCAACGCTCCCGACCTGCTTTCCGGTATTATGAGCGTGCAAGTGAGAAACGAGGACAAGATTACAGAGCAGGACCGGATTTATTGCCAGACGCAGCAAGACCTGCTTTATAAGACACTCGACCAGATTGACCGTTGGTACGCCGTCTTCAAGGAGGAGGCAGAACAGTACCAAGCCGAGCGCAAGTTCCATTACGAGGAGAACGGCAAGGTGTCCATGCGGGATTTCTATACTTACCATAACGACAGGGACGACTATTCTCACAACGAGTTCAAGCCGTTCGACCTGATCAATGACCTGGTGGATAAGAACCGCAACGCCAATGCGAACTTTGCGGGCCGCATCATTTCTTATTTCAACAGGACTTACAACGTGTCGGTCCCTGAATATAAAATAGACGAAAAGGCCCTTCAGATGGGCTCTCGTCCTGTCTATGAGACATATGTAGATGTGGTTATCGAACACTTGGGTGGCAAGAGTTTCCGGGAAACGGCGGTGGAGGAACTTCTTGCCAGGGTTGCCAGAGTCGTCAAACCTTCCTGCTGGAGTAAAGTCAAGACGGAGCTGAAGAAGGACAGGATTGTATTTCCCGAAATCATCCGTTTCGACGATTATTACATACAATACAACAACAGGTGCAAAATCAGTTACAACTATGGCGGAGAACTGGAAACCCTGTGTGCCGGTATCGCCTACGGTGCGGACGACATACTGAACGGGAATTCAAAGATGATCATCCGTTTCGATGACAATGACGTTTCCGTCACCGACTGGTACGACCTCACGACCACCAATGCCGAGCAGATCCGGTTCTACAAGAACGGACGCATCGATGTCCGGTTCAAGGACAGTGCGGCAGCCGAGAGTTGTTTCAAGCGTCTGCGTCTGGATGAAATCACCCTAAGAGAGAACTGACCATGATAAGATTCATACAGCACCCCGTAAGGCAACCCTTGCGGGGTGTTTTCATTTTTAACGATAAACAGATAAAGCCATGTATGCCATCATCCCCCAACAGATACCGCAAGGTATGCGTGCCGAGGTCAACGAAAAGATACTTTTCGCCATAGACTCCGGCAAGGGCCTCATTCCGGCGGAGAGCATCTACAACTGCTACACCGGCATCGGAGGACTGCACAACCTCAGGCAGTCCGATTTTGCCAATTACCACGAGTACGCCGAAGCGAAGAAGGAGTCCGAGATGGGACAGTTCTTCACCCCGCATGAAGTATGCCGGGACATGGCGGATATGCTTTCTCCCACCTCCTCGGAAATGATACTTGACATGTGCTGCGGCATGGGCAATTTCTTCAACCACCTGCCCAACCTGCATAATGCCTACGGCTTCGACATAGACGGCAAGGCCGTTTCCGTGGCACGATACCTCTATCCTGATGCACATATCGAGAAATGCGACCTCCGGCAATACTATCCGGAACAACGCTTCGATGTTGTCATCGGCAATCCTCCTTTCAACCTGAAGTTCGACTACAAACTGTCGCAGGAATACTATATGGACAAGGCTTACAATGTGCTTAATCCGGCAGGAATCCTGATGATAATCGTGCCTGGCTCTTTCATGCAGAGCGGATTCTGGGAAAAGACACGGATAGCCGGCATAAACAGTAATTTCTCCTTTGTCGGTCAGACGAAGCTGGCCCCGTCAGCCTTTGCCGCAGTCGGAGTCCATGACTTCAATACGAAAATCATGGTATTTCTCCGTAAATCGGGCCACATCAAGATGCAGGCTTACAACGCGGAAGAATTCATAACGGCGGACGAGCTGAAAAAGCGCATCGGCGAGGCCAGGGCGATGAAACACCGGTTGCGTTTCGACCTGATGCGCGAAACCAACCGGATCGACAAGGAAGAACTTGAGCTGTTCGAGTACAAACTTGCCAAGTACATGTACGAGCTGAAGGCGCACGCCAAGTTGAACAAACATATAGACAAGGCGGAAGCGTTGGTCACGAAGTTCCGTAACCAGAAACCGCCTGAGAACGCCACGCGGGAGCAGGTGGAGCAATGGGAGAAGAACAAACTGACCCCGAAGAAAGTGCTTGCCGTCATCCGCAGGTACATCACCTCGCAAAATACCGTACCTCGCAAGGAAGTGGCATTGGTGAAGACCTCATACGGATTCAAACTGAAACAATATGCCTCGCGACTCCTTGACAAAGTTCCGCACAAGGCGGCGAGTATCAACGACCTCGTGCTGGAACGTGCCGAACTGCCCATGCCGGAAGTGCCGACAGAAAAGAACATGCGTCAAATCCGTGCGGCGGAAAAACTGATACGACGCAAACGGAGAGAGTATGAAATGCAGAACAGGCAGTTCTCGGAAATGGAGGAAGATGGCAGGTTGAAAGAATGCCTGGACCGGTGTGCATTCATCAACAAGGACGGCGAGACCTGCGAGTTCACCACGCTCCAGAAACATGACCTGAACCTCGTCTTGCAGAAACGCCACGCGCTGCTGAACTGGCAGCAAGGCTCGGGCAAGACAGCCGCCGTGTACCACCGTGCCAAATACCTGCTCAAATTCCGCAAAGTACGGAATGTCATCATACTGGCTCCTGCCATCGCCACCAATATGACATGGATACCCTTCCTCTCGATAAACAGGGAACAGTTCCGGGTGGCAAGGAACAATGCCGACCTGGAAACTGTGCCGGAAGACGTGTTCATCGTCCTATCCACCTCCATGCTCGGCAAGCTGAAACGGGGCATGGCAAGGTTCGTCAAACGCAGTTCAAGAAAACTGTGCCTTGTTTTCGACGAGTCGGACGAGATAACCAACCCGTCGTCACAACGTACAAGGCATATCCTCGGTCTCTTCCGCCGCCTCAAATACAAGATACTCGACACCGGTACGACCACACGCAACAACATCGCCGAACTGTACAGCCAGTTTGAGCTGTTGTATAACAATTCCATAAACATGGTCTGTTGGAGCAGTCGGGTGTACCACGAGAACAGGGACAAGGAGATAGAGGAAGATAACAATCCGCACTATGGTGAGCCGTTCCCCGCTTTCAGGGGGCATGTGCTTTTCCGTGCCTGCCACTGTCCGGGGAAATCCACCGTGTTCGGCATTGAGAAGCAGAACCAGGATGTCTATAACAAGGAGGAGCTGGCCGGCCTTATCGGGAAGACCGTCATTACACGCAAGTTCAGGGACTTTGCAGGAGAAAAATACAAGATACGGACACATACCGTCAGCCCGTCCGACAGCGAGCGTGAGGTTTACCGTGTCATCATCGAGGAGTTCTGCCGCATCTGCGAACTGTATTACAACAGCACGGGGGATGCAAAGAAGGATGCCGGACTCCGGCTTATGCGCCAGATCAAGCTGCTCATCAAGGCCTGCTCCGTCCCACACCTGATAGAGGGCTATTCCGGAGACGGGATTCCGAACAAGACAAGGTACATCGAAAGGCTGGTACGGAAGATACCCGGCAAAGTGGCTGTCGGCTGCACGTCCATAGCCGCATTCGACCTTTACGAGAGCCGTCTCCGCGAATGTTTTCCTGACCGTCCCGTATTTGTGGTCAAGGGCGACGTGGCGTTCAAGAAACGGCAAAGCATCGTGACGGAGTTCGATTCCACCATCAACGGCATACTGGTATGCACGCAGCAGAGCCTGAGCAGTTCGGTGAACATACCCACCTGCAACGACGTGATACTTGAATCCCTGCAATGGAACATCCCTAAGATGGAGCAGTTCTACTTCCGTTTCATCCGTCTCGACTCCAAAGAACTGAAGGACGTGCATTATGTCACCTACAAGGACTCCGTGGAGCAGAACCTTATGGCTCTGGTGCTTACCAAAGAGCGGCTGAACGAGTTCATCAAGACGGGTGAAGTAAAGGAACAGTCGGAAATCTTCGAGGAGTTCGACGTCACCATGTCCGTTATCGAGAGCCTGCTGGTCAGGGAGTGTGACAGCGAAGGCAGGATACACATCAGCTGGGGAAGCCAGCGCATAATGAACTGACAAGATGGAAAAACAAATGAGAAACCGCAGATTCCATTCCACAGGCAAAGGTAGCCCGCCCCCTTACCGGCAGGGCAAGGTCATGCCGCAAGCGGTTTTCGGGAAAATCATCCTCGCCGGAGGCTCCGGTATTTTCCCGAAAAACCCTGCACTGCCGGGGTGCGGACCTTTTGGAGCCTGTGGAATGAAATCCCCGGTTCCGAATCATAAACTATAATGAAGAATATCATGGACTTGAATCAGGCAGAAGTGGCAGTGACCACGCAGCATCTCATAGACATGGGGCAGGAAAAAGACAACCTGCTGCAAATGTCCGACTTCGGCGACATGGGGGAATTCCTGTGCACCTGCTCCGAACTGTTCCCCGAAGAGGAAACTCCGGAATACAGGTACACGAAATGGGAGGAAATCCCGGACCTGCTCATCAACCGGGAATGGCTGTGTCCCAACTTCTTCGAGATAAGGGAGGCGATGGAACAGCTGGAGGAACCCGACAAGGATTGCTTCTTCGACTGGTGTGACCGTTACGGGCATGACATCAGTACGGAAGACCCGCACCTGCTGGTGGCGCACTATATCGAACTTTATGGAAATGCGGCCTATATCGACGATGAGCCTTGCCCGGACAGCGGGGATGACAGCCTGCTGTACTGTCCGGGCATATCAAGCAACTATTTCGACACGGGTATTCCCCGTTTCGAGGTATTCGATGACAATTACGATTAAAGCATATAAACATATACAAGATGGAAATCAACTTCAAAGGACCGGTAATGCCGGTTGACCCCTATTCGCAAATGGCGTTTGTGGAGATACTGAACATTCTCCTGACGGCAGGGCACATCGTGGATGTGAACAGGTTCCTGATAAACAGGAATGCCAATCCGCTATTCGGCTCGTTGTCAGGATATTTCAGATGGTCATTCTCCGACAACCACTTTACCCTGTGGCAACGGGTGGAATACAATTCCCCGATCTGCTTCAGCCGGCGTATATTCAGCATCCATTTCGGGATGCTGGCAAGCCGTGACAGGAAAAGAGACTCACTCGCATTGAACTGAAAATGACGGTCATGGATACGATAACGATAGCAAACAGGGAGATCGCGCTGATGGCTTTCGACAGGCTGCGCAAGGAAGACAAGAAGGATTCCGCATTGAAACTTGCCCGGTGCATGTTGCAGAACGCAAGCATATCGCTCGGCATAGGTGATATCGACTGGGACATAGACATGGCGATACGGCAGTGCGGAGGAGTGCCAAGAACAGGATACAGATACACGGCTTATTTCCACTTCAACCGGAATACGGAAATGGCAAAGGAAATATATGACAAGATCGTGAAGGAACTGTATGGTTAGGAAACAACACGGAGGCGGCTTGAAGGCCGCTTCCGTCATTTATAACGGTATGTACGGGAAAAGGAATCCTGCCGTACACAGGTAACAGAAATGGATGAACAGAAAACATTGACATTGGATTTCATCAAATCCCTGATGGAACCGGCCTATACACTAATATGGACGGACTACAATGACAACCTTGACAATCATTGCGGACTGATTCAAAAATGCCTTGACAGCAAGAGCCGCGAACATTTGTGGGAAAAGGCAGACGAGTGGTACAGCGATGCCGAATGGGAAGCTGTCCGTGAGATTATTGCGAAACTGAAAGAGGAATGTGCCGTATTCCATGACTTTGACGGGGAAGCGGTCGATGACTTCTTCGATGAATACGAAGATGAAATCCGTGACGAGATTTACAGCCGCAACGATTCGGACGTGGTGAAGGAATTGGTAAGGCATACGGATGACATCCCCATCCGTGTGGAAATGCTTTCCAACTATGACTGCATCAATTCCAACCGGTTTGAATCGCAAGGCGGTTACAGGTACGAGGAATCCTACTTCGGGGACATGGTGGACAGCCTTAACCTCAATCCGGCGAGGGTAAAGAAAATTCTGACAGAACACGGCTACAGGGCTTACGGGCGTTTCCCGAACCGTAAGAACCGGAACGGCAAGGAGCAGGTTTCCTACGAACAATTCTACGAGGAGCTTATCAACTCCTGCTGCGGGGCGAACCTGCTGACATATATCGGCAGGGTAAGCCTGAAAGATTTGTACGATGCCGGTTTCTCTCTGAAAGAAGTCATCATACCCAAAGGGAACTGCTGCGGACTTTTCAGTTCGACGTATGGTGGTGGAAGCCTGCTTGAAATGGAGTTGAAGAAAGATGTAAAGCTGAAACTGGAAGTGAAAGATTATCACGGTTTCCGTTTCTGTCTGGATAACGAACGGTCCAACAATGACTGTTCGGTCCGGCATGTATATGGGGTGGACGACTCCTTTTTCAGTGAGAGGATAAGCCTTGTCGCCTCATAAAATCAAGTATCCACCATTAAAACCATAAAGTCATGAAAAAGAAATATGTCATCATCCTCTCCGAAGGAAAGGAATACCTGTGCTGTCACGAAGACGGCTGCTATTATGATGTATCCTGCCCGATGCGGTCATTTACCGAGGGCGAAGAAGATTTCGAAATCATGGATTCCGGTCAGAACCGGCATGGCAATACATATCCATACCATAAAAGGAAATTGAAACTTGTCCCTGGTTTTTATCCGAACGGCTGGCTTGCCTTGAGCCTGGAAGTACCGAAGACCGGGGAAGCCTATACGGTACTGACCGTCAACCTGGAGGATTTTCCGGCTTTCGGGATTCCCGAAAGGGCATTTGTTGACATCAACAACAATCCGGAAGCGATGGACTTTCTCATAAGATACAATCTTGCCGGAGATACGGGTTACAGGCGCAGGAGCGGATGGGTGGAATACCCGATGGTAAAACTGAACCTTCCCGAACTGTACCGGATATCACCGGTATCCTTCGAGGAATCGGGACAACAATCAATCATGTAACATCAACAACCAAATTATAGGAATTATGGCAAAATATGAAGTAAAGGTAAGATACGCCTTCGAGGGTACTTACACGGTAGCGGCAGGGGACCGCGAAGAAGCACAAAGAATGGTAGAGGAAGACTGCGGTCTGGTATTGGGCGGCAATATCCACACAACACGGGATGACGATGAAGTGACGGACTGGGATTTCGGCTGCCATCCCGACATGGAAATTCTCTCCATAAACCGGAAAGGCGGAAAATCCCCCGTGTCACTGTTTGGAGACAGGATCGAGAAATTGCGAAAGGATATCATTGACGCGATACGGCAGTTGCTTCACGACCATGCCATGAACGCGATACGGTTTCCGGAAGAGGATTATGATCCGGTCTGGGTGGTATGGTTCAACGAGAACGGAGACCCTTATGAGTGCAGGGTGACAGGACTCCGGGTAACGGCAGGCGCCCTGATTGTCATTGCCGAAGAAAAAGAAGGCGCTTATGAAGTGGAATGCCACAGCCGGTTTGATCTTGGAGCAAGGAATATCGACTGGCTTTATGAAATGTATGATGTCATATGGCATCAGTTGGAAGATACCGAAGATGTAGAACTTCAAACTGAAAAATCATGAAATATCAAGCGGAAAATACCGTCTCCAGTTTCTTCTACTACATGTGGAA
>OODQ01000538.1_pt1 | contig 27231 bp, 19 predicted proteins | sample 1671321 | NCBI WGS metagenome assembly OODQ01 (sample SAMN06348144, study PRJEB24527) | human gut metagenome | biome: human gut; feature: ankylosing spondylitis patient; material: feces | host: Homo sapiens | place: China | collected 2015-10
GAAGGGCAATTGAGCAGGAAGCTCCCACTTCAAAATCTGTAAGATTTAAGTGGCGGGAGCATGTCACTGTAGGATTGGCGATGTGGTTTTTTTCGGCTATAATAGATAAAAGAAAGGAGAGGACGCATATGAAAGTAGCAGCAATTCAGATGCCCACAGTAAAAGATAAAATACAAAATATCCGTACTGCCGGCACTTATATAGAAAAAATAAAGGCGGAAAATCCGGACTTTGTAATTCTTCCGGAGATGTTCTGCTGTCCGTATCAGACCGAAAATTTTCCAGTTTATGCAGAAAAAGAAGGTGGTCCATCCTGGCAGGCAATGTCTGATTATGCCAGAAAGTATCATATTTATCTGATCGCAGGTTCCATGCCGGAAGCAGATGATGTGGGAAAGGTTTACAACACTTCTTATATTTTTGACAGAGATGGAAAACAGATTGGTAAGCACAGAAAAGCTCATCTCTTTGATATCAATGTAAAAAATGGCCAGCATTTCAAGGAATCTGATACTCTGACTTCGGGAGATCATGCTACCGTGTTTGATACTGAATTTGGGAAAATGGGTGTCATGATCTGCTACGACATCCGCTTCCCGGAGTTTGCCCGCACAATGGTACTGGACGGTGCAAGGATGATTTTCGTCCCGGCAGCATTTAATATGACCACAGGTCCGGCACACTGGGAACTGACTTTTCGTGCAAGAGCCCTTGACAATCAGATCTACATGCTTGGATGTGCTCCTGCCAGAGATACACAGGCAGGATATATTTCCTGGGGACATTCTATTGTAACAGATTCATGGGGAAAGGTTATGAAACAGTTGGATGAGAAAGAGGGTATTTTAATAGAAGAAATAGATCTGGACCGGGAAGACCAGATCAGAGAACAGCTTCCATTATTAAAACACCGCAAATCTGAAATGTATCATTTATAGGAGAACACATTTTTTTCGCAGACAGACCATAGATCAAACACATTTGTCAGATATAGTAATACCATCAACAAAAACAAAAGAAACAGAGAAAATTCAAAATATAAAGAACAGAGAGGTATTATTATGAAATATAAACATCTGGCAATGCTCATGGGAGTTATGATAACAGCAACGTCTGTGGGCTCTACGGCAACTGCGTTTGCGGCGGACAGCAAAACAGAAAGTACTCAGGATGCAGATGACACCACAGAAGATACAGCAGAAGCATCTGACGAGAAAGCAGACGACAGCAAAGAAGAAACAAACGAAAATGAAATTCTCGGAGAAGTAAAATCTGTAGAAGATGGAAAAATCACCATTGCAGTAGGAACCAGAAAAGAAATGAGCCAGCCTGGTGAACAGCCCCAGGGTGGCGAAAATAGCGAAGCGCCGGAGAAACCGGATGGAGATGATGCAAAGGCAGATGGCGATGCCAAAGGTTCTAAAGATGCAGACAGTGAAAAAACAGACGATGCCAGCACAGACGAGTCATCAGATACAGATGAAGCAACAGAAGATACTGAATCAACGGATGACGCATCCGCAGATAACACAGACAAAGGCGAAGCGCCAGATGGTAACGGTGATGGTCAGGGAGCTCCGGACGGAGAAGCACCATCTATGTTAGACCTGACAGGCGAAGAACAGGAAATCACAGTTACAGACAGCACAGTGATTACGAAACAGTCCATGGACGGCGGACAGGGAGCACCTGGTGGAGAAGCTCCGGAGAAACCGGATGGAGATAATGCCGATGACAATGCAGATGCAAAATCGGAAGATACTGATGATTCAGAAAAGACAGATGCATCTGACAGCGAAAAACCAGACGGAGAAGCCCCGGACGGTAACGGCCAGGCACCAGATGGTGCAGGCCAGACCGAAGAGATTACATTAGATGACATCAAAGAGGGCGACGTAGTGGCTATCACATTAGATGATGACGGAAACGCAGCAACTATCACAGTCCAGTCCATGGGCGGCGGACAGGGTGGTCCTGGCGGTCAGGCTTCCGGTGTGGACAGCTACGATGCAGCAAATGAATACAGCTCAGATGAAACAGTCTCCGATACCTCTCTGGAATCTACAGGAACAGACGAAAATGCAGCACTTGTTTCCAATGGTTCAGAGGTCACCTTCAGCAATGACGCAATCTCAAGAACATCTTCCGACAGCCAGGGCGGTGATAACTCCAGCTTCTATGGTGTAGGTGCAGCAGTTCTTGCCACAGACGGAACTGCATATGTTAAAGACAGTACAGTAACCACAGACAGCAAAGGCGGTGCAGGACTCTTTGCATACGGTGACGGAACCGTATATGCAGCAGATACAGATATCACCACACAGCAGGATACTTCAGGTGGAATCCACGCAGCAGGTGGCGGCAAGCTCTATGCCTGGGATCTGAATGTAGAGACAAATGGCGAATCCTCCGCGGCAATCCGCAGTGACAGAGGCGGTGGAACAATGGTAGTGGACGGAGGTACTTATACATCTAACGGGGTAGGATCTCCTGCGGTTTACTGTACAGCGGATATTGCAGTCAATAATGCTGAATTGACAGCAAATGGTTCAGAAGCAGTCTGCGTCGAGGGATTAAACTCTCTGAGACTCTATAACAGCAATCTGACCGGAAATATGAGTGATGATGAACAGAATGATACCACATGGACAGTCATTCTTTATCAGAGTATGTCCGGTGATTCTGAAGTAGGTAACAGTACATTCCAGATGGATGGTGGAACGATCACATCCAAGAATGGTGGCTTATTCTATACAACAAATACAGAATGTACTATCACATTAAAGGACGTAGACATCACATACAATGATGACAATGAATTCTTCCTGCAGTGCACAGGAAATAACAACCAGCGTGGATGGGGCCAGAGCGGTGCTAACGGATCTGACTGCAATTTCACAGCAGACAGCCAGGATATGAAAGGAAATGTAATCTGGGATTCCATCAGTGACCTTGATTTCTACATGACCAACGGCAGCACACTGGAAGGTGCGTTTGTCAATGACGAATCCAACGCAGGAAACGGTGGAGACGGATATTGTAACGTAGTAATTGACAAAGATTCTACATGGACAGTAACCGGCGACAGCATCATCACATCCCTGTCAAACGCAGGAACCATCACAGATGCAGACGGCAAAACAGTTTCCATCGTAGGTACAGACGGAACAACTTATGTAGAGGGTGACAGTGATTACACAATCACAGTAGGCTCCTATCAGGACAGCGCAGATACATTTGTATCTACTACAGTCGATGACTGGTCTAGCTATGAGGTGGAAAGACCGGAATCTCTGTAAAGTAAAATTCAAGTAAAATGAGAAAAAACTCATTTCCAATGCATGAATAAGGTAGAAACAGATAATTAAGACAACAGCAATAAAATCAAAATGTAAAAAAATCACGGCGAACAGTCGTGATTTTTTTATGTGCATTTAACATTTATTTGCCCAAAATAAGATTGTTGGTGATGTCAAAAAGTTTTTATAATAATGCCAGTGGTCAAAAGTAAAATGTCGGTGGACAGTGCAATGACAATAAAAAATCAATATAGCTAAAAAAAGGAGAGAAATATCAATATGCAGAACAATCTTGCATCAATGATAAAAGAAAAAAAACTGTTTCTTCTGGATATTGACGGAACTGTTGCTCTGGGAAGTGAACTTCTTCCGGGTGCAGCAGACTTTCTTCAGACAGTAAAAGAAAACGGTGGAATTTTCCGGTTTCTGACAAATAACTCGTCCAAAGCAGCCAGTGATTATGTAGAGCAGTTTCATGACTGGGGAATTGAAACTACGGAAGAGGAATTTATCACTGCAGGAACTTACGCCAGAGATTTCATGAAGAAATATTACGGAAACGAGAAAATCCTGGTAGCAGCTACCGAAACCTACTGCAGCGAACTGCGAAAAGCAGGCCTGAACATCACAGATCAGGCAGGGGATGATGTAGACTGCGTACTTTGCGCTTATGATACAGAGCTTACCTATGAGAAACTGGTTCAGGTCTGTAAACAGCTCACAGAGACAAAAGTTCCCTGGTTTGCAACAAATCCGGATCTGCGTTGCCCTATTGATTTCGGAATGATACCGGACTGCGGTTCCATCTGCCGGATGATTACGGCATCTGTTGGCAGAGAACCGGAATATATCGGCAAACCTGCACCCGGAATGGTATATGCCTGTCTGGAAGAAACAGGATGCACTCCGAAACAGACCCTGCTTATCGGTGACAGAATCTATACAGATATGGAATGCGGGAAACGGGCAGGCATTGACAGTTGTCTGGTGCTTACAGGCGAAGCCAGTGTAGAAGAATGGAAAAATGGTTTCCGGTGCCAGTCACTGGGGAAGCTTGCCGGATATTTTTCATAAAGATAACTGAAAAGGTATTGCCAAAGCAGCCCGACAAAAAAATATCAGTGAAAAATATTAATCGTAAAAGCAGGAGAGGAAAGGAAATCAAATGTCGGAAATCATATTAAGAGATATCTGCAAAAGCTATGAAAACGGCTTTCAGGCAGTAAAGAATTTTAATCTTGAAATAGAAAAAGGAGAACTGGTAGTTTTCGTTGGTCCGTCCGGATGCGGAAAGTCAACCACACTTCGAATGATTGCAGGACTGGAAGATATCAGCGACGGTGAATTATGGATCGGAGACAAACTGGTCAACTATCTGGAACCAAAAGAGCGCGACCTTGCAATGGTTTTCCAGAGCTATGCTCTCTATCCACAGATGAATATTTACGATAACATTGCTTTCTCTTTGCAGGTAAGAAAAGTACCGAAAAAAGAGATTGATAAAAAGGTTCATCATGTAGCAGAACTTCTGGGACTGGAAAATCTGCTGAAACAAAGACCAAAGAATCTTTCAGGTGGTCAGCGTCAGCGAGTAGCCATCGGAAATGCCATCATCCGTGAGCCGAAAGTACTTCTTATGGATGAGCCATTATCCAATCTGGATGCCAAACTTCGTACCCAGATGAGAGTAGAACTTGCAGGTATTCACAAAGCACTTGGGAACACCATTATTTACGTCACTCATGATCAGACAGAAGCAATGACTCTGGGAGACAGGATCGTAGTGATGAATCAGGGAGCAGTACAGCAGGCAGATACTCCGCAGAACCTGTATGCTTACCCAGTAAATCGCTTTGTTGCAGGCTTCATCGGTTCTCCATCTATGAACTTTATCAAAGGTCTGGCAATGGAAAAGGTAGGAATCCCTACATTCCGTACAGAGAACGACGGAGACATCCCAATCCCGGATTTCTTATGGAAAATCCTGAAACGTCAGGGCTATGTTGGAAGAAACATTGAACTCGGAATCCGTCCGGAACATTTTCTGGAAAAACCCGCAGAAGCAGATACCAGAGGAGAGTGGAAAATGGAAGTCACAGTCACAGCCAGAGAACTGCTTGGGGCAGAAGTAATTCTTCATTTCAATCACGATGGTCAGGACTGCTGTGCAAAAGTTTCCGGTGACAGTCTGCTTGATAAAGGCGATAAAGTAACACTCTGGATCGACATGGCATACATTTCAGCATTTGATCTGGAAACTCAGGAGAATATCACTCTGAGAAAAGGGATGTTTTCATAAGCAATGATATTGTTCAAAAGTTCAATATAAAACTCATAAAAACAGGAAAGGTGTTCAATACATGAAGAAGTTAAAAAACACAGGTGCCTACGCATACCTGTTTCCAAGCTTTCTGATCTTTGGAATCTTCTTATTCTACCCGTTTTTTAAGACTTTATACTTAAGTCTTTTTAAAACGAATAAGATGGGACAGGCAAAACTATTCGTAGGACTTGGCAACTACAAAGAATTATTACAGTCATCCTCATTCTGGAACAGTCTGGCAGTTACCCTGATCTTTGTTGTGATCGTAGTTGCAGTCAGTATGATCCTGGGACTTACAACAGCAGTCCTCTGCAACAAAACATTTCCGGGAATCCGTTTTTTCAGTACTGCATATGCACTGCCAATGGCAATCGCATCCAGTTCAGCAGCAATGATCTTCAAGATCATGCTTCATCCATCCGTAGGAATCATCAATAAGATTTTTCATCTGGATATCAACTGGGTCAGTGATCCGAAATACGCACTGATCTGCGTAGCAGTTCTTACTGCATGGCTTAACAGTGGAATCAACTTCCTGTATTTTTCAGCAGGATTAAGTAACATTGATGAAACTATTTATGAACGAGCTTCCGTAGACGGCGCAAGTTCATTCCAGAAATTCTACCGCCTGACACTTCCGGGACTGGCACCAATGATGTTCTACACATTAGTGGTAAACATCATTCAGGCATTCCAGTCATTCGGACAGGTCAAGATTCTGACACAGGGTGGTCCCGGAGAATCCACAAACCTGATCGTGTATTCCATTTACAGAGATGCCTTCTTTAACTATCGTTTCGGAAGTGCAGCAGCCCAGTCAGTGGTACTTTTCCTGATCGTGCTGGTACTTACTCTGGTAATGTTTAAAATTGAGAAAAAAGGAGTGAAATATTAATGTCACAGTTAGGCAGCATCACTGCTGAAAAAGAAAAACAGATGGATCTGGAACGCCAGAGGTTTCAGGAAGTAAAAGTAAAAATGCTGGCGCAGCAGAAATATAAAAGAGCGGCCAGAACTGCCGGACACATTGTCTTAAATATTGTCGTGGCATTAATTGTTCTTCTGCCTCTTTTATATGCAGTAAGTATTGCATTTATGCCGTCCGGTGAACTTTTTACTCTGGATATGAATATCCTGCCCAAACATCCGACATTGGAGAATTTCCGACAGGCACTGCAGAAGGTTCCGCTGGTTCGTTTTGTAGTAAACTCTTTCCTGGTAGCAGGTCTCATCACATTCGGACAGATCATTTCCTGTTCACTGGCAGCGTTTTCCTTTTCCTTTCTGGATTTCAAAGGAAAAAATGTGCTGTTTATGCTGGTGATGGCAACTATGATGATTCCGGGAGAGGCAACGATTATTTCCAATTACCTGACAGTCAGCGGATGGAACTGGCTGGATTCCTATCAGGTACTGATCGTGCCCTATCTCACATCTGCAATGGGAATCTTCCTGTTCAGACAGTTTTATCTTACATTTCCGATTTCGCTGTATGAATCAGCGAAGATTGACGGCTGCTCCAATCTGCGATTTATCTGGCAGATTCTGATGCCGCTGACAAAATCAGCAATGGGAGCTATGGCAGTGTACACATTTATTAATGCATGGAATATGTACATGTGGCCATTACTTGTGACAGGATCAGACAAGATGCGTACTGTGCAGATCGGTATCGGTATGCTAGACAGCGTAGACTCCCAGTCTATTACATTGATGATCGCAGGCGTAGTGCTGATCATCCTTCCGTCCATTTCCATATTCATTGCAGGACAGAAGCAGCTGATCCGAGGTATGTTCTCAGGTGCCGTAAAAGGCTGAGAAATAGAGAAAACAAAAACAAACAACATGAAAAGAAAGAGGTAAGTTATGAAGCGTAAACTCGCAGTATTATTAACAGCAGCAACAGTATTCAGCGCAATTCTTCCAACTACCTGCATGGCAGCAGAGAAAAAGGCAGACATTCCGGAGGGAACAACGATTTCATTCTGGCACGCAATGGGCGGTGTCAACGGGGAAGCATTGGACTATCTGGTAAATAAATTTAATGAAGAAAATGAATATGGAATTAAAGTGGATTCTCAGTATCAGGGAGAATATGACGATGAGATCAATAAGTTAAAGAGTGCCCAGCTTGGAAATATGGGAGCTGATCTGGTGCAGATTTATGATATCGGAACCCGTTTCATGATTGATTCCGGATGGGTGATCCCAATGCAGGACATGATTGACAGCGAAGGATATGATGTATCTGATCTGGAACCAAATATCACAGCTTATTATACAGTAGATGATAAATTATATTCCATGCCATTTAACTCCTCTACACCGATTCTTTATTACAACAAGGATATGTTTGACAAAGCAGGTGTGACCGAGGTACCTACAAGCCTTGAGGGAATCGCAGAGGTTGCAGATGACCTTGTAAACAAAGGCGGTGCGGGAGAAGCATTATCCATGGGAATCTATGGATGGTTTTTCGAAGAGTTTATGTGCAAACAGGGTCTGCCATATGTAGATAACGGAAACGGACGTGAGGCAGCAGCTACAAAGGTTGCATTCGATGAAAACGGAGGTGCACTGAATATTCTTAATGAGTGGAAGAAACTTTATGACGCAGGCTATGCACCAAACGTAGGAAGAGGCGGAGATTCCGGACTTGCAGATTTCTCTTCCGGAAAAGCAGCTATGACATTAGGTTCCACAGCGTCCCTGAAACAGATTCTGCAGGATGTAAACGGTTCCTTTGAAGTAGGTACCGCATACTTCCCATCCATTACAGATGATGACAAAGGTGGTGTATCCATCGGTGGTGCTTCTCTCTGGATGCTTGACAACCAGGATGATGCAAAGAAAGCAGCTACATGGGAATTTGTAAAATATTTGGTATCTGCGGAATCACAGGCATACTGGAATGCACAGACAGGATACTTCCCTGTAACAACAGCAGCACATGACGAGCAGGTATTCAAAGACAACATTGCAAAATACCCACAGTTCCAGACAGCCATTGACCAGCTTCATGATTCTGCACCGGAATATGCAGGTGCACTTCTCAGTGTATTCCCGGAAGCACGTGCGATTGTAGAAACAGAGATTGAGAATATGCTCAACGGAAAAGAATCTGCAGAGGATGCGGTGAGCAAAATGGCTTCTGATATGAACAAATCCATCGAAGATTATAACTTGTTGAATGAATAAAAATATTGATAACAGTACATTGAGAAGTGTTATAATCATTCACAGGAAAAATATTTATACTTAAATGAGGACAGGGGGCTGCGTATGCGGTTCCCTGTTTATGAAGATTTACGGTAATTTTCTTAATGCTATAGTTTAACTAAATTGCGAAACAGATATTTGGTTCTGAGCAAGTAGCAAAGCGGATAATTTTATCCACTTGACATATTCAGACGTTTTGTAAAAAATCAAGACGAAAAATATGTTATTGGAAAGCACTGTAAATGAATTTTATATAAGAGAGGCATATGGAAATGACAGAAACAACAAAGAGAACAACAAAAGTATGGGCACACAGGGGTGCCAGCGGATACAGACCGGAGAACACTCTGGAAGCATTTGAACTTGCCATCAGACAGGGCGCAGACGGAATCGAACTGGATGTACATACTTCCGCAGACGGCGAACTCATCGTTATGCACGACGAAAACGTAGACCGCGTCACAGACGGAACCGGACTGATTAAAGATATGACACTGGCTCAATTGAAAGAATTAAAAGTCAGCACACCCGCAGAACCATCGGGAATTTATCACATTCCAACTCTGGCAGAAGTACTGGAGCTCATGCGCACCACAGATATGATGGTAAACATCGAACTAAAGAACAGCATCTGCTTCTATCCGGGAATGGAAGGGAAAATCCTGAAACTGGTAAAAGAAATGAACATGGAAGACCAGCTGATCTATTCCTCCTTTAACCATTACAGCCTGTTACAGTTAAAACAGCTGAATGACCATGTACAGACCGGAATCCTTTTCAGTGACGGATGGGTAAATCCAGCCATGTACGCCAAAAATCTCGGAATCAACGCCGTACACCCTGCAGTTTATCACCTGAAATACCCACAGTTCATAGAAGAAGTCAAACGTGCCGGACTGAAAATGCACGTATGGACTGCCAACAAACCAGAACACATCCAGCTGGTAAAAGACGCAGGTGCAGAAGCAGTCATTACAAATTATCCGGACAGAGCGATTGAGATTATAGAGAAATAAAAAATTCCTGCCTGTTCATATGAAACTGTCATATGTTCAGGCAGGATTCTTTCTTGTATCATTATATAGATATTGTGGATTTTCAGAGTTTTCTGCTGCTATTTGAAAACCATTTCAGAAATTATTTCTGCAGTTTCTTAGCATGCTCAGATTTCGGCTCACAGGTAAGTTCAACACCCAGCTTACGGAATTCCAGGATATCCACCTGAGACAGAAGTACGGAAGTATGAACCTGGCAGCCTTTTAATTTCGGAATCTGTTGCAGGGCAAGCTTGGCATCTTCATTATCTGCGGCACTGATGGAAAGTGCGATCAGAGTCTCATCAGAGTGAAGTCTTGGATTTTTGCTTCCAAGGTATTCTGTCTTGAGCGCCTGAATTGGTTTTAATGCTTCCGGAGAGATAACATGTTTGTCATGATCGATTCCTGCCAGTTCTTTCAGTGCATTCAGAAGCAGTGCTGAAGATGCACCAAGAAGTTCAGAGGTCTTACCTGTAACAATACGTCCGTCAGGAAGTTCCAGGGCAGCAGCAGGTGCACCTGTTTCTTCTTCACGTTTCAGCGCTGCAGGAACCACCTTGCGTTCTTCGATGGTCACATGAGCCTGTTTCAGCAGAAGCTCAATCTTATAAACTTCTTCTTCGCGGCCTGTTCCGCGAACCAGAGCTTCCATGCTCTTATAATATCTGCGGATGATCTCCTGACGTGCAGCTTCCTTGCAGACTTCATCATCAACGATGCAGTTACCGGCCATATTAACGCCCATATCTGTGGGAGATTTGTAAGGGCACTCGCCCATGATCTTTTCAAACATAGCCTGAAGAACAGGGAAAACTTCAACGTCACGGTTGTAGTTAATAGTAGTCTCACCATATGCTTCCAGATGGAACGGGTCGATCATGTTCACATCATTTAAGTCAGCAGTAGCTGCTTCATATGCCAGATTTACCGGATGCTTCAGCGGGATATTCCAGATTGGGAAAGTTTCAAATTTGGCATATCCTGCCTTGACACCGCGCTTGTATTCATGGTAAAGCTGAGAAAGGCAGGTGGCCATTTTTCCGCTTCCGGGTCCTGGAGCAGTGATGACAACCAGTGGTCTTGTTGTTTCGATATAATCGTTCTTGCCATATCCCTCATCACTTACAATAAAGGAAGTATTATTCGGATAACCCGGAATCAGATAAAGCACGTATACTTTGATTCCAAGCTTCTCCAGACGTTTCTTAAACGCATCTGCGCTTTCCTGTCCGGAATACTGGGTGATGCAGACACTTCCTACATAAAGTCCGCGCTCTGTAAAGACTTCCATAAGGCGGAGTACATCTTCATCATAAGTGATACCAAGGTCACCTCTGACTTTATTTTTATCAATATCAGCGGCGCTGATTACAATAACGATCTCTGCCTGATCAGAAAGCTGCATCAGCATACGCAGTTTGCTGTCCGGCTCAAATCCCGGAAGAACTCTGGAAGCATGGTAGTCATCAAAAAGCTTGCCGCCAAATTCCAGATAAAGTTTGTTTCCAAACTGGTTAATACGTTCCCGAATATGTTCGGACTGCATTTTCAGATACTTGTCGTTGTCAAATCCTATCTTCATTTGTTCATTTCCTTTCCTCATCACATTTTTAGTACTGCTCATTTAGAATATCCCGGGACATACAGCGCAAATTTATGCGGTCAGCATAAATTCTGTGTATTGCGGAGTGCATTACCGGGAACGAAGTGAGCAGTAATCAGTTTGTCAATAGTATACTACAAATAAAGCCATTTGTAACAGGTGAATTTGTAAAACTTCATATAAATTTTATAGGGTTTATAGAAAGATATGCACAACCGGACACAATTTTCACAATCTCGCAGTTGATTTATACCCGAATTCTCTTTATAATAAGAACGATAACGTTTAGGAGGAATGAAATGGATAATCATATGGATAACAATCCGAATGGCAATCGTCCTGATAATAATAAAGGTCCGGGCAGACAGGGCCCGAACAAGAATCATCAGTCGATACTGGCCTTTCTGGTATGCCTCCTGGTAACTCTGGTATGTTTCGCCATGTTTACCAATATGCTCAAGGATAATTCGAGTGAGATCACTTATGATAAATTTATTGAGATGGTAGATGATGGAGATGTGAAAGAGGTTACGCTTCAGTCAAATACACTGACGATCACGCCGAAACATCAGTCATCAGGATTTTCAGAAGAAGTTTATTATGCCAATCAGATGGAGTCAGTAGATAAGCTGACAGAGAGACTTGAAGGAACAGGAATCAAGTTTGAGTATAAGAAGCCGGATGCAGCGGGAGAGATTATCTCCATGCTTGTAAGTGTGCTCCTGCCGACGATTGTGCTTTTTGTACTGTTGATGGTATTTATGCGCCGCATGAATAAGGGCGGCGGAATGATGGGAGTCGGTAAGAGCCGCGCGAAAGCCTACATTCAGAAGGATACGGGGATTACCTTTAAGGATGTGGCAGGGCAGGATGAGGCTAAGGAATCATTGCAGGAGGTGGTGGATTTCCTGCATAATCCCGGCAAATATACCACCATCGGAGCGAAGCTGCCGAAAGGAGCTTTGCTTGTAGGACCTCCGGGAACCGGTAAAACACTTCTGGCAAAGGCAGTAGCAGGAGAGGCACATGTGCCGTTTTTCTCCCTGTCAGGTTCTGAGTTTGTGGAGATGTTTGTAGGTGTGGGTGCATCACGTGTCCGCGATCTCTTTGAGGAAGCAAAGAAGAATGCACCATGTATCATTTTTATTGATGAGATTGATGCAATCGGAAAGAGCCGAGATTCTCATTATGGCGGCGGCAATGATGAGCGTGAGCAGACCCTGAACCAGCTTCTTGCGGAAATGGACGGATTTGACACTTCAAAGGGACTTCTGATCCTGGCTGCTACCAACCGTCCGGAGGTTCTTGATCCGGCACTTCTTCGTCCGGGACGTTTTGACAGACGTGTCATTGTGGACAGACCGGATTTGAAGGGAAGAATCGAGATCCTGAAGGTTCATGCAAGAAATGTACATCTGGATGAGACTGTTGATTTTGAGAACATTGCACTTGCAACTTCCGGGGCAGTGGGTTCGGATCTGGCTAATATGATCAACGAGGCTGCTATCCTTGCTGTTAAGAGTGGACGCAGCGCAGTATCCCAGAAAGATCTTCTCGAAGCTGTTGAAGTAGTTCTGGTAGGTAAAGAGAAGAAGGACAGAATCCTCAGTGCACAGGAGCGCAGGATCGTATCCTATCATGAGGTAGGACATGCACTGGTAAGCGCCCTGCAGAAAGATGCAGAGCCTGTACAGAAGATTACTATTGTGCCGAGAACTATGGGGGCACTTGGTTATGTAATGCAGGTACCTGAGGAGGAGAAATATCTCAATACCAAGAAGGAACTGGAAGCAATGCTGGTGGGATATCTTGGCGGACGTGCAGCAGAGGAACTGGTATTTGACACTGTCACAACCGGGGCGGCCAATGATATTGAGCAGGCTACCAAAGTGGCAAGAGCCATGATCACACAATACGGTATGTCTGATAAATTCGGACTTATGGGTCTGGCTACACAGGAGAGCCAGTATCTCAGCGGAAGAGCAGTGTTAAACTGTGGCGATGACACTGCCACAGAGGTTGACCATGAGGTAATGGTACTTCTCCATAATTCCTATGAGGAAGCCAAGAGACTGATCGGCAGCCACAGAGAAGCACTTGATAAGATTGCTGCTTATCTGATCCGCAGGGAAACCATTACAGGTAAGGAATTTATGAAGATTTTCCATGCGGTAGAGCGTGGAATCGAGATTCCGGAAAATCTGGATGATCTGGTAATTCCGGAGGAAAAACAGAATACAGTAACGCTGGATAAGCCAGAGATTCAGTGATACAATAACAGAGTCGGAAACGAAATAATTTCCGGCTCTGTTTTCGTATCGCAGGAAGTTACGCTGTAATATCTCATGGATACGAAAAGCATTCAGGGCAGGATTTTTTGTATAGAGGAGAGTTTATGTTTCAGATAGAAGAAGAACTGAAAAAACTTCCGGGCAAGCCGGGGGTTTACATTATGCATGGGGAGAAGGACGAGATCATCTATGTTGGAAAAGCCGTCAGTCTGAAAAACAGGGTGCGTCAGTATTTCCAGAGCAGCAGAAATAAGGGCGCAAAGATTGAACAGATGGTTACTCATATTACCAGATTTGAGTATATTATCACAGATTCGGAATTGGAAGCCCTTGTGTTGGAGTGTAATCTGATCAAGGAGCACAGACCGAAATATAATACCATGCTCAAAGATGATAAGAGTTATCCGTTTATCAAAGTCACAGTAAATGAGGAATATCCCAGAGTCCTTTTTGCCAGAAGAATGAAGAAAGACAAGGCGAAATATTTCGGACCATATACAAGTGCCGGTGCTGTAAAAGATGTGATCGAGCTTGTGCGAAAACTTTATAAGGTGCGATCCTGTAATCGGGTATTGCCAAGAGATTGTGGGAAGGACCGTCCATGTCTGTACTATCACATGAAACAGTGCAGTGCGCCATGCCAGGGCTATGTGAGTTCAGAAGAATATAAGAAAAATATCGCAGAACTGCTGAAATTTCTCAATGGAGACTTTAAGGATACGATTGATATGCTTACCGACAAAATGATGGCAGCTTCCGAAGAAATGCGTTTCGAGGATGCCATGGAATACCGGGATCTGATCCGCAGTATCCAGAAGATCGGAGAACGTCAGAAAATTACAGGTTACGGAGAGGAAGATAAGGATATCATCGCAGTTGCCATGGATGAAAGCCTCGATCTGCGGGAGCAGGATGCTGTTGTACAGGTATTCTTTGTCCGGGGAGGCAAACTGATCGGGCGGGAGCATTTCTATCTGCGTGTGGCGCGTGGCGATACAAAGGCTCAGGTATTATCCAGCTTTATGAAGCAATTTTATGCCGGAACTCCGTTTATCCCACGTGAGATTATGCTGCAAAAAGAAATCGAAGATGCCAAGATCATAGAGGAATGGCTTACAGATCGAAGAAAACAGCGAGTCTATATCAGGGTACCGAAGAAAGGTACGAAAGAGAAGCTGGTAGAGCTGGCAGAAGAGAATGCAAAGATGGTTCTGGATAAAGACAGAGAGCGTATCAAACGTGAAGAAGGAAGAACCATCGGAGCAGTTCATGAAGTGGAAGAGTGGCTTGGACTGTCGGGGATCAGGCGTATGGAAGCTTATGATATTTCCAATATCAGTGGTTTTGAATCTGTAGGCTCCATGGTTGTCTATGAGAAAGGAAAGCCAAAGCGCAGTGATTACCGCAAATTTAAGATAAAGTGGGTGCAGGGACCGAACGACTATGCAAGCATGGAAGAAGTACTTACCAGACGATTTACTCATGAGGGAAAAGATGAGTTTGACAGCTTTTCTATTATGCCGGATCTGATCCTGATGGATGGTGGAAGAGGACAGGTGAATATTGCGTTAAAAGTTCTGGATAATCTGGGAATAGAGATTCCTGTCTGTGGTATGGTCAAGGATGACCATCACAGAACCAGAGGATTGTATTACAATAATCTTGAAATTCCCATTGATACAGACAGCGAAGGTTTCCGCCTGATCACCAGAATTCAGGATGAGGCGCACCGCTTTGCCATTGAATTTCACCGATCTCTGAGAAGTAAAGATCAGGTACATTCTCTGTTGTATGATATCCCTGGTATCGGTGAAACCAGGCGGAAAGCATTGATGCGGAAATTTAAGTCTGTTGAGAATATCAGAGATGCATCACTGGAAGAACTTACAGAGACAGAAAGCATGAATGCAGGAAGTGCACAGAAAGTCTATGAATTTTTTCATGGAGCTGGTGAGAAAAAAATATAAAATATGTAAAAATATTCGGGGGTTCTTCTACATATTACCCAAAGACTCTCGTTTTTTGTAATTGAAGTTGTATATAGTGATGTGATATAATAAAAAAGACGTGAAATTTACTATGAAAGTTCCGGACGACAGCTATAAATGAGTTATGTCTGTATGAACAGGTTTTGAGATAGCGGACAGACCGGGCTTTCAGATTTTGAACTGAAAAGGAGAAATAAATGAAGGGTGTACAGTTGACAAAATTAGTTCAGGAACTGGGACTTCACAACCTGACTCCTGAAATTGATCTGTCTGAGATTGTGATCAAGACAGCGGAGATCAACAGACCGGCATTGCAGCTGACAGGATATCTGGAGCATTTTGCAAATGAACGGGTACAGATCATCGGATATGTAGAGTATACTTATCTGATGCAGCTCAGTGATGAGGAACGGAAATTTAAATATGAAAGATTTATTTCCAGCAAGATTCCCTGTGTAATTTTCAGTACAATGACAAGACCATCACAGGATATGATCGATCTGGCAGTTAAATATAATGTTCCGACTTTCGTGACAGAGCGTACAACTTCCAGTTTTATGGCTGAGATTATCCGCTGGCTGGGTGTACAGCTGGCACCATGTATTTCCATCCATGGTGTGCTTGTGGATGTATATGGTGAAGGTGTCCTGATCACAGGTGAGAGCGGAATTGGCAAGAGTGAGGCTGCGCTGGAACTGATCAAACGAGGACATCGTCTTGTCAGTGATGATGTTGTAGAACTTCGTAAAGTCAGTGATGTGACGCTGGTGGGTTCGGCACCGGATATCACAAGACATTTCATTGAACTTCGTGGTATTGGTATTATCGATGTCAAAACTCTGTTTGGTGTTGAGAGCGTTAAGGATACACAGTCTGTGGATCTGGTTATCAAACTGGAAGAGTGGGACAGAGACAAAGAATATGACCGTCTCGGCCTGCATGAGGAATATACAGAGTATCTTGGAAATAAGATTGTATGCCATTCTCTGCCTATCCGTCCGGGACGTAATCTGGCTATTATCGTTGAATCTGCGGCAGTTAACCACAGACAGAAGAAGATGGGATACAATGCAGCGGAAGAGCTGTACAAACGTGTTCAGGCAAATCTTGCAAAGAAACGTGAAGAAAAATAATTTAAAGTAATTTGGAGGATATCAGATATTATGGGAAAGTATTGTTTTGGAATTGACGTTGGTGGTACATCTGTAAAATGTGGACTCTTTCAGACAGACGGAGTCTTAGTTGAGAAATGGGAAATTCCTACACGTAAGGAGAACAGTGGAGAAGCAATCCTGCCGGATATTGCAAAGACAATCCTTGACAAGATCGCAGAGCGTAAGCTGGATAAAGAAGAAATCGACGGTGTGGGAATCGGGGTACCGGGACCTGTTAACGAGAGAGGGGAAGTGCCATGTGCGGTAAACCTTTTCTGGGGCTTTAAAGAAGTTACTAAGGAACTGACAGAACTGACAGGACTTCCGTCCAAAGCAGGAAACGATGCCAATGTAGCAGCACTTGGCGAAGCATGGAAAGGCGCAGCAGCAGGAGCTAAGAACGTTATTCTTGTAACTCTTGGAACAGGTGTCGGCGGTGGAATCATCGTTGATGGAAAGATTGTTGGCGGTGCTCATGGTGCAGGTGGAGAAATCGGTCATGCAGCAGTTGACCATGAAGAAAAGGAAGCCTGCAACTGTGGTAACTGTGGATGTCTGGAGCAGTATGCGTCTGCAACAGGTATCGTTCGCGTGGCACAGAGAACTCTGGCTGCTACAGATGAGCAGACTGTTCTTCGCAAATTTACAAAACTTTCAGCAAAGAATGTTCTGGATGCTTTTAAAGAGGGCGACAAAGTAGCCTGCGATGTTATGGCACAGGTAGGAGAAATGCTTGGTGGAACACTTGCCATGTTTGCATGTGTGACAGATCCGGAAGCCATCGTTATCGGCGGTGGTGTTTCCAAAGCCGGACAGCCATTGATCGACTGTATTCAGAAATACTATGAGAAATATGCTTTTACAGCATGCAAGAAAACACCGATCATTCTTGCAACTCTCGGAAATGATGCAGGTATTTACGGATCTGCGCGTATGGTTATTAAAGAAGTATAATATCTGAGAATCAATTTTGAAAATATATAAAAAATCCACAGTCCTGAGTTGACAGGACTGTGGATTTTTTGCAGTACAGGAACATCATTCGGAGGTGCTCCTGTACCGGTATTTTTGCCTTAATAATAGTCGACCTGATAAGAGGAATCATCCTCGTTACCGTCACCGTTGTCATCGCTCCCGCCGGTATTATCAGTACCATCGTCACCGCTGTTACCGTTATCATCAGTATTGTTACTGTCACCACTGTTGTCGGTATCTCCATTATCAGAGCTTTCGCTGTTATCAGTGTCAGTGGTGTTGTCAGTCTGATCAGAGGAATCTGTATCATAATTATAGTCATAATCATCACTGTCATAGAAATGCTGGTCACAGTATTCAGTAGGCATGGTACCTACGTCAAAGTATTCAGTGATCACCGGACAGCCGGCTCTTGGAAGAAGTCCGGTTTCCTCGCAGACACTTAACTTTTCTACACTTGCAGGCTTCTCGAATTCTTTGGAAGGAAGTCCCTCATGGATACGAGTCATAACCTTTTTCCATAAAGCTTTGTGGAAGTTACGCGCATAATCAGGTAATTTCTCATTGTTGTCATAACCGGACCATACTGCGCATGTATAATATGGTGTATAACCCACAAACCACAAGTCGTTATAGGCTTCGGTTGTACCTGTTTTTCCGGCAACAGGCATATTGTCAAGCTGGCAGGCTGTACCTGTACCCTGTTTTACAACATCCTCCATTGCACTGGTGAGAAGAAAAGCAGTACTTTCTTTGATTACGGAACGTTCGGCAGCAGTATTCTCGATCAGGACGTTTCCGTTGTGATCCAGAATTTTTGTGTAATAAATTGGCTTGATATAATTTCCGCCATTTGCGATGGCTGCATAGGATGCACACAGTTCAACATTTGTGACACCGCGGGTGATGCCGCCAAGCGCAGTGGCAAGGTTTGCATCGCTCCATACATTACCATTGGCATCTTTGTCAGCCTCTGTTCCATGAGCAAGGGTTGTAAAACCAAAGTTGTCCAGATATTTCAATCCAAGATCAGGAGTTACTTTTTCCAGACACTTGACGGCTACAACGTTAATGGAATTCTGGATCGCAGTACGGATCGTGGTTGTTCCGTTGTAAGAACGGGTTGCGTTGTTTACAGGGGAACCATCCGGATATTCATAAGGTTCGTCTTCAAATGTTGTTGCAAGAGTCATGCCTTTTTCATTTAAAGCAGGTGCATAAGTGGACACGATCTTAAAGGTAGAACCAGGCTGTCTGGTAGTGTCCGTTGCCCGGTTCAGTGTAAGACTTGCCGTTTTCTCTCCACGACCACCGATCAGAGCTTTTACATAGCCGGTATGCTGGTCGATCACACTCATGGAAGACTGTGGCTGAGGTGCGAAATTGACACGCTCTGCAAGAACTTTACTTCCGTTGGCGAGTATGCTTGCCTTATATTTGTCTACATAAGTCTGTCCATCTTCCGGGGAATCGAACAGAAGATCGAAATCGGGATCCTCATTCTGAAAATAAAGCTGCAGCATTTCCTTACTGTAGTTTACCTGATTTCCATCAGGATCGGTAACCGTCAGGGCATAGTCAAGTTCATACTGGACAGTGTCCGGATAATTGGAAGGATCTGCATATTCCTCATCCAGGATATTCTGGATTTTGGAATCCTGTGTTGTATATACTTTAAGTCCGCCGCTGTAGAGAAGATTGGTTGCCTGTTTTTTGGTGTAACCTTTGATATTCATCAGGTCGTTGATGATCTGATCTGTCAGTTCATCTTCAAAATATGTGTAAACAGTATTATCAGTGCTGGAGTTCTTTTCCTGAGCGGCCTGGATACGGGAATAAATATCATCTGCAAGAGCTTCATCATACTGATCCTGAGTAATATAGTTCTGATCCAGCATATGCTGGAGAACTTCCTTGCGTCTCTTCCTGTTGCTGTCAGGATTGATGATCGGGTTAAATTTCGTCGGGTTCTGTGTGATGCCTGCCAGAGTTGCACATTCAGAAAGATTCAGATCCCATACATCCTTGTCAAAATACTGTCGTGCGGCAGCCTGTACACCGTAGGAACCGGCACCCAGGTTAATTGTGTTCAGGTAATTCTCAAGAATGGTGTCTTTATCAGTTTTTTTCTCAACCTGGACAGCAAGGTACTGTTCCTGGATTTTTCGCGTAAATCTTTCCAGCTGAGTAGATTCACTGGTCCAGTTGGTAAATACGTTATTCTTAAGAAGCTGCTGTGTGATCGTACTGGCACCTTCTGAGAAATCTCCGGTAGTGAGAGCTTTCATTCCGGCACGAAGAATACCTTTTACGTCAATACCGTTATGTTCATAGAAACGTTCATCCTCAATTGCGACAACTGCATGCTGCAGATCAACAGGTATCTGCTCGAGAGTGACAGGCAGTCGGTTGGAATCCGGAGCAGCCAGTTTACGGATCTGATTCCCTGCATCATCGTAGAGAAAGGTTGCATAGCCAAGTGGCATAATATCAATATCATCAACATCAGGAGCAGTATCAATTACACCCCTGAATGACCCCACACCCAGACAGGTTACTGCGATGCAGAGTGCTATCAGTGATACGAACAGGACTCTGATGAAAGAAACTCTGGCGCGCTTTCCCATCATGGAAGAACGGGAGATCAGTGCCGTCCGTTTCTTTGCAGTCGACTTTTTACCGTAGTTCATGTTAAACCTCCTTTATAATCCGTTCTATTATATCAAATAAGAATAAGTAAATAAAGCAGAAAAATAAAAATTCACAATTGCTTTTGGATCTTTTTAATGGTTATTGTGTTTTTTTACAGGATTAGTATACACTGTGCTGGCACATTTTTGTAATTCATGGTACACTGAGTCAATAAGAGAACGGAAAGAGGAGTATGAGACATGCTTGAGAAATATAAGACAGTTTACGAGGGCGGGGAAGGCGAGATCGTGGAAAAGAAATCCAGATTTATTGCTACAGTGCGTCCTGTACAGACCGAAGAGGAGGCACTGGCCTTTATAGAGGAAATGAAGAAGAAATATTGGGATGCCAGACATAACTGCTATGTATATTCGGTGGGAAAGAACAGGGAATATACCAGATGCAGTGACGATGGTGAGCCGTCAGGCACTGCGGGAAGACCAATGCTGGATGTAATCCTGGGGGAAGATATTTATAATGTGGCAGCAGTAGTTACCAGATATTTTGGAGGGATACTTCTTGGAACAGGAGGTCTTGTCAGAGCATATTCCAGGAGTCTGCAGGAAGGTCTTGCCGCCAGCACAGTGATTGAGAAAACCTACGGAATTTCTATGGAAGTAGTTACGGATTATACCGGGATAGGCAAGATCCAGTATATTGCCGGAGAACAGAAATTACCGATCCTTGATTCTGAATACACTGACAGGGTAGTTCTGCATTTGCTGGTTCCGGCGGATCAGATTGCATTTGTAGAAAAAGCAATCACCGAGGGAACAAATGGAAGAGCGAAGATGAAGAAAGAGAAAGATCTTTACTATTCAGTGATTGACGGTGAAGTGAAAGTATTTACGGACTGATGAAATATGCCCCATGCAGCCTGAAAACTGCATGGGGCATAAACAGTCAGCGAATCAGCATTTCTCCGGTTCCGGATAATCAACACCGAAAGTTTCTACTGTCATGGATTTGATTTTCTGCTCGTCAAGCGGACGGTCGCTGTAATCGGTATCTTCTTCTGCAATACGGTTTACAACATCCATTCCTTCAGTGATCTTGCCGAATGCAGCATAAGCACCGTCAAGATGCGGAGCATCTTTGTGCATGATAAAGAACTGGCTTCCTGCTGAGTTTGGATGCATGGCGCGTGCCATGGAAAGAACACCTGCAGTATGTTTCAGATCATTTTTAAATCTGTTCTGAGTGAATTCACCCTTAATGCTGTATCCCGGACCGCCCATACCTGTTCCGTCCGGGCATCCTCCCTGGATCATGAAACCGTTGATCACACGATGGAAAATAAGTCCGTCATAGAAGCCTTTTTTTACAAGACTGATAAAGTTATTAACTGTATTCGGTGCAATCTCAGGATATAATTCTGCTTTCATCACATCGCCATTATCCATGGTAATTGTAACTATCGGATTTGCCATAGTTTCAAGTCTCCTTTTCAAAAAGTATTGTATTTCGCTGTTCGCTCTATTATAATATGCAAAGAACAATTCTGCAAGAAAAAGGTGGAAAAGATGATTATAGAGACAAAAACACCACAGGAAACATTTGAGGTGGGAAAGAAGATCGGAGAGAATGCAAAACCGGGTCAGATTTATACTCTGACAGGTGATCTTGGAGTTGGAAAAACCGTATTTACCCAGGGAGTTGCGGCAGGGCTTGGAATCACAGAGCCTATCTGCAGCCCGACATTCACGATCATTCAGGAATACGAAAGCGGACGTCTTCCTTTATATCATTTTGATGTTTACCGTATCGGTGACATTGAGGAAATGGAAGAAATCGGATATGACGATTATTTCTTCGGACAGGGAATCTGTCTGATCGAATGGGCTGATCTGATTGAAGAAATCCTTCCGGAAAAGCTGATCAAAGTAACCATAGAGAAAGATCTGGAGAAAGGCTTTGATTATAGAAGGATTACAGTGATTGGTCCGGAGAACAGTTAGGAGGTAGAAATGAAAATTTTAGCTTTGGACAGCTCAGGAATTGTTGCATCTGTAGCAGTTGTGGAAGATGATACATTACTGGCTGAGTATACTGTAAATTATAAGAAAACACATTCTCAGACTTTGCTTCCGATGTTAGATGAGATTGTGAAGATGACGGAACTGGAACTGGAATCCGTAGATGCTATTGCAGTGGCAGCGGGACCGGGATCCTTTACAGGACTCCGTATCGGCTCGGCAACAGCCAAAGGCCTGGGACTTGCCCTGAAGAAACCATTGGTAGCAGTACCGACAGTAGATGCACTGGCATATAATCTTTATGATGCACAGGGATTGATCTGTCCGATCATGGATGCCAGAAGAAAGCAGGTATATACAGGAATTTACAGATTTGAAGAGCATCAGCTTATGACTTTGAGAGAACAGTGGGCAGCACCGATCGAGGAACTGCTGGAAGAACTGAATCAGAGAGGAGAGATGGTTACATTTTTGGGAGACGGTGTACCTGTATTTCGTGAACTGATCGCAGAGAAACTGCAGGTTCCGTATTCTTTTGCACCGGCTCATGTAAATAAACAGAGAGCAGCGGCAGTGGCAGCTCTTGGCAGTATTTATTATAAAGAAGGACGCACAGAGACTGCTATGGAACATATCCCGGAATATCTCCGCGTTTCCCAGGCAGAGCGTGAGCGTGCAGAGAGAGAAAAAGAGCAGAAACCGGCAGGTACAAAAATATGATCCTGCGGGAAATGCTTGTGGATGACCTGGATCAGGTAATGGAGATTGAGCAGGATCTTTTTCATGTGCCATGGACAAAAGAAGGTTTTTTTACTTTTCTGACCAGGGATGATGCCATGTTTCTGGTGGTGGAAGAGAAAGAAAAGATTCTGGGTTACTGCGGTCTTCTTATGGTTCTGGATGAGGGAGATATTACCAATGTGGCTGTGCGCAGGGACAGACAAAAAGAAGGAATTGGCGCTTTTCTGATGCAGAGCCTGATCCGCCTTGCAGCAGAGAGGGAGGTTACGACAATCCATCTGGAAGTACGTGTGGGAAATGAGACTGCAATCCGTCTCTATGAACGTATGGGATTTACCGGAGATGGAATACGTAAGGCATATTACAGTGATCCTGTGGAGGATGCGCTGCTTATGACCAGACATCCCGAATGAAAAAGAAATGAAAGCAGAAAAAATCAGCAGCCGGACCATACACCTTTTAAGGGAATTGCCGGAAGCTGGAAAATAGAGGGAATATATGTTAGATGTATGTTTAGTTGGAACCGGTGGAATGATGCCTCTGCCGCGCAGATGGTTGACTGCGCTTATGACAAGATATAACGGGAGCAGTCTGCTCATTGACTGTGGTGAAGGTACTCAGGTAGCAATTAAGGAGAAGGGATGGAGCTTTAAACCTATTGATGTGATTTGTTTTACTCATTATCATGGAGATCATATCAGCGGGCTTCCGGGACTTCTTCTTACTATGGGAAATGCAGACCGCACAGAACCATTGACTCTGGTAGGTCCCAAAGGTCTGGAGAGAGTAGTCAATGCACTTCGCGTCATTGCACCGGAGCTTCCGTTTGAAATTAAATTTATTGAGATTACACAGCCGGAGCAGGTCATTGAATTAAATGGCTATCGTATTACGGCTTTTAAAGTGAACCACAATGTACTCTGTTATGGCTATACCCTTGAGATTCTCCGCCAGGGAAAATTCTCGGCTGAGAGAGCGAAAGAGCAGGATATTCCACTGAAATACTGGAATCCGCTCCAGAAAGGGCAGACCATCGAAGCAGACGGTATTACCTATACACCGGAGATGGTACTTGGACCTGCGAGAAAAGGAATCAGGCTTACTTATACAACAGATACCAGACCAACAGAATCTATCCTGCGAAATGCAAAGGAATCGGATCTGTTTATCTGTGAAGGAATGTACGGAGAAGATGACAAAGCAGACAAAGCACGCGGATACAAGCATATGACTTTCCGTGAGGCGGCGGTTTTGGCCCGTGATGCCCGGGTAAAGGAGATGTGGCTGACACATTACAGTCCGTCTCTGGTCAGACCGGATGAGTTTATGGATAAAGTTCGTGAAATTTTTCCAAATGCATATCCGGGAAAAGACGGAAAGAGTCTGGAATTGAATTTTGAGGAATAATATGTCACTGAAACTGATTATGTACAAGTAGTAAAACGGATGACTTATCCGTCGGATATATGAGGAACAGAAAATGAAAGATACATTAATTCTTGCAATTGAGAGTTCCTGTGATGAGACTGCAGCTTCTGTTGTCAAAAACGGAAGAACTATTCTGTCAAATGTGATCTCTTCACAGATCGCTCTTCATACTTTATACGGTGGGGTAGTTCCGGAAATTGCTTCCCGTAAACATATTGAAAAGATTAACCAGGTAATTGAACAGGCACTGGCAGATGCAGATGTAACTCTTGATGATCTGGATGCAATTGGTGTCACTTATGGTCCGGGACTTGTAGGTGCACTTCTTGTGGGCGTTGCTGAGGCGAAGGCAATTGCTTATGCAAAGAAGCTTCCACTGGTAGGGGTCCACCATATTGAGGGCCATGTGTCAGCAAATTATATTGAACATCCGGATCTTGAACCTCCATTTTTATGTCTGATCGTGTCAGGAGGACATACACACCTTGTGATCGTTAAGGATTATGGAGAATTTGAAATCCTGGGACGTACCCGTGATGATGCTGCAGGCGAAGCTTTTGACAAAGTTGCAAGAGCTATCGGACTGGGATATCCGGGAGGACCAAAGGTAGACAAGCTCTCTAAAGAGGGAAATCCCAATGCAATTGAGTTTCCAAAAGCTAAAATTGGAGATTGTCCGTACGATTTCAGCTTCAGTGGTGTAAAATCAGCAGTGTTGAATTATATTAATCATGCGCAGATGACCGGAGAAGAGATAAACAGAGCAGATCTGGCAGCATCTTTCCAGAAAGCGGTAGTTGATGTGCTGGTGGAGCATACAATGCTTGCAGCCAAAGATTATGGGATGACTAAGATTGCAATTGCAGGCGGAGTGGCTTCGAATGGAACGTTAAGAGCGGCAATGGAAGAAGCATGTAAGAAAAATAATTACAGTTTTTATCGGCCGTCACCGATCTTCTGTACAGACAATGCAGCAATGATCGGAGTAGCTGCTTATTATGAATATATTAAAGGTACACGTCATGGCTGGGATCTGAATGCTGTGCCGAATCTTAAACTGGGAGAGCGTTGAGATGTCAGAAAGAAATACGGCCATTGTTCTGGCGGCAGGGCAGGGAAAAAGAATGCACAGTAAAGTACAGAAGCAGTTTCTGGAGATACAGGGATACCCGGTTCTGTATTATTCCCTGCGCTGTTTTCAGGAAAGTCCGCTGATTCAGGATATTATTCTTGTGACAGGAGAGGAATCTATCTCCTACTGTAAAGAAGAAATCGTGAAAAAATATGGATTTACAAAGGTATCGGCAGTAATCCCGGGAGGAAAAGAACGCTATGATTCTGTCTATGCAGGTCTTTGTGAATGCAGAGACTGTGAATATGTATTGATCCATGACGGTGCAAGACCTTTTGTGACAGAAGAAATTCTTAAACGTGGTCTGCAGAAAGTGAAGGAAACAGGTGCATGTGTGATTGGTATGCCTTCTAAAGATACAGTCAAACTTTCTGATGAAGAGGGATATGTAAAAGAAACTCCAAACAGAAAGTGTGTGTGGACAATTCAGACCCCGCAGATTTTTTTGTATTCACTGATACGTGAGGCTCATGACAGCATTCGTCAGAAAGATATGAGCAAAATTACAGATGATGCCATGGTAGTAGAGCAGGAGACAGGGGCAAAGGTTGCTCTGGCAGAGGGATCTTATCAGAATATTAAGATCACAACACCGGAGGATCTTGATATCGCGGAAGCATTTTTGAAACATTAAAGAATGTTTTGTGATTGAAAAATGCCGTATTTTAGCGGGTTTTATGGGAAATCTGGGAAGATAAAAATAAAAATTGAAAAAAATGTAAAAAAGTTGTTGACAGATGCGGGTATTGATGCTAGAATATCACTTGCGTCGGCGGTGAGAACACAACGAACGCAGTCAACAACATATGGAGAGATATCGAAGTGGTCATAACGAGGCGGTCTTGAAAACCGTTTGTCCGCAAGGGCGCGTGGGTTCGAATCCCACTCTCTCCGCTTGCCAAGTCACTTAAAAAGTTTTGAAAAAAGTACTTGACAAACAAATACAAAGTGCGATATAATGCACAAGGTTCTTCGGTGAAAACGAAGAGAACTAAATAAAGACACGAGAGTGTGAAGAAAGTTGTTTCTGTGAAACGACGAATCTAGGGCAATTTGGAGAAGTACCCAAGCTGGCCGAAGGGGCTCCCCTGGAAAGGGAGTAGGTCGTTAATAGCGGCGCGAGGGTTCAAATCCCTCCTTCTCCGTTCTTTCTTGGGAAAAGAAAGTAAAAAAGTTCTTGACAAAGCGAAAAGGTTATGATAAACTTGAAAAGCTGTTGAAAAGAACAAATGTTGAAAAAGTTTGAAAAAACTTATTAAAAAAGTTATTGACAAACAGAAGACAACATGTTAAAATAGCAAAGCTGTCGCAAGACAGACAACCTTGATAACTAAACAGTGAAACACATACGATTCTCGAAAATTCTTTACATTT
>OODQ01000547.1_pt1 | contig 26597 bp, 25 predicted proteins | sample 1671321 | NCBI WGS metagenome assembly OODQ01 (sample SAMN06348144, study PRJEB24527) | human gut metagenome | biome: human gut; feature: ankylosing spondylitis patient; material: feces | host: Homo sapiens | place: China | collected 2015-10
GGATAATTCCTTACTGGCTGTAAGGGATATTAACCATAAATATATTGTAGTAGAATGGAGGAATTTTTAAGGTGAAAAATGTTTTAAAGATTGAAAAAAATGAAGAACTCAACTATGAGTTTGGTAAACAAAATCCAACCAGCACAAAACTGGTTGGATTTTTTGTATGTGCCCTGCGGCACTTCATCCTGCCTGCCGGGAAGGGGGATGGCAGGCAGTGTGTCCCCCGGGGAGACACATTATATTTATAAGGAGAAGTTTATAAAAAGATAATAGCTGTTTATCTTATAAATAATCGTGGCGGGCAAGTACGTTTAAGATATTTCTGCCTTCTTCTGTACCCTCAATGATTCTGCGGGCACGTTTGCTGTCTCCGATATTAACGATCTCTACGTTTGTATCGCTGAAAGCTTCCTCGATTTCACTTAAAACAGGAGTGTTAGCTCTCATACCAAGGCAGATGAATCCATAATCAAATGGAACTTCCTCAATCTCACCTTCTGGATTTTTCACGATGAAACGATCATTTTTTACTTCCTGTAAAGCAGTGTTTGTCATCTGTTTTACATGGTATTTTGCCATTTTAGCGTTTGTGTCACATTTTGTGACAGGATCAAGACCATTACCGATCATTGGAAGCATTTCAACCATAGAAACTTCTGCACCTCTCTCGGTGAAGAATTCCATAACGTCAAGACCTACAGCACCACCACCGATGATGGAAACTTTTTTGCCGGTCATGTCTTTTGGATACTCATTCAGGCGCTCGATCATCTTTAATACAGTTGCAACATTTGTGCCATCTTTGTCAACAAGATCATGCAGACCTGTGATCGGGGGAAGTGTTGGGACAGAACCGGTTGCATTTACAATGATATCCGGGTTTAAGCTCTTAACCAACTCTGCGGTTGCACTTGTATTTTTGAAAATAAATAAGTTGTGAAGTTTGCTTGCACGATGGATCATGTAGTTCGGGAAGTCTGCAAGACGTTTTTTGTCCGGAATCTTGGAGATTACGGAAGCAAGTCCGCCGAGCTCTGCTTTTTTCTCGATCAGGAAAGTTGTGCATCCAACTTCTGCTGCGGTACAGGCTGCTTCAAGACCAGCAGTACCACCACCGATGACAACAACGTTGCAAGGTTTGTTCACTTTATGTTTCATGTAATCTTCACCGGTGTTAACGGCTGGGTTTACAGTACAACGGATTGGCTGATTTAAACCGATTCTGTGTCCTGCACAACCGATATTACATGAGATACATTTACGGATATCGCACTCGTTGCCGAATTCAACTTTGTTTACCCATTCAGGATCAGCGATAAGTCCACGTCCCATTCCGATAAGGTCTGCATCACCTCTTGCAAGGATATCTTCTGCAACTTTCGGATCACGGATATTACCAACGGTTATACAAGGTTTTCCATATTTTTCTTTTACAGCTTTTGCCATGTAAGAACGCCATCCATCTGGTAAGTAGTTAGCGTCGATCTGGTACTGGATAGAACCATTTAAACCACAGGAAACGTCAAATACGTCAACTTCTTTTTCAAAGTACTGTAAGTATTCTAAGGTATCCTCTAAGGTGTTACCGCCTTCCATTAACTCATCAGCACTGATGCGGACGAAGATTGGGAAGAATGGTCCAACCTGTTTACGGACTTCCTCGATGACTAATTTTGCAAATCTTGCACGGTTTTCAGCGGAACCACCAAATTCATCTGTTCTCTTATTTGTGATAGGCGAGAGGAACTGGCTGATCAGGTAAGAGTGTCCGGCGTGGATCTCCACTGCGTCAAAACCACAGATCTGCGCACGTTTTGCTGCTTCGCCATATTTTTTTACAATGTGGAGGATCTCTTCTTTTTCCAGAGGTCTAGGGATTTCTCCACCTGCCTTGGAAGGTACATCAGATGCGGAAACCGGCTGCATTCCAATACGGGAAGACATTGCGGAAGCACCTGCATGATTGATCTGGATCGCAATACAGGCTCCATGTTTGTGTACGCTCTCACACAATTTGAAAAGTCTTGGAATATAATTGTCAAGGTCGATGCGAAGCTGTGTCGTTCCGTTGGAACCCTGCGGAGAATCCACGCTTGCGTTCTCAACGATCAAAAGGCCTGTACCACCCTTGGCTCTCTGCTCATAGTAATTAATGTGAAGGAAACTCATTTCACCATTCTGTTCACCGTAGTTGGTTCCCATAGGTGTCATGACGATTCTGTTTTTTACGGTCATTCTGCGGATGGTCATTGGTTCAAAAATATGTGGATATTTGGTTTTCATCGTAAAATAATCTCCTTATTTGAAATATTATCTGAGGAATCAATAACGTGGGCAGACGTTAATTTTTTAACAAATGAGAGGTAAAGTGACCTTCTCGTTACATTCAACTTATATGGAAATGATAAAAATGTCCAATTGTTATTTTGTCCGGAAAGGATAGAAAAAATCTATAGATTGATTTATAATTTGAGAGGTATATTTATTATGGAAAAATAAGAAGTGAAAATAAGAGGGGGAACGTTATGGCATTTTTTTCGGGAATCAGTACACAGAAAAGAGATTCTGCGAGCGAGGCAGACGGAGGAGAACTTTTCAAAGGAGCAGCGTTTATTGCAGCGGGGGTGCTGGCAGCTTCCTTTATGACAATGGAGATTGCATCTGTGGTGAAACTCGGACTTCTGGCAGCCGGGGTGGTACTGTGTGCGGTCGGTGTGAAATGGATTTTAAAGTACCGGAAAGACAACAAAGCGTTTGAGGATTTTGTTCCGGAGTGGGACAAGGGGCGCGGCATGTATGACCGTTTTGCAAAGGAATTGAATCTGTGGTATGAAAAAGGAATTACACCGCAGGACTGTGACGGCGATACGGCGTATTTTCTTAAATTGCAGAAGGAACGTCTGGACAAAAAGGGACTCAAACTGCATGAGAGTGTTGTACCGTCCAAAGGAACCAGCTACGGAACAGGCAAGGTATCGAGAAAATCTCTTTGGTACACAACGGATATGATGTATGAGAATGTATCCAGAAAACTTTCTTTTGAAAATGAGAATGGACCGGTTTATGAGCGGGATACGGAGATGGCGATGTACGAGATCGTGGCACATTCACCGAATGAGGCGCAGACCCAGTTCATCCGCGTGACCTGTCCAAACTGTGGGGCAGTGAATTCTGTCTCAAAATTAGGGGAGGGGTGTCCATACTGTGGTACTGTGTTTCAGATCAAAGATTTGTTTCCAAGAGTGATCAATCTTTTCTTTATAAGAAGTAATTCCAGCGCAAAAAATGGACATATCTTCAGACAGTCGATGACATTTTCCATGTCCGGTGTATTTCTGGTGATGTTGATTGCAAATATTGTCAGAGGAGGACAACCATTGCCCCTCATATTGCTTGCCAGCTATTTTGCTGCGGTACTGGTTGGAGGTTTTCTTGGATTTATCGTTGCGGATATCCGTCTGGTGGCAACACTTTTTGATCACGACGGAATGAAGCATTTACCTATATTAAAATGGGGCAGTTCAAAACGGAAAATCAAAAACACAATGCTGCGCTATGACAAAAATTTTTCTTTTGACAAATTTGAAGGACAGCTTGTTTCACTTGTGCGTATGGCGGTATTAGCCGAAAAACCGGAGGAGCTTGCCTGTTACCGTGCAGATGCGCGCGAGCCACTTTTTTCTGACATTCTGGAAATGACTTATACGAATGGAATCTGTCTGAATGGAATCCGCATGGAGGGAAATATTATGCACATGTCGGTGCGGACCTGGTGGGTAAACCATTACGAGGAGCATGGAAAAGTGAAAAAGAGCGGTGACTGCATTGATGTTACATTTCGCAGAAATGTGGAAAAACAGGAAGCACCTGGATTTTCCATCACATCCGTTTCCTGTCCGGGTTGTGGCGGCAGCTTTGACGCGGTACGGCAGAAAAAATGTCCTTATTGTGGCAGTGAATATCATATGGAAGAGGAAAGCTGGGTCATCGAGCAGATGCATTTGATCCGGTAAAATAGAAAAGTTGTAATAATGGAGGCATACAATGAATTTAAATCAGCTTCAGTATTTTAAGATATTAGCACAGGAAGAACATTACACGAGAGCCGCACAGATGCTCTCTATCACGCAGCCGTCTTTAAGCCACGCGATCGCGCAGCTGGAAGAAGAACTTGGCACAAGGCTTTTTGAAAAAAAGGGAAGAAATATTGTGCTCACACGTTATGGGAAGTTGTTTCTTCCTTATGTGGAGGAATCTTTAAAAGTGCTTGAGGAGGGGGTACAGAGAACCAGGGAACTGAACGGAAGCAAAGAGGGTATCATCCATCTTGCCTATATTTATACAATGGGAAGCAATTTCACGCCAAAAATGGTGCGGAACTTTCTGGATGCTTACCCGGATTACCATATCGACTTTCATTTTACGGTGGGAACGACCGGAGATATTTTAGCGGGATTAAAAGAAGATAAATATGACATCGTGTTTTCTTCCTATCAGGAGGGAGAACCGGATATCGAATTTCGGAAAATTGGAAATCAGAAGCTTGTGGTGGCAGTGCCGCAAGACCATCCGCTTGCTATCCATGGCAGCGTAGATCTTCGGGACACGATTGCGTACCCGCAGATTTATTTTGAAAAAGGAAGCGGGTTGCGTCCGGTCATTGACCAGATGTTTGAGGAGATCAATCAGTTCCCGAAGGTTGCCTTTGAGATGGAGGAGGACTCCAGTATGGCAGGACTGGTCGCACAGGGATTCGGGATCGCGGTCATGCCGGATATCCCAATCTTAAAGTCACTGAACCTAAAGACACTCGAGATCAGTTATCCGGTGTACGAGCGGTCGGTGTATCTCGCCACCCTGAAAAAACACTATCTTTCCCCTGTGGCAAAGTCATTTATCCAATTCGTCTGTCAGCAGACCGAGGGCAGGTGAGAGATGTACAGGCGTAACCCGGGACGTTATGCAGAAAAGGAAACCCGGTTATTTGCACGGAAAGAAAAGAAGGTTGAGCGCAAGCCGGGGGGCGGCAGAGGGCATCTGGAATGAAACTTTTGTGAGGATTGCGTAAATTTATCTGCGTTCCCACTTTGACTGTAAGGTTATGTACATTCATCAATGGACAGTTCGCACAAGTTGTCCGTCCGGGACACATTCGCTTTAGCTGTTTCTAGCAGGAGTAAATACCCGATAATCAGCATCGTTTATTGCAGGCTCAAAAGTCAAAAAGGTGGTTGACTTTTGGCCTGCTTCTTTGCCGCTTATCGGGTATTAACTCCTGCACGACACAGCTAAGAAGTCGAAGTGTGTCCCGGACGAACAACTTGTGCGAACTGTCCATTTTTGAATGAACATAAGTGATCGAAAAGTCAAAGTGGGAATGCTGATAAATTAGCAATTCGAGCAAGTTTCATTCCAGATGCCCTCTGCCGAACCCCCGGCTTGCGTAGAAACACGTACATCTTTCCGTGCAAATAACCGGGTTTCCGATATAGCCATTAATCCGGGTTACGCCTGTACATTTCTCACGAAGGCGATGAACCGCTGGACAGCCGGCAACTGGTATTTGCCGCGCATATAGCCCATGTAGACGGTGTGGGAGAAGGATTCACTGGAGATCAGGGGGCGGATACAGATCTCGTCGCGGTAGATGGTGTCAACATCAGCGACAAGTGCAATTCCAAACCCCTGTGCCACAAGGGAGGCAATTCCGTTTTCGTCCGGGGATTCGCAGATGAAATTTGGTGCAATCCCGTGTTCTTTGAAGAAACTGCGTGTGTACTTGCCAAGACCGGAATGACGGTTGTATCCAAGCACCTGATAGTCAGCAAAATCAGCAGCCTGCAAAGCCTCTTTGCGGCTCAGCGGATGACCGGCCGGGAGGATGGCGACGATTTCCTGCTTTATAATAGGAACAAACTCGATATTTGGTTCGTTGGCAGAGTAGGAGCCAAAAATCAGATCATAGGCACCTTTTTTTAAGCCTTCAATATTCACGGATGTGATGTCCTGATTGAAATTGAAGGTGATATTCTTATTCTGCTCAAGTGAGAGAAAATTCCGGACAGTGCGCGGAATATACTCTCTTGCCAGAGGGGATACATAGGCAATGTCGATATGCCCACCGTCGGTGGCAAGATGGTGCATCTTGTTCTCTGCACGTTTCACATCATCTAAAATCTGCGTGGCATGTTCTAAAAAAATCTCACCTGCTTTTGTCAGGATCACGTTTCTGCCTCTTTTTTCAAAAAGTGTCACACCAAGTTCGTCTTCCAACGCAGCGATGGAACGGCTTAAACTTGGCTCGGAAATATTCATTTTTTCTGCAGCTTGATTGAAGTGTTGTAACACAGCTGCCTGGTAAAAATATCCTAATTGATTAAGTGTCATGCATAAATCTCCTTAAATTAATAGAAAATATCTATGAGTCACAAAAAAGATGTGCTGAATTTGTGAATATTATACCTTAATTAATAGATTAAAGCTATTAAAAAAGCACAAAATAAGCATTGGATGTATCAAAAAAAGCATTGTATAATATCCTTATCAGAGGTTGTTAAGTTTTTAACGAAGTGGGCAGACGAGTTAGAAACAAGAAAATCACAACAATATCAACTACGTACATAATCGTTTTTTTAGGGAAAAGGAGTAAAAATTATGGCAGAGAGAATTACAGGACACACAGAACTTATCGGATTAATGGCTTACCCAATCAGACATTCCAGTTCACCGGCAATGCACAATGAAGCATTCGCTTACTTAGGACTTGACTACGCATACCTTGCATTTGAAGTTGACAACAGCACTTTGGAAGATGCTGTAAAAGGTATCCGTGCATTAAAGATGGTTGGATCAAACGTTTCCATGCCAAACAAAACAGTTGTAGGACAGTACCTTGATAAATTATCTCCGGCAGCAGAGCTTTGCGGAGCAGTTAACACAATTGTAAATGAGAACGGTGTTTTAACAGGACACATCACAGACGGTATCGGATTCATGCAGGCATTAAAAGACAACGATATCGATGTGATCGGAAAGAAAATGACAATCGCAGGAGCCGGCGGTGCTGCAACAGCAATCGAGATCCAGGCTGCATTAGACGGTGTAAAAGAAATCTCTATTTTCAATATTCATGACAAATTCTGGGCAAACGCAGAAGAGACAGTAAAGAAGATCAACGAGAGAACAAACTGCAAAGCAACTCTTTACGATCTGGATGACAAAGAAAAATTAAGAGAAGAGATGGCAGATTCTTATATTTTTGTTAACGGAACCGGCGTTGGCATGAAACCTTTAGAGGGAATGTCCGTTGTACCTGACAAATCTTTCTTCCGTCCGGAGCTTATCGTTGTAGATGTACCTTACTCTCCACTTGAGACAACAATGCGTAAGATGGCAAAAGAAGTTGGATGTAAGACAATGAACGGACTTGGAATGATGTTATTCCAGGGAGCAGCCGCTTTCAAACTCTGGACAGGAAAAGATATGCCGATCGAGCATATGAAAGAAGTATTAAACATCAGATACGATGATTAATCACAGGATACCGAATAAACTATTTATTTTAAAATCACGAGGAGAAAAGAGATGAATAAAAAATATTTACCTAGCGCTCTGATCCTTTATTTAAACTATTTCATCCACGGTGTCGGATGTTCTATTTTAGGACAGGCAGTGATCAAGGAAGCTCTTGCAGCATCCTGGGGCGTAGAAGCAATGGCAATTACAGCAATTTCCGCAGCACTTGGACTTGGACGTCTAATCGCCCTTCCATTTGCAGGACCTCTTTCCGATAAGCTTGGACGTCGTATCTCCACAGCAATCGGTAGTGGATCTTATGCGATCTACCTGATCGGACTTGCACTTGCATTCAACGCAGGAACAAACGGTGGATACCAGATCGCATATGTATGTGCAATCGTTGGTGGTATTGCAAACTCCTTCCTTGACACAGGTATTTATCCGGCAGTTTCCGAGATTATTTACAAAGCACCGGGCGTTGCAACTATGGGAATCAAATTCTTCATCGCAATCGCACAGATGATCTTACCATTTGTACTTGGCGCGACAGTAGCAACAACAGCAGCAGGACTTACTTCTTATAATATGTTGTTCTATATTTGCGGAATTGCTTATATTGTACTTTTAGTATTAGTAATGATCTTCCCACTTCCAGATGCAGACCAGAAGGCAGCCGGAAAGAAAGAGGGACTGATCGACAGCTTAAAACATACCCATTTCTCTATCGAGTCCGTGGCAATGATCCTGATTGGATTCACATGTACAGGTACATTCCAGTTATGGTTAAACTGTGCACAGAACTTTGCAAAAGAGAATGTCGGCTGGGCAGATCCATCTATCATGCAGACATACTACTCTGCAGGAACAATGCTTGCACTTATTGTAACAGCACTTTTGACAAGAAAAATTAAAGATGTCAGATTTATCGTGGTATATCCGGTCATCTGTCTTGTAACACTGATCGTTGTATTAACAGGCAAGAGTGAAGCACTTATGATCGCCGGAGCATTCATCATCGGCTGGGCAGGAGCAGGCGGACTGTTACAGATCGCAACATCTGTATGCAATATGTTATTCCCGAAAATCAAAGGAACTGTTACAGCACTTGTTATGATCGCATCCTCACTTTGCAACTACACAATCCTTACAGCAGCATCTAAAATGCAGCCAGCACAGGTTATGGTTATGAACATTGTCCTTACTGCAATCGGTGTACTTCTTGGATTGTTCGTAAATATCCGCTATGCAAAAATGGTAGAGCAGGCAGAAGCTGAGAACTAAGAGCCAGAGTCCGCAGGCTGCGGACTCTAAGGATTTAAGAAGAAAGGTGACGAAAATGAATACAGTTAAAGTAAGAGATATCGAGATCGGTGCAGGCGCACCTAAGATCATCGTACCTATCGTAGGTGTTACAAAAAAAGATATTATCGACGAAGCAAAAACATTTGATTCCATTCCGGTTGATGTTGTTGAATGGCGCGTGGACTGGTTTGAGCATGTTTTTGAGTTCGACAAAGTAGAAGAGGTTTTAAAAGAGCTTCGTGAGGCACTTGGAAATATTCCAATCCTTATGACTTTCCGTACTTCCAAAGAGGGCGGCGAGAAAGCAATTGAGCCGGAAGCATATGCAGAGCTTAATATCAAAGCAGCACAGACCGGATATGTTGATTTTGTTGATGTGGAAATTTTCACAGGTGACGAGATCGTGAAAAAAATCATCGACGGCGTTCATGCAGCAGGTGTAAAGGTAGTTGCATCTAACCATGATTTCCACAAAACTCCGGCAAAGTCTGACATCATTTATCGTCTTCGCAAAATGCAGGATATGGGCGCAGACATTCCAAAAATCGCTGTTATGCCACAGAACAAGAGAGAGGTCTTAACTCTTCTTGCAGCGACAGAGGAAATGGTGACAGACTACGCAGACAGACCGGTCATCACAATGTCTATGGCAGGAACAGGCGTTATCAGCCGTCTCTGCGGAGAAGTATTTGGATCTTCCATGACATTCGGAGCAGCAAAGAAAGCATCTGCACCGGGACAGATGGGAGTAGAGGATCTGTCTACAGTACTTGGATTACTTCATAAGAGCATGTAATTGATTATACATTATGTAAAAGCCTGTTGCATGTAAAAAGTGCAATGGGCTTTTTTAATGAATAAAGCACTTTATGACGTTAAGTGGATAAAGAATAAACGAAGGAGAATAAATATGGCAGTAATTAGCAACAGAGAAGCATATCTTGCATCAGAGCCTGAGATGGACATAACACAGTTTCACAAAACAGCTCTTGATCTTAAATATGCAGACGAATCAGAAAATCAGATACTGGACATCTTCTATCCGGAAGACGGAGAAGGTCCATATCCACTGGTAATCGTATTCCATGGTGGTGCTTTTGCGGCGGGGCACAAGAGAACACATTATATCAAATCAATGTGTCTGCCTATAACACAGGGATACGCAGTTGCAACAGTAGAGTACAGACTCTACCACGAAGAAAAATGGCCGGCACAGCTTATCGATGGAAAAGCTGCAATTCGCTATTTACGTGCAAATGCAAAAGAGTTAAATCTCGATCCTGACAGATTCGCAGTATGGGGCAACTCGGCAGGAGGAACTGTTACACAGCTTCTTGCAGTAACAGGCGATGAAGAGGATATGGATGATTTAAGCGTTGGAGTAAAAGCTTCATCAAAAGTAAACTGTGCAATCGCATGGTACACAATAAGTGAGCTTTGCTCTGCAGAGCAGTTTGGAACTGATATTGCAGATATCAGAAACAAAACAGGTGCAGGAAAAGGCATGATGCCAAATGATGGAAAGGGCAACGACTCAATGTTTACAGCTCTTTTAGGATACAATCCGCTTTTATATCCTGAACGCACTGCAAAAGTAAGCCCTATAAGTCATGTCAAAGAGGACTGTCCACCAATGCTGCTTCAGCACGGTACAAATGATCTTGTTATAGATTATCACCAGTCTTCTTATATGTATGAAAAAGTTAAAGCAGTATGTGGAGAGGATCGCGTAGAGCTTGAGCTTTTTGATAATGAACCACATGGTTCTCAGGTAATAAAGGCAGATGCCAATATAGAAAAATGTATAGATTTCTTAGACAAGCAGTTTTTCGATGGAAAAAATCCATATCGTAAGCCACTTGGAAAAATCAAAATCGTTGGAGAGGAATAGAAAAAATGTCAACAGCAATATCTGTAATAGGATTACTTGCAGCAGCGGTAATCTTTGTAATCGCAATATGGAAAGGGCTTGATGTATTTACATCTACAATCCTTGTATCATTTATCATTATTTTAACAAGCTGGATGAACTGGTGGGATTCACTCACATTATACGCAACAGGCTATGTCGGATTCATTCAGAACAATGTATTTGTACTTGTGATCGGTGCCGTATTTGGTGAACTTATGGCTGCATCAGGATGTGCTGAGTCAATTGCAAATGTTATCACTGAGAAAATGGGTGCTAAAAGAGTTATTCTTTCAATCGCGCTTATTACAACTGTTTTCGTATACGTAGGTGTATCTGGATTCGTAGTACTTTTCGTACTTGCTCCTATCGCTACAATCATGATGAAACAAGCAGGATATCCATACAGAATGATTCCTGGAATCATCTTTATCGGAGCTACATGTTCTGCAATGATTCCATTCGCAATCAACATCACAAACATTATGCCTGCACAGTATCTCGGTACATCAATGGGATCTGCTCCAATCCTTGGATGGGTAGCATTCCTTGTATCCTTTGGTGTTGGATATTTTTATATGGTACACGCAGCTAAAAAAGCGGCTATCAAAGAGGGAACAGCTATGGATGAGTCACAGCCGGTAAAGATCACTCCTACAAGAGATGACCTTCCTAATTTTTTTGTAGCACTTATCCCGTTTATCCTTGTAGTAGCACTTGTACTTTTACTTTCTAACCTTACAGATATGAACACAAACGCTGTAGTAGTACTCAGCATGTTTGTTGGATCTGTAGCAATCGTACTTCTTTGCCACAAACAGGTTGAATCAGTTACAAAAATCCTTGAAAAAGGTGTAAATAACGGTGTTGGTGCAACAGTTATGGCGGCAGCAATCCTTGGATTCTCAGGCGTACTTCAGGCATGCCCAGGATTCAATTCAATCATCGATTTTGTAATGGGAATCAAGATGAATCCATATATTACAGAGTTTATCGGATTAAACGTACTTGCAGGTATCCTCGGAAGTGGAACATCAGCTATTGCAATGTTCTTCGAGCATCTTTCAGATGGACTTCTTGCAAAAGGAGCAAATGCCGGAGCACTTCACAGACTTGCACCTGCATGTGCAACAGGTATGAATACTCTTCCAAATGCCGGAGGAATGGTTGCACAGCTTCGCTGGATGAAGCTTTCACTTGCAGAGAGTTACTGGTATGTATTCGTTACATCTGTTCTTGCTCCTATGGTAGGTTCAATCGCAGCAGTAATTGTAGCAATGATTCTCTACTAATCTTAAATGATTTATTATTTGCCCGCCAAAGCTGTTATTACAAGGCTTGGCGGTTTTTTTATACAACAGATATTTTCTTGTATATTTTGCTATAAAATGAAAATTGTGATGTTATCGTATATAAAGTAGAAAAATCGTTATTAATTTGCTAAAATAAAAACGTGATTTTCGAAGGAAGGGGATATTACATGGAGAAAATACTGCACTATCTGGACGAATATCTTGAAGAAATTCTGATGGTCATTTTCCTTATAGCAATGACGCTTATAATGGGTATTCAGGTGTTTTCCAGATACGTTCTTGGCATGTCACTATCATGGTCGGAGGAAATTACCAGGTATCTTTTCATATGGTCGGCTTTCTTAAGTGTCAGCCTTTGTACCAGAAAATGCATATCTATAAAAATTGACCAGTTTATACAGCTTTTTCCAAGGAGAGGAAAAGCGTTCTGGAAGGTACTCAATCTAACAGTTGAGTTTGTGTTTTTCGTATATCTGATACCGTATTCATTCATATATCTGAAAAATACGATAGAAAGCGGTCAGGTCAGTCCTGCCTGCGGTATCCCTATGTACTATGTGCAGGCGGCACCGTTTGTGTGCTTTATCATTACAGCCTTCCGCATCGTTCAAAGATGGGTTGGAGAGTGGAAAATTGTACTGAAAAAAGATGAAAAGTCACTCGAGGAGGGCAATATCGCCACAGTTATTGAGGAAGCTGTTGTTGAAGACGCTTACCGCGAGAAAGAGCTTGTTGAGGCTATTTTAAAAGCTGAGAAAGAAGAAAATACTATATCCGGTAAAAAGATCAACACTAAAAACAGAAAGGAGAAATAGATGTCAGCAGTTGCAGTATTTATTTTATTTGTCATTTGTTTAGTGATCGCAATTCCGGTGTCTATCTCTCTTGGAATTGTTGCCGTTTTACCGGGCGCGTTTGATCCTTCGTTTACGGCAAGCGCAAGTTATGTCATCCGTTCCATGTTAGGCGGAATCGACAGTTTCCCACTGCTTGCAGTACCAATGTTCGTGCTTGCCGGAATCCTTATGGCGCACGGTAAGATCTCCCAGAAGCTGTTTGATGTGTTTGTTTATTTTATTGGAAAAAGAACCGCAGGAATCCCGTGTGCAGTGATCATCACCTGCCTGTTTTATGGCGCAATTTCCGGCTCTGCACCTGCAACTGTGGCAGCAGTCGGAAGTATGACGATCCCGCTTCTGATCGAGCTTGGCTATAAAAAAGATTTTGCAACCGCAATCGTTGCAGTTGCGGGCGGACTTGGTGTTATCATCCCACCGAGTATTCCGTTTATCATGTATGCAATGGCAACCGGGGAATCTGTCAGTGACTTATTCTTAGCAGGGATTGTGCCGGGACTTATGATCGGAGCACTGCTGATGTTTTACGCTTATTACCATTGCAGACGCTATGGCGAGGACAAGGAAAAAATTGATGCAAAAGTAACAGAACTTCGCGAGAAAGGTTTTTTAAATATTTTAAAAGACAGTATCTGGGCACTGATCAGTCCGGTGATCGTATTGGGCTGTATTTATGCAGGAATTGCATCCCCGACAGAGGCGGCTGTTATTTCCGTATTTTATGCATTGTTTGTCAGTCTGTTTATTTACAAATCCATTAAGGTAAAAGAAATCTGGGGCATTATGGTGGAGGCCACGAAAACGTATGCACCGATTTTATTTATCCTTGCAGCGTCCACTGCATTTTCAAGAGTGCTTACATTAATGCAGGTTCCACAGACGGTGAGTGCATGGATCTTGGCACATTTCAGCAATGAGATTGTATTGCTGATCATTATTAATATATTCCTTCTGATCGTCGGAATGGTTATGGATACAACACCAGCGATCCTGATTTTAAGTCCAATCCTGCTTCCTATCGTGCAGAGCATTGGAATGAATCCAATTCATTTTGGTGTGGTTATGATCGTAAACCTTGCCATTGGTTTTGTGACACCGCCGATCGGAGTCAATCTGTTTGTGGCAAGTTCGCTGACGGATGTGCCGGTCATGCATATTGCAAAAAAGGCAATGCCGATGATCGGATACTTTTTACTTGCGCTGCTTTTGTTGACGTTTATTCCGGCAATCAGTTTGTTTTTACTTTAATTGGCCGGCAGGAAGCTTGAAAGGAGAAAAGCGTTGATGAATAGAAAGAGATGGATATCCGCGATGCTGGTCGTGACACTGACCTGCGGGCTTGGATTAACAGCCTGCGGCGGCGCACAGGGGAGCAGCTCCGGGACAGAGACAGCAGAGGTGCAGCGTTATGCATGGCCGCTTGGAAGTTCAAGCCCGGAGGATACGGTGACACAGATTTATGCAGAAAAATTTGCAGAGGAAGTGGAACGGTTAAGCGGCGGCAGCATGAAGATCAGTGTCTATCCGAACAGTGTACTGGGCGGAGACCGCGAACTATTAGAGTCGTGCAAGGATGGCGACATTCCATTTGTGGTGCAGAATACCGCGCCACAGGTTACTTTTATGAAGGACACAGCGGTTTTTGATATGCCGGCGCTGTTTGAGACGATCGATGAAGTCCGGGAACATGTGGATAATCCTGAATTTATGGAACTGATGCAGCAGGTGTACCGTGATGGAGGATATGAGCTGCTAGGTTATGCAGATCAGGGATTCCGTGTTATGACAACCAATAAAAAAGTGGAGAGTCTTGCAGATTTTAAAGGACAGAAGATCCGTACCATGGAAAATTCCTACCATATGGCATATTGGAAAGCACTTGGCGCAAGCCCGACACCTATGACATTCTCGGAAGTGTATATCGGTCTGCAGCAGGGAACGATCGATGCGCAGGAAAATCCTTATGAGGTCATTGTTTCCAATAAGTTACATGAACAGCAGGACTATGTGGTAGAGACAAATCATCTTCCGCATCTGATTTCGCTGATTGTCAGTGAGGAGTTTTTTGATTCGCTGACAGATGAGCAGCAGCAGATCATCAAAGAGGCGGCAGATACGGCGAAAGAGTACGCAAGAGAGCAGTCGGATGCCCGTATCGCTTCCCGAATGGATACGATCCGCGAGAGCGGAACGGAGATCATCACACCGAGTGAAGAACTTTATAATGAGATAAGAGAATTATGTAAACCAATATATGCATCGATCGAAAATTCTGTATCGCAGGAGATTATTGATGCGTATCTTGGAGATATGCAGGAGGAGCTGCAGTAATTCCAAATCATGTTCGCAGAGCGGAAATAATGGCTTTTTTGGTATGAAAAAAGGCGATTATTTCCGCTTTAGTGTACTAAAATATTTTCCTTGCGCAATGTTTCTGAAATTGCTATACTGAGAGCAGTACTTGTAAAAAGATAATGGCTTTGTTATCGAGAAAACAAACGGCGAGGAGATTAGAAAAAAGATGGACAGAATTGAGGAAATCCGTGCAAAGATCGGAGAATGTGATGATATTATTATAGAGCAGCTTGCAGTCAGAATGTCTCATATCCAGGAGATCATTTCCTATAAGAAGGCAACCGGTATCCCGATTTTACAGCCGGAGCAGGAGAAGAAGCAGACGGATGCACTGGCAGAAAAACTTGGCGACAATGAGTTCGAGGAAGAGATTCTTGATATTTTCAAATATATCATGAAGAACAGCAGAAGAATTCAGGCAAAGAGTCTGTTCGATTACAATATTTTCCTGATCGGTTTCATGGGAGCCGGAAAGAGCACGATCGCAGGAGAACTGAAGGATAAGCTTGAGATGGATCGTGTCGAGATGGATCAGATGATCGTGGAGAAGCAGGGTATGTCTATCTCAGAAATTTTTGATGAGTATGGGGAAGCTTATTTCCGTAACTTAGAGAGCAATACACTGATCGAGCTGCAGAAGAGAAAGCAGACGATCGTTTCCTGCGGTGGTGGTGTTGTCATGCGGGAAGAGAACACAGACCATATGAAGAAAAATGGCCGTGTTGTTTTACTGACAGCGAAGCCTGAGACTATCTATGAGCGTGTCAAGGACAGTGACGAGCGCCCGATTTTAAATGATCATATGAATGTGGAGTTCATCAGCAGTCTGATGGATAAACGAAAAGAGCGCTATGAGGCAGTGGCGGATATTACGGTGGCAACAGATGGCAAGAATGTGACACAGATCTGTGAGGAGATCATTTCCAAGCTGATCGCTCTTGATAATGCAAAAGAAGAGCAGGAAAAAAACAAATAGCTGAAAAACAGCTTTTGTCAGTGTGAAAGTGGGGATAAAGGGAATGGAATATGATGCACAAGTGTTTAAGATGAAGGCAAACAAAAAGGCACGCAATGTCTGGATGGCATTGTCATTGATCCTTTCACTGTCGTACACGTCAGATACGGCAAAGGGATTACATACGCTGCCTTACTATGCAATGTTTATGGCGGTCTGCTGGATTCCGTTTTTGTTTGGAGTGGTGGTACTCCGTCTGCAGGGAGCAGCAACGCAGTATTATAAATTTATTGTTGCGGTCGGGTATGGTGTGTTTTATGCATTTGTTGTCTGTACGAGTGAATCGATACTGTCGTTTATGTATATATTTCCTCTGACGAGTATGCTGGTTTTGTTCAAAGACAGGACGTATATGGTGCAATGTGGCATTGGTACATTAGTGATCAGTATTGCCAGCAGTGTACATAAATTTATGAACGGAATGAACAGTGCATCCAATGTGAATGATTACACATTGCAGGCATCCTGTATCATACTCTGTTATATCTGTTATGTTGTGTCGATCGACCATCTGAATGAGTCAGACGGTGCATTGACCAATTCCATAAAAGCGGATTTAGAGCGGGTGGTCAGGACTGTTGAGCAGGTAAAAGGTGCCGGTAATCAAATCATGGACGGAGTTACGGTTGTCAGGGAATTAGAGGATGAAAACAGACAGAGTTCCACGACAGTTGTGCAGGGAATGAGTGAACTGACGCAGAACAATAACGTCCTTCATGATAAGACAATGTCCTCGATGGATATGACAACCAACATTAATGAGCAGGTGGAACGCATGGCATCCCTGATGGAGCAGATGGTCACTCTGATGAACGAATCCGCAGACCATGCAAATGAGAGCTCCGGAGAATTATCCAGAGTGGCAGAGACAACAATGCTGATGGCAAAGCTGTCCGACGAAGTTGAGACGATCCTCTCAGAATTCCAGAAAGAGTTCGAGCGTGTGAAAACAGAAGTCAGCACCATTGAATCCATTAACTCCCAGACGAATCTGCTGGCATTGAACGCATCGATCGAAGCAGCGAGAGCAGGAGATGCAGGAAAAGGATTTGCAGTCGTAGCAGATGAGATCCGGAACTTAAGTACAGAGACGCAGGAGTCTTCGAGCCGTATCATGGCGGCACTTGCAAATCTTGGAACTACTTCCGTTAAGATGACAGATTCTATCGGACAGACCGTCAATCTGATCCAGGAGACCTCTGAAAAAGTTGCAGCGGTCAACGAGAGTGTGTCAGGAATTGCAAAAGATGCAGCGGAACTTGAACAGCATCTGAGTGTCATTGATTCCGCAATGCAGGATGTAAAAGAATCCAACCATCAGATGGTTTCTAATATGGAGGGAATCTGTAATGTCATGGATGCCATGACAGACAGCATTGGAAGTGCAGATGGCGCAACAAAGACAATGCTGAACAAATACGATGAGTCCTCACGCAATGTGAATAAGATCGAGACCGTTGTTCAGGATATGATGGAAAAACTAGGTGTCGGTGGCTTTATGGGTATTCAGGATGTCAAACCGCAGATGCACTGTGTTTTGGTCAGAAAAGGAGAAACACGGGAAGAGTATCATGGAAAAGTCGTAAGACAGAATGGCAGCGAGTTATGGCTTCAGATGGATCGGGAGGCACTGGGCAGCATCCGGGAAAAGACACCATATGATATTCAGATCGTGGTTGATAATGTCCTTTACAACTGGACGGATGTTCTGGCAAACGTGGAAAATGAGCAGGGAAGAGATGTATGCCATTTAGTGGTAAAAACAACACCTGTCATTGCAAACAGAAGAAAATATCCGAGAATGCCGATCGCAAATTCCTGTACGATCACGAGAAAAGATACGGATAAAACATATTGCGGAAAAATGGTCAATGTCAGTGCGAATGGCTTTGCATTTGCAGCAGCATCAGACGATTTTGCGGAACTTAAGGGAACACAGCTGGTACTCGATATTCCGGATTTTCCGGTAAAAGAGGAACGCACCATGGAAGGCGTGGTGATCAGAAGCACGGACAATCACGGAGAATATATTGTGGGATGCCGTATGCCGGAAGACAGTCCGGCCATTCAGAAATATGTAAATGATAACTATAAGGAATAAAAAATAGTAGAATTTTTCTCTCTCGCACAAGATGAATAGAAGCCCGTTAAGGGATAGGAAAACGCCGAAAACCCGCATGAACACTACGTTTTTGTGAGTTGTCGGCGTTTCTTTTACCCTCTGTTTTCATGGTGCTTTTTCCGTAAATGGTGCCCAAATGGTGCCCAAATTCCACGCGGGCATATAAAAGGTTGTAAAGAGCAGTAAAGAGATACAGCGGTTAAAGGTCTATTTCGCTGTGTTTTTTCTTTGCTGCCCGTTTTCCTTTTTTCGGCTCGGCTTCCTTTGGTTTCTCCGGGGCTGCTTTTTCCACCGCGCTATGGTAAGCGTCCAAAACTTCTTTTTTTCGTTCAAGCCGCACGTCCACATAACGGGCGGTAACAGCTTCAAAGTTCATGGAAAGCCCAAGCGACGCGCCGATACCCGCAAGCGTATGCCCCAAGACTTCGCCAACCGTATAGAAGTCGCCTGTCAGTTGGTGCATATTGGTCGCTGCCGTATGTCGTAAATCGTGAAAACGAATGTGCGGCATATCCAAATCTTCAAGCAGCTTTCCAAATTGAGAGGACACCCACGACGCGGCGATAGGTGCACCGTCCGGCTTTGCTACAACAAGGTCATTGTCATAGTAAGGCTTTCCGTCTTTTGCTGCCTGTTCTTTCTGTACTTCCTGCATGGCAAGCTGTTTGAGGAAGAACGGGCGGGCAAGCTCCGTAATGGGTAGCTTTCTGCCGTTGGATTTCGGCGGTGCCATTTCTTCAATGACTTTTGTTTTTGGCGGTACCTTGAAAGGTAGCTGCTCGGTAACATCAAAGGTGTTGTTCTCCAAATCCACATTGCGCCAACGCAAACATAAAAAGTATTTAGATGATGTGATTGTTCATCTTTATGCCCGAAATACCCCGTTGCAGGGGATAGACTTTTTTTGATAATTGGGGGAATGTCGATTTGTGTCGATAAGTTGATAAGTGCATGGCGGCTACCTCCTAAAGCCGCCATGCCTTTACATGGTAGAGGGTCGTCGTTGGAATTTAGATGGATAAAAAGAAACGGCGGCTCTGATAATCAAAGCCGCCGAAATAGAGTAGGCGCGTGAAAATGTGTCTGCTCTGCGACGGCTTTTTTTCTTTTGCCGTCGTCCGGCAGATGAAATCATTTAGTTAAATAGTCAGATTCATCTATTGTTTTAAGAATATAATTCACATCATCATATCTTGAAGAATCCGATTGAGAGCCTAAACTACATATTAAAAATTCCTTTCCATGTTGTTGATAAAGAACAACTAAATTATAGTCATTAGATAAGGAACCTGTCTTGATACCTTTAACATTTTCATTGTAATATTCTGATGTTTGGTCAAGAAAAGTATTAGTATTCCTCCATGTCTGCGTACTTCCGTCAGGTAAAGTAGCTGTATAATTACTCTTTGAAACAATATCTCTAAACCATTGCTTCTCTAAAAGGTGAGTAGATACTGATTTTAGGTCTGAAACGGTAGTGAGAGCATTGACATCATATCCGCTTGGGTCATATAAAATTGTGTTTTCATACCCTTGATTTTGTAAGTAATTATTTAGATGTTCCATAAAAACATTAATACGTTCTTGACTATTCTTAGCTTGTGGTGAAAGAATAGAACCACAATAATCCGCGACTACATAAGCAGCGTCATTTCCAGATGGAACCAACATGGCAGCAAACAAATTGTGGAGAAAATATTTTTTCGCGTCTATATTCGCAACAGATGAACCAGGTTTAGTTAATTGGATTGCTTCATAATTTGCAGGAACAATACTATCTAAATCCGCAAGTGTTGCTGCGTATTCAATGACAAATAATTTGGCTAAGCTGGCAGGAAGCTGTTGCTCGTTTTCTCGCTTTGAAATAAATATATTGTCATTAGAAAGGTCAACTAATATGAGGGATTTTGCATTATAAAAATCTTGAAAGAAAATTCCATTCAGCCAAGAGTTGATTTTATTCTTCTCATTGCGAAAATTGTCAGGTTTCATTGCCCACGGTATGAAAAATACACCTGCTATCGTTACAGCAGTAAGGAAAACAAAAAATATTCCGAAACGAGACGTCCTTCTCTTGTATTTTCTTTTCATAAATTGCACCTCCGACAGTAATCAGTCAGATTTAATAGGTAAATCTAATTGGCATAATTTGCTCTTATACTTTCTGTAAATCCAGAGGGGTCACCTAATTTTGCTTTATCTATATTTTCGCGCAAATAATTACGAGTTGCGTCATCACACCGGTCTATTCCCATATATGGCATGTCGAAGGCTTTTTCCAATTCTTCTAATGCTTTTTCGGCTCGCTCTGGATCTGTATTATAAGTATCAAGCCATTCTTTCATCCATGAATATTCCCACAAATAAGAAGCTCTCGTTTCTCCATAACCAACCTGAAAGGAAGCTCCTGTATCTTCATCTTCCAGTTTATCAGGAAGTGTAATGCCATCAGGCCAATTCAAACTGTCAATGGTTGCAAGATATTCTTCTTCAATGTGTGCAAAATCCGTGAGTCCTCTTGAAGTAGAATTTGTTTCAGAATTTGAACAACCTGTAAACATCAGACATACCAATAAAGAAAGCATTGCTCCTAAAAAAATCGTTGTTTTCATAGATAATATTTTCATGTTTTTCCTCCAATTTTATAAAATTTATTTTATCTAAGCGCCAATGCAGGTTCAAGCTTTGCAGCTTTTAACGCTGGCAATAGTCCTCCAAGCAACGCTACAACAACGGATGTTATAACAGCTACCACTGCCGAAAGAATAGGATATTCCAGTGCCGCTACGGGAGAATCCACAGGCAGAAATAACCCCATGCCTTGAGAAAAAGGATATCAGGATTGAAACAATACAAACAAACACTGATATAGTTAATTGTGCGCCTAACACTAAAGTAACAATATTCGCACGAGAAGCGCCAATCGCCCGTCTAATTAGTAATTCGTGAGTACGTTGTTCCAAGGATGATAACCCTATGTTAATTTGTCCTAATACAGAAACAAATAACAATAAAAATGATGTTACCAAAAGTCCTAATTGAAGTACAGAAAGTACGGAATTATAAGTATCTCCAATATCACTTTTCCCTATGATATCCAAATTTCCTCCTATTGTATCTTCTAAAATGTCATGTAATGACGAATACATCTGTCTCATGGTAATTCCCGCTTCTGAATGCCAATGAACAGTTGCATTTTTTACTTTCCACATATTCGGAACAAGTAGTTCTATTGAATGGGCGTCAAGATATACAGTTGGTATATCTGTCCCGTCATTCACAGTACCTACCACATTAAATGGTGTTAATGAAAGACTACTTTCTACATTTCCAACAGCATATGAAGTATCAAAATAATTCTGTGCTGCTTTATTTACTACCATGCACAGAGTTTTATTTATTTCCGAAGAATCAAACCAATCCCCTGATGACATAGGCAAATTATAGATTTTGTTATATGTGCTTGTAGTAAAAACAACATCTACGGGTACAGTCTTTTTGTAAACAGTGTCACTTATGTCTTGTAGAGAAGAGACAGACGCTACTGGAGCAACTGTTATCTCTTCCAGCATGGAAAAGGTAACAGCCACAAAATGATCAGTATTGTAAATTTCTCGAAAAAAATTCTCCATTTTAATGGTATCTTGAAAATCTGATCCTGTAATTGAAAAAGAATATGTAGGACTCCATCCATACATCTGTGCATTGACAGAAATCAAATATTCTTTACCAAGCGTTCCCACCAAGACAGAACTAATCATTGCAATAATTCCTACAAACATCGATATACCTGTTAAGATATTTCTTAGAGGAGAAATACGAAGGTCTTTAAGAATCATATTTAACACATTGAAGCCTCCCTCCGTCCATTTCAAAAATTGTATTACAAGTCTTTGCAATATCGAGGTCATGAGTTACTATTAAAAGCATAATGCCATTTTTAAGCACAACTTGATGTAAAAGGTCCATAATTTGTTTTCCGGTTTTTTTATCTAAAGCACCAGTAGGTTCATCACATAAAATGGCTTCCGGCGATACTGCAAGTGCGCGGGCAATCGCCACTCTTTGTTGTTCGCCTCCTGATAAATTAGATGGATAATCATTTTCTTTTCCTTCTAATCCAACACTTTGCAAAAGATTTCGTATTGCTTCTTTCCGCTGTCTTGTATTCATTTTCTTTTTGGAATAAAGTAAAGGAAGCTCAATATTTTCCCAAACTCTTAAATGTTTAATTAAAGAATAGTTTTGAAAAACAAAACCGATATTACTTGCTCGAAGCATAGATAGCTGGCTATCTGTTAAAGTGGAAACAGACATACCATTATAAAGAAATTCGCCTTGATATGAGTGGTTGAGTAAACCTATAATTGATATAAGGCTTGTTTTTCCTGAACCCGATTTGCCTACAATAGCATAGCTGTTTCCTCGCTTTAGTTCCATATTTGCTTTGTTTACAGTTACTAAGGTATAACCATTATTCAAATTAACAGTCGCTACCAAGTTTTTTATTTGAATTAAATTTCCTCCATTCGTTTTTTCCATGTTACAAATTACTCCTTGGGTCAAGGTTTGGGGGAATAGAAGAAATAAGAAATTGTATCGCCCTCATTTACACCCGACAATATTTCTATATATGCACCATCAGTTGCACCCAGCATAACTTCTGTTTGAATTTGTTTTCCGTCATTTATTACGGTTACCATTCCCTTACCTTGTCTGCCCGCAATGACTGAAAGTGGTAACAAAAGCACATCTTTTCTAGTTTCGGCTGTTATGACAACGGTAGCACTTTGTCCGGGTTTTACATCAATATCTTTTCCAATTAAACATTGCAATGTGCTTTCTGCATTTTCTGATACTGGTACTACAACTGCAATCGCTTCCGTAGGTCCCACACCATCAACTACTTGAAACTTTGCTTTTAATGCTGCATTTTCCGGCAATATTTTCAAAAAATTTTCAGCTTCAATATTGAGAGCAAAACCTGTGTACTTAGCTGTTGCTAAGGGATAATTTTTGGGAACACTCTCATTAGATGAGATAATAGAAAGAATCGTTGCGTCAACTGGGGATTTTATTTCTTCTTCAGATACTTTCCCAATCACACCACCCTCAGTAATTTTGTTGCCGGCTGAGGAACAGGCTTCAAAAGTACCCTCAACAGAAGAACATAAAACAAAATCCAAAGCCGGAATAATAGTTGTGTGAGCAGATACCGTTGGAGTAAGATTACCGCGAGTAACGGATACCGTTTCAACGGATTGTACTTTTGGATTTACGTTACTGGTTTCATTTTTCTGCTCGTCAAAACAACAGGCAGATAACACAATTATTATCATACATAGCATAGGTAACGCCATAATTCGATTTTGGTATTTCACCAACATACCTCCTTGTTATTGTATATTATATTTCGTTTAAAGATAAAAGGCTTTCACCTTGATACAATAATTATATCAAAATAAAAGCCTTAATTTTGATGATTGTTCGCAAGAAAATCCTCTTTTTTGCTACGGAATTTCTTACGATTTTCCTACGAAAGTGGAAGTGTAACTATAAATTTTATACACTCGTCTTTACTATGAGCAACAATAGTCCCCTTATGTAGTTCTACAATATGTTTCGCAATCGCAAGTCCCAATCCGGCACCACCACTTGTAGTATTTCTTGATGTGTCAACTCGGTAAAACTGCTCAAATATTAGTTTTAGTTTTTCTTCTGCGATAGGATTCCCAAAATTTTCAAAAGTAATTACAATAGTGTTCTCTTGAAGTTCTGTGGTTATTGCAACTTCTGTATCTGTATAACTGTAAATTACCGCATTACGCAAGAGATTATCGAACACACGTTGTATTTTGTTTGCGTCGCAATGTAGCATAATGTCGCTTGTACTATTGAGAGTACATTTCAAATTTTTTTCCTTTAATATGGGCTTAAATTCATAGATAAGTTGTTCTAATAAACGGGTCAAATTTATGTTGCTGTATTGTAATGTTATGTTAGATAAGTTAAATCGTGTGATTTCAAAAAACTCGTTTATCAAATCTTCAAGACGTTCTGCTTTATCAAGAGAAATAGAAAGATACTTTTCTCTTAACTCCTGTGATATTTGTTGTTCATCATCATGCAGTAGTGTTAGATAGCCAATGACGGAAGAAAGCGGCGTTTTCAAATCATGTGCAAGGTACATAATCAAATCATTCTTGCGCTGTTCATTTTCCTGTGCAAGTCGCGCATTGTTTTCTGCTTCTTGCTTTAAGCGATTTATGTTGATAGCAATTTCGCTTAGTTCCGGTGAGAGTTCAATATAATCTACTGATTTATCAAATAGTTTTCCTGTTGCAGCTTGTAACTCGTAGACATAATTAACAACCTTTTTCAAAAGTTTATAAGTCAAATACAAAATGCAAACTACCCATAATATAAGCCCTACCATATAAACATAAAGTCCCCTATATATCAGGTAGTAATGTTCCACATATCTATCCAGTACCCAAGTAAGTCCCATATCTAACGAAACCGTACACACTAAGATAATTCCCGAACAAATTACACTCTGTAAGATATAACTTTTAAACAGGATTGTAAGCAGATAATTTTGTTCATTTTTATTCAATTTCATAACCTACCCCCCAAACTGTTTTGATAAATTTTGGATTTTTGGCGGGTTCATTTAATTTTTCTCTAAGCCGCCCTATATGTGCCATTACGGTGTTGTTATTATCTAAATATTTTTCTTTCCAGATATTTTCAAATAGTTCCTCAGTTGAAACAACTTTGCCTTGATGTTCACATAAATACCAAAGGATTGAAAACTCGATAGGAGTTAAAGATATTTCTTTTCCGAACAAAAAGCATTTATGCGTGTCCTTATTGATAATCAATCCTCTAATGTCATATTCACTTTTTGGAAAAAACTGCTTTTTTGTTGGATTGTTGTACTTCTGATAGCGTCTTAACTGTGTTTTCACTCTTGCAATGACTTCAAGGGGATTAAAAGGTTTTGTTATATAATCATCGGCACCTATTGTTAGCCCCATTATTTTATCGCCATCATCAATTTTAGCTGTAAGCATAATAACAGGGAAATAATAATTTTCTCTAATTTTTTGGCAGGAAGCATAACGTCCAATATCGCCAAATCAATTTCCGTTTTCTGAATACATTCCAATGCTTCAATTCCATTGTAATATTTGTGTACTATATAATTATCGTTTTTAAGATAAACTTCAAGTAAATCTGCTATCTCTTTTTCATCATCTACAACTAAAATTTTTTCATTCATTGTCTACACTCCTTTTTATCCTTTTATCAAATGGTTTTACTGCGCTCTTGGGTATCAACCACATATAACCGATTTTTGAAACACCAGGTATTCGATTTTCTTTACAAAGTATCTGCACACGCCGTTCAGAAATACCCCATTTTTCCGCTGCTTCGGGACAAGACATATATTCCATATCGTAACCGTCCTTTCTTCAAACATTATCAATATAATTATACTCGGATAACCGAATAATAGCAAGTACATGATATGCTCTATTTCTATCCATACTATGATGTGTGTAATCATATCTTGAAAGAGAGATGAAATATACAATGTAGTTGGGTGAAATGATTATGAAGCAGAGCAAAGAAAAGTTTGATTTTAAGGCTTTCGGACAGGCTATCAAAGCGGCAAGAAAAGCAAAGGGAATTTCCCGCAACCAGTTAGCGGATAAGCTGAACATTGCGCCGCGATATATCGCGTCCATTGAAAACAGCGGGCAGCACCCAAGTTTGCAGATTTTGTATGAGCTTGTAACCCTGCTTGACGTATCGGTAGACCAGTTCTTTTTCCCGGAACGGGAACAGGAAAAGTCCACACGCCGCCGTCAGCTTGATACCATGCTCAACGGCATGAGCGAAAAGGATTTGAAAATCCTGTCAGCTACCGCAAAAGGGATTGAGGAAGCCAACAACGAAATAACGGGGGAATAAAGTTCCCTCGTTTCTTCATAGAAAAAGCAGTTTGAAACGTCGCAGTTTGCGGCGTTTTTCTTTTGTCCTGCTTTGGCAAAATCAGATTTTCCATGTAGTAGGGATAAAGGGAGAAAGTTTCTTAGCAAGCATAGGAAAGGGGTACCCTTTCCGTATTTTCGCCCTCCTGCGCTGCGGCGCGTCGGTTGAAAATTGCTTGTTGGGAAGTGTCCCAAACCCTCGG
>OODQ01000564.1_pt1 | contig 25701 bp, 17 predicted proteins | sample 1671321 | NCBI WGS metagenome assembly OODQ01 (sample SAMN06348144, study PRJEB24527) | human gut metagenome | biome: human gut; feature: ankylosing spondylitis patient; material: feces | host: Homo sapiens | place: China | collected 2015-10
GCCGACGGTGCGGGCGATGAGGACGAGCAGCCCACCCGCGACCCTCACACGCTGGCGGTGGGCTTTTTGCTGCGTCTGCGCCGCACCGGCTGGCTGGAGGAGCAGCCCGGCAGTTATGAGAGCGAGCCGACCCTTGCCTTTATGCCGGAGGTCACCCCGCTGCTGGACGCGCTGGAAGAAATACTGAACCCCCGGGTGGTCACCTACACCGGCAAGCTGTATAAGGCGTGGCAGCTGCTGGGCAGCATCGGACAGGAAAAAAGCCCCTACGAGAACGTGCTGCGGGAGGTGGCGGCAGACCTTGAAACTTTGAACAAGTCCCTGCGCGCCCTCAACGCTTCCATCGGGCATTACATCGACCGCCTGACCCATAACCGCACCCCGCAGGAGGTGCTGGAACTGTTCGATCAGTACGAGGAAAAGGTGGTGGCGGCGGCGTACCATCGCTTTAAAACCAGCGATAATCTGTTCAATTACCGCGCCTATCTGGAGGAAGAGCTGGACGACTGCGAACAGAACCAGCTGCCCCGTCTGGCGCTGGATTACGCCCGGGTGGAGCGCTGTGCCCCCGGCGAGGCTGCACCCCGGGTGCGTGCCCTCATCCAGCAGCAGCGGGACGCGCTGGAAGAGATGAGCACCCTGATGAAGGAGATCGACGCCAGCCACATCCGCTACCGCAAGCGGGCGGTGCAGCGGGCACAATTCCTGCTGCTCAGCGACCGCTCGGCGCAGGGCAGCGTCACCGCCCTGCTGCGCCGCTACGCCGAGGAGATCCGCAGCCCGGAGCAGCTGTTTGAGCCGGACGACGGCCCGGTGGCAGCGCGGCTGCACCTGTACCCGGCGGCAGTGTTCGGCGCAAAGCCGCTGTATCCCCCCGCCGCGCCCCGCACCGAAGCACCTCTTGCCCCGGTGCGCACCGAACCTCTTGACCCCGACCGGCTGCGGCAGGAGCAGCAGCTGCTGCTGGACTACGCCCGCCTTGCCGTCACCGAGGAAAACGTGGCGCTGCTGGCGCGGCAGGCGCTGGCTGCCCGCGGGCAGGTGAACGCCTCCACCCTTGTGGAGGAATACCCGAACGACTTTACAGGCATCATCGGCCTGCACACCTATTCCCAGTCGCCGCACCGGGAGTATGATATCACCATGACCGGAAACTGGGTGGAGCGCGGCGGCTTCCGGTTTCAGGATTTTGTCCTGACCCGCCGCAAGGAGGTAAACACGGATGGCAACCATTGATCTGCTGGAAGAAACCGCAAACTATCTGCTCAACCACTGCTTCGTGCTGGGCTGCGTAGAGGAACAGCGGGCAAAATATCTGTATATTCAGGATCACCTCAACGAGGTGCGGGCGGTGTTCAAACCCTTGGGCTACGCGGTGCTTTTGTACCCCGCGCCCATGCAGGCGGCGGCGCTGGTCAACGAGCACGAGGGCAGTCAGGCACGGCTGCTCAAGTACGAAAGCATTTTGCTGCTGGTGCTGCGGCTTTTGTACCTGCAAAAGCGGGAAAGCCTTGCCGCCAGCGCAGACGAGGTGCTGGTCACGGTGGAAGAGGTGCAGGCAGAGCTGCAAAAGATGAATCTGCCCCGCAAGCTGGATCAGCAAACGCTGGAAAAGCTCATGCGCACCCTGCGCCGGTACAATCTGGCGCGTCCGGTGGGACGGCTGTCCGGGCTGGACAGCCGCATCGAGGTGTTCCCCACGGTGCTGCTGGCGCTGCCGGATGCCGACCTTGCGGATGCCGCCGCCGAGAGCGCCCGCACCCGCACCGAGCTTGGCCTGTACGAGCGCCCGGAGGGCGCAGACACCGAAGCAGGGGAGGGCGAAGCATGATCGAACTCAAGCGCCTGAAACTTATCAACTGGCACAACTTTGAAAATACCACCTTCGACTGCGCCCGCCTGACCTATATGATCGGCGTGAACGCCGTGGGCAAGACCACCATTCTGGACGCCATCCGCTACTGCCTTACCACCAACCGCAACTTCAATGCGCTGGGCAATAAGAAAAGCGGCCGCACCCTGCAAGGCTCTGTCCACGCCAAGCAGCGCGGCGAAAACGCCTACCGCCGCCCGGGGCATACCGTGGCGTATATCGGGGCGGAGTTCTGGGACAGCGTCAAACACACCAGCTTTGTCATCGCGGTGCGGGTGGAGTCCGAAGGACCCATGCAGGAGCTGCACCCCGGCGACCAGACATGGTATATCTCGGAGGACGGCATCACGCTGGAGCAGCTGCCCTTCATCGACCCGCGCACCGGTGCGCCCAGCGCCAAGGAGGACTTCAAGCCCGCCGAGGGGCGGCTTTCCTACACCCGCAGCCCCAGCGAGGCGCGGGACCGCATCTGCCGCGCACTGGGCATCGGGCGCGCAGCCAGCCCGCTGGGCAAAAAGTTCAACGAGGTGTTCCAGATGGGCACCAGCATGGACGAGATCCCGAACTTCCGGGAGTTTCTGTACCAGTACATCCTCCCGCAGCCGGAGCTGGACTTGGAAGCCTTGCAGGGTGACCGCTTGGAGCTGGAAAACCTGCACGCCGTGCTGGCCGAAGCCCAGACCCGCGCCGATGCGCTGGACGAGATCGTGCGCTATGGCCGCGAAGCCACCGAAAAACAGACCGAAGCCCTTGTGAACCGGGGTGCCGCCCTGCTGGCGCGGGCTGCTGCCGATGCCGGGGAAAAGGCCGTCTGGCAGGAGCGGGTAGATGCCGGACGCCGCCAGCAGGAAATGCTGCGCACCCGCTACGCCGAAGCCAAGACCGCCGAAGCGGAAGCCCGCCGCGCCTACCTGACCGCCCACAGCGCCGCCGGTGCCAGCGGCGAGGGCCGCGCACTGGACGCCCTCAACGAGGAGCTGGCGCATCGGCAGACCGCACTGGATGCCGCCGCCCGCCGCGCCGATACCGCTGAAAAAGCCGCCGAAAAGACCGGCAATCTGCTGGCTGTGCTGCGCCGCAGCGGTTTTGCCGCCGGGCAGAAGCTGGCAGACCTGACCCCCGACACCCTGCCCGCCCTGACCGACTGGCTGACCGCACAGGAAAAGCCGCTGGAAGAAGCCTATTTTGCCGCCCGGCAGCACACCGCCGCCCTGCAGCGGCAGCAGACCGAGAAACGCGCCGAACTGGATGCCGTATCCGGCGGCAAGTGGGTGTACCCCCACGGCGACGCTGCCACCCGGGTGCGGGACGCCGTGAACGCCGAGCTGAAAAGCCGGGGCATGGAGCCGGACGCCCGCGTCTTCTGTGAGCTGCTGAACGTGGAGGACGAAAGCTGGCAGGACTGCGTGGAAGCCTGTCTGGGCGACCGCCGGTTCGATATCCTTGTGCCGCCCGCCCACTACGCCGCCGCAAAGAGCGCTTTTGTGGCGCTGAAGGACAAGGTAGGCCCCATCAGCCTGCTGGACACCCCGGGTCTGCGCAAGGCCAACCGCCGCGCCGACACTGCCCCCGCCGACAGTCTGGCGGCACAGGTCACCAGTGAAAACCCGCTGGCCGCGCAGTACGCAGACACCATCCTGCGCCGCATCGTCTGCTGCGACACCCCCGACACGCTGGAAAACTACCCCGACAGCGCCACCCGGGATCTTCTGCGCCACCACCCCTTCCGGTTGGAGCGTCTGCGCACCCCGCAGCGCTATATCGGTCTGGAAGCCCGCCGCGCCCGCGCCGGGGCACTGGCAGGGGAGATGAACGCCCTTGCCGAGGAGGTGCGCGCCGCCGCACAGGCAGAGCAGAACCTGAAAGCCGCATACAGCCAGTACCAGACCCTTTTGCGCGGCACAACACTGGAAGAGCTTGCCGCTCTGTGGGACGCCCGCGCCGCCCTGACCGCCGCCCGCGCGGCGGTGGACGAGCAGGCCGCAAAGCTGGCGGAGTGCCGCGAGAACCCGCTTTTGCAGCAGCTGTACAAGGAGGAAGAGGTGCGCGAAGCCGCATGGGAAGCCGCCCGTACCGCTGTGGAACAGACCGGCGGCGATCTGCGCGTGTGCGAAAAACAGATCTCCTCCTGCGAGGCGGAGCAGCAAAAGGCAGTGGACACCGCCGAAAAGAGCGCACAGGCCGCAGAGAGTTTCTTTGCCGCCCACCCGCTGGTGGAACCGCTCTCCCGCAGCCGTCAGCAGGCGCTGACCGGGCCGGACAAATCTCCCCGCGCCGCCGCGCAGGCTGCCGAAAAGGCACAGGCCAAGCTGGACGATGCCCTGACCGTCTACCTGAACAGCACGCTGGAACCGGCGCAGCGGGAATACAACCGGCGCTATGTCTGCGATTATCCTCTGGGGCCTGCCGGGCTGGAACAGTACCGCGCCCAGCACGAGAGCCTTGTGCGCATCGATCTGGAGCGCTACGCCGCCCGCCTGGAGCAGGCGCAGCGGGACTGCAAGGACCGCTTCCGCAAGGATATTTTGTTCCGCATGAAGGACGATATCTTCAACGCCCGGCGGCAGTTCCGGGAGCTGAACAAGGTCATGGAGCAGCTGACCTACGGCGAGGAGGTCTACCGCTTTGAGCTGGAACCCAGCCGCGACCCGCAGCTGGCGGCGTTCTATCAGGTCATCGTGGACAAGGGCAACCAGCAGATGACCGAAGGTGACTCTCTGGATAACCTTGCCGCCACCGCCGACCCCGCCTACGAGCGTCAGGTGGACGAACTGATGGAAAAGATCATGGCGGACGTGGACGAGAACACCCGCGCCCGGCAGGAGGGACGCACCGCCGCCGGTGCCACCCTTTCGGACTATGTGGACTACCGCACCTATCTGGACTACGATATCAAGGTGACCAATCAGGTCACCGGGCAGCAGGCGTATCTGTCCCGCGTCAGCCGCGATTCCTCCGGCGGCGAGAATCAGGCACCCTTCTATGTGGCCATCTGCGCAAGCCTGCTGCAAATCTACCAGAAGAGCGAAAACAGCATCCGTCTGGTGCTGCTGGACGAGGCCTTCAGCAAGATGACCAGCGACCGCATCCGCCCCATGATGGAACTGTTCCGCCGCCTGCAATTGCAGGTGCTGCTCATCTCCACCGTGGAAAAGAGCACTGCCATCCAGCCCTATTGCGATATCACCTACTCCATCGTCCGCCACGGCGACGCCAACGCCATCGCGCCCTTTGTCCGCCTTGCGGAGAAATAAAAGAAAGGGTGTAGAATGGAAAAAACAAGACGAGTTGGAGTTCTGACAAAACGTGTGATCGAACTGCTGGAATTGGAGTTGCCGGAAGGAAAAGATATTCTTCTTGGCGATTCCAACATTGGGCACATGACAACACGCCATCCTGAGGACTTTGCATTATATGGAGAGTACATCCCGGATATTTTAAGAGAACCGGATTATGTGGCGCAAAATAAAAAGGATAACTCCATTGAATATGTCCGAGAAGTAGAAATAGACCATGTGTTTGTCAAAGTTGCGGTACGGGTGTCTACAAAAGGACAACTTTTTGCAAGGTCGGTTTACAGATTAAATCCAAATCGTGTCCGCAGCTTTATCGACAAGGGAAATTTGAAAAAATATTGACGCGTTATCGTGTGTTGACATTTTGAATTCCTATGATATAATAATAGTGGATAGAGATGAGCAACGGAGGACGGAACAGGCAGCCGTCGCCCATTGTTAGGAGATGTGGGAATCGTCACCCCACCCTTGCTCAAAAAAGAGAACGCCCGCCGCATTCGCAGCGGGTGTTCTCTTTTTTCGTGTTTTACACTTTGCGGCAGAATGATGCAAAGCAGGACTTGACATCAAAAATAAACTTTGCTATACTGTTTTTCGTTCATCGGAGGGCTGTTTCAACGTAATTGAAGGGCCGGATAAGATGTCATCGTTCGTGTTTCCCGGAGGCTGTGGGCACCGTAGTGCCGCAGCAGAAGAGGGAATGCACCGGAGCGGTGGTTCTTATCCGGCCTTTTTGCATATGTGAAGTTCAAAAAGGAGGAGCTATGCCAAAGAAAACCATCCAATTGTCCGATCATTTTACCTATTCCCGCCTGCTGCGGTTCGTGCTGCCCTGCATCGGCACCATGCTGTTCACCTCCGTCTACGGCATCGTGGACGGCCTGTGCGTTTCCAACTTTGTGGGCAAAACGGCCTTTGCGGCGGTCAACCTCATCATGCCGCTGCCGCAGCTGCTGGGCACTGTCGGCTTTATGCTGGGCACCGGCGGCAGCGCCATCGTTGGTATCACGCTGGGCGAGGGTGACCAGAAAAAAGCCGACCGCTATTTTACTATGTTTCTGCTGGCGGCGCTTGTTTCGGTCAGCGTGCTGGCCGTGCTGGGCTTTGTGTTCCTGCGGCCGGTCGCCATGCTGCTGGGCGCAAAGGGAGAGCTGCTGGACTACGCCGTGCGCTACGGGCGCATCCTGATGCTGGCGCTGCCGCCCTTTGCGCTGCAAAATATGTTCCAAAGCTTTTTCGTCACCGCCGAAAAGCCGCTTCTGGGCTTCTGGTTCACCGTAGGTGCAGGCTGCACCAACATGGTGCTGGACGTGGTGATGGTGGGTATGCTGCACTGGGGCGTGGAGGGCGCTGCCGTTGCCACCCTTATCAGCCAATTGGTGGGCGGCGTGCTTCCGGTGTTCTACTTTATCGACCACGGCAATACCAGCCGCCTGCACCTGTGCAGAACACAGTTTTACGGCCGCGTGCTGTGGGATGCCTGTATCAACGGTTCTTCTGAGCTGATGACCAACCTTTCCATGTCGCTGGTCAATATCCTGTATAACTTCCAGCTGCTGCGGCTTGCCGGAGAAAACGGCGTGGCGGCTTACGGCGTCATCATGTACGCTGCCTTCCTGTTTGTGGCGGTGTTCGTGGGCTATGCCGTGGGCAGCGCACCCATCGTCAGCTTCCATTACGGCGCGCGCAACCATGCCGAGGTGCATAACCTCTACCAGAAGAGCCTGCGCCTGATCGCCGTGGTAGCTGTGAGCATGACCGCCGTATCCATGGTGCTTATTCCCTATGTGGCACGCATCTTTGTGGGCTACGACGCCCAGCTGCTGGCGCTGACCAGCCGCGCGTTCCGGCTGTATGCGCTGAGCTTTCTCATCATGGGCTTCAACGTGTATGCGTCCTCCTTCTTCACGGCGCTGGGCGATGGCGTGACCAGCGCCCTCATCTCCTTTCTGCGCACGCTGGTGTTCCAGCTTGCCGCGCTGCTCCTGCTGCCCGCCCTGTGGGGCATTGATGGCGTGTGGTTGGCTGTCACCGCCGCCGAGCTGGCCGCGCTGGCGGTGAGCGTGTATATGTTCATGACAAAAGACCAGAAATTCCATTACCGTCATGCTTGACGCGTAATAACAAGAAAGCCGCCGGGGCCCCGGCGGCTTTCTTATTATTCAAAGGTATATTCCACCAGCTGGCAGTTTTTGATGCCCGCAGCGGCGTATTCCTCGTTGGTCATATCGTAAAAATAGGAGTGCACCACCCGGGCAATGCCGTTGTGCGCTACCAGCAGGTAGGTCTTGCCGGTGTCTGCCTTCAGCTCGTCCAGCAGGTTGTAGATGCGCTGTGCCAGCTGCATCATGCTTTCGCCGCCGTCATAGCGGTCGGCAAAGTGGGTCTTGGAGATGCGGAACTCCGCGCCGTCCCGGGGCGTGCCCTCGTATTTGCCAAAGCACTGCTCCCGCAGGCGGGGTTCGCAGCGGGCGGGCAGACCGGTAGCGGCGGCAATGGCTTTTGCGGTGTCGGCGGCGCGGGAGAGGGGAGAGTACAAGATCTCGTCGATGTGCAGGCCGCTGTCCCGGACAAGCGCGCCCAGCTGCCGCGCCTGCTCCTGCCCGCGGGCGGTCAGCGGACTGTCGGTCATGCCGCAGATCTTATTTTCCACGTTCCATACCGTCTCGCCGTGGCGGGTGAAATAGATATTATGCATAAAATTACTCCTTACAGCTTGTGCAGGGTGCCGTCCGGCAGCAGACAGACGGTGTCTCCCTCGTCGATGCCAAGACATGTCAGCTCCCTGTCCGGGTAGGGCAGAATGCAGGCAGCCCCGGCGGCATCGGTCAGGGTCACATCGCACAGCACCGGCTGCCCGGCGGGCAGCTCCTCGCAGCCGTACAGCTGCTCGTCAATGCGCAGCACGCGGTATTCCGGCATGGTACAGCCCCTCCTTTGTGTTTTTCCTTATTATATAGCACCCGGGGGCTTTGGTGCAAGGGGGAGCGGACTGAGAGGGTTTATTCTCCCCCGCTTGACAGCGGCGCGGAGAAATTGTTACAATACAGTTACGACTGCAAACAACGTGGAGGGGTTCATGAATATTACGGAACTGCGGTATCTGGTAGCCATCATGAAATGGGGGTCGGTGTCGGCGGCGGCAAAGCAGCTGTACGCGGCGCAGCCAAACGTCAGCAAGGCGCTGAAGAACCTGGAAGAGGAATACGGGTTGCGCATCTTCGAGCGCTCCTCCACGGGCATGATCCCCACCGAGCAGGGCAAGCGGTTCATCCGGCAGGCGCAGCGGGTACTGCAGCAGGTGGACGAGCTGAAGCAGGAGGCGCACCAGCAGCGCAGCTGCGCCGAGCTGCGGGTGGTGCTGACCCATGCCACCTACGCCTCCTATGCGGCGGTGGATTTTTTGCAGCAGGCAGCCCGCAGCGAGCAGCTGCGGGTGCATATCCGGGAGAGCGGTGCCATTGAAGCTTTGGATTTTGTGCTGCGGCAGGGCTACCACATAGCGCTGCTGCGCTATGCCGCCGAGGACGAGGACTACTATCTGCGCTACTGCCAGCGCCACGGTCTGCGGCAGGAGCCTATCATGGAGTTTTCCTACCTGCTGCTCACCAGTCAGGACAGCCCGCTGGCGCGGCGGCAGGTGCGCGAGCTGGACGAGCTGAACGATTACATCGAGGTGCTGCACGGCGACACCCATCTGCCCGGGGAGGAGAGCACCGTCTCCCGCTGGCAGGCGAACCCCAACCGCCGCATCCATGTGTACGAGCGGTGCAGCCAGTTCTCCATTCTGCAAAACCTGCCCACGGCCTATATGTGGTCGTCTCCCATGCCGCAGCGTGCGCTGGAGCAGTACCATCTGGCGTTGCATAATTGCCCGGCGCAGAAGCAGCAGATGCGGGATGTGCTGGTGTACCCGGAGCGGGAGCCCTTGCAGCCGGAGGAGCAGCTGTTTGTGCAACTGCTGCACAAGCAGGCGGATGCCACCATCAAGGACAGCGGGTGGAAGAAGATTTGAAATGCGCGCCGCGTCTTCCGGGTTGCGGCACCCAGCATCCGCATCGTGCCTTGGGCGGCACGCGCGTCTTGCTGGCCGCTGCCCCAACAACTCCTCCCTGTTTCCGCCGCTGGCGGCGGTCGTCGTTGTTGCAGCGGAAGAATTATTTATAATTAATTAGAGCAATGTCGGGCAGCCTGCGAGCTGCCCGACATTGCATTTTCACGAGAGGGGGCGGATTTCCCTTCTTTTCGTCTCAAATTCCACGTTTTGGGGAGAAAATCGCAGACGATTAAGCAAAGTGCACAAAAAGGCGGCGCAAAGTTTGGCGGAGACGCTTTTGGCCGTTCCCGGAAGAATATTTTCGAGAAACAATAGAACAAATTAAAACGAACCATCGACATAAAATACAAGTTTAAATAAACAAATAAAATAAGCTGCCATATACTTTTTGATATAGGAACCATACCTAAAAAATATTAACACAATTATGAAAAAGGTGTTAACATGAAGCCAGAGATCGGTCATAGCCGCAGTATGGCATAAGCTGTCGGCGGCTGAAATTCAAAAGGAGGTTTCTGGTATGATTAGTTTCTTACTGTGTCTGGCACTTCTGATCGTAGGCTACTTTGTCTATGGTAAGATCGTGGACAACACGTTCGGACCGGACGACCGCGAAACTCCTGCTGTGCGCATCAACGATGGCGTTGACTACGTTGTGATGCCCCAGTGGAAGCTGTTCCTCGTCCAGCTGCTGAACATTGCAGGTCTGGGCCCCATCTTTGGTGCACTGCAGGGTGCTCTGTGGGGTCCCGTGGTGTTCCTGTGGATCACCTTCGGCACCATCTTTGCCGGCGGCGTACATGACTACTTCTCCGGCATGATGAGCGAGCGCAATGAGGGCGCTTCCATCGCCGAGGTCACCGGCCGCTATCTGGGCCCCGTGATGCAGAACATCATGCGTGTGTTCTCTGTGGTGCTGCTGATCATGGTCGGTACCGTGTTCGCAGTCGGCCCCGCAGGCCTGATCGTTACCCTGTGCAAGAACGGCGGTATGTCCGGCGTGCTGACCACCACTCTGTTCTGGCTGATCATCATTCTGGTGTACTACTTCATCGCAACCTTTATCTCCATCGATGCCATCATCGGTAAGATCTACCCTGTGTTCGGCATCTGCCTGATCATCATGGCTGTGGGCGTTATCTTCGGTATCTTTACCAACCCCGCCTACACCATCCCCGAGATCTGGGCAAACTTCAGCAATATGCATCCCTCTAACACCCCCATCTGGAGCTTCATGTTCATCACCGTTGCCTGTGGTGCTATCTCCGGTTTCCACTCCACCCAGTCGCCTTTGATGGCTCGCTGCATGAAGAGTGAGAAGCAGGGTCACTTCGTATTCTACGGTGCAATGGTCAGCGAGGGCATCATCGCTCTGATCTGGGCTGCTGCCGGCTGCGCACTGTACACCATCACCGATGGCAAGATGGTCGGTCTGGCCGAGGCTCTGGCTGCCGGTCAGTCTGCCGCTATCTACGACGTCTGCCTCAAGACCATGGGTAATGTCGGCGTGGCACTGGCTATGATCGGTGTCGTTATCTGCCCCATCACCTCCGGTGATACTGCATTCCGTTCCGCTCGTCTGACCTTGGCCGACTGGCTCAAGATCGATCAGGACAGCTACGCAAACCGCCTGAAGCTGTGTGTCCCCGTGCTGGGCGTTGGTGCTTTCCTTGGCATCGGCAACGCACTGGGCTTCATCAATTACACCGTCATCTGGCGTTACTTCAGCTGGACCAACCAGACGCTGGCTATGATCGTCCTGTGGGCTGCTTCCATGTACCTGTTCAAGGAGAAGAAGAACTTCTGGATCACCGCCGTGCCTGCAACCTTCATGAGCGCTGTGTCCTGCACCTACTTCGTGCTGGCTCCCGAGTGCCTGGGCAAGATGATCAACACCTATGCGGACGGCAAGCTGGTGGCTTACAACACCGCCGTTGCTTACCCCATCGGCATCGTCTTTGCCATCGCAATGCTGGCTCTGTTCCTCCATGCTACCAAGAAGAGCTCTACTTCCAAGGCATAAGGAACTGACGGCTCCATATTTCCGTAAGTAACTTGCGCCCGCCGCTGCCTGACCGTACAGCGGCGGGCGCTGTTTTTTGAAAAAATCAGGGCTTGCAATTGCCCCCGCCCCGTGGGAAAATAGGGGCGTAGAATTTAAAGCAAAGAAGGGAACTACCCATGATTTTCAAACCCGCACAGCTGGGCATGGCAAAGCTTGACCCGCAGGAGCTGGAGGCAGACAAAAAAGCCTGCCGGAAGATCGGCCCCTGCGGCGTAGGCAAAAAGGCGCTGTACCTGAACAGCTTTTACATCGACCGCCGCTATTATCTGCCCTACGGCAGCATCACCCGGGTGTTCAAGCGGGTGGCTATGAGCTCCGGCGGCTTTTCCGGCAAGGGCGTGTTTGCCTCCATGGCCTATCTTGTGGTGGAGTACGACGGCGGCAAGCAGAAGCAGTGCAACTTCAAGGACGAGCGGGACGTGGACGCCCTGCTGGAAGTGCTTGCCAAGGAGCAGCCGCAGCTGCATCTGCTGAGCGCTGCCGGTGAGCAGGCGCTGGAGAAAAAGGCCGCTGAAAAGGCCGCCCGCAAGCTGCCGGAGCTTTCCGAGGACGCGCAGCACAGCCTTACCGTGCTGCGCCGGGCAAAGGAGTATCTGGACGCAAAGCCGGAGCTTTCCGCCGAGCTGAGCGCTGCCCAGCGCCGCAAGCGTGCGCAGCTGCAAAGCAAGCCGGTGTACCGCTATGTGGCGCTGGCCATCTTTGTGCTGGGTGTTGCGGCGGCGGCCTACGGTCTGTACTCCGTGTTCAGCCATACCGGCAGCTACGGCGTGTACTTTGCGCTGTTCGGCTTTGCCGCCATCTTCCTGTTTTCCAGCTACAATATGCTGCCCACCGCCCACAATAACAACAGCGCCATCATGAAGCGTGCGGAAAAGGCCGAGGCAGCCATGGCAGAGTATGTCAAGCACTACCCCCACGGCGCTTTCCCGGTGAAAAGCTGGTACGCCCACCCCATCGTGCTCAAGCAGATGATGGACGCCGTGGAGGAGGGCCGTGCTGTCACCGTGCCCGAGGCACTGGAAGCAGTCAAGGCACGCCTGAAATCCTTGAACGCGGACGTGGAGGTGGAGCAGGAGGAATATGACGAGGTGGTGGTCATCAAGGCCCTGTTCCTCAACCACGATTATCAGTAAAACCTTTCGATAGCACAAAAAACCGGACAGCCCGCAGGCTGTCCGGTTTTCTGCTTTTACAGGGCAGTGCGGCTGTTCAGAACAGGCGGCGAAGCCCTATGACACAAGGGGACTTTTGAACAGTAGCAGCTGCGCCTCAGATCAGCGCCTCCATCCGCAGCGGGTCGGGGTGATGGGCGTATTTCTGCTTGGCGATCTCGATGAAGGACTGCACCTCCAGCCGGGGTGCGTGTCGCATGGCGGCGATCTCCACCGTCACCGGGGGAAAATCCAGCAGCGGCACCTTGACGATGCCCGGGATCACCGCCGTGGACAGGCAGGGTACAATGGACATGGCGGTGCCCATCTGGATCATGATCAGCGCACCCTCAAAGCTGGGGGTGATCTTGCTGCAATCCACCCCCACCTGCGCCAGCTGCTCCAGCGACGGCCCCTGACAGGCGGACAGAAAGCTGTCGAATGCGCCGGAGGACACCACGCTCTGCCCCTTCAGGTCTGCCAGATGCAGCGCCCGCCGGTCGGCAAGGGGAGAGTTGGGATTCATCAGCACATGGTACCCCAGCGAGAACAGGGGCGTAAAGGAGATGTCCCGGTCGCGGGAGTGCTCGGTGGCGTAGAAAAAGCCGATATCCAGCTGCCCGGAGCGCAGCTGTTCCAGTGGGCGGCGGTTGTCCTGCGGCACAACGTCCACGCAGGCGTTGGGAAACTGGTGCTGGAACTGGGCCAGAATGCTGGAAAAGGTGCTGTAATCGAACAGCTGCCGCAGCCCGACGGTCAGGTGGGAGCGGTCGGCGTCCTGAATATCCTGCGCCTTCTTCAGCGCCTGCCGCCCAAAGCTGGTCATCTGCACCATGTCCAGATAAAAGGACTGCCCGGCAGCGGTCAGCTTGGTGCGGCGGGTGGTGCGCTCGAACAGGCGCAGCCCGGTCTCCTTTTCCAGCGCGTTGATCTGGTAGGTGATGGCGGGCTGGGTGGTGAATAGCCGCTCGGCGGCGGCGCTGAAATTCAGCTCCTCTGCTACGGCAATAAAGCACTCCAACTGGTAAATCGTCATAGAACGGCGCCCCTCCTTGTGAAAAAAGCTGGTCATCTTTATTATACAGGATTCCGCACAGGCCGTAAAGGGAAAACGATTTATAAAGAGATTTGATAAATTCTGACACAAATTTGTATTTCACACCGGGGCAAAACTTTGCTATAATCGTATCAATGTTCAAAATGCACGAAGGAACAGGAAAAACGCAAAAAAGAAGAGAAAAGAAAAAGAAAGGCGAACCTTATGGCTAAGATCTCTCGTCGCAATTTTATGCGCGGTGCCGCTGTGGGCACCATGGGCGCAGCTGCTGCCGGTCTGCTGACCGCCTGCGGCAACTCCGCTTCCAGCACCACCGGTGCTCCCGCTTCCTCCGCAGCTTCCTCTGCTGCTTCCTCCGCTGTGACCAAGCCCTCCTCCCCGGTAGACGGCAAGTACGTCACCAAGGCAATGGGTCACGAAAGCTGGGTGCACGTTGCCACCACCTTCTTTGACGGCAAGATCACTGCCTGTGAGGTGCTGTCTCACGAGGAGACCATCGGCATCGGCAACTATGCCTGCTCCCGCATCCCCGCCGCCATCGTCGAGCACCAGAGCGTCAACGTGCCCAACCTGCGCGGCTCCTCCATCACCTCCATGGCTGTCAAGGCAGCTGTGAAGGAGGCCATCGAGCTGGCCGGTTATAACGTGGACGACTTCTCCAAGGAGGTCACCATCGCTGCTTCCAACGAGGTCATCGAGGAAGAGGCTGATGTCGTCATCATGGGTGCCGGCACCTCCGGCCTGACCTGCGCCTGCCGCCTGCTGGAGGCCGGCTACAGCGTCATTCTGGTGGAGAAGCGCGATATCCCCGGCGGCTCCATGTCCATGACCTACGGCGGCGTTGCCACCGCAGGCTCCAAGCTGCAGTACAACTACGATGTGGACGGCAGCTTCCGCAGCTCTGCCATGGGCACGCTGGAGGGCATGATGAACTTCTGGCAGACCATGGAGAAATACCACCGCACCGAGTTCTTCAACGGTGAAATGCCCTACATGACCAAGCAGTACACCGTCGCCGGTGATCTGGTGGACTGGATGGCAGGCATCGGCATCGGCTTCAACACCATGGGCAACTACGAAAGCGCTACCCAGTACGGCGCTTCCACCCCGTATCTGGCACCCGGCTGCTACGAGGGCGGCGCAGGCTACGCCATGATGTTCATGGCACAGCGCGTGGAGAAGTACGAGAAGGGCAAGATCATCTACTCCACCAGCGTCACCGACCTGATCAAGGACGAGAGCGGCCGTGTTGTGGGTTTCCACGCCAAGGGCGAGAACGGCGCAAGCTATACCCTGCGCGGCAAGGCGGTCTGCCTTGCCTCCGGCGGCTTTGCCAAGAACCCCGAAATGCTGAAGAAGTACAGCCCCGACTACGCCGACTTCTTCTTCAATTGCGCCTCCAGCATGACCGGCGAGGGCATCCAGATGGGTATCGACGCCGGCGGCTATGTGGAGTGCGAGAACCGCGCTCTGCCCGCCTTCCTGTCCAGCTACAAGAGCAAGTTCGAGCTGGCCTTCATCCACCAGTCTGCCCCCGGCATCATGGTCAACATCAAGGGCGACAACATCGGCAACATCGTCTCCGATAACCACTACACCATGGCCAAGGCAAAGCTGAATAAAGACAACGGCGATACCTTCTACTATGTGTTCGACGAGTCCTCTGCCGTCAAGCTGCGCGACAGCGAGTCCTACGGCTTCAACGGTTACGTTGCCATGTTCGAGAAGGGCGAGGCTGTGCACTACGACAGCGTGGAGAAGGCCTCTGAGGAGCTGAACCTGCCCAATCTGGCAGACGCCATCGAGGCCAACAACGCCGCCGCTCTGGCTGGCGAGCCCGATGAGTTCGGCCGCCGCAACTGCCCCTACATCGAGACCCGCGACGGTCTGTGGGCCATCCGCGTTGACCCCACCTTCTACCTGACCACCGCAGGTCTGGCCATCGACACCGATTGCCACGTCCTGACCGAGGACAAGAAGGCCATCCCCGGCCTGTACGCTGCCGGCGACGTCTGCGGCTCCATCGAGGAGAAGGACGCCAAGCAGTACGGCATGGGCTTCGACGCCGCTCTGACCTACGGCTACATCATGGGTGAGACCCTGAAGAAGGAGATCTGAGCTGCGCTCTGACCCCCTGACAAAAGCATAAATAAAGGGCTGCTGCACAAACCGTGCAGCAGCCCTTTGTTTATCATATTTCCTTTCACGCCGCCGCGGGCTTGCGGAAGATGGCCATTGCGCGCTTGTAACAGCTGGCGAAATAGGCGATCTCCGCCAGCGCGGTCAGGATCCAGCTGCACGGGTACAGCAGGTACAGCGCCGGGATGGTGTGGAAGTGGGCAAAGATGGTGTACACCCAGATCACCCGGAATACGCAGGAGCCCAGCACCACGATGACGGTGGGCACCACCGTCTTGCCCAGCCCGCGGGAGGCGGCGATGGTGCAGTCCATAAAGGCGGAGACGCAGTAGGCAAAGGCCATCACAGCCACCCGCTTCATGCCGGCGTCAATGACCGCCGCCTCGGTGGTGAACAGCGCAAGGAAGGCCGGCCCGCAGAAGAACAGCGCCGCACCCAGCACAAACCCCACGCCGAAGGAGTAGCCCAGACTGATGAAGTAGCTCTTCTTCACCCGGTCAGGCCGTCCCGCGCCGTAGTTTTGGCTCATAAAGCTGGCGCAGGCCATGTAGAAGGCTGCCATGCAATCATAAATCAGGCCGTCTGCATTGGCGGCGGCGCTGTTGCCCTTGACCATCAAAGAGTCAAAGGAGTTGACGCCCGCCTGAATGAACAGGTTGGCAATGGCAAAAATGGCATTCTGCAGCCCGGCAGGTACGCCCAGCGCAAGGATGCTCTTGGCCTGCACCGGGTCCAGCTGTAATTTGTGCGGGTCCAGCGCGTAGCAGTCCTGCACCCGGGTCAGCGCCCGCAGGATCAGAAACGCGGAAACGCACTGGCTGATGGCGCTGGCCAGCGCCACGCCCACCACGCTCAAATCGCACACGATGACAAAGAACAGGTTCAGCGCAATGTTCAGGGCACCGGCAATGGACAGATACATCAGCGGCTTTTTGGTGTCGCCGATGGAGCTGAACACCGCGTTGCCGAAGTTGTACAGGGCCAGCGCCGGCATACCCAGAAAATACACCCGCAGATACAAAATCGCGCCGGGCAGCAGATCCTCTTTGGTGTTCAGCAGCCGCAGCATGGCGGGGGAGCCCAGCAGACCGATGAGCAGCAACGCCACACCGGCAACGGCGCTGATGATGGCCGCCGAGTGGACGGTCTTTTCCACGTCCTTGGGGTGGCGTGCGCCGTAAAAACGCGCCACCAGCACGTTGATGCCGTTGCTCAGACCGATGAGAAAGCCGGTGAACAGGGTCACCAGCGTGCTGGTGGAGCCCACGGCACCCAGCGCCGTAGACCCGGCAAAGCGCCCCACCACCGCCACGTCCGACATATTGAACAGCACCTGCAGCAGGTTGGAAAGCGCCAACGGCAGACTGACCAGAAAGATCTGCTTGGCCAGAGGGCCTTCCGTCAGCGTATTCGTTTGAGAACTCATACTTTTTTCCTTTATCCTATACATCCTAATCGTACCCGCGCACACCGGGGCACAGCCTCTATTATAAGGCACTGCGCCGCTTTTGCAAGATGGATTCGATAAAATAATAAAAAGGACTGCTGCACAAAACCTGTGCAGCAGTCCTTGGTGCAGTAAAGCAATCCAAATCCGAACCATTTTCCTTTGATGCGGCTTGGGCCGCTTCCTCAAACGTGATGGTCTGTGTCCCTTCTTTATAGTTGAAGGCAATTAAAACCTTATCATCGTACAGATAAATCGAATTGATGAACGTATCCACCAACGCCTGCCGCTGGTCTTTCAGGCTCATGTCCAATTTACGGAACCTCATCAGCCAGAAACGGATAAATTCCTCTTTGATCTTGGGCTTTGCCAGCTTTTCTTCCGCAATGCGGGCTTCAAGCTCTCGCTTGGTTTCTTCGAGCTGCTCCAGCCGCTCCTTGGTGGAACTAGTGAGGATTCCGGCCTGAATCGCGTTGAGCATATTCTGGATACCCGATTCCGCATCCCGGAGCTGCTTCTCATAGAGGGGAAGATTGGTGTTCTCCCGGTCTTGCAGCTCCATGACCTTGGCAATGATGGATTCCATGGCGGCATCGTCCCGGACAAGCTGCATGGTCTGGTTGACCACCAGATCTTCGAGCCACTGTTTGCGGACGGTTTTCTTCTTGCAGCCCTTCTTCTTTTTGACCGTGGCACATTTATAGTAGCGGTGGACTTCTCCCGTCCGGCTTGTGCCGCTTTCGCCAAACATCAGCGCACCGCAGCAACCACAGTGCAGCTTGGTTGTCAGCAGGTAATCGTCCTCTGCCTTTCTTCGGGCAGGGGCTTTCTTGTTTTTGGCAATCTTTTCCTGCACATCATCGAACAGTTCCAGCGGCACGATGGGCGGAATCGCATCCGGCACGACCACATCCCGGAATTTCAGTTCTCCGATATAACGCCGGTTTTTGAGCATGTGCTCCACGCTGTTGTAAGTAAATTCGCCTCCGACCGGGTTCTTGATGCCGTTTTCATTCAGCCAGTCCCGAATCTCTTTCATCGTGAGGCCATCCCGATACTTCGTGAACGATTCCAGCACGAAAGGGGAGGCAAGCGGGTCGATGTGAAATTTCCGCTCGGAATCCAGCGTATATCCAAACGTTCCACGACCACCGTTGCAGCGGCCTTTCAGGATGTTCTCTGTCTGTCCACGGACAACCTTTTCGGCAAGGTCGGCAGAGTAGTATTCTGCATAGCCCTCCAGAACCGATTCCAGAATGATACCCTCTGGCCCCTCGGAGATGATCTCCGTAGCCGACATGAGCTTGACACCGTTCTTCTTCAGCTGGGTCTTATACCGGGCACTGTCGTAGCGATTCCGGGCAAAGCGGTCAAGTTTCCAGACCAGAACAATATCAAACAGCTTCTTGTCGCTGTCCTTTATCATCTGTTGGAATTGAGGGCGATTATCCGTCTTGGCAGAGATGGCGCGGTCAATGTAGTGCTTGACGATAGTGATGTCATTCTTTTCGGCATAGGCCGTGCATTCACGAATCTGGCCTTCGATGGATTCTTCACGCTGATTGTCGCTGGAATAACGGGCGTAGATCACGGCGGTCATGGCGGACACCTCCTATTTATACATCATTGAACGGTGGAGCGTTCTTTCAAAACAATGTTTCGTATAATCTATATATCATATTTTGCGGAAGATTGCAAGATGAATTTATATTAAAAACCGGCAGTTCTCTGTTTTCTAAGAACTGCCGGTCATACTTCTTATTTACCCCAGACGGTCTCGGCGATTTCCTTGACCAGTTTGAGCTTGTTCCACTGTTCCAGCTCGGTCAGCTTATTGCCGATCTCACAGGATGCAAAGCCGCACTGCGGGCTGAGGCAGAGACGGTCGAGAGGAATGTACTTCTCTGCCTCATGAATGCGGGCGATGACGGTATCCTTATTTTCCAGTCGGGGAGATTTGGTGGTGACAAGACCCAGCACCACTTTTTTGCCATCGGCCACATACTTCAGCGGCTCAAAGCTGCCGGAACGCGCATCGTCAAATTCCAGATAGAACGCATCCACATTTTCCTGTGCCAGCAGGAAGGGAGCAACGGTGAAGTAATCGCCCTCGCTGGCCCAAGTGGAATGATAGTTGCCACGGCAGACATGAGTGGTGATCGTCAGACCCTCCGGGCGGTTTTCCAGTGCCAAATTGTTCAGACGCAGGTACTCTGCGGCTACATCCTCCACTTTGGTATTGCTCTCCTTGAGGAAGTTCTGGTAATTCGGGTCTCCGATCATGCCCCATGTGCAGTCGTCAAACTGGATATTGCGGCAGCCAGCGGCATACAACTCCTGAATGACGGTGCGGTAGGCGACAGCAATATCCTGAATCAGCTGTTCGTGGTCAGGGTAAACAGTATCCGTGTTTTTACCGTTGTCCTCGCGGTACAGTTCGGCCAGCAGCTGCGCCGGGGCAGGCATAGTTTGGCGGGCGATGCAATTCTCATCCTCAAACTGCTTAACAAATTTGTAGTGCTCTACAAAAGGGTGGTTCTCACCGCTGATCTTACCACTCACTTTAATGGAACCGTGGGTAGTCTCCTCACCGTGGAAGAAGTAGCCGTGATCCAGTTCCACTTCCTCAATGCCGTGGAAGCCCCACATGAAGTCCAGATGCCAGTAGCTGCGGCGGAACTCGCCATCGGTGATGGCGTGATAACCAGCACGCTTCTGCTTCTCGATGAGGCGGGTGATTTCCTCATTTTCCACCGCGGTCAGCGCAGCATGGTCGATCTCGCCAGCCTTGAACTGGGCACGTGCCTCTTTCAAGTGCTGGGGGCGCAGGAAGCTGCCCACAAAGTCATAACGGAACGGTGATTTCAACTCTGCCATATCGTAAAACCCTCTCTATACGTCAATTTTCAGTACTCGTTGCTTGATGGCAACAGTATACCGCAGGAGTTGATTTGTGTAAAATACGAAATGCAGACGGTTTGACATAGCTTGAAGCTATACTTGCTCCGTATACTTTTTCAGAATCTCAATATACTGTTTTCCGAATCGTCCGGGCTGCACCTGTTTGTGGGTCAGATAGCCGATTTGCATGGAATCATCTACCAACAGCGGCACGGCACGGATGTTCGGACCGTTGAGTGTTTCGCTGATGACGCCGCTGCAAATGGTATAACCATCCAGACCGATCAGCAGATTGAACAGTGTTGCGCGGTCACGCACCAGAATGTCCTTTTTGCTGTCCAGAGTGCTCAAAATCTCCTCCGAAAAATAGAACGCATTGTGCTCCCCCTGCTCATAGGAAAGGCGTGGGTAGGGCTTCAAATCGTCCAGTGTCAAAGCCTTTTTCTGCGCCAACGGGCTAGATGCACTGACGAACACATGGGGCTTTGCGGTGAAGAGCGGCGTGAAAGTCAAATCGTGTTCCCGGATGACCTTGCGCAGAACGGTTTCATTGTCGTTGTTCAAATAGAGTACGCCCACCTCACTGCGCAGCTTTGCAACATCCTCAATGATCTCATAGGTCTGCGTCTCCCGAATGCGGAAATCATATTCCTCTCCGCCGTATTCTTTCAGCAACTCCACAAAGGCTTCCACGGCAAAGGAATAGTGTTGGGCCGACACGCAGAACTGATGCTTGACCGGAGCTGAGCCGAGATATTTTTCCTCGATGAGTTCCATCTGGGCCAGCACCTGCCGGGCATATCCCAGAAACTCCTCTCCCTCCGGGGTCAGAGCCACACCCCGATTGGTGCGGTGAAAAATAGTCAGTCCAACTTCCTGTTCCAACTCCCGGATGGCATTGGTCAGGCTGGGCTGTGCGATGAAAAACTGCTGTGCCGCCCGGCTGATGGTGCCGGTGTCGGCTACAGCGGTAGCGTAACGAAGCTGCTGTAAGGTCATAGCGGATTCCTCCCGATGGCTTTTTTATCATCCTATCGCAGAACGGACAAAAACGCAATGTCTTTTCTTGTTTGCAATACCAACCGAATATTGTCGGCATATTCAAGATACGTTTTACCCATCCTGCAATTTCCCTTATAATAGCACCGCAGTCTTAAAGGACTGCAACATTCCCATATCAAAAAGGAGGCTTTCCGGTATGGGACAGCGGCAAAGCGAGATCATCAAAAATCACATGGAAGTCTACTGGCACGATTATGCGTCCGCCAGTAAGGGCAACCCCATTACCGAGGCGGGACTTGTGGAAAAAGCCTCCGTCATTGGCCGCACCGGGCTGATGCTGCTGGAATGCGGCACCGGCGCATGGCGCGTCCGAAGCTCCATGAACACCCTTTCGCGGGAGCTGGGTGTCACAACGACAGCAGATATCGGCCTGTTGTCCATTGAGTTCACCTGCTTTGATGGCGACCAGTGTTATACCCAGTCGCTCTGTCTGACAAACACGGGCGTGAACACCTCCCGCTTGAACCGGCTGGAGCATTTCGTCAGCGACTTCGACCGGGAGGGCAAATTTATGACCGGCGAAGAACTGCACAGCCACCTCGACGAGATCGAGCGTATCCACGGCTTGTATTCGCCGGTTGCGCTGGGCTTTGCAGCCGCACTGGCCTGCGGCTGCTTCACCTTTCTGCTGGGCGGCGGCATCGTTGAGATGCTATGTGCCTTCTGTGGCGCGGGCATCGGCAACTTTGTACGGTGCAAGTTGACAAAGCACCACTTCACTCTGTTTCTGGGCATCACAGCTTCGGTCTGTTCGGCGAGCCTCGTGTATGCCGTCCTGCTGAAGCTGGCCGAGGTGCTGTTTGCCGTATCGGCGCAGCACGAGGCGGGATATATCTGCTCCATGCTCTTCATCATTCCGGGCTTTCCGTTCATCACCAGCGGCATCGACCTTGCCAAGCTGGATATGCGCTCCGGGCTGGAGCGTCTGGCTTACGCCGTCCTTATCATTCTGGTGGCGACCATGACGGCATGGATCATGGCACTGCTGCTGCATTTGCAGCCGGTGCAGTTCCCGGCTTTGAGCCTGACGCTCCCGGAAGAGATCCTGTTCCGGCTGCTGACGAGCTTTGGCGGTGTGTTCGGCTTTTCGCTGATGTTCAACAGCCCCCGGAATCTGGCAGTCTGCGCCGCGCTCATCGGTGCGGTGACGAACACGTTCCGGCTGGAGCTGGTAAGCCTTGCAGGGTTCCCGCCTGCCGTAGCGGCGTTTCTGGGCGCATTGCTGGCCGGCCTGCTGGCATCCTGCCTGAAGAGCGCCGCAGGTTATCCCCGCATCTCTGTCACGGTTCCGTCCATTGTTATCATGGTGCCGGGGCTGTATTTCTACCGCGCCATCTATAATCTGGGCATCCTGTCCCTGACGGATTCTGCCACATGGTTTGCAAACGCCATCCTCATCATCGTGGCGCTGCCGCTGGGTCTGATCTTTGCCCGCATCATCACCGATAAGACATTCCGTTATTGCACCTGAGGTGCAATGCCTTCCATTCTCCCCTCTATAATGCAAAACGCAGCGAGCCGTCAGAAGGTTCGCTGCGTTTTGTTTTGCTGTGTGATGCACTTATAAAGGGAGTTCGTTTGTAGGAGAGCTTACTCCCCGTAAACGATCTTGGTAGCCGTTTCTACATGGCGTTCCAGCCGGTCAGCAAAGTGCTCCAGCGGCAGAAAAACGCCCAGTTCATCGTAGCGGGTGCCGCCGTCCTTCAGCGTGTCCTGTCCATAGTAGACCACGGAACGGGGCAGTGCGTGCTGCAGCTTCATCTGGATGTCCCAGACGGTGGAATAGGCTTCGGCTTCGGTCACCTTCTGCTTTACGGTGTCCGGCAGTTCGTAAATCAGCAGCAGCCCCAGATGCTGGTTATAGTGGTACTCCACCACATCCATAGAGCCTTCGTCGTAGCCGTGATACTTGCAGTAGCCGCTGGCAAGGTACATTTTCACCTTTTCCTGCTTCTGGAACACCCGGACAAACCGATCATATAGCTTTTTATTGACTGCAAACTTATTGTCCGGCAAAAGAACGCCGGCATCATCCGTCAGAATCACCGGGTTCGGCTGGCCGTCCGCATTGAACTTAAAGGGGATCAATGCCGCATTCCGCAGCAGATCAAACATACTGTGCTGACAGAGCGCCATCAGAAATGCAGACAGATCCTTGTTCTCGTAGGCATCGAATAATGCCGCAGCAAACTGTTGTGCACTCAGCGTCGGCGCATCCAGTACGTCTGCCATGTCCAGCGAATCGTTGAAGGTATCCATCAGACGGCGGCAGGCTTCCGGATTTTTCAGGATCTCCCCGAACAGTGCCTCTGCTTTTTCTTCTCTTGGAAATATCGTAGCCATCAAAAAGACCCTCTTTCTGTTTATTTCCAACTGTTATTATAGGTTCAGAAAGTCCTGCTGTGAAATACTGCTTTTATATCGCCGCTATATGCAGAATACTTTTTACACATTTTCTAAGTGCCTGTATAATGACACTGCAATCTTGAAATTGCACGAGGGAAATAGAAAAGTATATAAAGTTGGTTTGAACGGAGGCAGTTCCTATGTCTGAGGTCAAAAAGGTCGTGCTGGCATATTCCGGCGGTCTGGATACGTCCATCATCATCCCGTGGCTGAAAGAGCACTATAACAACTGCGAAGTCATTGCCGTGTGCGGCAATGTGGGACAGAAGGGTGAACTGGACGGTTTGGAGGAGCGTGCGAAGGCAAGTGGCGCATCCAAGCTGTACATCGAAGACCTGACCGACGAGTTCGTGGAGGACTACGTCATCCCTACCATGCAGGCCGGAGCCGATTATGAGGGCTATCTGCTGGGCACCAGCTTTGCCCGCCCGATTTTGGCAAAGCGCGTCGTGGAGATTGCCCGTGCCGAGGGTGCGGATGCGGTCTGCCACGGCAGCACCGGTAAGGGCAACGATCAGGTGCGCTTTGAGCTGGCCATCATGCACTTTGCACCCGACCTGAAGATCATCACCCCGTGGCGTGAGTGGGATATCCAGAGCCGCGATGAAGAGATCGACTACGCCGAGGCTCATCACATCCCGCTGAAGATCAGCCGCGAGACGAACTACTCCAAGGACAAGAACCTGTGGCATCTGAGCCATGAGGGCCTTGACCTCGAAGATCCGGGCAACGAGCCGCAGTACGACAAACCCGGCTTCCTTGAGCTGGGCGTCAGCCCCAAGACTGCCCCGGACAAGTCCGAGTTTGTGGAGCTGGAATTTGAACAGGGCGTGCCGGTGGCTCTGAACGGCGAGAAGCTGAAGCCCGCCGCCATCATTGCAAAGCTCAACGAGATTGGCGGACGCAACGGCATCGGCCTGTACGACGTGGTGGAGAACCGTCTGGTGGGCATGAAGAGCCGCGGCGTCTACGAGACCCCCGGCGGCACCATTCTGTACAAGGCGCATGAAGTGCTGGAGACCCTGACATTGGACAAGCTGACTGCCCACAAGAAGCGCGAGCTGGCCATCACCTTTGGCGAGCTGGTTTACGACGGCCAGTGGTTCAGCCCTCTGCGCAAGGCTCTGAGTGCTTTCGTCACCTCCACGCAGGAGTACGTCACCGGCAAAGTCCGTCTGGAACTGTATAAGGGCAACCTCATCAATGCAGGAGTCTGGTCGCCCTACTCCCTCTACCGGGAAGACATCGCCACCTTTGCCGCAGGCGGTGACTACAAGCAGAGCGATGCCACCGGTTTCATCAGCATCTACGGTCTGCCCACCAAGGTGCAGGCCATTGTAAACAGCGAAAAAGAAGGTAAATGAAGTAGTTTAGGCTGATTGCCGTATCCATAGAGCCTCCCCAAAAGAAGAAAACCGCCCCGCAACACACCCGATTCATTTTGCCGCCGATTCACCCGACAAAATCATCGCTGCGCTGCGTGGGCGGTTTTCTGTTTTGAAAAAGGCACAGTCATATAGTGCTCAATGATGTTTTTGCACAAAAATCGTTGTCGCCTTGCTATCATCAGATTTGCCTGTGCCCATCCCTTGAACAGGAATACAGACCAATACCCAGTCAATTTTTCCTATACTCGCAAGATGCGTCATACTTTTCCCGCTTTACCGCAATAAATTTTCAAAATCCTCTTGACGTATTCAACATACCGTGGTATTTTCCTTGTAAATTCCACTGATTTTGTGGATTGGTCCAAACCCATCCACAAGATGTGGTTGTGTTCATTTTGAACACTGCCTCACCGTGGATTATCCCTGAAAGATCTACCGCCCCGCAACACATCCGATTCATTTTGCCGCCGATTCACCCGACAAAATCCATCGCTATGCTGCATGGGCGGTATTTTTCTTTTATGGGAAACGCACCTTGAAAATTTCATGAGCCGACCGGACGTGATACAGACTTTCCGTCAACGCCGCTGCACAAACAGGGGCAGGAACTTCGTTCGGAGCGAACGGTGATTCCCATCCATGAGCAGCACAACCTCTACTTATTTTTTTGCGTCTTAACAATTCGGAAACAATTACCCGGAAACGATTTTGAGCGCAGCGGTAGAGGGCAAGAACCGTCCCGTGGCCACAAATTTTCAATTCTTGAAAATGTTGTGCTCCACCGGGACTTCACTTCTGCAATGCGTCTGCATTTCCGAAGTGATCTTGTTGGGGCGTGCCTGCCCCAAACCCTGCTCAT
>OODQ01000577.1_pt1 | contig 25266 bp, 19 predicted proteins | sample 1671321 | NCBI WGS metagenome assembly OODQ01 (sample SAMN06348144, study PRJEB24527) | human gut metagenome | biome: human gut; feature: ankylosing spondylitis patient; material: feces | host: Homo sapiens | place: China | collected 2015-10
TTGAACGACGAATACGGCGCTTAATTTTCTTATGGTAAATTTCGTGCTCGGTAATGAGAACAATTTTCTCATCAGCAAAATAAAAGCCATTTGATAAATTGCCAACGACTAGCTGAGCTTGTTGTGCTTGTAAATCATCTGTAGCAACCACAGGTAATTCCAAGCCATATTCATGTAAATTCTCCTGTAAACGTTCTAAACCATGTTCCGAATCTGCTTGAATTAAAACGGTCGCTTTAGATTTTTGATAACGATTAACTTCATCAATCAATAACGGAAATTGATTGAAAAATTCTTGCATTGGATATTGTGTAAAATTATGAAGTTTATCAAATTTAAGATTACCCAATCCTTTATGAAAATTAGAAAAGAACGTTGCTGGCTGATATTGACGTAAGTCTTTATAAATATCAGCGAAGTAAACCAAACTTGACACTGCTTTACCACGTTGTAAATCTTCTGTCAATAAGTTTGCAACTTCCAAATCAAACTTAGCATTGCGGTCAACTAGCTTTTGAAAATCATCAAAAAAGACTGGTGTTCCCTTAGGAATGTAATCAAGTAACGTCCACTCTTTTGCATAAAAGAGTGATAAGAAACGTCTAATGTCTTGATGCTTATACTGTTCCTGAGTTGCAGCATAAAGCTCACTTAAATAAGCCTGCTGTTCATCTTTAGCAGTCTCTAAAAACGTCTCAAATGCCTTACTAGCTCTAGCAAAATCTTCTTCCGATAAAATGAGCTCATCAGCTGGGGAAATGGTTACCTGCTCAATATTACTAAGTGATTTTTGTGTTTCTGCATCAAACTGACGAATGCCATCAACTTCATCACCAAAGAACTCTAAACGATAAGGATAGTCAGCTGTCATCTCATAAATATCAACGATATCACCACGCCGACTAAATTCGCCTGGATTAAGAACCTGTGATACTTTTTGGTAACCGACATTTGACAGTACCTTTACAACCTTGTCAAGGTTGTAATCCTCACCGACAACAAAATTTAGCTGACTTTCAGCATAAATTTCTGGATTTGGTAGTAAAACACGGGCTCCCACTAAACTTGTAATTAAGATACCAGATTGCTTATTATCTTGTAAAAAATTTAAAGCTTCTAGGCGTGAGTGTGCCTTATCCATCGAGGCAAAAATAAACTCTGCCGCCGCAACATCATCCGCAAAAAAAGTATAAACCTTGTCCTCACCAATCAAGCTAGATAAATCACTAGCCAATTTTTCAACTTCATTTTGTGTTGAGGTGATGACAACTATTTTTTCCTCATTAGCCTGATAAGCAGAAGCAATGGCAAGAGCTCTGCTAGAACCTGATAAGCCCATAATCAGTTGCCTACCAAGATTAGCCACGCCGCTATGCCATGTTTGAATAATCTTATTTTGGCTAAATAAATCAATAATATTCATAGACTTACCCATTAAATTTTTGCATGGTTTTTACAAAATCTGCTTCCTGTAAATAAAATTGAACAGCTTCATTAACCTTTTCAAGTGTATTAGTAACTGTAATATAATCATCTTGGTCAAATTTTCCAAGAACATGGTCAACTACCGAACGGCCTTGCTTCGGACGTCCAATACCAACTTTAATACGGTCAAATGCCTGCGTTCCAGTGTGTGCAATGATAGATTTTATGCCATTATGCCCACCAGCAGAGCCTTTTTGACGTAGGCGAATACGACCCACTTCCATATCTAAATCATCGTAAATCACCAAGAAATCTTTAATATCAATATTATAATACGTCAACAAAGCATGAATAGCGATACCTGAATTGTTCATAAAAGTGGTTGGTTTGACTAGATAAACTTTTTCTCCGTTGACAAAACAAGAACCAACTTCTGCTTTAAAATTCTTTTCCTCTGAAAATGTGACATTGAAAACCTTAGCAAGGCGATCAATTGCCATAAAACCAATATTATGCCTTGTTTCGTGATATTTACTGCCTGGATTTCCCAGACCAACAATCATTTTTACCATTAATTTTCCTTTCCAATAAATGCCAAAAGGGCTGGAAAAACTTTTTTCCAACCTCGGCAATATTTAATTAATTTTGCTTATACGTTAAAGCGGAATTCCATGATATCACCATCTTGAACCACATAATCTTTCCCTTCTTCACGAAGACGACCTGCTTCTTTGACAGCTTTTTCAGAACCATAATTGATTAAGTCATCGTAAGACATTGTAATCGCACGGATAAACCCACGTTCAAAGTCAGAGTGAATGATACCAGCTGCTTGAGGAGCCTTGATACCGCGTTTAAATGTCCATGCACGAACTTCTTTTTCACCTGCTGTAAAGTAAGTGCCAAGACCGAGCAAGTGATAAGCTGCACGTGTCAATTTATCAACACCAGATTCTGTTAAACCAAGGTCTTCAAGGAATAATGCTTTATCTTCATCATCAAGTTCAGAGATTTCTTCTTCGGCACGCGCTGAGATAACAACAACTTCTGCATTTTCAGTTGCAGCAAATTCACGAATTTGTTTTACGTATTCGATATCGTCTGGATTAGCTACTTTATCTTCATCAACATTTGCAACGTAAAGTACTGGTTTTGTTGTCAAAAGGAACAATTGTTTAACAATTTTTTGTTCTTCTTCTGTAAAGTCAACCGTACGTGCTGATTTTCCATCCTCAAGGACTGGTTTAATTTTTTGAAGAACGCTAAATTCTGCGATAGAATCTTTATCTTTTTGAGTACGTGCCACTTTTTCTACACGCGCATAACGTTTATTAACAGATTCCAAGTCAGCAAGAATCAATTCTAAGTTAATTGTGTCAATATCTGCAAGTGGGTCAACAAAAGCATCCTCACGTCCTTGCTCACGCATAACATTTTCATCATCAAAAGCACGAACAACATGAACGATAGCATCTACTTCACGAATGTTAGCAAGGAATTTATTACCAAGACCTTCACCACGTGAAGCACCTTTTACGATACCCGCAATATCAGTAAATTCAAAGGTTGTTGGAACTGTTTTTTTAGGTGTGATAAGTTCAGTCAATTTTTGTAAACGTTCATCTGGCACTTCTACCATACCAACGTTAGGGTCGATTGTCGCGAAAGGATAGTTAGCAGCTTCCGCACCTGCCTTTGTAATCGCATTAAAAAGAGTTGATTTTCCAACATTTGGTAAACCAACAATACCTGCTGTTAAAGCCATATTTTATAAGTCTCCGTTTAAATTATTCAATCATACCTATTATAGCAGAAAAACTCAGCATTAAACAAGCATTTCTACTATATAGCAAGCGCTATTAGCCATAAAAATTGAGTTAAGTATGATTATTGATTATTTTTAGTTTATGACAAAACTTTCTTTAATTTGCGTTCAAAGTCGTGGCGGCTCATCATGACGATATGGTCGCAGTTTGTGCAACGAATTTTAATATCAGCCCCAATTCGAATGACTTCCCATTCATTGGCTTTTTTTCCAGTAGCTTTTATCCTACAAGCATGGGGCTTTTTCATTTCAACGTGACTTCCAAGTTCGTACATCGTTTCTCCTTTTACAAATAAATATAGCGTTTTTGTGATGATAAAGTAATTTCATTCAATGATACAATTTCACCATCAATTTCAATTAAACTCTCTTTTGGAAAATTAACCGTAACCTGTTTTAACGAACAATGATTTAAGTAAGACGATTTCTCATGTCTTTTAAGAACCAAAGACAACAGTACCGTTAATCGTTGGAAAAAAGTTTCTCCTTTGGCATAAACACACTCCAAATTCTCAGAATGAACAGTCGCTGTTGGCCAAATCATGATACCCCCACCAAAATAAGTATTATTAGCTAGTGAAAAAAAGAAATGATCATTTAATATTAAGTTATCTCCTTCCGAACTTTCCAAACTCACAGAAGCTTGGAGGGGATTTTTTAATAAAAATTGAATAGCGATTGCAACATAAGTCAATTTCCCAAGGTGGCATTTATTAAGCACAGTTTTTAACGTTGAATTAGTAGCTTGATTAACAACCCATGCTGCAAATCCTAAATCTAAGCTATTTAATACTAAACATTCTTGATAACTGTAAACCGTAATTCCTTTAGGTTGATTTGTTAACGAGACTAATAATGTATCTAAGTTCGGTACTATACCAAGAGCACGCGCAAAATCATTACCAGATCCGACAGGATAATAGGCAAATGGAAGATTTGCTGGCAAATGATAGAGAACTTTTGATAATGTCCCATCGCCTCCGACAATCAGAAGCTTATCTTTTTCTGGGTCAAATGTTTTTAGCAGTTTCTCAACTTGATGTAATTCATCGTTTTTATAGCGTGTTAATAAAGTGCAAATATCTGATGTATGATGTTTTTCAATATCACTGATAACTTGTTTTGCCCCATGATTTCCTGCATGGGGATTAGCAATAATATAAAGCGTCATATTAATAGATATTATACCATAAAAAGCGAGAACACCGCATAAACAGTGTTCTCGCTGGAGATTATGAAAAAGAAAAGTTTTAGGATGTTTATAGTGTATAAATTCTTCCTTAAATTTTTCTTAAAGATTTTTAGTTTGTACGAACTGGAGTGATTAATTGAATAAAGTTCTCAGCATCATCACCTGGCATTAAAGTAAATGGACGCACTGGTGAAATAAAGCGAATAACAACTGTTTCACTCTTCAAGGCTTTAAGAGCTTCAATCAGATAAGTTGGGTTAAAGCTGATTGTCAAATCATTGCCTGATTGGTCAATAGTATCCAATTCTTCGTTAACTTTACCGACCTCAGGTGAGTTAACGTGAGCAGAAACGCTATTATTAGCAATTTCAAGTTTAACAGTACCATTTTGTGTTGCATTTGAAATCAAGTGAGCACGTTCCATTGCTGAACGAAGTGCATTGGTATTAAATGTCACTTCTGTTTCAAAAGCATTTGTCAACAAGCGGTCAGTATCTGGATAATTTCCTTCTAAAAGTCGTGTATAGAAGCTAATGTAGTCACTTCTAAAGAGCATTTGGCTATCAGAGAAGAAAACTTCTACCGTTTCAATATCATCTGTAAATACAGCTGCAAATTCACGTAAAGATTTACTTGGAATAACAACGTTGAAATCATTTGAAGTATTTTCCAAAGTTAATTTACGTTGGCTCATACGGTGAGAATCAGTTGCGACTGCTTTAAAGTCTTTGTGGTCACTAAGAACCATGTGAACACCAGTCAAGATTGGACGGCTTTCTTGAAGACTTGCTGCAAAGGCTGTTTCAGCAATGATAGATTTCAATAGTTTTGTTTCCAAAACTAAAGGATTTTCAGTAGCCATTTCTTGAAGACGAGGGTAAAGATCAACATCTTTTCCTTTTAAGGTAATTTCTGATTTACCACTTGTTAGAACAATTTGATGGTGTTCAATTTCTTCAAAATCCAATGTCACATCTGGAAGACTTGAAACGATATTAATAAAGAAGTTTGCTTCTAATAGTACAGCACCAGTTGAAGTAATCAGCAAACCTGCATTTTCATTAGAAGTTGGAATAGTATTTTCGATTGAAATTTGTCCGTTAGAACCAGTTAATGTAATGTTACTATTTTGAACTTCAATTTTAATTGTTGATAAAACAGGAATCGCATTTTTAGTCGAAATAGCTCTCTTGGTTGCATTCAATGCTTGAAGAAAGAAAGATTTATTAATTGAGAATTTAATCATAGGAAAACTCCTTTAGTTATTAAGTATTAAATTAGTAGTAGTAGTAGGTCTTGTTTATACTGTTGATAAGTCCTGAAATCGCACGGGCATCGCGCGAAAAGAGTTGTTAACAACCTGTGGATAAGTTGCTGTGGATTTTATTGGTTATCCACAAAACCTATTTTATCTTATTTTTTATGGTTTCAATTTCAATACGTAAACTGTCATCTTGAGCTAACATATTTTTGATTTTATTATAGGCATGTAAGACTGTTGAATGGTCGCGACCGCCAAATTCTTTTCCGATTTTTGGAAGTGAGTTATCAGTCATTTCACGTGCGAGATACATAGCTACTTGGCGCGCTAAAACAATATCTTGTGTCCGTTTGGTTGCCTTGATTTCTTTAACAGTAACGCCATAGAATTTTCCAACTTGGCTTTGGATTTCATCAATTGGGATGACTGTCATTTTTGGATCGTCTTGCTTACGAGCGCGAATCGCTTCTGCTGCGACATCAACTGTAATGGTTTCAATCTTTTTAATGCTAGCAACTAGGCTAATATCTTTTAAAGCTCCCTCAAGGTCACGAACGTTGGAATCAAATTGTCCTGCTAAATACTCAATGGTATCTTGCGGAAAAATATAATTATATTCTTGCGTTTTATTCGTTAAAATGGCAACACGTGTTTCAAAATCAGGGGGAGTGATATTAATTGTTAAGCCCCATTTGAAGCGCGTGACCAGACGTTGTTCCAGGTTGTCCAGATGGTCAGGTGTACGGTCACTTGTCAGTACAATTTGCTTGTTATTATCATAAAGAGCATTGAAAGTATTGAAAAATTCTTCCTGTGTCCCAGACAATGTTTTCTTAGCTAGGGATTGAATATCATCAATTAGTAAAACATCAAGATTGCGGAATTTTTCCTTTAACTCTTCCATTGTGTCCAAACGGATATGAATAACAAATTCATTGATGAAATTTTCAGCAGTAATATACTTTACACGTGCATTGGGATTATTTTGCAAAACCGCATTACCAATGGCATTGAGCAAGTGAGTTTTTCCCAACCCAGGTCCTCCCCAAATAAAAAGAGGATTGTAAGTTGTTCCTGGAGCGTCTGCAACGGCGTAAGACGCAGAAAATGCCCAACGGTTTTCATCACCTTGTACGAAGTTATCAAAGGTATATTTGGTATTTAAATCAGAATCAACTAGGGGCAAAGTGTTTTTTTGAGTTGTTGGAACAGCTTGTGAAGTGGTCATTACTTCTGTTTGATTGGCTAAATCTTCTTCAAAGACATAGTTGACAACAATTTCAGCATTATAAACCTCAAAACCAGCCGTCAAAATAATTGGTTTAAGATTTTTATCCCAAAACAACTCTTTCATAGGGTCTAAATAAATGGTAGCCATATTTTGCTCAATTTGAATCAAACGAGCATCTAAAACAAAAAATTCATACGTTGCTTGTTTTAGTTGGCTTTTTGCTAATTCCAGAACCCTACTCCAAAAGATTTGTTCATTTTCAGTCATAGTAGTTTCCTTTTTGTGGATAATTCAATACTCATTCTAACATAAAAAATAAAAGTTTTCCACAATGGTGGAAATAAAAAATCCACACTGTTCACGAAAGTTTTCCACAGGTTGTGGAAAACAAAGAAAGAGTGATAAAACTGGGGATACTCAACTGTAGTTGCTGTGGAAAACTGTGAAAAATAAAAAAAGAAATCAACAAGTTATTTTAGCTTGTTGATAATTCTGTTTAAGTCTTCTTCAGACTGAAAATATAAACTCACATCTCCTTTTGTGCCGGTTTTAGAGATAGTAATTTTAACAGGAAGTCCTAACTGTTTAGTCAATTCTTCTTCTTGATTTCTAATAAAAATATCTTTCTTTTTAGAACGATTTTTTTTCTGTTTAGCAGGTTTTAGTAAACGTTCAAGTTTTCTAACACTAAGGTCTTCTGTTAGAATTTTTTGATACCACTTTTCTTGTTCTCCCGCGTTTTTAAGGGTTAAAAGGACACGCGCGTGCCCTTGAGACAGGTCACCTTTTTCAACGGCATCAGAGAGACTTCTAGGAAGATTAAGTAATCTGAGGCAATTGGTAATGTAAGGGCGAGATTTTCCCATAAACTGTGCTAATTCTTCATGAGTCATTTGATTTTTTTCCAGAAGTTGCTGGTAAGCTTTTGCTTCTTCGATTGGATTTAAATCAGAACGTTGCAGATTTTCGACGATAGCCAGCTGCATGCTCTCCTGATTGGAGATATTTTTTATGATGGCAGGAATTTCGGTTAAACCTGCTATTTTTGAGGCTCTTAGACGTCTTTCACCAGCAATAAGCTCATAACCAAAGACAGTTGATTCTCGGACGATAATCGGCTGAATAAGCCCATTAGCTTTAATAGAACGTGCTAATTCTTCCAGCTCTTCTTGTTTAAATTCTAAACGGGGTTGGTAGGGATTAGGTGAGATATTTTCAATTTTGATTAATGTGAGTGTTTCAGGCATAGGTCTTTTATCCTTAAAAAATGAGGCTGAGGAATGCTCAGCTTCATTTTTATTAGTTATTAGTTTGAGGAAGATAAATCTTGCGTTGTCTTAGTTAATTCAATTGTAGCTGTTTTCTTATCAGTTCCACGGTAGAAGGTTACTTTGACAGAGTCACCAACAGAATGAGTATAAAGAATACTTTGAAGATCTGAAGTAGATGTTACTTCTTTGTCGTCAATAGCTGTGATGACATCGTACTGTTCGAGATTACCTTCAGCAGGCATACCAGATTGAACAGCGGCAACAACGACACCGCTTGTTACACTTGTTGGAATGTTAAGTTGAGCAATTGCATTAGTTGAAAGGTCGCTCAAGTTTATCATTGAAATACCAAGTGCTGGGCGGATAACTTGCCCATTTTCTTCCAATTGGTTAATAATGGATACAACATCGTTAGATGGAATGGCAAATCCCATACCTTCGACAGATTCACCAGAACTTGATGTAGATGAAATCTTACTTGAATTGATACCGATAACTTGTCCTTCAATGTTAATTAAAGCACCACCAGAGTTACCTGGGTTAATTGCTGCATCTGTTTGGATAGCATTTGTTGAGATAGTTTCACCATCATCATTTGTCATGGTTACTGTACGGCTAAGACTTGAGACAATACCTTGTGTTACAGAGTTAGCATATTCAGTACCAAGTGGGCTACCAATAGCGATAGCAGTTTCACCGACAGTCAATTTATCAGAATCGGCAAATTCAGCAACTGTAGATACATTGTCAGAAGAAATTTTAACAACAGCAATATCTGAATAAGTATCTGCTCCGACTAGCTCACCAACAACTTTTGTTCCATTAGCAAGCATAATTTCAATTTGTTCGGCACCATCAATAACGTGATTGTTAGTGACGACATAGGCAGAATCACCATCTTTTTTGTAAATAACCCCAGACCCCTCACTGTAAACAGTCAAATCATCTGTAGAGCTTGAATTGCTACTACTGTCTGAGTCATTGCCAAACATTTGATTGTAGAGGTCACTTGCAGAAGATGACGAGTCTGATTTGTAGTTAATAACAGATACAACCGCGTCTTGAACTTTTTCCACAGCTTTTGTTGTATCGTTAGAGTTAGAATAGCTTACGCTACTTGTTGTTGTTTTTGTACTTGAACCACTGACGTTAGTGATTGAAATACCTGCCATGTTTAGGACGAGTATTGTACCTGCGATACCAGCTATAAAGCCGACTAAAATGACACCCAATGGTTTTAACCAATTTTTGTAATTAAATTTTGGTAACTTGGGTAATTTTGGTAATTTTATTTTTTTCACGTCTCTACCTCCCATTTTTCTTGGATAGCATATAAAAATTGACTTAATTATACCTTAAAAGTAAAAAAAAGAAAAGTAATCCACAACCTGTGGAAAACTTTTTGAAAATGTGAAAAAATCTTGATTCAAAGCTACTAAAAGCCATATTGATGATTTATGAACATGTGGATAATGTGTGAAAAGCTTGTGAATATGTGGTAAAATGGAGCTATGAAAGTAAAAATTATCGCTATTGGAAAATTAAAAGAAAAATATTTAAAAGATGGTATTGCCGAATATGGTAAACGCATGAGTCGTTTTGCAAAATTTGAAATTGTCGAGTTAGCAGACGAAAAAACACCAGATAATGCTAGCGCTGCACAAAATCAGCAAATTATGGAAAAAGAGGGAGAACGCATCTTAGCAAAGATTTCAGAGCGTGATTATGTTATTGTCCTAGCCATCGAGGGAAAACAACTATCTTCTGCAGCTTTTAGTAAAGTCATTGCTGATGCGACATTAAGAGGCTATTCTGATATTGTTTTTGTGATTGGAGGAAGTCTTGGTTTAGCGGATAAAGTCAAAAAACGTGCCAATTTGCGATTGAGTTTTGGTTTATTAACTTTACCTCATCAATTAATGCGTTTAGTTCTATCAGAACAAATTTATCGTGCTTTTATGATTCAACAAGGAAGCCCTTATCACAAGTAATTCTTGTAGTGAAGTAATAAAAGAATAGTAAGGAAGTTAATTTGTCATTTCTTCCTACTATTCTTTTTTGGCTACTTTGTTTCATGTGAAACATTTGTCAAAAATAAAAAAGTCGGCTTTGAGCCGACTTGAGATTTGATCCCAGCAGGATTCGAACCTGCGACCGTTCGCTTAGAAGGCGAATGCTCTATCCAGCTGAGCTATGAGACCATACCAACTTAATCATTTTATCAAAATATTGACTATGCTGTCAACTAAAAATCAATTCATAAAAATAAATCATGATTAGAAAGTAAGTGAGAAATATTGTGAATTTTGACTAATCATTTTTCTCCCACTTGTCAAGTTAAGTGCAACAAAGCATTCATCTGAGTAAGTTAATAGTTCTTATGCTGTTTGAGCTAGTTCAAATCGTTTTTTAGCAGATTGATAGTTGTGTATTCTTCTTAATCTGTTATTAATGGATTGAGTAATGGATTCTAAATTTAGCCTTCATCGTTTTAGTAAATGACAATAAGAAAGTTTCTGATACTTTCTCAAGCTTCAGACTAATAACTCCCTTTCCTGCCTTCAGAGCACCGAATTTGAGCGGTTTCTGCGAAATACTCTTCATAGTAAATTTTCTTTCCATTGACCGGTTTGACAGTCCCACGTTTGAGTTCACGAGAGATGGTGGAGAGATGTCTATCCAAAATTCTCGCAATTTCAGCTGGTTTTAACCTTCTGAGAGAGATAGCTTTTCATTTTCCCACGTTCTACTTCAGAAAGGTGGTGATAGGGCTGTTTTTTAGTAGAGTAGTTAGTGGACATTTTCATTTTTCCTTTATACTTTGTTTACCGACTTTAGTATATAAGACGAATATGTATGTCTTTTTTGTTGTACCTCATTTTACAATGCGGGACCGATAATTTTTGTAAAAAACGTAAAAAATTTAAAAAAACTATAGACAAAGAAAAAATATCTGATATAATAGTATGAGTGTTAAGGAGAAATCCTTAAAGCTTCTGGTCCGTTGGTCAAGGGGTTAAGACACCGCCTTTTCACGGCGGTAACACGGGTTCGAATCCCGTACGGACTATAAACTACTGCCTAGCAGTTTTTTTCTTTATCCGGCATAGCTCAGTTGGTAGTAGCGCATGACTGTTAATCATGATGTCGTAGGTTCGAGTCCTACTGCCGGAGTGATAAGACACCTTCCTAAGTTACTTAGGAATTTTTTAATACCTAAAAATAAAGCAGGCTAAGTTTTAGCCTGCTTTTATCCTTAAATGATACTTTCTTCGTGCAATTATGTAAGCAAGGAAAAGGATGATGCCTAATATGGATAGATAAGCTCCTTCTTTAAAACCATTTGGGATGTAAGTTAACGTTACTTTACCTTCACCAGCTTTTACATCAACTTTCATAAAACCATCTTGCGCTTTTGAAACCTTAAGTTTTTCCCCGTTTTGTGTAGCTGTCCATCCTTTATCATATGGAATGGTGAAGAATAGTGAACTATCTTCGTCTGCTTTATAAGTAGCAGTAACGGTATTTTTATCAGTTGTAACGGTAACCTCTGGATTGTCAATAATCGCCATAGCTTTTTGATAACTTGTTAAATCTAAAGCATAAAAATTAGGTTGATTGAAGGAAACTTGACTATTTTCAGGGAAAGTAAATGTGATGTCAAGCGTTTGTCCTTCTTCAAAGTAACCAAGGTCAAAGAAGCTGTAAGCATTATCGGTTGTGTATTCTGTCGTTTTTCCATTAACTGTAATTTGCACAGATTCACTATTATCATTAGAGAAAGTAATGTTAGGGACACTTACATAAAGTTGAGTATTAGCAGTGACAGTGACTTGATAAGTAGCACTTGTTGTCAACTGACCATCATTTGTAGTGGTGACTCGGTTATTAAGCAAATTAGCACCACCGGTTAGTTGAGAAGCTAAACGTGTGAAGTATTTCTCAGATAATCCTGTCAAGTTATTGATAAAATTAGTTTGGTTGTCAAGCGTGTTGACACCAAAGTCAATATCCTTGTAAATACCATTCGTTAAAATAGCTAGCTGACTAGCATATTGATTTTCATAAAGTGATACATTGCCAGAACCGTCAACATAATTGAAACCAAATTTATCAACACTAGTTTCAGAAAGATTATACTTCACAGCAAATAAACTATCCATCAGCAAGGTATTATTTTGGTAGCGAAGGTTGAGATTAGTCCCTGTTGATTTAAAGCCAAGCCGGTCTAATGTGCTACTAGAGGTCGTGTTTCGGATAGATGAAAATTGAGAGATACCATTGTAATTATATTTCATACTGTCATTGCCAGTTTGAGGTAACAATTCTTCGGTACGATAGAAAGTAGTATTCAGTTCTTGTGTTTCGTTGACAAGTTTGTCAATGTCTGTCAAGTTACGATTATAGCTTTGTCGAGAAGGAAAGACCCACTCGCTATCAAGGGCTGCAATTTGATAATAAGTATTTAATGATATTTCAAAAATTGTAAAGATAAGTGTAAAGCTGACAAAGAGTTTAAATGATAGATACTTATTTACATAACTGATGAGTATAATAGCATAAGCAGCTAAGAAAGCAAAGGTGATAATGACTTGCGAAGGTTCTAAAAAGTCATAATGACTTTGGAACAACGCTGTAACAATAAATCCAAGAGCCAAGGGAATAATCCCAATAAGATATTGCTTGAGTGTTAATTCTTTTAAACGAGATAATGTTTCAGCTGCTAATAGGATGATAAGAATAGAGAATGTCCAAGAATAGCGGTGAAGAAACATATTTGGTGAATGCATACCTTGCCAGATAAGATCTAATGGTTCAAGATAAAAACTAGCGACAATGAGAGCAAGCATTATGCCATAAGCTAAACGAGTTTGCCACCTGATTGATTTAATCGTAAAGAAAATAATAGCTAATATTAATGGGAAAATTCCCACGTAAATCATCGGAATAGAACCAAATTTTGTTGTGTCGTAAGAGCCAACAAAATTCTTAGCAAATAAATCAAAGAACCATGACGCATCTGTAAACAACTCTGTAAACTTAGAAAATTCCTCACCGTGTGTAGATAGGTCTAAGTAAGTTGGTAACAGCATGATGCAGCTAGAGAGACCAGCAGAGATTGATACAACTGTAAAGTCAATAAATTTTCGTAGAATGACTTTCCATTTAAATTCTTTAGTTAATTGAACAAGGAAATAAAGAATTAAAAAGATAACAACCATGTATCCAAAATAATAGTTTTGGATAAAGAGAATCGTTAAACTTAGGTAATAAAGGATGAATTTTTGCTGACCTAATAAGCGATTAATTCCTAAAATGATTAAAGGCAAAAGAATGAATACATCAAGCCACATATTAATTTCAATTTGGCTGATGGCAAAACTCATCAATGCATAAGAAGTCGATAAGATGATGCTGAAAGGTTTCAGCACTTTAGGGTAGAGTTGTCTGAGACTATAAAAACAACTTACCCCCATACAAGCAACTTTCAGTAATGTAAAGATATAAATAGCATCAGGCATGCTCTTTAGACTGAAGAAATAAACGAAAGGTGAGAAGAAGCTTCCTAGATAGTAACTAATAAGAGCATAGAAGTTTAGCCCCAAACCACTCGTAAAGGTGTAAAAAATACTATCTGAACCGTGTAAAATATTTCGTAGATTTTCAGCAAAAATGACATACTGGTGGAAACCGTCACTAGCTAAAATAGTCGTGTCACTATTGAATGAAATATCTTCAGACAATAAGGCGAAAAATAAGATAAGAAATGGCAGAGCAAATGCTGCTAAGTAGTAAAGAGTATTAATGTTTGATTTTAAAGATTTTAATGTCATAGCTTTAGTAAGACAGGTTGAGATAGCTTATCCCAACCTGTTTCTTTTCTATATATTGTAAAGTTTGTGTAAACGTCAGGAAATTATTAATAAATTAATCTTTCCAGAGTTCTTTAACTTTGGCTTGAACTTCTTCATTTTCAAGAAATTCATCATAAGTTTCATCGATACGGTCAATAACCCCATTTTTTGAGATCACGACAATGTGATTAGCAAGTGTTTGAATAAACTCATGGTCATGACTTGCAAAGATAATAGATTCTTTGAAATCTTTCAGCCCATCATTCAAGCTTGAAATTGATTCCAAGTCTAAGTGGTTTGTTGGATCATCAAGGACAAGAACGTTGGATTTGAGGAGCATCAATTTAGAAAGCATCACGCGCACTTTTTCTCCCCCTGACAATACGCTAACTGATTTGTTAACTTCGTCACCAGAGAAAAGCATGCGTCCAAGGAATCCACGAAGGAATGTGTTATCGTCCTCTTCTTTAGAAGCAAATTGACGAAGCCATTCAAGAATTGATTCACCAGAGGAAAAGTCACGTGAATTATCTTTTGGAAGATAAGAGCGGCTAGTTGTGACCCCCCATTTGATAGTACCTTCGTATTCTATGTCATCCATCAAAGCACGAATAAGAGCTGTTGTTTGAATATCGTTTTGTCCAATGAAAGCTGTTTTATCACCTGGACGTAGGATGAAGCTGATATTATCAAGAACAGTTTCTCCATCAATTTTAACGGATAAATTCTCAACCGTTAAAAGGTCTTTACCAAGTTCGCGTTCTGCTTTGAAGTTGATAAATGGGTATTTACGACTAGAAGGAACAATTTCTTCTAATTCAATTTTATCAAGCATTTTCTTACGAGATGTGGCTTGTTTTGATTTAGAAGCATTGGCAGAGAAACGTGCCACGAATTCTTGTAATTCTTTAATTTTTTCTTCTGCTTTAGCATTGCGGTCTGCTTGTAGGCGAGCAGCAAGCTCAGAAGATTGTTTCCAGAAGTCGTAGTTACCGACGTAAAGTTTGATTTTACCGAAATCAAGGTCAGCCATGTGCGTACATACTTTATTTAAGAAGTAACGGGAAACGACAATAACAGTATTTTCAAAGTCAATCAAGAAATCTTCTAACCAAGAAATAGATTGAATATCAAGACCGTTGGTTGGTTCGTCAAGGAGAAGGACGTCAGGTTTACCAAAAAGAGCTTTGGCAAGAAGGACTTTCACTTTATCACCATTGGCTAATTCACTCATGTTTTGGTAATGAAGATCTTCTGGAATGTTTAAGTTTTGAAGTAATTGAGAAGCTTCGCTTTCGGCTTCCCAACCGCCAAGCTCTGCAAATTCGCTTTCTAACTCGGCAGCGCGGACACCATCTTCATCTGAAAAATCAGGTTTCATGTAGATAGCATCTTTTTCTTTCATAATGTTGTAAAGACGTTCATTTCCCATAATAACAACATCAATAGCACGTTCTTCCTCATAGTCAAAGTGATTTTGACGAAGAACTGATAAGCGTTCATTTGGACCAAGGGAAACATGACCTGTTGTTGGTTCAATATCTCCTGCCAAGATTTTTAAAAATGTTGATTTTCCTGCACCATTGGCACCGATTAAACCATAGGTATTTCCAGCTGTAAAGTTGATGTTAACCTCATCAAATAGTTTTCTATCGCTGAAACGTAGTGATACATCAGAAACTGTAAGCAATTTTTCACCTCATAATATTTATCTATAAGCTTCATTGTACATGAAAAAGCCCCAATTTTCAATCAGAGAAAGCGAGGCTTTGCATTACATTGGTAAAATGATGTCTTTTTCGTCAAGTTTATAGTATTTTTTGAGGCTAAATCCACGTCCCATAACTTGTGTAGCAGGCATAACGACGATAAAGGCAGTTTCGTCAATTTTTTGGATATTTTTTTCTAAACGAGGAACTTCTTGACGAGAAACAGTTGTCATTAGCATGGTATGATTTTCACCTGAATAACCACCAGTAACGGGAATTTCAGTGACCCCACGGTCTGCTTTCGTAGAAATATAATGTTTGATTAAATCATTCTTAGGTGAAACAATCATGATATTTCGTGATGAAGTGACCCCAAGTTGCATGCTATTAACGACATAACCAATCGTAATCAATGCAATAATAGAATACATAACTGTGTCAATATCAAAGGCGACAAATCCCATCGCAACACTACAACCATCAACGATTGTCATTGCAACGGCAAGAGGAAGTGGTGTGTATTTATGGAGAATTTGGGTGATAATACCTGTTCCACCTGTTGAAGAATTTCCCCAAAAGACAACCCCTAAACCAAAACCACAAATAATACCTCCAAAAAGCGCAGCTAACAAAGGATTGTCTGTTAAATTTGGCACACCTTCAGTTAGTTTAACAAAAATAGAATAAATCCATGACCCATAAACGGTTTTTACAAATGTCTCTTTCCCTAGGAAAAGCCAGCAAGCTATAAGGAGTGGAAAATTTGAAATCATAACAAAATTCCCAGTATTCCAACCAAATAAAGCTTTCAAACTAACAGCTAAACCAACAACCCCACCAGATGCAATGTGATTCTCTAGGAAAAAACTGTTAAAACCGATAGCAGCAATAAATGCTCCTACTGTAACGAGCCCAAAATCAATTAATTTTTTCTTCATAATAATCCTCTTCTTTATAACAAACGATTCTATTATTGCAAAGAAGAAGATACTCGTCAAGAATTATGTGAGAGAAAGTTGATTACGATGTATAATTCTCATTTTTTAATTTTATTAAAAAGGAATTCCCGAAGAAACTGTATAATTATTCTTTCTAAGAAAGCGAGAATTTCCTAGGAAAATAGCTATTAGCTTGACAAAGTTTCTAGAATTTCATAAAATGAAGAAGATTCAGAAGAGTAATGTAGACGCGTACTTTTAGAGAGCTGATGGTGCTGAAAATCAGTAGTACCCTTGCATGAATGGGCTGATATATATAATGGAAAATAATGTTTGCATTTATCTGTGAACTTTTAATAGTGGTAAGAGATGGTAGAAAATTTTCTATCAATTGAGGTGGTACCGCGTATTGAGAACGCCCTCACGTAGTTTATAGCTACGTGGGGGTGTTTTATTTGAAATTAATTTTGAGGTGATAGAATGGTAAAACCAATTATTTTGACAGGTGACCGTCCAACTGGTAAGTTACACTTAGGACACTATGTCGGTAGTTTAAAAAATCGTGTGTTATTGCAAAATGAAGATAAATACGATATGTTTGTTTTCTTGGCAGATCAACAAGCTTTGACAGACCATGCTAAGGAATCTGAAATTATCAGAGAATCAGTTGGAAATGTAGCATTGGACTACTTATCAGTAGGGCTTGATCCAGCGAAATCTACGATTTTCATTCAAAGTCAGATTCCTGAATTAGCTGAATTAACCATGTACTACATGAACTTGGTATCATTGGCACGTTTGGAACGTAATCCTACTGTAAAAACAGAGATTGCACAAAAAGGATTTGGAAGTTCAATTCCAACAGGATTTTTGGTGTATCCAATCTCTCAAGCTGCGGATATTACAGCTTTTAAAGCGAATTATGTGCCAGTTGGAAATGACCAAAAACCAATGATTGAACAAACACGTGAAATCGTTCGCAGTTTCAATCATACTTATAAAACAGATGTTTTGGTTGAGCCAGAAGGTATTTTTCCTGAAAATGAAGCAGCTGGTCGTTTACCAGGGTTAGATGGTAATGCTAAAATGTCTAAATCTCTTGGAAATGGTATTTATTTGTCTGATGATGCTGATACTGTTCGTAAAAAAGTAATGAGCATGTACACAGACCCTAATCATGTTCGTGTCGAAGATCCAGGACAAATTGAAGGAAATATGGTTTTCCATTATCTTGATATTTTTGGACGTGAAGAAGACCAAGTTGAAATTGCAGCCATGAAAGAACACTATCAACGCGGAGGTCTTGGCGATGTCAAAACAAAGCGTTATTTGCTTGATATTCTTGAACGTGAATTGGCACCAATCCGTGAACGTCGCCTAGAATATGCAAAAGACATGGGTGAAGTATTCCGTATGCTTGAAAAAGGAAGTGAAGCAGCGCGTGAAGTTGCTGGTCAAACACTGTCAGAAGTTAAAGCTGCTATGGGAATTAATTACTTCTAAATTAAAATGAAACTCTAAAGTAACAATTTTTACTTTGGAGTTTTTTATTTTTGTAATTATCATTTAAAATAAATGATAATTACAAAAATATTCAGTCTAATAATGGGTAGAAAATACCATGTTTCTTTAAAAGATAATTTGGAAAAAAATTGAATTTATTTTATTGACAAATGATTCTGGCGTGTTATTATAGTAACAATAAAAAATTAGCTGGGGGGCTAAAAGCCCCTACAAATACATAGAAAAGAGGGTTATTTAATGTCAAATTGGGACACTAAATTTTTGAAAAAAGGTTACACTTTTGATGACGTATTACTTATTCCTGCTGAAAGTCATGTTCTTCCAAATGAAGTTAATATGCAAACAAAACTTGCAAAAAATTTGACATTGAACATTCCTATCGTGACAGCTGCTATGGACACTGTAACTGACAGTAAAATGGCGATTGCAATTGCACGTGCGGGTGGTCTAGGTGTTGTTCATAAAAACATGTCTATTCAAGACCAAGCTGAAGAAATTCGTAAAGTAAAACGCTCAGAAAACGGTGTTATTATTGATCCTTTCTTCTTAACACCAAAACATTCTGTTTCAGAAGCAGAAGAATTGATGCAACGTTATCGTATCAGTGGTGTTCCAATTGTTGAAACTCTTGAAAATCGTGAATTAGTTGGTATCATTACCAACCGTGATATGCGTTTCATTTCAGATTATCACACACCAATCTCTAAACACATGACAAGTGAAAAATTGGTTACAGCTCCTGTTGGAACTGATTTGGAAACTGCTGAACGTATTCTTCATGAACATCGTATTGAAAAACTTCCTCTGGTTGATGAAGCAGGACGTTTGTCAGGTCTTATCACTATCAAAGATATTGAAAAAGTTATTGAATTCCCTAATGCTGCTAAGGACGAATTTGGTCGTCTTTTAGTTGCAGGTGCTGTGGGTGTCACATCAGATACCTTTGAACGTGCTGAAGCACTCTTTGAAGCTGGTGCTGATGCCATTGTTATTGATACTGCACATGGGCATTCAGCAGGTGTTCTTCGTAAAATTGCTGAAATTCGTCAACACTTCCCAGAACGTACGTTGATTGCTGGTAATGTCGCTACTGCAGAAGGAGCTCGTGCGCTTTACGAAGCTGGTGTTGATGTTGTTAAAGTCGGAATTGGTCCTGGTTCAATCTGTACAACACGTGTCGTAGCAGGCGTTGGTGTTCCTCAAATTACAGCTATTTATGATGCGGCAGCTGTTGCACGTGAATATGGCAAAACAATTATTGCTGATGGTGGTATCAAATATTCAGGTGATATTGTTAAAGCCTTAGCAGCAGGTGGTAATGCTGTAATGCTTGGTTCTATGTTTGCTGGTACAGATGAAGCACCAGGTGAAACTGAAATTTACCAAGGTCGTAAATTTAAAACATACCGTGGTATGGGATCAATTGCAGCTATGAAAAAAGGATCAAGCGATCGTTACTTCCAAGGCTCAGTCAATGAAGCTAACAAACTTGTTCCAGAAGGAATTGAGGGGCGTGTAGCTTACAAAGGTGCTGCAGCTGATATCGTCTTTCAAATGCTTGGTGGTATTCGCGCTGGTATGGGATATGTTGGAGCTGAGGATATTTTAGCACTGCACGAAAAAGCTCAATTTGTTGAGATGTCAGGCGCTGGTTTAATTGAAAGCCACCCGCACGATGTTCAAATCACAAATGAAGCACCAAACTATTCCGTACATTAATTTCTAAAATATTTAATTAAGAAAATCTCTGATAGGGCTTATGCTTGTCAGGGATTTTTTGATAGCCTTTACAAAGTGATAGTAATTGTGGTAGAATATAAAGCTGTGTTCGTTTTAAAAATGAAAATTTCTTTTATTTTTCTGAAAAACGTTTTCACACAAAATAAACGATTATTTTTATATTTACAATATTGTAAATACTGTTTACTTAATTGTAAAAATATTGTAAAGGAGAAAAAATGCAAGGTATTTTATATGCATTGATTCCCATGGTTGCGTGGGGAAGTATTGGTTTTGTCAGCAATAAAATTGGTGGTAAACCAGATCAACAAACATTAGGAATGACTATTGGAGCACTTTTATTTGCTTTTGTTGTTTGGCTATTTGTCCAACCCGAAATGTCAGTATCACTCTGGGGATTTGGAATTATTGGTGGTATGCTTTGGTCTATGGGGCAAAATGGTCAATTCCGTGCTATGCAATACATGGGTGTTTCTGTGGGGAATCCATTATCAAGTGGTGCTCAATTAGTTTTCGGTAGTTTAATTGGAGCTATCGTCTTTGGTGAGTGGAGTAAACCTGTTCAGTATACTCTTGGTATTATTGCTTTACTTTTGCTTGTCATTGGTTTTTATTTTACAAGTAGACAAGATGCTGAAAAAGTTGAAACGAGTGAATTGACCGATTTTGGGAAAGGTTTCCGTGCTTTAACTTATTCTACTGTTGGTTACCTTTCTTACACAATCTTATTCAACAACATCATGAAATTTGATGCGTTGGCAGTTATCTTCCCAATGGCTGTTGGTATGGTTATTGGTGCAATGATGTTCATGAAATTCAACGTTAAATTTGAAACAGTTGTTATCAAAAATGCTATCGTTGGTTTGATGTGGGGTGTTGGTAATATCTTCATGCTGTTAGCTGCTGCTAAAGCTGGTTTAGCTATTGCTTTTAGCTTCTCACAATTAGGTGTTGTTATTTCTATCATGGGTGGTATTCTTTTCCTTGGTGAAACAAAAACACGTAAAGAAACACGTTGGTTGGCAATTGGTATTGCTTGTTTTGTTCTTGGTGCTGTTTTACTAGGAATTGTCAAGTCTTATTAATCGTTGACAATGTTGTCAACTTATCTGTAAACATAACAAAAAGCTGGCAAACGCCAGCTTTTTAATTTTCTTGAATGTTACCTTGATTAACTGTAAAGATTTTTAAGTCGTCCGGAAGCTGCGATAGGTGGTCGAGACTCGTTGTTGTAATGAAGGTTTGAACGTTTTTATCAATAATCATTTTTAAGAGTTCGGTTTGTCTGTAATTATCAAGCTCGCTCATGACATCATCTAAAAGCAAAATAGGATAATCACCAGTTACTGTTCTTATTAACTCAATTTCAGCCATTTTTAGTGATAAGATTAAGCTACGGTGCTGACCTTGGCTGCCAAAATTTGCTGGCATATCATTGATGAAAAATTCCAAATCATCGCGGTGAGGACCAACACTTGTATTTTTTTTGAAAATATCACGCTGCTGATTTTTCTGTAAAGCTTTTAAGAAGTTTGGCTTAATGTCATCCTTTTCTTGGAAGGAAACAGATGACAGATAATGGATACTAAGATGTTCAATGCCGTTTGAAATGGCATAATGATAGCGGTCGGCTTCTTTTTCTAAATTAGAAATGAAATCTAAACGATGTTCCATGACACGGCTACCAAAATCAGCTAATTGCTCATCAAGCACAGCTAAAAAATCAGTATCAACTTTTTCAGCCGTTTTAAGATAAGTATTACGCTGTTTTAGCACGTGGTTATAATTAGACAAATCAGCTAAATAAATCGGCTTTATTTGCCCTAAATCAATGTCAATAAATTTTCGACGAAGGCTTGGAGCGCCTTTGATGAGTTGTAAATCTTCAGGTGCAAAAAGAACAACGGTCATTACACCAATATAGTCTGATAACTTAGCTTGTTTTAGATGATTAACTTTTGTAACACGTCCCTTACTTGAAAGACTAATATCTAAAGGAACAGTACCACTTGAACGTTGTAAAATACCAGAAACCAGAAGTTCTTTGGCATCAAAATGAATCAACTCTTTGTCTGTTCGTGTGCGGTGGCTGCGGGTAAGAGAAAGGAAATAAATTGCTTCTAAGAAATTTGTCTTTCCTTGAGCGTTTTTTCCGATGAAAACATTAAGTCCAGGAGAAAATTCAAGCTCACTAGTCAGATAGTTACGATAATTTTTTAACGTTATTTTTTGAATCCACATGCTTAAGTTCCTGGGAAACGAACGGGTTTACGTTCATTTGTTTGTTTTGTTTTTCCTTGATTTTGTTTTTTAACTTTTTTATTTTTCTGATTGAGCTCTTTGACAATGGCAGCGACACGTTCTTTTTCAGCAATTGCTTCTAGGTGCTCTTGTTTTTCAGCTGATGTTGGTTCGACAATCTGAATCTCAACATTTTCTTCGGGAATGGTGATGGTATCGCCGATACGAATTTTTTTGCCACGACGTTTTTCATCTTGACCATTAAAAAGAACAGTTGTTTCTGCTAAATACCCTTTTATAGCCCCACCACTTTGGATAATACCAAGTTCTTTTAGTAATGCTTGTAATGTGATATAGTCATCAAATAATTGTATTCCATTGTTTTCTCCATTTTATAATTCAAGTAATTATAACATAAACGTGGTATAATTTTAGCTAATAATGTGTTTTTTAGTAAGGAATTTGCAATGAAATTAGTTGAGGGTGTTGAATTACATCTTATCAAAAGTGAAAAATTTAAAATGAATCACCTAACTTTTCGCTTTTCTGGTGACTTTAGTCAAAAGACGGTTGCACGACGTGTTTTAGTCGCGCAAATTTTAGCGACAGCCAATGCGGAATATCCAACAGCTCAGCGATTTAGAGAGCGTTTAGCTAGTCTTTATGGTGCAACGTTGTCAACCAAAGTGTCAACCAAGGGACTAGTTCATATCGTTGACATTGAGTTGGCTTTTATAAAAAATCAATTTGTAATGACAGATGAAAATCTGTTGGAAGAAATGATTGATTTTCTTTACCAAAATTTATTTTCTCCACTTGTGACGGTTGAGCAGTATCAGTCTAAACTTTTTAATATCGAGCAGACCAATTTGATTAATTATTTGAACGCTGATAAAGACGATAGTTTTTATAGCAGTGAGTTGGGGCTTAGGAAACTTTTTTATGAAGATTCTGCTTTTCAAACTTCAAAATATGGAACAGCTGAATTAGTAGCTACTGAAAATTCTTACACGGCTTTTCAGGAATTTCAGAAAATGTTGCGGGAAGACCGTTTAGACATCTTTTTATTAGGTGAGTTTGATGATTATCGTATGCTACAGTTGTTTAATCGTTTTCCATTTGAAGAACGTCATAAAGATTTAATATTTGACTACCAACAAGAATTCACAAATGTTATCAGACAACAATTTGAAACTAAAGACGTTAATCAATCAGTTTTACAGCTAGGCTATCATTTTCCAATACGTTATCAAGATGAAGAATACTTTACACTACTAGTCTTTAATGGGCTGTTTGGAGGTTTTGCTCATTCTCGTCTGTTTACAGAATTACGTGAGAAAGAAGGTTTGGCATATACCATAGGAAGTCAATTCGATATTTACACAGGTTTACTGAATGTTTACGCTGGAATTGACAAGAAAAACCGAAATAAAACACTTCAATTAATCAATAAACAATTTTCGGATATTAAGATGGGGCGCTTCTCTGAATCACTTTTAAAACAAACGAAAAAAATGTTAAAGGTTAATTTAAAATTGGCTTGTGATTCCCCAAGAGTAATTATTGAACGTGACTACAATCATCAGTATCTTACAGGTGATTTTAGTGTTGATAAGATGATTGACAAAATTGACAATGTTAGTAAAGAAGATGTTTTAAGATTCACAAGAAAAGTAAAATTACAGGCGCTTTATTTTTTGGAGGGAAAATAAATGACAGAATTAAAGGAGCAAATTTTTTCAGAAATAAATGAAAAAATTTACTCGGCTGAGTTAGAAAATGGATTGAAAATTTTTTTGATTCCAAAACAAGATTTTCAAGAAAGTTGTGGAATAGATCGGAAGAGCGTCGTGGCTCTCTTGACACGAAGTTTACACATGATGGACAGTCCAAAGAATACAACGAGGGGATTGCTCATTTTTTAGAGCACAAATTGTTTGAATTGGAAGATGGTCAGGATGTTGCGGAGCTATTTACTAATGCGGGAGCAAATAGTAATGCCTTTACAACATTTGACAAGACTTGCTACTATTTTTCTGCGGTTGACAACCTAGAAGAAAATGTGACACTTCTTCAGCAGTTTATATCAGAAACCTCCTTTACAGAAGCCTCTATTACGCGTGAAAAAGATATTATTGGTCAAGAAATTGACATGTATCAAGATGATGCAGACTACCGTCTCTATCAAGGAATTCTTGAAAATTTATATCCTAACACTGCCCTTGCTCAAGATATTGCTGGCACGCAAGAAAGTATTGAAAATATTTCGGTGGCAGATTTAAAAGAGAATCACAATATTTTCTACTCTCCACAGGAAATGACATTGTTGCTTGTTGGAAATTTCGATAAGGACTTGCTATTTAATCAAATCAAAAAAGAGCAAAAAGAAAAGGCAAGTAAAAAACACGTTGTTAAGCGACAAGGTTTGGTGTATGAGCAGGTAGTGCCGAAAAAGAATATTCAAATGGATGTCACTCAACCTAAATTGGCAATTGGTTATAGAGGAGCACAGTTGCCCAAGGGAACTTCAAGTTTACGTCAAGAATTGGCGTTGCGATTATTCTTTACCATGTTGCTTGGCTGGACATCAAAACGTTATCAGCAGCTTTATGAAAGTGGACAGATTGATGACTCTTTTGATTTTGAAATTGAAGTTTGTCCAGATTTTCAGTTTTTGATTATTTCTTTAGATACTTTGGAACCAATTGCGATGGCAAATAATATCTGTCAATATTTGAATAAAGTATCCCAATCAAGCAATTTGGATGACTTATCAGAAGAACACTTTGAAATTGTCAAAAAGGAACTGTATGGAGATTTCTTCAAAAGTTTAGATTCTATTGATAACTTATCAGCACAATTTATTAATCATTTATCAGCAAATGAAACTTATTTAGATGTTCCAAAAATATTAGCAACGTTGGGTTTTGCAGAAGTCTTGAAAATCGGTAATGATTTTTTAGCACATGCTGATGCAACAGAATTCACAATCTTACCAAAATAAATCGAAATACTTTCTAAAATTTGCTATAATAGACTTGATTACATTTTATT
>OODQ01000580.1_pt1 | contig 25123 bp, 22 predicted proteins | sample 1671321 | NCBI WGS metagenome assembly OODQ01 (sample SAMN06348144, study PRJEB24527) | human gut metagenome | biome: human gut; feature: ankylosing spondylitis patient; material: feces | host: Homo sapiens | place: China | collected 2015-10
TGCTTTTTGCATACCACAGGGCCTTGCCCCTGATGACCTGCCCGCCGGGCTTCATTGCCCCGTCGCCGGGTGAATCGCGCAGATACCATAAGTCCCAGCGGGTTTCGGCGTCGCCGCTGTACGGTCCGTAGCCGTCGATAAGCGCGGCTTCGCAGTGAGTAAGGATATTCCAGCGGTCGATAGGGACATTGAGCCCCTGGGCCAGCTTGGCAACTAATTTACCTGCGGCGTCTATCTGGCGGGGTGTGGGCGGAAACTTGCCGAACTCAGTATCCCTGCCGTTATGGGGCAGTGCGCCGCAGGCGCAGCAGAGAGCGATACCGATAGCGCCGCTATTGCGCTGCCACGTATGGCTTTTAAGCTCGGTGAGCTGCGTGCAGGTCTGGTAAACGCTGCCGTCGGCGTCGATGTTGAAATGGTAGTCGTCGTAAAGCTGGCCGTAACGCCCGGCGGTCCAGTGCAGATAGATCTGCGAGATGCGGTTGTGTCCCAGGGCGACAAGTTCGGCGAGCTTGGTTGCTGTCAGCAGCGGTGCTGATGATATTTGCATTTGCATAGTAGAGATGCTCCTTTCCTGTGAGTTTGGAGAGCAGGCCATTATTTTAACGTACTCCGTTCAGCATTTTGATGTGCTGTGGCACCCTCTCACTCTTATATGGCTTTTTAGGCCCTGTTTTTTAACCTGCCGGCAGGAAAAATTTAAAAAGTGTAAAATTTGCTCTTCCAAGCAGCGGATAAAAATTATTTATGTAAAGGGGGTTAAAAATGACCTTGTAAAAAGCCATATAAGAGTAGGGGATATTATTACTGACGCAGTAAGCATACCGAATCTTTTAAATCTTAAAGACCTTTAGCATCTCTTAAAGCTTTTAAATCATTAAAATCTGTAAATCCTTCATACATACTTATGATTTTGACTTGGAAGTTTTAAGTGTTAATAATGGTTTTGTATTACTGATCTGCGTTAGTATTGATACTTACACCCTAAATTCAGCGAAAGCAGGTAAAAAAACATGAATGATTCTTTAGCTTCACAACAAAAATCTAAAAAGACGGGCGGCGATGTGCTGAGTGCCCGTCTTTTGTATTTGGCGCTGAAATGCCCCTTACTGCAGGGAAAACACTGCCAGACAGAGACTGTACGGCCAGTTGAGCCGCAGTCTGCCAGAACGGTGAAACCGCCGAGAAAGGACGATGCTTTAGTAGAGCTGCGTATCGTTTTGCCTTATGGTCTGCGCAAGCAGGCACAGGACGAGCATATCAACTGCAGCGCTTTGTTCCGCAGGGCGCTTAAGCGCAGTTTAACGTCACGCCGCAGTTCAGGCGCAAGGTGTGACTAGTGGATCATTTTACAGCGATCGAAAATGCGTGGCTGGAACCTCCGCAGAGCCTGGCGGAAGACGTGTACAGCTGTGAATTGTGTAATGAGGCTGTTGGCGCCGGTGATTTGTATATCGAGCTGGATGGGATCATTATTTGTATAGACTGTCTGGACAGCCTGACGGCGCGGGAGCTGGCAGTAGAGGTGTTGAATAATAAGATCACCGCAGCAGGGTGAGATAAGGGGATGTATTGATGACAGTTACTTGCACAGAAACAGCGGAGTGTGATAAATGGGCCGAAATAGTGGCTTTAGCGCAGCAGGGCAATAAAAAGATGCTGGGGGTGATTTTGCAGGCTTTTGATATCAAACTGCGAAAAATAGCACATACCAGCGCTTATAAAGGTTTTGCCGAGGATGGCGAGCAGATCGAAAGGGTTGCCGTGGTAAAGGCGCTGGAAAAGTGGGGACAGCGGCAGGATTTCGAGAAGCTGCCGGCTTTTATCGTCAGTAAGTCGTATACGGCGCTCAGCAGTGAATGGAAACGCCGGCATAAGGATGAAGAAATGACCTGCCCTTATGAAATAGAAAGCGGCTGTGAATTTGCAGAGGAAGTGCTGACGGCAGATGCGGCGCAGACGACGCGTACTTATTTTGAACAGCAGCAACTGCAGCAGGATTTTGCGGAAGTGCAGGAACTGCTGGTACAGCTTTCGCCCAAACAGGAAGAATTGATCGAACTGCATTTTCTGGAAGGCTGGAGCAACGGCGAACTGGCACAGAGGTTTGGCGTCAGCCCGGCTGCGATCAGCAAAACGATCAAAAAAGGGCTTACTAAGCTGCGGCAGCTGCTGCTTGCAGCGCATCAGGCCGAAAAACAGCGGGAAGCGGAAGAACTGATGATGTAGATAAGCTGGGATATGGATCATCAGGCGCAGGCCGGCAGGCTGTTATGGCACTGCCGGACAGGGTGATCTGACTGGGAAATGCGTTTGCCGCCGCCTGGACAGAGAAACCCGTAAGTGCGCCTGACCATATAAGCCAATCAAAGGCTGAAAATATTGCGAAGGATGTGCTGAAAAATGGAGAGACCTTATGAACAGATACGGCGGATGGTAAAACTGTTTGAATATAACAGGCTGAAGCTGCGGTTTAGAAACGAAGATGAGCGGGCCAGGTTTATTGATGGCTGGGCAGAACGATTCTGCGAGACGGACGATGCCGAATGGAATATTGCCGTGACTATTATGACTGCCCGCCGCCGCGAACCGAACTTCTATAATATGGAAAAAGCCCTGCGCGAAGCGCAGGGCATAAGACGGGAACGCAGACTGCAGGATGAATGGCGAGCAAAAGACGAAGGGAGTTTGCAGCAAGATCAGCGAGCAAATAATAACGCCGCAGAACAAGGATGGGAAGGAAATGGAAATAATGGAGCAAACGCTCAAATAAGCACTGCTGCCGAAACAAGCGGCGGAGCAACTACCGCCAACACACAAAAAAGAGCCTTGCAGCTGCAAGGCTCTTATAATTTGAAAGCCACCCCGAAAACACCCGAAGAAATAGCGCAGGAAGCACTGCTGAGGTATGAGAGGAAAAATTTAAAATAAAAAGTTGTAAAATATATCTTCAAAATGAAAACTTTGTCAGCTACGAATAATTAAATTTATTTGTCTGCTTATTCCTACGAAATCTTTTTGAGGTAATAATTTAATACTTATTTAGTTATTTAATAAGAACAGAAGCAGTTTTCCTTAGGTGTTTACGATGAGTTTGATGTGTATTATAGTTTATCAAATTAAGATACTATGATGCGTATAATTATCATTAATGCTATAATTAATTATCGCTTTAAGTGAGCGTAAGTTTAAAAGGGGTGAATTTATTTATGGATGAAAATAAAAATACTCAAGGGTTATATCAGGCATTATGGAATTCAGCAGATATTTTACGGTCCAAGATGGATGCTTCGGAATATAAAAATTATTTGCTTGGATTGGTTTTTTATAAGTATTTATCCGATAAAATGTTATATTATGCGGCTGATATTTTAGAAGAGCCAACAAATGATGTAAAGAAAGCGTACCAAATTTATGATAAAGCGTATAATGATAATGATTTACATGATGATCTTTTAGCAAATATAAAAGACGAGTTTTTTTATTGTATTAAGCCAAATCTTACATTTACTAAAATGGTGGAAAGTATTTTTGATGGAACATTTCAACTTGAAAACCTTGCTCAGGCGTTTAGAGACATTGAAGCGTCAAGTGAGATATATGAAAACCTGTTTGAGGATGTAGACCTATACTCTAAAAAATTAGGAAATACACCCCAAAAAGCAAACCAAACTATTAGTGAAGTAATGAAACAATTAAACCAACTGGATTTAGCTGGTTACGCTGGCGATATGCTCGGTGATGCCTATGAATATTTGATTGGACAATTTGCATCAGACTCTGGTAAAAAAGCGGGGGAATTTTATACTCCACAGCCAGTTGCGAAGTTAATGACACAGATTGTCTTACATGGAAGAGAAAATAAAAAAGGATTTACCATATATGACGCGACGATGGGCTCTGGTTCTTTGCTGCTCAATGCGCGCAAGTATTCAAATGAGCCTGATATGATAACTTATTTTGGGCAAGAGCTTAATACTTCAACTTACAACTTAGCACGGATGAATATGATTCTTCATAACGTGTCGATAGAGAATCAGCACTTGCATAATGCTGATACTTTGGATCAAGACTGGCCGACAGAAGAACCGACAAATTTTGATGCGGTATTAATGAATCCTCCGTATTCGGCAAAATGGAGTGCGGATAAGGGCTTTTTGCAAGATCCTCGGTTTTCTAATTATGGTGTATTAGCTCCAAAGTCAAAGGCTGATTTTGCTTTTCTTCTGCATGGTTTTTATCATTTAAAAGATGACGGTATTATGGCAATCGTCTTACCTCATGGTGTTTTGTTTAGGGGCAATGCGGAAGGTAAAATACGTAAATCGTTGTTGGAGTCTGGATGTATTTATGCGGTTATTGGTTTGCCTGCGAATATTTTTTATAATACAGGCATTCCAACAACTATTATGGTATTAAAAAAATCTCGATCAACAAAGGATGTATTTTTTATTGATGCATCTAAATGTTTTACAAAAGGCAAGAATCAAAATTTAATGACGGATGATCATATTCAGAAAATTGTTGATGCATATATAAAAAGAGAAAATGTGGATAAGTTTACGCATATTGCCGATTTTGCAGAAATTGAAGAAAATGATTTCAACCTTAACATACCGCGTTACGTAGATACATTTGAAGAAGAAGAACCAATCGATATTGTTGAGTTAAGCAAAGAAATGAAAGATATTGATGCAGAAATTAAAAAAGCTGAAAGGGAGCTTTTGGCAATGATTGGCCAGTTAGCGGTTACTGAAGAATCAAAAGATATCATTGAAGCTGCTATGGAGGTATTCCGTCATGAACACTAAAAGGGCACCAAAGGTGCGTTTTAAGGGTTTCACTGACGCTTGGGAACTGCGTAAGTTGAATGAAGTCGCAGAGTTCAATCCTAAATCGGCGCTGCCTGATACATTTGAATATGTTGATTTGGAATCTGTTGTCGGTACTGATTTGATTAGTCATAGAACTGAATCAAAGGCGACCGCGCCTTCAAGAGCGCAACGACTTGCGCAACGTGGTGATGTTTTCTATCAGACAGTCAGGCCGTATCAGAAAAACAATTACCTCTTTGATTTACCTTGCAATGACTACGTTTTCTCGACTGGCTACGCTCAAATGCGACCGAACATTGATAGCAGGTTCTTGTTCAGTAGGATTCAAGAAGAGCGATTCGTTAAGGCGGTTTTAGACCGCTGCACAGGCACGAGCTATCCGGCAATCAACGCAAACGATTTGTATGAAATTGAGATAGTAGTACCGACGAACAAGGACGAGCAGGTCAAAATCGGCTCTCTGTTTCGCAACTTCGATCACCTTATCACTCTTCATCAGCGAAAATTAGACAAAACGAAAAAGTTGAAAAAGGCTTTTTTGAATTTGATTTTTGGTCAAAAGTTGCGTTTTTATGGGTTTAATGACAGTTGGGAACTACGTAAGTTGGGAGAAGTTGTTACTCGTGTTCAGGGGAATGATGGCAGAATGAATCTACCAACTCTTACAATTTCTGCTAGTAACGGGTGGTTAGATCAAAGAGATCGATTTTCATCAAACATTGCGGGTAATGAACAAAAAAACTATACTCTTCTAAAAAAAGGTGAACTCTCTTATAATCATGGAAATTCAAAACTTGCAAAATATGGTACTGTTTTTGTTCTAAGAAATAGCCAAGAAGCTCTTGTTCCAAGAGTCTATCATAGTTTTAAAACGACGTTGCTGGCAGATGCTGATTTTATTGAGTATATATTCTCTACAAAGAATCCTGATAGAGAATTAGCAAAGTTAATATCTTCTGGTGCTCGAATGGATGGTCTTCTTAATATTTCATATGATGATTTTATTGGGATCAAAATTTCACTTCCTCAGAAAGTGGAACAACAAAAAATAGCGCTTTTTTTCCGGAGCATTGATAACCTTATAACCCTTCATCAAGAAAAAATAAATCAACTAACAAAACTTAAAACAACCTTTCTGAAAAATATGTTCATATAATAAAAAAGGCGCCTTGGCGCCTTTTTAGTGTCTTAATTCAAATTCGATAAGTAATGTACAATTTTATTGTTATCCTTGTTTTCTAGCTCTTGAATTATATGTAAGTATGTGTGTTGTGTGGTTGTTATGTTCGCATGTCCAAGTCGTCTGGCTACGCTGGCAATAGATACTCCAGCATATAACAACAAAGAGGCATGAGTATGTCGCAAACCGTGTACAGATATTACTGGTACATTCACGTCAGCACAATAGCTTTCAAGCTTATCATTTATAGTTGAATTAAAGATCCTCCCTCGAACGAAAATAGGCTCGTTTTGAGGGAGGTTTTTTATAAGCGTAGCAAATTGCATAGCTGTTCGCCAGTCCATCTGGATCTTCCTTATAGAAGATTTGTTTTTTGTAGGTTGAAATCCTCCTATTGGTGATTTGTAATTCCATGTTTTGGATATATTTAGGATTTGATTTGAAAAATCAAAATCCTCTGGAGTAATTGCTAATGACTCAGAAAAACGAAGTCCAGTTTTAGCGATTAACATAATCAGCCAATCAAAGTTAATTTCTTCATTTAGTTCTAATCGTGCTATTAATTTTTGTAGTTCACATTGATTAAGATATTTCGTTTTTTTTGACGAAGCTTCTTTACCTTTTATTACGACTTTACGTGTTGGATCACGATTTAATAGACCATCGTCAATTGCATCTAGTATGGCTCCTTTAAGTTGATGATGAAAATCCATTGTGGTTTGTCGTTCATGTGTTTCAGCAAAATCGTTCAATATTTTTTGATATTCTTTACGATCTAGAGCCAAAAGTTTGGTTTCAGGCGCTAAATACTGTAAATGTTTCAGCGTCATCAAGTATTTTCGCATTGTCACATCACGTATTGCGCCTTTTTTGTAAAGAGCTACCCATTCCTTAAAATACTCATGTAATAATATTGAAGATTGACCTTTTTTCATCATAAATACCTCCTGATTTTTATTTTAAGTCAACCTCTTAATTATCCGTGTATTATGTATTTTAAATCAACATATTTCTTAACAGTATTTTCTTTATTTCTTTTAAGCTATCAATTCTCTTTTGATGAAGGGTGATAAGGTTGTCGAAAGTATCTAAATACTTCCCAATCTTATGTTGCTCTTCAAAGCTTGGTAATGATAAAGTCCCCCTACAAAGTTTATCATAATAGAAGTAAAGTCGTACCCCACCTTCTTGAAATTTCTCTATAAGTTTTTGGAAATATGGTGATTTGAACCAGTGCCAAAGAAGTCTATCATCAACATCATCTGAGGTCTTAAAAACTTCGTAAAGTGAGCTAACTATAACATTTTTATCGGTACTCTGATACCCGATAGATCCTATATTTATTCTTGCTGGGTTGTATGCAAATGAGTTTGGAGAAACAATATAATACATTTTTTTATCTGCTTCACGCATAGTACCACCATTTTCAAATCTCTCATCTTGTGGTATAAATCCGTGCTCATTCGTGATAGAATAACTATCCAATGGTAAGTTGTCTCGATTCTTTTCACCTGCTGGATATGTTATATCTTTTAACTTATGCAGTTCCCAACTGTCATTAAACCCATAAAAACGCAACTTTTGACCAAAAATCAAATTCAAAAAAGCCTTTTTCAACTTTTTCGTTTTGTCTAATTTTCGCTGATGAAGGGTGATAAGGCGGTCGATAGTTGAAATATATCTACTAATAATTACTTGTTCATTTATAGATGGAAGCATTAAAGGTATATCCATCATAGTTTCTGCATTTAGTTTTGCTCTTCCTCCACCTACTAATAAAGACTCAATATCAGCTCTATTTATAGAAAATGCTAAGAACTGGTTATCAGCAATCTTTCGCTTTCCTTGAAGCACATGAGCGTGATTGTTCACCCAAATACGCCCTTTTACGCATTTTACAGGATAATTTTTTAAATCATTAGCTCCATCTTCTGCTACAAGTACAAATTCTCCCTCATGCGTAAAACCGTCTACATAATCTTGAATACCATTTGCTCCATAATATGGAGTTGTTCCTGATACTCGTAAATTAGCTGCAACAGGGACTCGCAAATTATCAAATCTATTCGCAATATCACGAACCTTACGCAGTTCCCAAGCGATAAAATATAGATATGACTATATATAATTCAATATGTTATAATTTATTAAATGGACAAAAGGGGCGTTGTGGAATGAGCGTTAAATTCACATCTGAGTCAGAAATGGAAAGAAGTTTGATAAATGAGTTGGTTTCAGGAGTTTCCCAGTGGACTTATAGGGCAGACTTAAAAAGTGAAGCGGATTTGTGGAACAATTTTAAAAATAAACTTGAAAACAACAATGCAAATGTCTTAAAAGAAATTCCTTTAACAGAACAAGAATTTCAGCAGGTAAAAACACAGCTTACATTTCCAACTTTTGTGGATGCTGCAAAATGGCTTGCTGGTGAGAATGGTATAGCAAAAGTACAGGTGCAGCGAGAGGATGCATCGCTGGGTACAATTAGACTGTCTGTATTATGGAGAGAAGATATTGCTGGCGGGCATTCTAGTTATGAAGTTGTTAGCCAAGTTAGAATCATGAAAAACGACGAAAGGGATCGGAATCGTCGTTTTGATGTATCCTTACTTATCAATGGCTTGCCAATGATACAGGTAGAGCTTAAAAACAGGGCGCATTCTTATATGGATGCATTCCGGCAAGTGCAAAAATATATGCAACAAGGTAAGTATACAGGTATTTTTTCGTGCTTACAGATGTTCGTTGTGTCTAATGGAACTGATACGAGATATATTGCGTCGGCGGTTTGCGGAAAACTTAAAGAGCAATTTTTATCTACTTGGGTAGATAAAAATAATAAGGCAGTCAATAATTATTTGGATTTTACAGAACACGTGCTTTCTATACCTCAAGCGCATAAGATGGTGACTCAATATACTGTTATTGACAGTAAGAAAAAAGCGTTGATTTTGTTGCGTCCATACCAAATTCACGCTATCGAGGCGATTAAGGATGCGAGCAAGAGGCAGGAGTCTGGCTATGTTTGGCATACAACAGGGTCTGGTAAAACTTTAACAAGTTACAAAGTAGCACGTAATTTATTGCAAATTCCTTCCCTGGATAAAACTATATTTATCGTGGATCGCATAGATTTGGATCAACAGACGACATCGAGTTTTATTAGTTATGCTGAGCACGATGTAATTGAGATAGATGAAACAGATAATGTTACTGATCTGATAAAAAAGTTGCTTTCTGCTGATAGAACAGTTATTGTAACAACAATTCAAAAATTGAATTATGTTATGCGTCGTTTTGAAGGACAGGAAGAAACTCCTAAATTTAAAAAGATGAGAAATCTTCGTTTAGCGTTTGTAGTTGATGAATGCCATAGAGCGATATCTCCTTTGAAGCAACGTGAAATTCAAAAGTTTTTTATTCGGTCTTTATGGTATGGCTTCACTGGGACTCCGATTTTTAAGGAGAATGCAAAAAAAGAAATAGGAAACCTTGCAAGGACAACGGAAGAGCAATATGGTAAGAGAGTCCATGAGTATACTGTTAAAGAAGCCATTCATGATAAGGCAGTATTAGGGTTTCAGGTAGAGTATAAAACTACAATATCAGAGGATGAGCTAAATGAGCTTGTTAGAGTAAGAAGACCTGATGTAAATCCAGACAGTATGGAACGTCAAGATAAAGAAATGGTTTTGCGCAAGGATGATTTTGAAAAAGAAGATCATATGCTAGAGGTATTAAATTCAATTGTAAATAAATCAAAAATCAAGTTTGGTTTGGATTTAGGAGTAGGAAAAACATATACAGCTTTATTAACAACTAGTTCAATTGCTAAGGCACAGAGATATTATCTACTTTTGAAAGAAATTAAAGAAGGAAAATCTAAAATTCAGATTTCTGAAAATGTTAAGAAGTCTGTTCCAGATTTTCCAAAATTTGCTATTACATATTCAGTGAGTGAAAATGAAGATGGAAGCGTAGTAAATCAGGAGAAAATGAACGAGGCCATTGATGATTATAATAGACAGTTTGGAACAAGGTTTTCTCTTGAAACAATCAAAGCCTATAATGCAGATATCAATGAGAGACTTGCAAGAAAACAGGAGAAATACCAGTATCGAAAAGAACAATTAGATATTGTTATTGTGGTAGATAGGTTGCTTACGGGGTTTGATGCTCCATGTTTATCGACACTATTTATTGATCGTGCCCCTATGCGTCCTCACGATTTAATTCAAGCTCTTTCGCGAACAAACCGGTTGTTTGATGCTAGGAAAAAGTATGGGCAAATTATAACTTATCAGACACCTGTTAATTTTAAAAAATGCATTGATAAGGCTTTGCAGCTTTATTCCAATGGAGGCGAAAATTATGTTCTAGCACCAGATTATTTTGAAGCCAGGCGGCGTTTTCAAGAAGCAGTAAAAGCGCTTTTGGACCTAGCGCCAACTCCTGAAAGTGTAGATGCATTGACAGACTTGGAAGAGATGAAGAAGTTTGCCAAAGGTTATCAGCAATTTGATAAGACGCTTACTGCAATAAAGGTATACAGCGAGTTTGAAGAGGAAATGAAAGAAACTGATCCTGATTGTTCAATTCTGGCAGATATTGATTTAACTGTGCTAGAGGAGTATCAAGGGAAATATGAAAATTTACTTGAACGAATTAAAGCATTAACATCTGATTCAGATGGAGAAGACATTCTGGATATAGATATAGAATATGAGTTGGAAGCATTTACAACTGATGAAATTAATTACCAGTATATTTTAAGTCTTATCCAAGCTTATTTACCAAAACAAAATCAAGCATATCAAGCCCCAACAGCTAAAAATAATGAAGAAATTGAGCAATATTTAGAACAATTAGCACAACGAAATCAAAATCTTGCCTCAATGGTAAAAGAACTGTGGGTGGATGTTAAAGAGGAACCTGAAGCTTATAAGGGGCAACAAATTGCGATTTTGCTTGAAAGAAAAATAGAAAGTTTTATTCAAAATCGTGTACAACAATATGCTGATAAATGGTGTATGGATGAGGCTACGTTAAGATTCTTAATTGATAATTATCGACCGCAAAGAGAAAAGCAGAATGGTGAGACTGAGTTGAAAAAATCGGGAGATTACGAGAAATATAAATCGAAAACAAAAGATCCAGTATCTAAATTACATTATTGGAAAGAGGCACGTGGAGATATTGTCAGTATGATAGTAAAAGAAATTCTGCCATTGCGAGAACGGTGACTTAAAATTTGGAAGATGGTAAAAGTTAAGTATAATGTATTCCGACCGCAGCCGCGAACCGAACTTCTATAATATGGAAAAAGCCCTGCGCGAAGCGCAGGGCATAAGGAAGGAACGCAGACTGCAGGAAAAGAGCGCAGAATGAATGGCGAGAAGAACAAGTCTGGGAAGAAAATAGAAATAACGAAGTAAAAACCGAAATAAGCACTGCTGCCGAAACAAGCAGCGGAACAACTACCGCCAACACGCAAAAAAGAGCCTTGCAGCTGCAAGGCTCTTATAATTTGAAAACCACTCCGAAAACACCCGAAGAAATAGCGCAGGAAGCACTGCTGAGGTATGAGAGGAAGGGGAAGAGGTAGAAATAAAATTTTAGAATTAAAATATAAAAATGCTCAATATGAATTGTAGTTCATATTGAGCATTTTGTTTTAATTATATTGGTTAGCTGGTGCATTATGTTCATAATTTTTTTATAAAAGCATATCTTGAAATATTGGAGGAATCTTTTTTTTATTAGAGCCATATCTAATACTGATATTCATATCTTTTGTAGCTTCATAAATACGTGGATATAAGTTTTTTGTTTTATCTAGATTTTTGGGGTCCCTGTTTTTAGATGTTTTACCTAGAATTAGTCTTTGGATATTAATTTCTTCCCAATTGAGTGTTCCAATAGGATATATTCCATCATTTTTATCAATTTTATCATATTTTAATATAGTTTTTCTTTTTTTATCATCTAAAGTATATGTTTGAGGTATTTGCATATCAAAATGTTTTATAAATTCGCTTATTTTAAATTCTCCTTTACCGCCTTTGATTTTAAAATATGCTTTAAAATTTTTATAAGCGTTGTTACCTTCAATGGTAAATTTATAACCTTTTTGGATAGGAAGTGAGAGAATGTCACCATGTATTTTTTTCATAAAAATTAACTTCCAACCTGTTTGATCGCGGGTATCAAAAATTACTGAAGAATTAATATTTTTATAGTTGTGGTCAAAGGTTCCAATTGTAACATTCAGTTTACGCATAGAATTATAGAATATTTTTAATCCATTTATATATCCATGGTATGAAAATTCCAAAACAAAAACACTCCTTTTTAATATTGCTTATAATATAATTTTATTATAGTCAATAAATCAATTTTTGGCTAGTCTTGCTTTTTTATTGAAATAATTATTATGAAAGTGGTACAATGATAAAAATACAGTTTGTCTAATGTTGGAGGTATATTAATGTTACATTATCCTTTGATGGTGTTTATTGATACAAATGTCTTTATTTCATGTAAATATAATTTAAATGGTAATGGGTATTTTAGTATTTTGAAAAAATTTATAAGAGATGGAAAAATAAAATTACATATTGATAATATTGTGAGGCAAGAAGTGGAAAAGCATATAAAAAGCGATATTGATAATGCTTGTGGTAAATATAAAAATGCTTACAAAGAAATTCCAACCAATTTGCTTGAGATATCTGAGATAAAGTGGCCAGCCAAGGAAGATCTGCAAGAAAAAGCTGTTAGCGTGTTCCAAGCTTTTTTAGAAGAGGTAAATGTTCAATATTTAGATAATAAGAAGGTTGATTTAGAAAGTATTTTGAAAGATTATTTTGAATGCAATCCACCTTTTGAAAAAAATATTCAAAAAAAATACGAATTTCCTGATGCAATAATAATATCAAAGATAAAGCAAAATTTTAATGATATAAAGCCGTTATATATTATTAGTCAGGATGAAGGCTTCAGAAAATCTTTTTCTGAAGAGGAAATTTATACTTTCGTGGGAATGAATGAACTGTTTGATCTAATAAATAAAACTGAAGAGAAAAAAGATAACATTTATCAAAAAATTTCTTTGAATATTGAGCTACCAGTAGTACATAAACAGATTGTTTCAGAAATTGAAGAAAAAATATTGTCTGAAGATATTGAGATAGATGGTTTTGATTATAATCGTAAAGGGTTTGTAGAGGGATATGAGTATGATGGAATAAATATAAGTAATGTAGATAATGTTGAATTTAAATTGGTTTCAGTTGATGATATTAATGATAATAGTGTCGCTTTGACAATATTATGTTACGCAGATATTAAAGCAATTTGTTCATTTACAGATTATGCAAATTCAGCTTGGGATGGAGAAGAAAAACGCTATATTTTTTTATCAACTGGGGAGGTTGAAGAAGAACATCATGTAGAATTTGAGTGTGGGATTGAATTCGCTTGGATTGATGGGGATAGTGAGATAGAGTTTGATTTAGCTAATGTCAATTTTGACTTATCACTTGGACAAGATACAAGAAAATCGAGAAAAGTGCTATGATGGCACAAATAAATGTTACAGAAATATACTTTTATGATAAATTCAAAAGATAAAAACCGATACATTGATAATAATTGGATTTAAGTTGAAAAGGGCATAATTTATAAAATTAGTACTGAATTGATTATATGTACATTTTTGATGATAACTACTTAGTTTAATAGTTGACTGGAAAAGTTTAAATTAAGGAAGCGTAAAAATATGGGAAATTTATTATTTGATTTAAAAAATGCTGGAAACTATGAGGGTATTGAACACAGGATTTGTGAAATTAGTACAAAGTTAACTCGTAATCCTGAGGTGAATTTGAAGGGCAAATTTTTCTATTTAACTTTTCGCAATAATAAAATTACAGAAAAAGAATTTGCAAAATTTATTTATGATAAAATTATTCGTTATTGCATTCCAAGAAAAAAATTTTCTGAAGCAATAAAAAACTTGGAGAAAACTGACGATGAAAGATTTGTGATGGATATTCATGATCAGGCACGTAATTTATTTATCCATTCTGTGAATGAAAAAGGAGCCCAATTAGGGGAACCAGGAGAGCTTATTGCGTTTATTATTTTAGAATATTTTTTCAATGCTCCACAAATAGCTTGTAAAATGTTTTTAAAAACAAGCGAAAAGATGCCAGTACATGGTTCGGATAGCGTACATATAAGGTTTTCTGGTGAAGACAATAAATTAGAACTTATTTGGGGAGAAGCGAAATTGTATCAAAATTTGTCTGATGGGTTGGAAAATGCATTAGAGTCAATATTTAGTTTTGTTGATATTAATAACGGTAGATCTTCGCGAGATCGTGATATTGATATAATAAAAGATATGCCTGATGTTGAGTCTGAGGAAATGCAGGAAGAACTATGCCGATATTTCGATCCTTATTCCGAAGAATCTAATAATTGGAAGGAAGTTTTTTGTTGTTTAGTAGGTTTCGATTATTCATTATATTCAAATATTAAAGGTAATTCTGCTAAAGAAATTGAAGAATATTTCAAAAAGGAATATTTAAAAAGAATAGACACGGCGCATAGGTTATTTGAAAAAAAAATAAAAGACAAGAATCTTACAGAACTAGAGTTTTTGCTTATTTTATTACCATTTCAAAGTTTAAATAATTTCAGAAAAGAGTTCTTCAAACTGCTTGGGTTAAGGGAAAGTGGTGAATGAAATGATAGAAAAATTGTGTAATCAAATATGGGAACAACAAGGATTTAAAAAAGATTATGAAGCAATATCATTTTTAAGTGCAAAGATATATTTTTCAGAAATAGAACAACTTAATATAAAAAAGAATATGATAGTTCGATTGTTACAAAGTGCATTAATATTTTCATTGTCTGAAAATATTAAATATAGAAAGGTTGCCTATGAGATAGCAGTATTTTGTAGAAATATTATTTCTACAAAAAATATAGATTGGATAAATGATAATAATTCTATAAAATCTATTATTTTATTAGTGTTTTCAAGACTTGGTAATTTCCCTGCTGAAGAAAAATATAAAAAAGAAAATAATATAATCTTAAGTAATTTACCAAAAGGATTGTGGTTTGAACGAGAAAATCATTTTATTGATAATACAATTGATTTGCTTGACGAGAAAACGATAACTTTGACGAATTTTCAAAAAAAGTTATGGGAAGCTGTGTCTAGGTATGTAGTAGTTATTGTAAATGCTCCGACTTCTGCTGGAAAATCTTTCGTACTTCAAAATTATGTAATAAATGCAATTAAAAAACAAAAAATAAAAAATGCAATTTACATTGTTCCAACAAGGGCTTTGATAGAACAAGTAATTTGTGATATTAATAAAATAATTAGAAATAATAAATACTTAAAGGATATAGTTGTTACAGAGGTTCCTAATACCGATGTATTAGGGGAAAATAATATTCTTGTTTTAACGCAAGAAAGGGTACAAGTGTTTTTAGAAGGAGATATAAAAATAGATCTTGTTGTTGTTGATGAAGCCCAGAATGTTGCGGATAATGCTCGAGGTATTATTTTACAATCTGTTGTAGAAATAATAAAAATTAGAAACAGAGATACTCGGTTTATTTTTGCAACTCCGTATGTAAAAAATCCAGATATATTTTTAAATGTATTTAATTTTCCCAAAGAAGAATGTGAGATTATACCAGTAGGAGAATCGCCTGTAACACAGAATTTATATGGAATCACGATAGAAGAGAATAATACCCAAAAAGTTACTATAAACAAATTTCGAGAAAATGGAGAAAGTTTTTATATAGTTGATAAGCATACGGATTATGAGATTGCAGATGAAAAAAGATTGCCCGCAATAATAGCGTTACTTGTAGGTAGAAATAAAAACAATATTATATATGGTAGCGATCCAAGTACTTGCGAATATATTGCTAAACTAATTTCTCAAGATTTAGCAATATCAAATATATCGGTAGATAAAGATCTAGAGGAATTTTCTAACTTTATCAAAGAACATATACATAAAGATTATTTGCTTGCAGAAACAGTTAAAAACGGTGTAGCATATCATTATGGAAACTTACCTTCATTTGTAAGAAAAGGAATTGAAAGACTTTGTTCAATAGGAAAAATTAATTATATTGTTTGTACAAGCACATTACTCCAGGGAGTTAATTTACCTGCACAAAATATATTCATTATGAAGCCTTCTAGAGGTTATAACAATGATAAGAGTCCTATTCCATTGAGTGTTACGGAATTTTGGAATCTTGCAGGTAGAGCGGGAAGATTAACAAAAGATTTCGAAGGTAACATATTTTTAATTAATTTATCAAATTGGGTCAGTAATCCATTATTAGAAAAGGAGAGAAGACAATTTATTTCACTGTCTTTTAAAAAGTATGTATGTGACCCTGAAAAAAGACTTATAGAATTTATAGAAAAAGTTGATCATGGCTCTGGAAGAGCAGAGACACAAGTGTTAGAAAATGCATTCATGAAATTAATTATTTCTTATAGCGAAGAAAAATTAACAGAAATATTTGATCAATTCGGTGAAGATTTATCTAGAGAACAGAGATCTAAGTTGACGTCAAGTATTGAAAATGCAATTAAAAAAATTACATTGCCTTATGAAGTATATTCTAAAAATCCAAATATTTCAGTCTACAGGCAACAAGAATTATATGATTACCTGATGAGAAGGGTTAAAGAGAAGAATATAACATACCTTATTCCTCCACACCCAATGAGAGAATTTAAGAACATAAAATCTGACTATGTAAGGCTTTTCGTAAAATACAGTAAGTACTTAGAAAAAAATGCTACTAATCAATATAAATATTTTTCGATGTTAGCGCTCTTATGGATGAGAGGTAGCACCTATGCAGAGTTATTAAAATCAAGAATTGAATTTGAAAATCAAAAGAGAAGAAGAGGTTTACCAAATGTTAATACAGAGGCAAGAAAGCTTTTTCGAGAAATTGAATTATCTTTAAGATTTAAGTATGTAAAATTTAGTAAATGTTATAATGATTTATTGGTTCACGTCATAAAGGAGATAAAGGAAGAGAAGTATTTGACATCAATACCTCCACTACATTTGTTTTTAGAATTAGGTGCATCATCTAATACAATGATTAATCTTATTGGGATGGGATTATCTAGAACCACTGCGGCACAAATTGTTCCACATATGATAAGGACTGATATGAAAAGAAGTGATATAGAGGAGTGGTTTAAGGATAATAATGTTTCATCAATGGGTATGCCGGATAGTGTTTTATCTGAAATTGAACAAATTTTATGATGAGTTATTTAAATAACACAAAAGCCGCTGAATATTCAGCGGCTTCCTTACTTTCAACATTTGGTGGAGACGAAGAGGATCGAACTCTCGACCTTACGGATGCGAACCGTACGCTCTCCCAGCTGAGCTACGTCCCCACTACATAAAATATCTTACTCCTGGCGGCGCAAAATTACAAGTATATTTTTAGCTTTAGTGCTTGCCGCTATGTATACACGCGCGCTTATTGACAACTTTTGCCGCTGGTGCTACACTTTAAAGTAATTTCATAAGTATTTGATCGATGATGAGGATTAGTAGCTTTGCCAAGCGGACCTCAGCGAGCCGGTGACAGTGCAAGTCCGGCGTTTGGCGGCAGGGTGAATGGACCTTTAAGATACGGCTTGAGCCCGCAAGGGGGTAGACGCCGTCGGGATGCTTCGCCCGTTACCAGGGAAGGGGATATCGGCCATGGCCCGTATCTTAGCGAGCGGACTGATTATTCAGTCAAGCAGGGTGGTACCGCGAAAGTTGTGTCTTTCGTCCCTACATGGGGATGAAGGGCTTTTTTTATTGCCCGATTTGAAGGAGGCTTATATTATGGATAAAGAAAAAAATACCAGGCTGCCGTTGGTGGACCTGATCGAAGTTAAACCAATGCAGGACGGCTACCGCTGGGTAGCGATCACGGCGATGCTGTTCGCTATCGGCATCATCCTGCACACGGTCAGCCCTAATGTGGGCGGCGTGACGCCGAACTGGACGATCGCCATGTATTCTATCGTTATCAATCTGACGAACCCGACGCTGTCGCAGGCTGTGGGCATCGGTTTTATTGCGGGCATCACGCTGGTGCCGTCGTCGAAGTCGGCTTTTCCGCTGGGCAATATCGCCAGCGAGCTTTCGGGGGCGATCACCTGCTGCATCCTGGTCAAGGCGATGCTGCGCTGCGGTTTGGGCAAGTGGAAGCTGCGCCCCCTGGTGACGGGATTTTTGGCAACTATGGCCAGCGGCGGTGTGTTTACTTTCATTTTAAAGATCGTTCTGGGCTTGCCGCTGCATGTCTGGCTGTATGCCATGCTGCCGGTGGTGGCGATCGTGGGCGCGCTGAACGGCATGATCACCTTTTTGCTGTTCGGGCCGGTGCGGAAGCTGTTTTTTGTGCAGGAGGACGATGAATGATGGAGAGCGTTATCAGGCTGGAAAATTTTTATTTTGCTTATAATAAATCGGAGCTGGTGCTGCAGGATATCGACCTGGAGATCAAAAAGGGTTCGTTCACTGTGGTGGCCGGTCCCAGCGGCGCGGGCAAAACTACTTTGTGCAAGGCGATGACGGGCATTGTGCCTTTTTATATGGGCGGGCGTTACAGCGGCGATGTGCAGGTGCTGGGCGAATCGACTAAGGGCCGCCGGGTGTCGGATATCGCGATGCGCGTGGGGCTGATGCTGGAGGATTACGAAAGCCAGCTGGTTTCGCTGACCGCGGGCGAGGAAGTGGCTTTCAGTTTGCTGAATCACGGTTTTGCGCCGGAGGAGGTGGCGGAGCGTACCCGTAAGGCTTTGGAGGACGTGGGTCTGCCGGGGCGCGAGAGTTATCAGCTGGACGAGCTGTCGGGCGGGCAGCGCCAGCGTTTGCTGCTGGCGGCTACTTTGGCGGTGCATCCCGAGATCATTGTGCTGGATGAGCCGGTATCGGCGATGGACCCGGACGGGGCCCATTCGCTGTATGAGCTGTTATATGCGATCCATCAGCGTTACGGCACGACGATCATCGTAGTTGAGCACCGGGTGGACTATCTGCTGCCTTATGTGACGGACATGGTAGTGCTGAAGGAGGGGCAGCTGGTAACGGCTGATACCTTTGCTGCTGCAGCGCGGACGATGTATGAGGACGAGGAGCTGCGTCCGCTGGTACCTGCGTTATGGCAGGTGAAGCTGGGCGTCGAGCGCCGTTTCGGTATTACTTTGGGCGAGTGGCGGACTGAGGCAGAGGCGGCTGCGGAGTTACAGATGCTTGGTTTTGAAGGGGGGAACGCCTGATGCTGGAGGCTAAAGAGGTCAATTTTGCTTACCGCAGGGGTCTGCCGGTACTGAACGATATCGCCTGCACGATCGGTGACGGCGAGTTTGTGGCGCTTTTGGGCCATAACGGCAGCGGCAAGACGACGCTGAGCCGTTTGTTCATGGCGCTTCTGCATCCCCGCAGCGGGCAGGTGCTGGTAGACGGCGAGGATATCGTCAATTATGAGCCGGCCGACCTGGCTGACAAGATCGGTTATGTATTCCAGAACCCGGATCTGCAGATTTTGGAAGATACGGTTTTTGATGAGGTGGCGTATGGGCCGAGGGCTAAAAAGCTGACGGCAGAGACGATCAAAAAGCAGGTGGAGGCAGCTTTGGCGGCTACGGGGCTGGCCGAGCTGGCGGGCGCGTATCCGCGTCTGCTGTCCTTTGGGCAGAAGCGGCGGTTGGGTGTGGCGTCGGCGCTGGCGCTCAATCCGCGTACTTTGATCTTAGACGAGATCACCAACGGTCAGGATGCGATCGAGAAAGAGCGGATGATGCAGTATTTGCAGACGCTGAACGAAGAAAAGGGGATCACGATCGTGTTGATCTCGCATGATATGGACGTGGTGCGCCGTTATGCGAAGCGGGCCATTGTCCTGAAGGACGGCGACCTGGTGTATGACGGTACGCCGACGGAGCTGTTCGGCGGTGCGTATGCTGTGGAGGAATGGGGCCTGCGCCGGCCGACGGCGGCTGCTTTGGCGGGCAGTCTGGGTTTTACGGCGGCGACACCCGAGGAGTTCTGCCGCCTGTTGGTGCGGAAAGGAGCTGAGGACTGATGCGGATCAGTGCGTTTACTCAAATCATTGTCACTGTCGCTGTGACGGCGTGGGTCTTTATCCTGCCAGTCAAGGCGGTGGCGACGATCCTGGTTTTTGAGCTGGCTTTACTGCTGTCGATCAAGCGCGACCGCATGACGATGGCGGCGATCGGCGGTTTGGCCGTGTTCACCGGGCTGATGATCCTGTTCCAGCTGCTGTTCGGTTCGCCGCTGGAGGTAGCGCTGACGGGTGGCCTGCGGATGCTGGTCATGACGATGGCGTTTTTGTGTATGCTGGCGGCGACGCGTATCCAGGATATTGCCCAGACGCTGGTGGACCGTTTCCACCTGCCCTGTGAATATGCTTTTATGCTGACGACGGCGCTGCGTTTCGTGCCTAATTTCCTGGCTGACAGCGAGATCACGCTGGATGCTCAGTCCTGCCGCGGTTATTCCAACCGGGGCAACTGCGTGAAACGCCTGCTTTCGTATGTCGTGGTCATCAGACCGCTGGTCATGCGGGCGGTGGCCAAGTCCGAAACGCTGGCGCTGAGTATGGAGCTGAAGGGTTTCGGCAGCAATACTTATAAAAATATGCCGCGCGAGCCGCTGGGAGCCGCCGATTTTATCGTGCTGGGGCTGGTCGTGGTCCTGAGTACCTATCCGTTCTGGAAATAATGCCCGGCTGAAAATTTTAAATCATCCTGCAAGCAGCTGCTGCCTTAGAAAGGGAGCGGCTGCTTTTTTTTGAGTAATATAATAATTTTATTGCCTAAAAGAATATAAATTACAGTTGATAAAAATAATAAATATGATAGAATAAAATCAGCAAAGTATATAAAAATATCGAACTATTTTAAATGTATGGATAGAAGGTGGCTGTAATGGTACAATCGGGTGATACTCTCGTTTTATCTTTAGCTGAATTACTGGGCGGCAAGCAGGTGGATACCGGAGTCATCGACAGGGCTCTGGCGGAGCTCTGTTCTGCTTTTGATTTTGACGGCGGGCTGATCTATGAATTGGACCAGTACAACCATCTGCATCTGAAAGAACGCTGTCTGCGTAGGGAACTGCCTTTGCGGGGCAGCTTTCCGATCGATGCGGTCGACGCTGCTTATCGCAGCTATCTGGCTCAGGAAACCTTTGTCTGGCTGGAGGGTGGACAAAAGAACAGTGCGGCTGAGAATGCTTTGCTGGAGCTGTTTGCGGCGCAGTCGATGGTAGTGGCTTCCGTAGTCGATGAAACGCTGCAGATCTACGGGCTGCTGGTATTTGTACAGCAGTCGGCCCGGCCGGTGCCGCCGGCAGGCACGCAGCAGTTGCTGAAGACAGTGCTGTCGATGTTTGGCCGGTATATCGGGGTGCGGGTCTATCAGAACAAGCTGACTTTTGCCAAAAATTCGCTGGAAAGCATTTTGGATAATACAGGTATAGATATTTATGTCAACGATTTCCATACCCATGATATTTTATATGCCAATCGTTCTATGGCGGCCCCGTACGGCGGTATTTCGCAGTTTTTGGGGCGCAAGTGCTGGGAGGTGCTGTTCCCGGGTCAAAACGGACCTTGTGCTTTCTGCCCGCAGCAAAAGCTGATCGATGAGAACGGCGAACCGACGAAGATCTATTCCTGGGATTATCAGCGGCCTTTCGACGGTTCCTGGTTCAGGGTGTTCAGCGCGGCGTTCCGCTGGGTGGACGGCAGACTGGCCCATGTGGTGAGCAGTGCCGATATCACTGACAATAAGCGCAACGAAGCTTTGGTCGAGTATCTGGCCAATTATGATTCGCTGACGAACCTGCCGAACCGCCGGATGCTGGTGAAGGAGTGCGAGCGCCGGATCGACAAAACGCAGGAGGGCGGCGAAGGTTATCTGCTGTTTTTTGACATCGACGGTTTTAAAAAGATCAACGATACCTTTGGTCACGAAGCGGGGGACGAGTTCTTAGTGCAGCTGGGACAGTTCTTTTCCGGCATCCCGCTGCTGCATGACGCTATTTACCGCAACGGCGGCGATGAGTTCATCGCGATCATCGATGGCGATAAAACGGAAGCCAATATCCGGAATCTGGCCAGCTTTATCCATCGGCGGTTTGCCCAGCCCTGGCGGCTGAAAAGGGGCGAGGTATTCTGCAATGTCAGTATCGGCGTGGCGCGTTATCCCGAGGACGGGAGGACGGCGGAGGAGCTGCTGCTCAAAGCCGATCAGGCCATGTACAAGGTGAAAAAAGCCGGCGGTAAGGGTGTCCTGTTTGGGTACGAGCTGTAAATCGTAATAAAAAAAGCCTTTATGACTTTGTCATAAAGGCTTTTTTATGCGCAGATCCTGATGATCAGGGGCGGTCAGTCTTGGCTGTCGCCAGGTAAAAGTCCAAAAACAGCTGTGCGGTGGCGCTTAACCGGTCTTTTTTGGACCAGAACAGCGTCTGCTCAAAATACAGTTCATCATCAGCCAGCTGCTGCTGCAGCAACCCTTGGGGGAAGTCGTCCCTGCCGCCGGCGGAAACGATGGCGATGCCGCTGCCGTCCTGCACGAAAGCGAGTGCGGCAGTATTGGTGGTGGCGATAAAGCGGATCTTGGGCATGAAGCCGTGCTTGAGGCAGGCTTTGCGCAGCAGGCTGTAGCAGCCGAAGTTACAGCAGACAGGGATATTCTGTAATTGTTTCGGCGTCAGCGACTGCTGTGGATCAAGGCCGCAGTTTGCCTGCGGACTGTAAACGGCGTAAAAATATTCTTTCTGCGTTTTGTGGGCGGCAAACAGCTGCGGTGACGGCAGCGGCGCGTTGGCAAAGGCAAAATCACTGCTGTTTTCCGCAATATGTCTGGTCTGGGCGCTGACGGCTTCTTCCCGGAACTGGAAGCAGATTTCGGGATAGGCGGCCGCAAAGGGACGCAGATAGGTGTTGATGAAAAAGGTGCTTTTGGCAGGCGAAACGCTGAAGCGCAGTGTGCCGGAAGCTTTTTTATTGAAGCTCTGCATATCTAAAAGGATGGTTTCTTCGGTGCGGCAGATCTGGCGGGCCTTGCCCAGGAAGGCTTCCCCGGCTTCGGTCAGGGTCAGCTGGCGTTTGCCGCGCGCAGTCTGGATCAGCTTGGCGCCGTAATAGTGCTCCAGTGTTTTGATCTGGGCGCTGAGGGCCGGCTGGGCCAGGGCCAGTTTTTTGGAAGCTGTGGTCAGGTTCCCTGTTTCGGCGACGGTGATAAAATTACGGTAAAATTCAAAATCCATAGCTAACCTCTAAAAAAATATAAGAAATTCTTATTATAATAACAAAGAAATAGTATTTTACTTTTTTATACCACCATTCTACAATAAAAATAGTTTGAGAGCAAGAAGGGGATGGGGTTATGTACGGAAGTAAACGCAAGCGCCGCCTGCACAGCGTAGCGGTATTGCTGGGACCGCTCAGCTTCGGCTTGACGATACTGCTGCTGGAATGGTTCTTTGGCTTCAAAGCGGCTGCGGCGTTGGGGACGACGGTCTGGATGGCGCTGTGGTGGATATTGCGGCCGGTCAATATTTCGGTGACGGCGTTCGTGCCGATCGGTGTCAACGCATTGTTTGACCTGATCCCGATGCAGCACGTTATCAGTCAGTATTTTTCTGAGATCATCGTGCTGCTGTTCGGCGCTGATCTGGTCTGCCTGACCTGGGCGACGACGGGACTCGACAAGCGGCTGGCGATCAAGACCCTGTGCTGTATCGGCACGTCGCTGCGGCAGCAGATAGCAGTCTGGCTGCTGGTAGCGACGGTACTGTCCATCTTTCTGCCGAATGTGGTCGTCTGTACGATCCTGGTACCGGTAGCGGTATCCATGCTGCAGTTTATTGGCGAGGAAAACATCAAAAACAGTAAGCTGGCAGTGCCGATCCTGCTGGCGATCGTCTGGGGTGCGGGCATCGGCGGCTTCGGCTCGCCTTTGGGCGGTGCGGCGAACCTGGTGGCGATCAGCTATCTGGAAAAGCTGACAGGACAGGAATTTATGTATATCGACTGGGTGGTGCGTTTTCTGCCGCTTTTGGTACTGGTCCTGCTGCTGAATCTGTTTTTCCTGTTCCATTTGCCGGTGCCGGTAAAGCACTTGGCTGGTACCAGCGAATATTTTAAGGAAATGTACGCGCAGCTGGGCACGATACGGCTGGGCGAAAAAATCAGCCTGGTGCTGTTTGTCGCGGCGACACTGCTGGCTTTTATCCGGCCGCTGTACGCCGGGTGGCTGCCGGCGATGAAGCCTGCGTATGTCTTTCTGATCATGGGGCTGCTGGCCTTCACCTTCGAGGATGAGGACGGCAAGGCCCTGCTGACCTGGGAATTTGCGGAAAAGGGCGTTATGTGGGGCATGCTGTTTTTATTTGCCGGCGGCCTGGCTTTGGGCAGTCTGGTGACGGAAACCGGCGCGGCCCTGAAAATGGCTGAGGCGATCACGCTGCTGCCGCTGACTGGCGGTCTGGAAACGGTGTTTGCTTTTACGCTGTTTTCGACGGTGCTGACCGAGATTTCCAGTAATACGGCGGCCGCCGCCATTGCTGTGCCTGTAGTGCAGAGTATTGCGCAGGCGTTGGGGCTGAACCCGATCCCGTATTTGTTCGTGGCGATAGTCGCCTTCAACAGCGCCTATGTGCTGCCGGTATCGATCAGGGCTATCCCGGTCAGCTATGGGCTGGACCCGGCCGAGCTGTTTAAAAACGGGCTGCTGCTGTCGCTGTGCAGCGTACTGCTGATCACAGTCGTCGGTTATTTGTTCATCAGGTACTGGCCGTTGTTCTCGACGGTCTGAAAAGGGTCTGTCGCTCCCACTGCTGCATGGCGGTGGGATTTTTTTGTGCGGGCGCTGGCGGCACAAGGTTTGGGAAAGTATGAGCCGGAAAAAGCGTTCACCAAAAACAAGTATTTATTTAATATTACAATTTAAAGATTGCCAGTAAAAATATTTTAGAATATAATAAAAATA
>OODQ01000605.1_pt1 | contig 23965 bp, 22 predicted proteins | sample 1671321 | NCBI WGS metagenome assembly OODQ01 (sample SAMN06348144, study PRJEB24527) | human gut metagenome | biome: human gut; feature: ankylosing spondylitis patient; material: feces | host: Homo sapiens | place: China | collected 2015-10
ACCCTAATGGCACACAAATAGAATACCACAAATCTGACAGAATTGCTACTGCAATGTGTGACGCAGCCGGATCCGATGCTGAGTATGCTGGAATGGCTGTGCACACACCTCATGGAGCCGAGGTCGATCAGCAGCTGGGCGCAGAGAAAAGTCAGTGCACGGACGGCAGGAGCGGATACCGCAGCGGTTATCGTCCACGCCGCTTGGATACCCGAATGGGCACGATGCACCTCATGGTGCCCAAGGTTCGTTAGGGCGGCTACATTCCGTTCTTCGTCACGGAGCGCAAGCGCAGTGAAGCGATGCTCGTACAGGTGGTTCAGGAAGCCTTCGTGCAGGGCGTTTCCACTCGAAAAATGGAGAAGCTGGCACATAGCCTCGGCATTGAAAATCTATCCAGAAGCCAGGTCAGTGAGATGACAAAAGGGCTGAATGAGCAGGTCGAGGAGTTCCGTAATCGCTCCCTTGCTGATACAGTATACCCGGTTCTCTGGGGGGATGCACTGTACGAAAAAGTTCGAGTAGATGGAAGAATTGTCAGCATAGCGATACTTATCGTATGCGGTGTGGACGAAAATGGACATCGAGATATCATCGCCGTTGAACCTATGGCCGAGGAATCCAGGAGCTCCTATGGAGTGCTGTTTCAGAATCTGAAAGACCACGGTCTTTTCACGCCCAAGCTTATCATTTCAGATGCTCACTCCGGGCTGGTTTTGGCAATCCGTGAGTCCTTTTCCGGTGCCTCGTGGCAGCGCTGCAAGGTGCATTTCATGCGGAATATTCTTGTCTATGTGCCGCAGAAAGAGAAGAAAGTCTTTGTCGCGGTACTAAAGGAAATCTGGCTGGCGCCCACGGCGGAGATAGCGAGAAAGCGGGCATATGATGTGATCGACTCCTACGCCAAACGCTTTCCGAAAGCGGTTCAGTGCCTTGAAGACGGATTGGAAGATTGAATCGTGAAATTCGGAGACGTACCAGCGTGATTGGAATCTTTCCGAATGAAAGGGCTTATGTTCGTCTGGTGACAACGTATCTCATGGAATATGCTGAGGACTGGTCTGTTTCCAGAGCCTACATAAGCCATGAATCTATTGCGGCAACTCTGACCATCGCAGCTTAACTTCATTTTTCAGGAGCCTTTTTGCGAACTTTACTTGACGCGGTCGGTCCGTCCGTATTGAGTCCATATTCACAACAGACCGTTTTATATGCGACGGCAAAATTATTTTTATAAATAAAATAATCGCTGTATGCGGATTGATTTCCACATACAGCGATTGCTTTATTTGTAGGGAGAAGTATCTTGAAACGAGTAATGCTAGAAGACTTCGGAAATGAGCAATGATTATTCCATAGTGTATATTACACGCTCGACCGTGGTGCCTGCCGGAACGTGCAGGGTAATGGTCGTTGTGCTGTCTGCATCGCCGAGCTGATGCACCGGAGTGGTGCCCTTTCCAGCCGCATCAAACGTCACGGTGGTGCCGCCTACCTCGGCGGTGATACCGGCGGCGTTACTGCTCTGTACGGTCAGAGCATAGTCACCGTCGTTCTTGATGACTGCGGTGAAGGAAATAGTGCAGTCGGTATCTGCGGTGAATGCGCCGCCCTCGTTCCACGATGCGCTGCCCTCGGTGACTTCGGCGAAGTCGGGCTGGTTATCAGCGTTGACATCTGGCGCGGAAGCGGTATCCAGCACCAGATTGGAGAACGTGTTCATTGCGGTGCGCATATCGTAGGAATCGGTTGCCGAGATGGCCAGCACCTTGTTGAGAAAGGTGTTGTTGCGCTCGGTCAGTGTAACATCATCGAGTTGCTGTGCGTTTGTCTCGCACAGCTTGTTATAGGAGTTTACAACACGCTTGATATAGGTATCGTCTTTGATGCGCTCTACCGCGGACAGGCTTCCGACCGGATCGACGATGGCTTCCTCCAGACGAAAGATCTTCTGCCACTGCTCGGCGTTGGCACGGGTGTATTCCGCACCGCGGTCGAGAATATCAAATGCACGGCTGAAATCGCCGGTGTTGGCGTAATACTGCGCCAGCAGTACAGTGATTGTGTTGGACTGTACGCGGGAGAGCGATGCGGCGTACTTGGCGGCAAGCGTCTCGTCGTCGTAGTTGCTCATCAGATAGGACATCTTGTAGTCGTTTGCCTCAAAAAGGTCGATTTTTGCGCCCAGTTTGAGGTCGTCAAGGGTCAGATTGTCGCTGTTCAGCTTGCCCTGCGCGATCAGGTTGAGACCAATCAGCACAGTGAATACCGCGCAGACGACGGTTACCGGCCAGCGCACCGCACCGCCCTTGTTCTTTTCGGGCAGCTTGAGACGGAGCGAATCCGCGCAGAATACGGTGATAGCTGCCAGCACGGCGAAGAACATCGGCAAGCAGGAGCCGGACGACCACGTTACATCGGTAACGGCTTGACCGAACATCTGCAGCACGCAGGCCGCGAGCAGCATGACGATGAGCGGCTTTTCCTTGCGGCTCTTGACGAGCGCCCAGACAGCCGTGCCCAGCATGGACAGGAACGCCAGCAGACCCAGCACACCGAGGTCGCAGAGCGCTTCAACGTAGTGGTTGTGGGCGTATTTGGTCTCGTAGTAGTAATCCTGCACCGAGGCAACGCCGTTCTCAAAGCCACCCAGACCGCGGCCGAACACTGGTGCGGTTTTCCACAGCTTGATAGCGTCCTGACGGTATACGCCGCGCTGTACGACGTTGCCGTTTGCGGTCAGGTCCTGAATACGGTCTGCAATGAAGGCGGGCAGCAGCTTATAGCCCAGCTTGACACTGCCGTTCTTTGCACCGGTGTAGGTGGCGGTATTGATCGTCACGCCCGGCTGATCGCAGGAGATGTAGAAGAACACGAGCTTGCTGTCCTCGGGCACGGTGAAGGTAATATCGTTATCCGTGGAGGCGTTTGCAAGGTCGGTTTCGTTATTCTGCACCAGATTGTTGGTGTTTTTGTACGCAACACGCACGTTTACCGGCGCGGAGGCATCCACACTCAGCGTGTAGTCGCCGGCGGGCAGGTCCGCGGTACGGCGGAAATCGCCCTCGGTGCCGAAGGTGTACGCACCGGTGACATTGAGTGCCGCGATCAGATAGATGGTGATCACGACCACGATACCGGCAACCGCACCGATCAGCAGCTTGCCCTTATCCGCGAGACGCTCGGCCAGCTTGCCGCGCACGCCGATCTCGAGCAGACAGGCAGCGACGCAGCCGACTACGAGCATGATCATCGGCAGGGGGGAGCCGGTGACCGTGTCACCGAAGCCCTTGACCGATACCGCGCCGACGATTAGCGCGATGACCGCGGTCTGGAGCAACAGCAGGAACAGACCGGAGCGGGTCTCCTTGGGCGAAAGCACGAGCATGAGCACGCATGCTGCGACAAATACGCCGAGCGAGCCCATCGAGAACGCCAGCAGGTAGGAAACTGCATTCACCATCAGCAGAACCGTGCACAGGATACGCTGTCTGCGGCTCTCAGAGGTGAGCACCAGCCACAGAGACATCAGGCACGCGACGGACATCAGACCTGCGTAGATGTTCGGGTTGCCGAGAATGGTGTTCAGACGGGAGTAGAAGTACGCGCCGGTGTTGTCATAGCCGCGGCCGACAAACTCGAGCAGCGGACGCACGGGGCGCATAAGAATGTTGCAGGATGCCGCGTCAATAGACAGCAGTCCGACCGGAGCGGCTGCTGTTGCGAGCACCGCTGCAATGCGGCGGAAAGACTGCTTGCCATTGTCGGAGAAAAGCACGATGGCCATGAACACCGCAAAGGCAATCAGATTGCAGGAGAATTCCGCGATGGCGAACTTGCCCGAGCGGGCATAGAACGTCGATAAAGCCTCCAGCAGCAGATAGGCCAGCAGTGCAAACGACGGTGGACTCATCAGGCGCTTGATGCGTGCTTTGTCTGCGAACAGCATCATGCCGATGATGCCGACCGCACCGAGCAGACCGAGCACCTTTTTGGTCGTGTAGGTGCCGTTCTGTGCAAAGCAGCTGATCACGCACAGGGCGATGATCGCCGCACAGCACAGCCAGCCTTTTCCGGCGTTGGATTTTGCTGTTTTTTCAGTCATTCTGAAACCTCCTTAGGTTGATTAGGAATTGCTTGAGAATAAATTGCGGTGAGCGTGGGGAATACCGCGTCAATACCGTATGGAACGGCGGTCTGTACCGCGGCGGCGCTCATCTGTGCCTGCAGGGCAGGCTCGGCGGCCTGCTTTACAGCGCGGATAAAGGCGTTTTGGTCGTCATAGGGGAATAAAAGGCCGTTCTCGCCCGAACGCACTAAATCTTCGTGCCCCTTGACATCGGAGAGTACCGCGGGCAGACCGCAGGCCATGGCCTCCATTACATTAAAGGGAAGTCCCTCGCTGCGGCTGGAGGACACGCAAAGGTCGGCAGCACGGTAGTACTGCTCGATGTTGGACGTAAATCCGGGGAAGCGAACGCGGTCGGCAACGCCCTTTTGCTGCGCGAGTGTGCGGCAATCATCGAGCAGTGCACCGCGGCCGGGCAGAAGGAGTACGGCGTTCGGCAGCTCAGGCATGGCGCGGATGAGCATTTTCTGGTTCTTGCGGCCGGAAAACTCCGCCGCGTAGATGAGCACGAGTGCGTTTTCAGGCAGTTCCATCGCACGGCGCAGGGCGCGTTTTTCCTCCTGTGAGGGAGGGGAGAACCGCGTGAGTGCAATGCCCATGCCCGGGGTCGGGACGATGTGCCGTCCGAGCCGGTAGCGCCTGGCGATCTGCTCGTCCTGCCGGTTCATGGTCAGCAGCCAGTCGGTGACAGGCGCGGTCATGCGCTCGGCGCTGAGCAGTAGCGTGCGTTTGAGCAAGGGAGTGCTGTCATCAAACAGATAGCCGTGTGCGGTGTTCATCACCACGGGACGCTGCCTTTTCGGCAAAAGCTGCACCGCCAGACGCGCAAAGAACGCGGCAAGCGAGGTGTGCAGGCTGATCATGGCGTAATTTTCACGCCGCAGCAGGGAGCGGAGCTGCAAGACTGCCGCAAAGTTGCGCGGCGAGAACATGCTTTTTTCAAACGGCAACGGAATGTATCGGCTGACACCGCGCAATGCACGCTGCTCGCCGCCAGCTGCCGCATGAACCTCATAACCCTGTTGTGCCAACCACTCGGTATAAGGCTGATGAAAGGACGCTAAATGCCCAAATGATGAGGCAATATATAGTAGCTTTTTGTTACCGTTCACAGTGTGACCTGCTTTCAGAGAAAAACGCAGGCAACTTACGCCGCCTGCGCACGTATTTATAGCAAAATATTACTCCGAAACGCCTGTTTTGTCAAGGTTTGGTGAGATATTATCGTCTTGCTGGAGAGAATTTATTTGGCGAGAAAAGTCGTTTACAGGTGGTAAAATTATGCCGGATGTGATAAACTTATAAAATTGGTATCGATTACATATAATAGGAGGAACCAAGGTTGATCAAAGAAAACCAGCGGACACTCAATCAAATCAACGGATTGACTGACGTGTTGATTCTTTTCCCCTGCATGATCCTTGCATATTTTATCCGTTTTACGCTGTTCCACGGCATGCCCGGGCACATCGGCTTGTCGTATTATCTGATGGCGGTGCTGTGTGTTTCGCCGCTGTTCTGGCTGCTGTACGGTCTGATGGGACTGTATGATTCGTTCCGCGCCAAAAACTTTTTGCAGGAGTTCAGCCTGCTGCTGCGGAGCAACACCATCATTTTCGGTATTTTGCTGGCATTTTTCTTTGCGTTCAAGCAGTTTCACCTGTCGCGTTGGACGCTGTTTGTGTTCTTTGCGCTGGCAACGATCGCGGTGGCGGTCAAACGATGGTTTCTGCGACGGCTGCTGCGTTCGTTCCGTGAGCACGGCTATAATCTGAAGCATGTGCTGCTGATCGGCTGTGGGGAACAGGCGCAGGCGTACTGCCGTGCGGTGCAGAACGACCGCACGCTGGGCTTCTGCGTGGACAGCTATCTTGCACCGCGCGACTGCATGCCGGGCATTGCCTATCGCGGTACATACGATGCGCTGGCACATGTGCTCGAGCATGCCGCACCGGATGAGGTGGTCATTGCACTGGAGGCGGACGAGTACCCGTATCTGCAGAGCATTATTGCGAGCAGTGAGAAAAACGGCGTGAAAATGTCGCTTATCCCGTTTTACAATAAGTATATGCCGTCGCGTCCGTCGATCGACGAGGTGGGGGACGTGTCGCTGGTCAACCTGCGTCATATACCGCTGGATAATATCGGCAACGCGTTCCTGAAGCGGGCGGTGGATATTGTTGGCTCGCTGCTGTTGATCGTGTGCACATCGCCTATTATGCTGTTCGCAGCGATTGGTGTTAAGCTGTCCTCACCAGGCCCGATCCTGTTCAAGCAGGAACGTGTGGGATTGAATAAAAAGCCGTTTTATATGTACAAATTCCGCTCTATGCGCGTGAATGATAAACAGAATACCGGATGGAGTACCAACAGTGATCCGCGCAAGACCAAGTTCGGCTCATTCATCCGTAAGTTTTCGATCGATGAGCTACCACAGTTCTTCAACGTGCTGATGGGCGATATGAGTCTGGTCGGACCGCGGCCGGAACTGCCGTATTTTGTAAACCAGTTTAAGGAAAGCGTGCCGCTGTATATGGTCAAGCATCAGGTGCGGCCGGGCATCACCGGCTGGGCGCAGGTGAACGGTTTCCGCGGTGATACGTCGATTCAAGGACGGATTGAGCATGATATTTACTATATTGAGAACTGGACACTGCTTTTTGACATAAAAATCCTGTTTATGACGGTGTTTAAATTCAGTAACAGCGAAACTATTGTCAAGTGAGCCGAGTGGGTGCATTTGCAATTATTTTTAGTACTGTAATGTCGCAAGAGTAGGTGAGTATGCTTGCGCACATAGGGTATTTTATGTTATACTATGGATACAAAATTTTTTAAGACTGTGGCTCCCCTGCTTTTTTAATTGCGTTAATGATAAAGAAATGGGAAATTCCAGAGTTCTTGAATGGGAAAAGACCTGTACGTTGTGTACAGGTCTTTTTCTGTGTGGATTATTTGAGATGAAAGGTCATGCGTTTTTCAGGACTTGTGATTTTGCGTATCTTTCCAAGAGGATCGACTTCGCACTTATATAGTGAGCGAAGACTATAGAAAGGAATCGATGTACGAATATAGTGTTTATCGAGTGTAGAGATCTCAAAGGTTCCACTCTTTATTTTATCATTGTCCAGATATAAACCAATTCGATAATTCATAGAAAATTCTCCTATAATACAAAGATATCCCGACATAAGGCCGGGATAGAGCTTTGTGGTGCCAAACCTGAGTGTGGCAACGCTACTTTTTAATTGCGTTATAAAGCATATTCCGTATAAGCGGAAACAGGAAAATTTGCAACATCAGTTGCTATGGAAGGAAGGGATACCTTATTATATGATGGTGGTTGCTCTGCGGGAGAACGGGGGAAAAGTGTAACACACATAAATGTAACATTACAGGTAATGTTACATTCATGTTACGGATGGCAAACTGCGCTTGACCCCTGTGTTTGACTATGGTAATATACTTAACGACGAGTGAGAACTCGTACAAAAATTTTTAAGGAGGAAAACCCCTATGAAGAATCTCAAAAAGGTTCTCGCACTGGTGCTGGCGTTTGCTTGTGCATTCACCATGTTCGCTGGTGCGGCGTCTTACAGCGACAAGGCTGACATCAAGGCAACCACCGCTGTAGACATGCTCTCTTCTCTGGGCGTAATTCAGGGTTACGAAGACGGCTCTTTCAAGCCGAACACCACCGTTACCCGTGCTCAGATGGCAAAGATGATCTTTACGATCATGAATGGCGGCAATGACAATGCCAAGGCCTACACCTCCCTGCCGACCAAGTTTACCGATCTGCCGACCGCAGCTTGGGCACAGGGCTACGTACGTTACCTGCAGAACACCGGCATCATCGCTGGTAAGTCTGTAACCAAGTTTGCTCCGAACGATACCGTAACCGGTCTCGAGGCTGCAAAGATGGTACTGGTAGCTGCTGGCTACAATGCTCAGAAGGCTGGCCTGACCGGCGCAGCTTGGGCTCAGAACACCATGAAGTACGGTCAGCTGAACAACCTGTTCGAGGATGTTGACGCTGATCTGAACGCTGCTCTGCCGCGTCAGTACGCTGCACAGATTCTGTACAACGCACTGGACATGAAGCGCGTTGTATGGTCTAACGACATCAACGACTTCAAGAACGCTACCGACGTTTCCGGTGAGAAGACCATCGGCGAGAAGTACATGGATCTGTACAAGACCTCTGCTGAAGTTCTGACTTCTGTTAAGAAGACCTCTGGTAAGGACACCTACGAGATCAAGCTTGCTGATAAGGTTAAGTATGCTGATGACAAGAAGGAGCAGGAGTTCACCAAGGTTCCGACCGACGTTTCCGATCTGCTTGGCCTGAAGGTTAAGGTTCTGGTTCGCGTTAAGACCAATGGCGATCAGGACGTTTACGGCGTATACGCTGATGACGATTCCAAGGTAATCGCTACCGGTACTGTTGGTCAGCTCGAGTCTGTTGGCGCGGCTTCTGACAAGAAGACCAAGCTGGCTGGCACTGAGTACAAGATGGATGATACCCGCAACGGTCTGAAGGTTATCTACGCTAACCAGGGTCAGTCCACCGACAAGCTGTCTAAGATTGAAGGTCAGAAGGACATCTCCGAGGTTGCTGGTACTGTTAAGCTGGTTGACACCAACGGCAACAACAAGGTTGATACCGTAGTTGTTACCCCGGCTGTTGTAGGCCAGGTTACCTATGCAGGTTCCAAGTCTGTTACCATCTCCAACAAGGTTGGTTCCAAGGACATCGATGACCTCGATATCTACGAAGGCTACGCAAAGGACGACTGGACCGTAGTTACTTCCGACACCTACACCGCTTCCGGCGACACCGCTGTTGCTAAGATCGACGTAACCACCGCTAAGGTAACTTCTACCAAGAAGAACAACAGCACTGTTACTGAGGTTAAGGTAAACGACGAGTGGTACAAGATTGCCGACAACGCAGAGGTTGATACTCTGAAGGCTGGCAACACCTACGATTTCGCAATTGTTGGCAACTATGTTGTAAACGCTGACGAGACTGAGGCTGACTCTTCCGATGTTCTGGTTGTAACTGACTTTGAGGATGCTAAGAACGGTATGCAGAGCAGCACCACCCAGAAGGTAAAGGCTTACTTCCTGGATGGCTCTTCTAAGACCATCACTGTTGAAAAGCTTGACCTGACCGCTGGCGATGGCAAGGATGAAGAAGACGTAAGCGCAGTTAACTCCATTGATGCAAATGATGTTAACAAGCTGTACAGCTATTCTACTCGCAGCAATGGCAACTACACGCTGAAGGCTCTGGGTAAGGATAATAAGGCTGGTTATGAGTCTATCTCCAATACTTCTACCACTGGCGTTAACTCTAAGAACCGCGTTGATGGCAAGCTGATCAGCGATAACGCAGTTGTACTGAATGTTTACAACGAAATCAAGGATGCGCACAATAAGGGCACTGGCGTCTACAAGGACGTTAAGGTTCTGTCTGGTAAGACTGTAAACGATTGGGATATCAAGACCAATACCACTAAGGGCACCTCTGTTGCTTACGCAACCAAGAAGTCCAGCGGTGTTGAATCCATCCGTGTTCTGGTGCTGACTTCTGATAAGAAGCTGGAAGCTTCTGGTTCTGACTACAAGTACGCTTACATGACCAGCGATACGCAGGAGAGCACCGAGGGTGAAGACAACGACAAGACTCTGGTATACGAGGCTTGGACTGGTTCTGAGAACGTAACCCTGAAGTATGACGGCACCGACGCTAAGAAGCTGGGCGAAGGCGATCTGCTGATCTATACCAACGATGGCGACAAGTTCATCAATGTTGAGAACAACGACGCTGATGTAACTGTTTACAAGGTAGCTATCACTGGTAACGAGGGCAAGAACCTGATCGTTCAGGGCAGCAAGGTATTCTCCAATGCTGATAAGAACTACACAATCAGCAATACGCTGGCTGCTAAGACCGTTTACACTGTAGATGACGATGTTGTATACATTGCTGTAAACGACGACAAGCATGAAGCTATGAATGGTACTGTTCAGAACGCTGAAGAGACCGCTAAGAATTCCGGCGTTTACTATGCAAACGCTTACATCGTAGTTGAGAACGATGATGACCAGCACGTTGTAGCAGTTGTATTCGACGCTGATAACAACCATCTGGATGGCGATGTTAAGGTTAAGGCAGACGGCACTCTGCATTAATCTGTATGTAACTATCGCTTAATTCATTAAGTGAAGACGGAAATTCCCCCCGAGAAATCGGGGGGTCTTTCCCTCTTTATATAAAAATAGGAGGGAAAAGAATGCCTCGGTGTGCCCATGTGGAAAAAACGATTTATGAAATAGAACAATTCAAAGTTACTATTTGTAATGCTGATGGTTCCAATATACGTGGCGACAAGAAGTTGCACCATCGCTATCCATATACCAAAAAAGCACACGACAGTTTTACTGTAAACGAATGGATTGAAAAGCGTTTCAATAAACATTTTGAGGGCTATACAGTGCTCGTTAAAATGAAAGACGGTAGCGTGGCTTCTGGTCAGACCAAGCTGAAAACCGTTCGTGATTCTTATTACGTTTAAAATTGAAATTTTTGCCGTTATGCTCAGCATAGCGGCTTTTTATGATGCATATTCCCCCCGATTCCTCGGGGGTTTTCTTTTTCCCAAAAAATCCGAAAATTTTTCTTGCCAAAACGTGATTTATCGGCTATTCTATACCTCAAACAAACGGCGATCCGCCGAACAGGAGGTATTTTTATGGGATTTGAAGCGTATCGACAGGGCACATTCACCAAGCGGCTGGCAGATCTGGCTGACCAGCCTAACATGCAGGCGCACGAGCTGAAAGCCTACTTTGACTCCTCGCCGGAGGAGCTGCGGCAGTCATTCAACCGACTGTGCAATGCGCTGGGTGAATTCACCGCTGCCGCGAAAATGGGCTATACTGCCAGCGCAAGTGTGCCCGCCAATACAGTTCAGGCGGCAATCGAAAACGTGCAGAAGCAGGTGCAGAATGCTGTGATGGGCAATATTCCGTCCGGCAGTGTGGACGGCGACAAGCTGGCGCAGGATGTGCGCGACCGCTTTTCTACTATCGAACGTGCGATGGCTACTGAAACCAATGCGCGCAGCAGCACGGATGCCAATCTGCAGCAAAATGTAGCCTCTATCCAGACTACGCTGGCCGGTAAAACCGAAAGTGCGTTTGGATTTTACACCGGTGACGGCGAGGAGCACCGCACGATTTACCTTGGTTATCGCCCGAAAGCCGTAATCGTGTTCCAGTCCGGTTCGTATGTTGGCGATGGCAATGCCATTTACGGTGGTTTTGCTTCCGACGGAAATGATATCATGTATGGCGATCAAGTTGGCCTGGGTATTACCGATACCGGTTTTCAGGTGCTCAATTACCGTAACTGCGCGCTTAATATCAGCAATTATAAGTATTCTTACGCAGTTTTCCGGTAAATAGGGAAAACCCCGAGGATTTCCTCGGGGTTTTCAGTTATAACAAGTTATATTAACTTATTACAATTAGAACAGCAGGTTGCCATCCAGACGGTTGTTATCAGCGTCATAGATGATAGCCATAATGTTCTTATCGCCAGTCTTCTCAACTACGATCCAAGCGTTAGCGTAGTACTTGCCAGAGGTGTGCTCCTCAGCCAGAGAAATCTGATCCAGAGAAGAACCTTCCATGCCTTCCTGCTTGTCGTCGTTAACTGCGATGTATACGCAATCCTCGTCCATAGAGTAGGTCTTAGAGGTGCCGTTTGCAAAGCGAACTGCAACGTCGCCTTCCTTAACCTTCTCGATACCAGTGATTGCAACCTTTACAACATCAACATCAGAAGCAGTCTCAACATTGATGAACTTGTCACCGTCAGCGGTGTAGATCAGAACGTCGCCAGCGTGCTTGGGGGTACCGGTAGCACCATCATACTTCAGGGTTACGTTCTCAGAACCAGTCCAAGCCTCGTATACGGTGGTCTTGTCGTTGTCCTCGCCGTTGGTGCCCTCGTAAGAATCGGAGGTCATGTAAGCGTACTTGTAGTCGGAACCAGCGCCGGAGTACTTGTTGGAGTCAACAACTACTGCAACGCGAACGGTCTCGATACCGTTGGACTTCTTGGTAGCATACTGAACAGAAGTGCCGTATGCGGTCTTCCAATCGTTAACGGTCTTACCGGTCAGAACCTTAACGTCCTTCTTAACCTTAGTGCCGCTAATGTCGGTGTACAGAGCGAATACTACTGCCTCATCGCTGATGGAGTAGCCGTCGATCTTGTTGTTGGAAGTGATAACACCAGTGCCAGTCTTGTCAGCAACATGCTTATAACCAGCCATATTGCCGGAACCCAGAGCCTTCAGGGTGTAGGTGCCGTTGCTGCGAGTAGAATAGGTGTACAGCTTGTTAACGTAAGAATCATTGATGTTGTTGGAAGCATCAACGTCCTTCTCGTCTGCACCAGCGGTGCGAGCCAGCTTGGAAACCTCAATGGTCTTGGAGGAACCGTCCAGGAAGTAAGCCTTTACCTTCTGAGTGGTGGTGCCTGCCATGCCGTTGCTGGTCTTCTCAAAGTCGGTTACAACCAGAACGTCGGTAGAAGCAGCCTCGGTCTCCTTAGCGTTTACAACGTAGTTGCCAACGATAGCGAAATCGTAGGTGCTGCCAGACTTAACGGAAGCGGTGTCATCAGCAACAGAGCCGGTAGCAATCTTGTACCAGGAGTCGTTGATCTTAACTTCCTTCGGAGTAGAAGACTTAACAGAAGCAACCTTGGAGGTAACTACATCGATCTTAGCAACAGCAATGTCGTTAGAAGCGGTGTAGGTCTTATCGGTAACTACAGTCCAGTCGTCCTTAGCGTAGCCTTCGTAAATGTCATAATCGTCAACATCGTTGGAGCCAATGCCATTGGAGATGGTGATGGACTTGGAGCCAGCATAGGTGATCTTGCCAACCTTAGCCGGGGTATAAACAACGGTATCAGCCTTGTTGTTGCCGTCGGTATCAACCAGCTTTACAGTGCCAGCAACCTTGTCGATTGCAGTAGCTGCTTCCAGAGTGCTCAGCTTAACGGAAGTATTCGTGTTCGGCTCGATAACATTCAGATTTTCCGGCTCGGAGTCCAGCTTGTACTCGGTGCCGTTCAGCTTGGTCTTCTTGGAGTTGGTTACGTCCTCCAGCTGACCAACAGTGCCGGTAGCGATTACCTTGGAGTCATCATCAGCGTAAACGCCGTAAACATCGGTATTACCATTAGCCTTTTCACGGAGCAGAACCTTAACCTTCAGGCCAATCAGAGCAGAAACGTCGGTCGGAACCTTGTCATACTTATTGCCACCGACTACGATTTCATAGGTGTCCTTGCCAGAAGTTTTCTCAACCTTGGTCAGCTGAGCTGCATCGGTCTTAACGAGATCCATGTACTTGCCGCCGATGGTCTTGTCGTCCTTAACGTCGGTAGCCGGCTTGAAGTCCTCGATGTCGTTGGACCAAACTACACGCTCCATGTCCAGTGCGTTATACAGAATCTGTGCAGCGTACTGACGCGGCAGAGCAGCGTTCAGGTCGGTGTCAACGTCCTCGAACAGGTTGTTCAGCTGGCCGTACTTCATGGTGTTCTGAGCCCAAGCTGCGCCGGTCAGGCCAGCCTTCTGAGCATTGTAGCCAGCAGCTACCAGTACCATCTTTGCAGCCTCGAGACCGGTTACGGTATCGTTCGGAGCAAACTTGGTTACAGACTTACCAGCGATGATGCCGGTGTTCTGCAGGTAACGTACGTAGCCCTGTGCCCAAGCTGCGGTCGGCAGATCGGTAAACTTGGTCGGCAGGGAGGTGTAGGCCTTGGCATTGTCATTGCCGCCATTCATGATCGTAAAGATCATCTTTGCCATCTGAGCACGGGTAACGGTGGTGTTCGGCTTGAAAGAGCCGTCTTCGTAACCCTGAATTACGCCCAGAGAAGAGAGCATGTCTACAGCGGTGGTTGCCTTGATGTCAGCCTTGTCGCTGTAAGACGCTGCACCAGCGAACATGGTGAATGCACAAGCAAACGCCAGTACCAGTGCAAGAACCTTTTTGAGATTGCAGGTGAAAAAACTTACATCATGAAAAATGACAATAAAAATTTAAAAATATAGAGTCTTTATAACTTTATGCGGAAAATAAGCGAAAGAAAAATATACCAAAATTAAACATAAATAGAAAGAATGTATAACGGGAAATGCAGAAGTTAAAAGTTTTAAGAAAAAATTTTAGGACTCGCTATCAGTATAATGAACTATGAATAAAAAAGCATCAAATTAGAAGCTCGACAGATTATTAACGACGGAGATGTAAGAATCGTTGTAAAGAGTGAGAATTTGAATGCTTGTAGCGCCTTGATTTAATAGTTAATAAGGGACGATGACATGTGTAAGCTAGCAATATAAAAGATAGTTTGCGTTGAAAAACGCTGATACTGTACAGTTTTCGTGGAGAGCGTGTACGGTATCAGCGTTTTTAAAGGTTTATTCACTTTGCAGCATTATCCCGCTCCATAGCCTCTCGAATGGCGCGCTTGATAAAAGCAGTAGCGGACTCGCCATGTTGTTCAGCGTGTGCTTGAATGCGGGCACGTTCACCCTTTGGGACGCGAAAACGTACTTCATCTGTTTTTTCTTTTTGCCATTTTAAGGTGGCTCGCTTTTGTGCTTCACTGACTGACATTTTCTCACCCCCGATATCATATCAAAGACCACTTTTGAAAAATATAGTAAAACTGCAACATATAGTGCACCTATATTTGTGGGGAATGCCAATTGAATAGGTGCGCTATATATGCTATTATTCTATCAGAAAATAAAAAACGGCAGTGCAAAAGGACGGCAATCCTTTTGCACCTGCGCAGGTGACTCGACCACCTACACAACGGAAAACTCCGCACCGCAGTATTAGTATACCCTTTTTTTTAGGGTTGCACAAGACCTTTGTTCGTGCTATATTTATACTTCTTTCTGCTGTATGATTTTGACACCGTGTAGGCTCTATATTGCCTGCACGGTTTTATTTTCGCTCAAAATCACATATAGAAAGAGGCGAAATTACGATGAAGAAGTATTCCTTCGCAGATATGCAAAGGCTGCACTGGAAAGACTACGAGTTCGAGTGTCAGCGGCTGACCTTTCCGAACGGTAGACAAATCCGTTTGATGGACAGCCAGAGCAGGCAGGTACAGACGCAGTACACACAGTATATCGATCAACATCATCACGCACCGCGCATGGGAGATTTTATTTTCCCGAGCAAGGAGGCGAGGTCATGGGTGTAACTTTGCGGGAATGGTCGCAGCAGTGGCTGGAGGTTTACGTTAAGCCGGTAGCCAAGCCGAGCGGCTATGAACACTACTATGACAACATGTACAAGCATATCCTGCCGAAATTAGGTGATATGCCCTTGAAAAGTCTGACTACTGCCGTGGTACAGCACTTTCTCAACGAGGAATCCCTGCATGGCAATCTGCGGACTGGCGGCGCGCTGAGCGCAAAAAGCATCAAAAATATGCGCGTTGTGCTGGATGTTTGCTGTAAGCGTGCTGTTGCGGACGGCCTTATGGCTGCAAATCCGGTTGCTGCGACCGTATATACGCATTGCCGCTCGAAGAAGCACAATATTATGAGTGACAGCGATCAAAAAGTGCTCGAAAAGTGGCTGTTTTCTGATCTGTCGCTTAATAATGCAGGTATTATCTTAGCACTGTACAGCGGTATGCGCTTGGGTGAAGTCTGTGCTGCACGTTGGGGTAATTACGATACGATGAGCGGCACACTGCACATTACACAGACCGTACGCCGGGTGATGGTTGATCCTGAGGCAGAGTACGGCAAGCGGACGGAACTTATCTTCAGCTCTGCGAAAAGCGATGCTTCTGAGCGAGATCTGTATCTGCCGGAAGTACTGCATGGTTTGCTTACCGTACAGTATCAGCGGTTCGAATCTCTTTTTAAGCGCACGCCGAATGCTGATGATTTCATCATCTATAATACAGTCGGTGGTGTAATGGATCCGGACCATCTGAGCAGCTACTGGGGCGATGTACTGGACGGTCTTGGCCTGCCGCACGTTCGTTTTCACGACATTCGGCATACATTTGCCACCCGTGAGATCGAGCAGGGGATCGATGTTGCAACGGTTGCGGGTCTGCTTGGACACGCGGATGTAACCACGACCACGCACTACTACGTTCACCCGCGCGATGCTTCGATGCGAAAAGCAATGGCGGCTGTCGCACCGGTCGGAGCAGTTACACACGCATGGCAGAATACCCGATTATTTGCACCGAAAAGCGCTGAAGAGAAAGTATCTGAAGCAGCAAGGCGTGTGCATCGCCGTCGCAAGCACATCGCAGAATGTGGATGAGTAAATGCTGCGGAAATATATGAGGAGAATCAATATGAGAGAATATAAATATGTATGTAAAGACTGTAAGGAACACCTCACAAATTCTGAGGATCGATTGTGTGAATGGTGCCGGGACAAGAAAAGGGTTAATTCTGCACAGATTTGCATTATCTGTGGGAAAAGACGTACTCCTGCACGGGATGGTGTGTGTTACAACTGTCGTCCAAAGGTGCCTAAGGAGCCCTATAAACCTGGCGTGCCTTGGAAGGAAGCTCTTGAATGGGTTGAGCTTGAATATGTTATTTTGCAGGCTCGTTATGACGGTTTGTCCTTTCAAGAAATTGCAGAGCTGACAGAATTGTCAGCTGAGGAATGTGCCGATATCGCCGTCAAAACGCTTGATAGACGCCGATTTGGGTATTACTTAAAATATTAGTAACTCTCGAAAAAGGAATGGAAGACACGCAAAGTGTCTTACAATTCTTCCCCGCATTTGCGGGGGTCACCCCAATTTGATGTAAGCGCTTAGATTTGAAAATCGGCAAATTATCCCCGCATAAGCGGGGGGACAGAACAATCCCCAAAGCAAAGGACCATAAACCTTTTGCTTTGGGGATTGCTTCTTGGGGTAAGAAGCGTACGCCTTGCGGAATAGTAGATATTATGTTATGTGATTGCCGTCAAAAAGCAGCGGTTTCGTGCCTCTAACTTCTCAAAACGTCAGCCGCATCTGGTGCCACCGGACATTTCCGTGCGTGGATTTCTCGGACACGCCTTCGTCGACAAAGCCGAATTTCGCGTAGTACGCAATGAGCCGTTCCTTGCAGGTCAGCACCAGTCCCTTGCGGCCCTGCTGTCTGGCATCGGCGATGGCACGGCGGATCAGCTCACCGGCATAGCCGCGTTTGCGGTACTCCGGCAGGGTATTGACACCGAAAATCATCTGCCATGCACCGTTTTCGTTGTGCATACAGGCGTTTTCGTACATTGCATCGGTCAAATCCGGCTCGTCCGTGACAAACCCATCGACAAACGCAATCAGCTTGTCGGCGTCGTACAGCAGCCAGAAGTGATTGCTGTAATACTTAATCCGCTCGACAAATTCCTGCTCGGTTGCCGCTTCTGCCGGCGGAAAGCAGGCGGCAGAAGCGGCGATGGCAGCAATGTCTTTTTCTTCTGCATAGGTGATCTTCATTCTGTATTCCTTCTCAACGGATAGGGAGAATATCCGCTGTATGTTACTTTTCTCTCAGCATACCACGCTTTTGAGCGCGAAACAAGAAAAATCACTATGCTAAATACGCAATATCTTGTGCATAAATCGGAGTGAGAGCGGCATCTGCACGGAGTTTCAGCGACACTTTCACGTAATAGAGCGACATCTTCTCCTTTTTCGGGTAATGAAAAAGCTGTACTCATTTGAGAACGGCTTTTGACCTATGCATCGGCAAAAAACAATCCGACTCATTCTGTACTTCTGTATATTTCTTGCCGATAATATGGTATACTATAAATACAGCTATCCCGCTCGGAGGTGAGCATATGAACTATCTTTCTGTTGCAGAAACAGCGAAAAAGTGGAATATTTCCGAACGAAGTGTGCGAAATTACTGTGCACAGGAACGTATTCCGGGTGCTGTGCTGATCGGCAAAACATGGCACATTCCCGAGAATGCGGAAAAGCCTGCTCGTAGTAACGGCAAAAAAACGCCTGTCAAAACATTGCTTTCCATTCTGCAGGAAGAAAAACGAACCAAGTATGCTGGAGGCATCTATCACAAAACCCAAATCGACCTGACCTACAACTCTAACCACATCGAGGGCAGCTGCCTGACGCACGACCAGACACGTTATATTTTTGAAACCAACACCATCGGTGTAGAAAACGAGGTGCTGAATGTGGACGATGTGATTGAAACCTCGAATCACTTCCGTTGCATTGATCTCATCATAGATCATGCAGCAAGCACGCTAAGCGAGCATTTCATCGAAAAACTGCACCATATTCTGAAAACCGGCACTAGCGATTCCCGTAAGGACTGGTTCGCCGTTGGCGAGTATAAGCGTTTGCCAAATGAGGTCGGTGGTATGCAGACCTCACTTCCGGAAGAAGTTGCCGATAGAATGAAAGCTCTGCTATCTGACTATAATGCCGTTCCTAAAAAGACACTGGACGATATTCTGGATTTTCACGTGCGCTTTGAGCGTATCCACCCATTTCAAGACGGCAACGGCCGCGTTGGACGGCTTATCATGTTCAAGGAATGTCTCAAATACAACATCGTTCCGTTTATCATAGAAGAAAACCTCAAGCTGTTTTATTATCGCGGTCTCAAGGAATGGTATAACGAAAAGGGATATCTTACGGATACCTGCTTAACCGCACAGGATAAGTACAAAGCCTATCTTGACTATTTCCGTATCCCCTACGAAAAGTGAACCAGAGAAGCCGTCCTCATTTGAGAACGGCTTCTACTGTACCGGCTATCTTACATAATATGGCTCATATTTTAGGAAACAGCTTGTACAAATCTCTCCTAAAAGTTGTTCTTATCCCATTGTACCAGATGAGCAGCTTTGCTCACGCCGCCGAAATAATTGAAAGCATGAGAATGACAGTTCAGCCAGTTCTCTGTTTTCATGTCGTCGCAGGCTTCTGCATAGATATCGTGAATTCAAAAGGTTGTCGCTGCGTTCCAGCGAGGTGGCGCTATTTCTCCGGCAAGATGTCGCTGAAAGTCCGTGCAGGCGCCGCTGTATGGGCGGTTTATGCATCTTGCTGCTATTGCAGGCCATTTAGTCGGATTTTACAATTTCAATCGGTCAAATTTCAGAATATCATTCAGTCAAATTTGAAAAGTCTAATCCGTCAGATTTTATAAGAATCAATCATACCACATCTTCTAAAAAGTTGGAGAATGAGGGTTGATTTTCAGACTGAGAGTATATATAATAGTTGCAGCATCAAAAAACGATTTATAGTTTTTGTACGGGGCGGCGTTGCGACGGCGTCCTAGTTTTTTATAATAAAAAGGTACCTAATGATGGATCAGAAGCGACTTGAATATCTCCGTCAGGTGGAGAGGCATGCAGATGAAACCGGCTGGGTTGCTCCGCTGACCCAAGAAGATAAGGATCATTTTGCTTATTTGAGAAAGGTTTTCAAACGCTATAATATTACGTTTCGGCAGTCAATCCTTTGCTTATCAAAGAGTACGGCAATAATTCTCTCCGCAAGGTCAAGACCGATAAGGCAGATGCGATAAAGATTGCCAAATATGCTCTTGACAATTGGAGCGAATTGCGTGATTATACTCCTATGGATACGATTCGATACGATTTGAAAACTATGAACCGTCAGTTTCAGCTGGCCATTAAGCAGAAAACCGCTACTGCAAACAACCTCATCGCACTTCAGGAACAGTCTTTTCCCGGTATCCGCAAGCTGTTTGACAGCCCTGTGCGCGGTGACGGCACGCAGAAATGGGTTGATTTGACCCATGACTTCTGGCATGTTGATTGCGTTCGCAGCGGCAGTCTGAACGCTTTTACTGAGCGTTACCGCAAATGGTGCAAACGAAACCGTTACCAGTTCAGCACAGAGAAAGCTGCCGAGGTATATGCTCTGGCAAAGTCCGCTGTTGTACTGGTGCAGAAAACCTCTGTCACGAAAACGCTCGTTCAGGCCGCTGCTGACCAGCTCACAGCGATCTCGCGCAGCGTAGAAACTTACCGCAGCGAGATGAACAAGCTGGCATCTCAGCTGCCCGAATACTCTGTCGTCATGGAAATGTACGGTGTTGGCGAATCCCTTGGACCGCAGCTTATGGCGGAAATCGGTGATGTGCGCCGCTTTGAGCGTAAACAGTCGCTTGTTGCTTTTGCAGGTATTGACCCCGCGCCGAGCGAATCAGGCAATTACTGCTCCCGTAGCAATAGGACCACCAAGCGTGGCTCTCCATATCTGCGCAGAACGCTGTTCAACATTATGAAAGTACATCTGCAACGTGCTCCGGCAGACGAACCAGTGTTCCAGTTCATGGACAAGAAGCGTGCCGAGGGCAAGCCGTACTATGTTTACATGATAGCTGCGGGCAATAAGTTTCTGCGCCGTTATTATGGCAAGGTGATGGCATACTTCTCTTCGCTGGAGGATCTGCCGCCTGTAGATATGGAATCCACAGGTCTGCATCTCACGAAATAACCAACTGTAATCTAGATCGTCAGGTCGGCACATTCGCGGCGGCCTTTTAGGGTTGCGCTTTTTTCTGCCTGCTGCCTGCGATATTTTCTTTTGTCAAGTCCGCTTGAGGGCTTAACAGATACGTATTTGTCATCTTTCTGCATCTGCTTCAAATGATAGTAGAAAGTTGCACGGGGCAGTTGAGCGATTGAGAGAAGAATATCCAGAGAATGTCTTTGCCTCAGCTTTTGAACTACCTGCACTTTCTGCGCTGGCGTCGCTCGTCTTCCAAAACCAAGGCTTGCAAGTTTTTAGGTAATCGTTCTCCGCACGCAGTCGCTGCCGCGCCGTTCGACCGTCAAGCCTTCTGGCCCTTCTTCCAGATAGATTCGTTCCCATGATTTGATCTGATCTCTGCTGTTTACCTCAAGTCTACGGCAGGTTTCGCTGTAACTCAACCTTTCTTCCATCATGGTTTCCACGACCAGCTTCTTAAATTCTGGCGTGTATCGTTTGTTTGGTTTTCCTCTTGACATAATAAATCACCCCATCTGTTAGATAGTATATCATACTGTCTAACAAATGGGGTGCAGTTCATTTCTTCAGCCGGCTCTCCAAACATTCCGTCCTTGTGGCGAAGTACGCCTGTATGTCCGCCGGACGAATATCGCTCAACCGCGCCGCCCCGAAATAGGGGATCAGATGACCCTCGACCAGACTGACATAGGTCAGCTCATAGGTGTTGACGTCAACGAACGGCTGCTTGTAGGTGGAGGGCACAAAGGCTTCACCGGTACGAGCCGACACCTCGGAGGCTACGCGGTACTCCTCGGCTTTCTTCTTCGCATCGGACAGACTCACCGTGCTGTAAAAGGACTTGCGCAGCGGCTTGCCGTGAATGTCGCGCCCGAGTGTCAGCTTGTACTCGTAGCGGTTGTCCTTGCGGGTTGGCTTTTTTCTTAGCAAAAAAATAACCCCTTTCTTACAGTAAAAAATGGTAAAATAGAGGTACTGATGGATGTGGAAGTTTATCAGTACCTCATGTCCCGCTCTGGTGTTGGTAGCACCGGGGCGGGATTTTTTATTTCTCCCACCGCGCGGCGAGCTTTTGCAACTCGGGCAGATAGGCGTTCTGGATTTTTGCTGCGATAACAGCGGCAGTATGGTCATCGTAGATATGCGAAGTCTGGTTGCGGGCATTCAGCATATCCAGCCAGACGCTTTCATCGTCGATCAGCTCGGCGGCGTACGCCTCACGCAGCACTTGCTTTGGGAATTGCAGGGTATTCTGCATGCCAGCGTCGAGCATATATTCCTTGAGTGCCTTCCAGCCCAGCTCAAAGGTAAATTCAAACCGCTGGATCATGCCGTCGCGGACGGTGTCGTTTCGGATGTTCCGATAGTCCGTTACCGCCTCCGCCAGTCGATGTGCAGCATTTACAAAGTTATCGCGTTTGGTTTTCATACAGTATCACTCCATCTCGGTCAATTTCAGCAAGCAGCTCGGGCGAGGTGTAGTCGTCGACAAACACAACGTCGTATTTCAGCAGGGTCGGCAGATCGTCCATGCCGCACCAGAACCGCGTCTGCTGCTCCTCCGGCATACCGAACACAGCAAGGTCAATATCACTGCGCGGACGGTTATCGCCGCGTGCGCGGGAGCCGAACAGGACGAGTTTGCGTGCACCGCAGTCCTTCGCAAGCTGTGCAAGAGCAGGTTTCAGGTCATTCATGCGGGATAGCTCCTTTTCTTAATATTCCCGTATCAGCACCTGCGGGATGCCGATGATATGGCAGCTTTCGAGGTCTACGCCTTCAATGCGGCGGGGCGGGTACGCGGGATTGAGCGGCACAAGCTTGAGCCAGTCTTCGCCGTCCACATAGTTGATGCGTTTGATGGTCATTTCGTCATCGCCGTAGCTGATCACGCCGATCTCGCCGGAGTGGTTCATGGTGGACTGACGCAGTACCAGCACGATGTCGCCGTTCTGGAACGCCGGATACATACTGTCGCCGCGCACGCGCATAGCACAGAAGTCCTCGGCTTTCCGGCCTTTGAGGTAGGCGCGCGGCACTTCGATCTTCTCGCCGGCCGCGCTCTCGTCGATGGATACGCCGTCGTAGTGCGCCGCTACGCTGGTGATGACCGGAAATGTCACTGTGTCCTCGGTGATGGTGGGGGAGGGGAGAGTTAGTGCGGTGGGTTCGTCCCAGCCCATCAATACAGCAGGAGTAACGCCGAGAATGTCAGCCAGTTTGGCAATGCGTTCATGCCGTAACGATTTAATATTTCCACTTTCCCAACGCTGCACAGTAGCTTCGGTTACGCCGATTTTTTCGGCAATCTGTGCGAGTGTAAGTCCTAATTCTTTGCGCTTTGCTTTCAAGACAGATGATATATTTCCCATAATGAGTACCTCCCTCTTATGATAAGTTAACTATATCACAGGCAAATACGTTGCGCAAGCAAAAATTGCGTTTCGCGTAAAAACTTTCGCATAACGTATTGACAAGACGGCAAGAGTGGTGTATCGCAAACTTACGCAAAATGAAAAATTGGAGGTGAACGACATGGCTCATATTGATGTGCCGAAGGTGCGAGGTAGGATGGCATACTTCGCTGCATTGGAAGATCTGCCGCCTGTAGATATGGATTCCACAGGCTTGCATCACACGAAATAAACAGCTGTAATCAGGCTCTGCAGGTCGGCGCATTCGCGGCGGCCTTTTGGTGTTGTGCTTTTCTCCGCCCGCTGCCTGCGATATTTTCTTTTGTCAAGTCCGCTTGAGGGCTTGACTTTTTATTTGCAGGCTTAACAGATGCATATTTGTCTTCTCTCTGCATCTGCTTCAAATGATAGTAGAAAGTTGCACGGGGCAGTTGAGCGATTGAGAGCAGTATACTGAGTGCGTGTTTTTGCCTTAGCTTTTGAACTACCAGCGTTTTTTGTGCTGGCGTCGCTCGTCTTCCAAAACCAAGGCTTGCAAATTTTTTAGGTAGTCTACCTCCGCACGCAGCCGCTAAACCTCTGCCAGCAGATCTTCCGTTACCTCCTTCGGCAGCCGCTTTGGCGGACGGCCCTTACTGCTGCGGCCGCGCCGTTCAACGGCAAAGCCTTCCGGCCCTTCCTCCAGGTAGATTTGCTCCCATGATTTGATTCGATCTCTGCTGTTTACCTCAAATCTACGGCAGGTTTCGCTGTAACTCAATTTCTCTTCCTGCATGGTTTCAATCACCAGTTTTTTGAATTCCGGCGTATATC
>OODQ01000618.1_pt1 | contig 23502 bp, 10 predicted proteins | sample 1671321 | NCBI WGS metagenome assembly OODQ01 (sample SAMN06348144, study PRJEB24527) | human gut metagenome | biome: human gut; feature: ankylosing spondylitis patient; material: feces | host: Homo sapiens | place: China | collected 2015-10
AGAAGTTGATAACCTATCCGAGAACGGGAAGCCGCTACATCCCCGAAGACGTGTTTGCCGAAATTCCCAAACTGCTCGCTTTCATCGGCACACAGCCCGAATGGAAAGACAAGGTGCGGGCAAAAGCCGCCCCGACACGCCGCAGCGTGGACGACGGCAAGGTGACAGACCACCATGCCCTGCTCGTCACGGGTGAGAAACCGCTCTTCCTCTCCAAAGAGGACAATACCATCTATCAGATGATTGCCGGGCGCATGGTCGAGGCATTCTCTGAGAAATGCGTCAAGGATGTGACCACTGTCACGGCGGAATGTGCCGGAGTGGAGTTTACCGTAAAAGGCAGCGTCGTGAAGCAAACCGGATGGCGTGCCGTCTATGGCGAGGAAAAAGAGGAAATTACCATCCCCGGCTGGCAGGAAGGCGACACGCTGACACCGAAAGGCTCGTCCATTACCGAAGGAAAGACCAAACCCAAGCCGCTGCATACCGAAGCCACCCTGCTCTCGGCAATGGAAACGGCGGGCAAGGAAATTGAGGACGACGCACTGCGGCAGGCGATGAAGGACTGTGGCATCGGTACTCCCGCCACACGCGCCTCCATCATCGAAACGCTTTTCAAGCGCGGTTACATGGAACGCTGCAAGAAGTCGCTTGTTCCCACCGAAAAAGGACTTGCCCTCAATTCCGTCGTCAAGACGATGCGCATCGCCGATGTTGCCATGACGGGCGAATGGGAAAAGGAGCTGGCGCGTATCGAGCGCGGGGAACTGTCCGACGACACCTTCCGCAAGGAGATAGAGGCGTACACACGTGAGATAACCTCCGAACTGATCTCGTGCGACAAGCTCTTCGGCAGCCGTGACTCCGGCTGCGCGTGTCCCAAGTGTGGCACGGGCAGGATGCGGTTCTACGGCAAGGTGGTACGCTGCGACAACACGGAGTGCGGACTGCCCGTGTTCCGGCTGAAAGCGGGACGCACCCTGTCCGACGATGAAATCAAAGACCTGCTCACCGAAGGGCATACCAAGCTGCTCAAAGGGTTCAAGAGCAAACAGGGCAAGAGTTTCGATGCTGTTGTCGCCTTTGACGGGGAATATAACACGACTTTTGTGTTCCCGGAGGCTAAAAAGGACAAGAAATTTTCAGGACGGAAGAAATAGTATTAACTTTGCCACTTGTTCAGAGTAATGAATTGTTCTTCGATACCGGATTACACTCATACTTTGGATTTAGTGGTGGCACTCGGAGGGATACCGAGTGCCTTTTTCTTCCTTTTTCCAACCGATTATCCCGTTAATTATCAATCCGCTAAATCCAAAGTAATGAACAACAAGAAGAAAAACGAGGGTCAGACCGACTTTTCCTATTACGGTCTGTACCTGCTGGACTATCTCCGCACGAACAAGTTTGAACAGGCTGACGACACCGCTTTCATACGGGAACGGGCCGACCGTGCCGCCGAAACGTATGAGAGGGCACGGCTTGAAGGCTATCCCGCCGATGGTGCGCAGGAACTGGCGATGGACACGCTGCTGCGCGGGCTGCATTATTCCCGTTACGCCATCCTCCGCGAAGTCGTGGAAAACGAGTTTGCCGATGAAGTGCCGGAAGAGAAGCGTGAAGCCTTTGTCCTGAAACTGCTGCCGCTTGTCGGCAACGTGTTCTCCGTCTATGACCTCTCGGATGACAATTTCGCCCTGTCTTCCGATTACGACCTGCTCTACACGGAGCTGACGGGAGCAACCGTCCTTTACTTAGACGAATATGGCGTTTAACCGCAAACAGAAACTGCGGGACAACATCGAGGCGATACGGACGGCATTCATCCTTGACAGGGAAAATAGGACAGCGACAACCGAAGAGCGTGCCATACTTCAAAGGTACTGCGGTTTCGGCGGTCTGAAATGTATCCTCAACCCTGCAAAGGAACTGACGGATGCCGTCCGGTGGGCGAAATCCGACCTCGAACTGTTCGCCCCGACGGTGGAGCTGCACAGGCTTATCCGTGAGAACAGCAAGGACGAAACAGAGTACAAGCGGTTTGTGGATTCGCTGAAAGCGTCCGTGCTGACCGCTTTCTACACCCCCAAAGAGATAACCGACACCATCGCGGACGTGCTGGCAGATTACAGCGTCCGCCCCGCCCGTATGCTCGAACCGTCGGCAGGTGTCGGCGTGTTCGTGGATTCCATGCTGCGGCACAGCCCCAATGCGGATGTGATGGCTTTCGAGAAGGATCTGCTCACGGGTACAATCTTGAGGCATCTCTATCCCGACCAGAAAATGCGCACCTGCGGTTTTGAGAAAATCGAAAGACCGTTCAACAATTATTTCGACTTGGCGGTGTCCAACATTCCGTTCGGTGACATTGCCGTGTTCGACGCGGAGTTTCAGCGGAGCGACTCTTTCGGCAGACGCTCCGCCCAGAAAACCATCCACAACTATTTCTTTCTCAAAGGACTGGATGCCGTGCGTGACGGCGGTATCGTGGCGTTCATCACCTCGCAAGGGGTATTGAATAGCACCAAGACCTCCGTGCGTAACGAGCTGTTCAGTCAGGCCAATCTGGTATCCGCGATACGCCTGCCCAACAACCTGTTCACGGACAACGCGGGGACAGAAGTGGGCAGTGACCTGATTGTCCTGCAAAAGAACCTCAGCAAGAAGGAAATGTCGCAGGACGAGCGGCTGATGACCGTGATACAGACGGACACGAAAACCGCCCTGACCGACAACGCCTATTTCATCCACCACCCGGAACGCATCGTGCATACGATGGCGAAACTTGACACAGACCCCTACGGGAAGCCCGCTATGGTTTATCTGCACGAGGGCAAGGCAGCAGGCATCGCCGGGGATTTGCGCCGTATGCTCGACGAGGATTTCCATTACAGGCTTGCCATGCGCTTGTATTCGGGTTCAATCCGGCAGGCAGGAACGGAAGAAAAAGTTGCCGTTCAAAATAAAGTAGAGCGTCCTGCCATAAAATTGGAAACAGTATCCTCGGCGCAGACGGTGGAAACTCCGACAGAAAAGCCGCAACCCGCAGATGAAAAGCCGGAGATAGAACCGCGCCCGCAATATTCCGCAGGCGTGCAGCTCACCCTGCTTGACCTCTGGGGGATGACGGAAGAGGTCAGCCAACCGAAAACCTCCAAAAAGAAAAAGACGGTGAAAAAGGCAGTTACGGCAAAGTCCACTCCGCCCAAACCGAAAGTCACGGTTACACCGACAGCTCCAACTGCAAAACCCGCAATGGAGAATAAGGAGGTGAAAGCGGAGAACACCGCCAAGCCTGCCGACCCGGACGACATCTATGCAAAGCTGGACTGGGAAACCAATCCTCCCATCAACGGCTTCTACGAGATGATGATGGAACTCACGCCGGAGCGCAGGAAGGAACTTCGGGAGCTGGCAAGGCAGCATAACGAGAAACAAGTGGCGGAAAAGACGGAAGTGAAAGCCGTGCCGGAAACTTCCCGTGAGCAGCCACGACAGGAGGAAACACAGCCGGAGGCAGTCGCCGCACCTGCCGTTACAGATACCCCATCGGAAGCGGTGGGGACTTTCCTTTTCCCCGACATCGAAGCGGAAAAGCCGAAGGAGGAAGTCGTGGACCTTTCTCCGCGTGCCTACCACCGCACGCCGGAGATGCACCTGCGCGAAGGGTCGCTGGTGGCTGACCGGGGGCGTCATAACATCGGCTACCTGAAAGACATCACGCCATACGGGGCGACATTCCAGCCGCTCGACCTGAAAGGATACCAGAAGGAAAAGGCGTTGTTGTATGTGTCGCTGCGTGACGCCTACGAGCGTCTGTACCGTTATGAATCGCTCCGGCGCGAGGCAAATGTTCCGTGGCGAGAGCATCTGAATACCTGTTACGATGAGTTTGTCATGCGCTACGGCAACCTCAACGCCAAGCAGAACGTGAAGTTAGTGATGATGGACGCGGGCGGGCGTGACATCCTTTCGCTGGAACGGGTGGAGAACGGAAAGTTCGTCAAGGCGGACATCTTCGAGCATCCCGTTTCCTTCTCCGTGGAGAGCCATGCCAACGTAGGCTCTCCCGAAGAAGCCCTGTCTGCGTCGCTCAACAAATATGGTACGGTCAATCTCGACTATATGCGGGAGATAACCGACAGCACGGCGGAGGATTTGCTCACTGCCCTGCAAGGGCGCATCTACTACAATCCGCTCGTGACCGGTTACGAAATCAAAGACCGTTTCATCGCCGGAAATGTCATAGAGAAAGCGGAACGCATAGAGGCATGGATGGGTGACAATCCCGAAAATGAGCGTATGCCGGAGGTGAAGCAGGCGTTGGAGGCTCTGAAAGATGCCGAGCCGCAGCGCATCGCCTTCGAGGATCTGGACTTCAATTTCGGGGAACGCTGGATTCCGACGGGTGTCTATGCCGCCTACATGAGCCGGCTGTTCGACACGGAGGTGAAAATCGCCTATTCCGCAAGCATGGACGAGTTTTCGGTGGCGTGCGGCTACCGCACCATGAAAATCACGGACGAGTTTCTGGTGAAGGGGTATTACCGGAACTATGACGGTATGCACCTCCTAAAACACGCCCTGCACAACACCTGCCCTGACATGATGAAGTCCATCGGCAAGGACGAGCATGGCAACGACATCAAGATGCGCGACAGCGAGGGAATACAACTCGCCAACGCCAAGATTGACGAGATACGAAACGGCTTCTCCGAATGGCTCGAAGAGCAGTCGCCGCAGTTCAAGGAGCGGCTTGTGACGATGTATAACCGCAAGTTCAACTGTTTCGTGCGCCCGCGCTACGACGGCTCCCATCAGACCTTTCCCGACCTCAACCTGAAAGGGCTGGCAAGCCGGGGTATCAAGAGCGTCTATCCCTCACAGATGGATTGCGTCTGGATGTTGAAACAGAACGGCGGCGGAATTTGCGACCACGAGGTGGGAACCGGTAAGACGCTGATAATGTGCATCGCCGCGCATGAGATGAAGCGTCTGAATTTGGCACACAAGCCGATGATTATCGGGCTGAAAGCCAACGTTGCGGAGATTGCAGCCACCTATCAGGCGGCATATCCCAACGCACGTATTCTGTACGCTTCGGAGAAGGACTTTTCGACCGCCAACCGTGTGCGCTTCTTCAATAATATAAAGAACAACGACTACGATTGCGTCATCATGTCGCACGACCAGTTCGGCAAGATACCGCAGTCGCCGGAATTGCAGCAGCGCATCCTGCAAGCAGAGCTTGACACGGTGGAGGAAAACCTCGAAGTGCTACGGCAGCAGGGAAAGAACGTGTCGCGGGCGATGCTGAAAGGATTGGAGAAGCGCAAGCACAACCTTGAAGCGAAGCTGGAGAAGGTGGAACACGCCATAAAGTCACGCACGGACGACGTGGTGGATTTCAAGCAGATGGGCATCGACCACATCTTCATAGATGAGAGCCACCAGTTCAAGAATCTGACTTTCAACACGCGCCACGACCGTGTGGCGGGATTGGGGAACAGCGAGGGAAGCCAGAAGGCACTTAACATGCTCTTTGCCATACGCACCATACAGGAGCGCACAGGAAAAGACTTGGGTGCGACCTTCCTCTCCGGCACGACTATCAGCAACTCACTGACTGAATTGTACCTGCTGTTCAAGTACCTGCGCCCGAAGGAGCTGGAACGGCAGGACATAAGGTGTTTCGACGCTTGGGCGGCGATATTTGCCAAGAAGACGACGGATTTTGAATTTAACGTGACGAACAATGTGGTCCAGAAGGAGCGTTTCCGCTACTTCATCAAAGTGCCGGAGCTTGCCGCCTTCTATAATGAAATCACGGACTACCGCACGGCGGAGGATGTGGGCGTTGACCGTCCTGCCAAGAACGAGATACTGCACCATATACCGCCCACGCCGGAACAGGAGGACTTCATACAGAAACTGATGCAGTTCGCCAAGACGGGCGATGCCACCTTGTTGGGCAGGCTGCCGCTTTCGGAAACGGAAGAAAAGGCGAAGATGCTCATCGCCACGGACTATGCCCGGAAAATGGCACTCGACATGCGCATGATAGACCCGAATTACGAAGATCATCCCGACAACAAAGCGAGTCACTGTGCCAAGATGATCGCGGAGTATTATCAAAAATACGACGCCCAGAAAGGCACGCAGTTCGTTTTCTCTGATTTGGGGACATACCAGCCGGGCGACGGGTGGAACGTCTATTCGGAAATCAAGCGCAAACTGACGGAGGACTACGGTATACCGCCAAGCGAGGTGCGCTTCATTCAGGAGTGCAAGACCGACAAGGCGCGGAAGGCGGTGATAGACGCCATGAACGCCGGGACGGTGCGTGTGCTGTTCGGCTCTACCTCTATGCTCGGAACGGGTGTGAACGCCCAGAAACGGTGTGTGGCTATCCATCATCTCGATACGCCGTGGCGACCGTCCGACTTGCAACAGCGTGACGGACGCGGAGTTAGGGCAGGTAATGAGATTGCCAAACATTTCGCCGGGAACAACGTGGATGTAATCATCTACGCGGTGGAGAAGTCACTGGACAGCTACAAGTTCAACCTCCTGCACTGCAAGCAGACTTTCATAAGCCAGCTCAAAAGCGGTGCGATGGGTGCGCGTACCATCGACGAGGGGGCAATGGACGAAAAATCGGGCATGAATTTCTCGGAATACATGGCGTTGCTCTCCGGCAATACCGACCTGTTGGACAAGGCGAAACTGGAAAAGCGGATCGCATCGCTCGAAGGGGAACGCAAGTCGTTCAACAAGGGCAAGCGTGATTCGGAGTTCAAGCTGGAGTCAAAGACCGGCGAGTTGCGCAACAACACGGCTTTCATAGATGCCATGACGGAGGACTGGAACCGCTTCCTGTCGGTGGTGCAGACCGACAAGGAGGGCAACCGCCTTAATATAATAAAGGTGGACGGAGTGGATTCCGCCGATGAGAAGGTCATCGGAAAGCGTTTGCAGGAGATAGCCAAGAATGCCACGACCGGAGGGTTGTACACGCAGGTCGGTGAACTTTACGGTTTTCCGATAAAGGTGGTGAGCGAAAGGATACTCAAAGAGGGATTGGAGTTCACCGACAACCGCTTCGTGGTCGAGGGGAACTACAAGTACACCTACAACAACGGGCATCTGGCGATGGCTGACCCGTTGGCCGCCGCCCGCAACTTCCTCAACGCGATGGAGAGGATACCCTCCATCATCGACCAGTACAAGGCGAAGAACGAGGTGCTGGAGATGGAGATACCGCAGTTACAGGAGATAGCGGGTAAGGTGTGGAAGAAGGAGGACGAGCTGAAGCAGTTGAAGTCCGAACTTGCCGCCCTTGACCGAAAAATTCAGCTGGAGCTTGCGCCACCCACGCCCGAAGTCGCAGAAAAGGAGAATGAAGGGCAACAGCTCAAGCCGGAAGCGGAAGATGTGAGGAACAGGCAGGCGCAATATCCCGAAAATGCACCGCCGCAGATACGCAGTCCGGCGGATAGTATCGTTGCCAACCATGTCATAATCGGGCGTCCGGGACTGTATGCCAAGGAGGAAACCCGGTCCAAAGGATTGAAAATATAACCTTAGGAATTTTATCTGAAGTATTAATAAGGGCTATCCCAAAAGGTCTAAAAGTAAATTTTATCCTTTCTGCAAGTATCTATAGGATGGCAACTGCATTTTTTTCTTTTTGGGCAGCCCTTATTAAAATTTATTCTTATTTTAGGTTATATACATTCATGTCCATTTATGTAAAAAATTCCTGCTGACCTTGTTTATGTCTTGTCAGTCACCATTTGCAAAACCATATTTGACCCTCAAAGAGGCTGAATTTGATAAGTAACTTGCTACATACTCATAATAAGGAGCTAAATAGAACACGAATGGGAAATACACAAATGCTAAACTAAAGAAGATATTGGCCAAAATAAACGCTATACCGAGAGAGAAACTTGATTTTTCAACTTCCTAAAACGGTGTTGTTCAAACATTTCTACTTATTTGTACTTGCCAGTTGAACCTACGCTTCCCTAATAAAATGTCTATGGTAAAAAGTTAAAAAATCCTCCCACTTTTGTTAGATATATTTTTTTGTGTAATTTTGTAATCGTTATGCGGCAGTAATAATATACATATTAATACGAGTTAGTAATCCTGTAGTTCTCATATGCTACGAGGAGGTATTAAAAGGTGCGTTTCGACAATGCATCTACTGTAGTATATTATTGCTTAATCCAAATGAATATTATAAATTTAGGAATTCTTGCTCACATTGATGCAGGAAAAACTTCCGTAACCGAGAATCTGCTGTTTGCCAGTGGAGCAACGGAAAAGTGCGGCCGTGTGGATAATGGTGACACCATAACGGACTCTATGGATATAGAGAAACGTAGAGGAATTACTGTCCGGGCTTCTACGACATCTATTATCTGGAATGGAGTGAAATGCAATATCATTGACACTCCGGGACACATGGATTTTATTGCGGAAGTGGAGCGGACATTCAAAATGCTTGATGGAGCAGTCCTCATCTTATCCGCAAAGGAAGGCATACAAGCGCAGACAAAGTTGCTGTTCAGTACTTTACAAAAGCTGCAAATCCCGACAATTATATTTATCAATAAGATTGACCGTGCCGGTGTGAATTTGGAGCGTTTGTATATGGATATAAAAACAAATCTGTCGCAAGATGTCCTGTTTATGCAAACTGTTGTCGATGGATCGGTTTATCCGGTTTGCTCCCAAACATATATAAAGGAAGAATACAAAGAATTTGTATGCAACCATGACGACGATATATTAGAACGATATTTGGCGGATAGCGAAATTTCACCGGCTGATTATTGGAATACGATAATCGCTCTTGTGGCAAAAGCCAAAGTCTATCCGGTGCTACATGGATCAGCAATGTTCAATATCGGTATCAATGAGTTGTTGGACGCCATTTCTTCTTTTATACTTCCTCCGGCATCAGTCTCAAACAGACTTTCAGCTTATCTCTATAAGATAGAGCATGACCCCAAAGGGCATAAAAGAAGTTTTCTTAAAATAATTGACGGAAGTCTGAGACTTCGAGACGTTGTAAGAATCAACGATTCGGAAAAATTCATCAAGATTAAAAATCTAAAGACTATTTATCAGGGCAGAGAGATAAATGTTGATGAAGTGGGTGCCAATGATATCGCGATTGTAGAAGATATAGAAGATTTTCGAATCGGAGATTATTTAGGTGCTAAACCTTGTTTGATTCAAGGATTATCTCATCAGCATCCCGCTCTCAAATCCTCCGTCCGGCCAAATAAGCCCGAAGAGAGAAGCAAGGTGATATCCGCTCTGAATACATTGTGGATTGAAGACCCGTCTTTGTCCTTTTCCATAAACTCATATAGTGATGAATTGGAAATCTCGTTATATGGTTTGACCCAAAAGGAAATCATACAGACATTGCTGGAAGAACGATTTTCCGTAAAGGTCCATTTTGATGAGATCAAGACTATCTACAAAGAACGACCTATAAAAAAGGTCAATAAGATTATTCAGATCGAAGTACCACCCAACCCTTACTGGGCCACAATAGGGCTGACTCTTGAACCCTTACCGTTAGGGGCAGGGTTGCAAATCGAAAGTGACATCTCCTATGGTTATCTGAACCATTCTTTTCAAAATGCCGTTTTTGAAGGGATTCGTATGTCTTGCCAATCTGGTTTACATGGATGGGAAGTGACAGATCTGAAAGTAACTTTTACTCAAGCCGAGTATTATAGCCCGGTAAGTACACCTGCTGATTTCAGACAGCTGACCCCTTATGTCTTCAGGCTGGCTTTGCAACAGTCAGGTGTGGACATTCTCGAACCGATGCTCTGTTTTGAGTTGCAGATACCCCAAGTAGCGAGTTCCAAAGCTATTACAGATTTGCAAAAACTGATGTCTGAGATTGAAGACATCAGTTGTAATAATGAGTGGTGTCATATTAAAGGGAAAGTTCCATTAAATACAAGTAAAGACTATGCTTCAGAAGTAAGTTCATACACTAAGGGCTTAGGCATTTTTATGGTTAAGCCATGCGGGTATCAAATAACAAAAGGCGGTTATTCTGATAATATCCGCATGAACGAAAAAGATAAACTTTTATTCATGTTCCAAAAATCAATGTCATTAAAATAATGGAGCGGTCAGGAAATTTCTATAAGGCAATACGGTTGGGATATATACTTATCTCCATTCTTATCGGATGTATGGCATATAATAGCCTCTATGAATGGCAGGAGATAGAAGCATTAGAACTTGGCAATAAAAAAATAGACGAGCTCCGAAAAGAAATAAACAATATCAATATTCAAATGATAAAATTTTCTCTATTGGGTGAAACAATACTGGAATGGAACGATAAAGATATCGAGCATTACCATGCACGGCGTATGGCAATGGACAGTATGCTCTGCCGTTTCAAGGCCACCTATCCAGCAGAGCGCATCGATAGTGTGCGCAGTCTTTTAGAGGATAAGGAACGACAGATGTTCCAGATAGTCCGGTTAATGGATGAACAACAATCTATTAACAAGAAGATAGCCAATCAAATTCCGGTTATTGTACAGAAAAGTGTGCAGGAACAGTCCAAAAAGCCAAAACGAAAAGGTTTCTTAGGCATATTCGGCAAAAAAAAGGAAGTAACTCCAGCAGTATCAACCACTATCCTTCATTCGGTCAATAGAAACGTAATCAGCGAACAGAAAGTGCAGGATCGCCAATTGTCGGAACAAGCCGACAGCCTTGCAGCTCGTAATGCAGAACTTAACAGACAACTGCAAGAATTGATTTGCCAAATAGAAGAAAAGGTACAAACCGAACTGCAAAGCCGGGAAAACGAAATAGTTGCCATGCGTGAAAAGTCATTTATGCAAGTAGGCGGTTTAATGGGATTCGTTCTTCTATTGTTGTTAATTTCCTACATCATCATACATCGTGATGCAAAAAGCATTAAACAATACAAGCACAAGACAACTGATTTGATAAGGCAACTGGAACAATCCGTACAACGGAACGAGGCACTGATAACGTCAAGGAAGAAGGCGGTACATACTATCACCCATGAACTGCGCACACCGCTGACAGCAATAACAGGCTATGCCGGACTGATACGGAAAGAACAGTGTGAGGATAAGTCCGGGCAGTATATCCAAAACATACTGCAATCCTCCGACCGTATGCGGGATATGCTTAACACTTTGCTTGACTTCTTCCGCCTGGACAACGGCAAGGAACAGCCCCGTCTGTCACCCTGCCGGATTTCAGCAATCACGCACACACTTGAAACGGAGTTCATGCCTGTTGCCGTGAACAAAGGGCTGTCCTTGTCCGTGAAGACTGGACACGATGCCATTGTATTGACCGACAAAGAGCGAATAATACAAATCGGGAATAACCTGCTGTCAAACGCTGTCAAGTTCACAGAAGAAGGCGGTGTTTCTTTGATTACTGAATATGATAATGGAGTTCTGACACTGGTCGTTGAAGATACAGGTACAGGCATGACAGAAGAGGAACAGAAACAAGCGTTCGGTGCGTTTGAACGTCTATCAAATGCCGCCGCAAAGGAGGGTTTCGGGCTTGGGCTTGCCATAATGCGTAATATTGTGTCGATGCTTGGCGGAACAATCCGTTTAGACAGCAAGAAAGGGAAAGGCAGTCGTTTCACAGTTGAAATTTCTATGCAGGAAGCTGAAGAACAGCTTGGATATACAAGCAATACACCTGTTTATCATAACAATAAATTCCATGATGTTGTCGCCATTGACAATGATGAGGTATTACTTCTGATGCTGAAAGAGATGTATTCCCAAGAAGGAATACACTGCGACACTTGCACCGATGCTGCGGCACTGATGGAAATGATACGCCAGAAAGAATACAGCCTGTTGCTGACAGACTTGAATATGCCCGATATAAACGGTTTCGAATTGCTGGAACTGTTGCGTTCGTCCAACGTGGGCAATTCACCAACAATCCCGGTGGTTGTGGCAACCGCTTCGGGCAGTTGTAACAAAGGGGAACTATTGGCAAAAGGCTTTGCCGGATGCCTGTTCAAGCCGTTCTCCATATCGGAACTGATGGAGGTTTCCGACAGGTGTGCCATAAAAGCGACACCGGACGGGAAACCGGACTTTTCCGCCTTATTGTCCTATGGCAATGAAGCCGTCATGCTGGAAAAGTTGATAACTGAAACAGAAAAGGAAATGCAGGCGGTACGGGATGCAGCAAAAGAAAAAGACCTGCAAAAGCTGGATTCCCTGATCCACCACCTGCGCAGTTCGTGGGAGGTGCTCCGTGCCGACCAACCGCTGAATGTACTTTACGGATTGCTTCGTGGCGATGCTCTCCCGGATGGTGAAGCGTTAAGCCATGCCGTGACTGCCGTGCTGGATAAGGGAGTGGAAATAATACGGTTGGCAGAAGAGGAAAGGAGAAAATACGAAGATGAATAAGACAAAAATAATTGTGGTGGAAGACAACATCGTGTATTGCGAATATGTCTGCAATATGCTGTCACGGGAGGGCTACCGCAATATGAAGGCTTACCACCTCTCAACCGCGAAGAAACATCTGCAACAGGCAACAGATAATGATATCGTGGTTGCCGACCTGCGTCTGCCTGACGGCAGTGGCATAGACCTTTTGTGCTGGATGCGAAAGGAGGGAAAGATGCAGCCCTTCATCATTATGACCGACTACGCCGAAGTTAATACCGCCGTGGAAAGCATGAAACTCGGCTCGATAGACTATATTCCCAAACAGCTTGTGGAGGATAAACTTGTCCCCCTGATCCGTTCCATACTGAAAGAACGTCAGGCAGGACAACGCCGTATGCCTGTATTCGCCCGTGAAGGTTCCGCTTTTCAGAAAATCATGCACCGCATAAGGCTGGTAGCCGCCACCGACATGAGCGTGATGATATTTGGTGAGAACGGCACGGGCAAGGAGCATATTGCCCACCTGTTGCATGACAAGAGCAAACGTGCAGGCAAGCCATTTGTGGCGGTGGACTGCGGTTCACTCTCCAAAGAGCTTGCACCGTCGGCTTTCTTCGGACACGTCAAAGGTGCATTTACAGGTGCGGACAATGCCAAGAAAGGATATTTCCATGAGGCGGAAGGCGGCACGCTGTTTCTGGACGAGGTAGGAAACCTCGCGTTGGAAACCCAACAGATGTTGCTCCGTGCCATACAGGAGAGGCGGTATCGCCCGGTCGGAGACAAGGCAGACCGGAATTTCAATGTCCGCATCATCGCTGCTACCAATGAAGATTTGGAGGTATCGGTGAATGAAAAGCGTTTTCGGCAGGATCTTCTGTACCGCCTGCACGACTTCGGGATAACCGTTCCTCCGTTGCGTGACTGTCAAGAAGACATTATGCCGCTGGCAGAGTTCTTCCGTGATATGGCAAACAGAGAGCTGGAGTGTAGCGTGAGCGGGTTCAGTTCCGAAGCACGTAAAGCGTTGCTGACACACGCATGGCCGGGCAACGTGCGGGAACTTCGGCAGAAAGTTATGGGTGCTGTATTGCAGGCGCAGGAAGGTGTTGTCATGAAAGAGCATCTGGAACTTGCCGTGACGAAACCGACCTCTACTGTCAGCTTCGCCTTGCGCAATGACGCGGAGGATAAGGAGCGGATATTGCGTGCGTTGAAACAGGCAAACGGCAACCGGAGTGTCGCCGCAGAACTGCTCGGCATAGGCAGGACAACACTATACAGCAAACTTGAAGAGTATGGACTTAAATATAAATTCAAGCAATCATAGCCCGTAATTCACTGAATTTGGCTATCTTTGCATAACATTTGAGAAAAACGGCGATTGGCAGGAGCTTTTCGCCGCCAACATATAGGATAAGACCGCAAGGCGTTTCAAGCGAAAATCTGGTAAATTGGAACTACGGAGACGATTGCGTGATGCTTATGCTATGCTTACGCATAGCGTGCATTCACGTACTCTCCGTAAAGGCTTTACCAGAGCCATCGCTTGAAGGTAGTGTGAATTGCACGCTACTTTTTTGCCCTTGCCTAATGAAAGGTAACGATTATGGGTAAAGTTCAGATTCTCGCCGTACTGACGATGGACGGATGTCTTTCTTCAGAGTTATATGATAAAGCACATCAGGATTTGTGCCTTGACCGTTGCGGTCTTGATGAAATCAGGAAGAAAGCCTTTTACCGTGTGACACCGGACTATTCCATTTCAATGCTGCACGAATGGAGAAAAGACTGCACAAACATCCGTTACCTCGCGGAAGCCACACCGGACACGGCAGACTATATAAACGGACTGCTGCGGATGCACGCTGTGGATGAAATCATACTATACACCGTTCCTTTCATATCCGGAAGCGGACGACATTTTTTTAAGTCGGCTCTGCCAGAGCAACACTGGACGCTTTCCTCTTTGAAAAGCTATCCCAACGGTGTATGTCGCATTATCTATATCCTTGATAAAAAAGCAAGATAGCCAAAATGTGCGGCAAGCATACATTTCTATTTTCAGGAATAGAATAAATGTTCCGATTACAAACAATTTAAGTCGGAGATAATTTGTCCTTGTGAAAAAATACTGAATTTTATACCTCTGAAATCCAGCACTTTGTAAAATTGAGTGTTGGATTTTTTATTTTCTGCCGCGTTTTTTGCCAATTATATTCATGTGCGCACGCAGAAAACAAAGTGTAATTTTCAAAATTGACAGAACCATGAATTATTTCTTGCTGGCGGAAACCGACTTTTTCCGCCTGATAAACGAAGCCGGCGACTGCAATATGGAAACGGCATACACGGCTTTCGCCACCCAAGTGATCGAACTGTGCAACGGCGGCATGGACATGAACCTTACCGTCATCGCGCTTGCCTACATCGAAATCGAGTTGCAGCACCATCCCGTACGTAATCTGTCAGAAGAAAAAAGAGAGATTGCCGCCTACGTCAGCAAGGCTCTGTCTTTCGTAAGAAAGATGCAGAAATTCCTTGCCACGCCCCAAGTGCCACCACTAATATCCGCCAACAACGCAACAGAAACCACCGCCAGCCTTCTTCAATGGACGGGCAATGCCATCGACCTCGTGGAACTTATCTACGGCATAGACGTGATGGGCTGCATCAACAACGGCAATATGCCGCTCAAACAGCTCGCCCCACTTCTCTATAAGATATTCGGGGTTGATTCTAAAGACTGCTACCGCTTCTACACTGATATCAAACGCCGGAAGAACGAAAGCCGCACCTATTTCATTGACAGGATGCAGGAAAAACTGAACGAGAGAATGTTGCGTGATGAGGAGTTGGAGCGGATGAGAAAATAAAAAAATATCCATTACATATGAGAAGACAGGAATACTCGTATCCTGTCTTTTTATTTTCATTTAATTATATATTAATTAGCACAATATATGTGAGTTTTTCATTCCTATAAGGACAAATTTCAGAAACGTATGTCTGGTAAATTATTGAGTCATCATAGTATGAACATATATCATTACTAAAAACAATGAAACAACTTCCATAAGATTGTGGTTGTAAAAATCGCCATTTAATAGCCCGTTTTTTTTGTAAAATTCGCCAATTAAAAAAATATGATTATCTTTGCATTATATTTTATAAGGTATGGAAACAGTAAATAGAATACTTCAAGAGAAGATTACAGCACGAATCGCGCCCAATAAAGCAGTACTGATTTTTGGTGCTCGCCGTGTTGGTAAAACGGTAATGATGCGTAAAATTGTGGACAACTATTCAGGTAGGACGATGATGCTCAACGGCGAAGACTACGACACATTAGCACTATTGGAGAATCGCTCAATAGCCAATTATCGGCATTTATTGGATGGTATTGATTTGCTGGCTATTGATGAGGCACAGAACATACCACAAATCGGTAGTATTCTGAAGTTGATAGTTGATGAAATACCGGGAATAAGTGTCTTGGCAAGTGGTTCTTCGTCATTCGATTTGCTGAATAAGACTGGTGAACCGTTGGTCGGCCGCAGTACGCAATTTCTCCTTACACCATTCTCGCAACGGGAAATCGCACAGACGGAAACGGCACTTGAAACCCGCCAGAACCTCGAAGCGCGCTTGATTTACGGTTCCTATCCCGAAGTAGTAATGATGGAGAACTATGAACGTAAAACAGACTACCTACGTGATATTGTCGGTGCATACCTGCTTAAAGATATCTTAGCAATTGACGGCTTAAAAAATTCGAGCAAGATGCGCGATCTACTGCGATTGATAGCTTTTCAGTTGGGCAGCGAAGTTTCTTACGAAGAGTTAGGTAAACAACTCGGCATGAGCAAGACGACCGTTGAAAAATACCTCGACCTATTGGAAAAGGTCTTCGTTATCTATCGTCTGGGGGCTTATTCGCGTAACCTACGCAAGGAGGTTACAAAAGCTGGCAAGTGGTACTTCTACGACAACGGCATTCGCAATGCCATTATCGGGGCTTTCTCACCGCTGGCCATTCGGCAGGATGTCGGTGCGCTGTGGGAGAACTACATCATCGGAGAGCGGCGCAAAGCGAACTTCAATGAGGGACTGCACAGGGAGTTCTATTTCTGGCGCACCTACGACAAACAGGAAATCGACCTGATTGAGGAGAGTGCCGACAGTCTTACCGCCTTGGAGTTCAAGTGGGGAAATAAAATGCCGGCCGCACCGAAAGCCTTCCAAGAAGCCTATCCCTATGCCGAGTTTCATGTGGTAAATCGGGAGAATTATTTGGAGTTCGTATAATCAATAAATTACGTATATGGAAACAAAACTACAATCCAAACAGCAATATCCGCGGTTTATCCAAAATAAACCGTGTGGTATTGACAAATTCGATGGAGGTTCGCAAGAAAGGTTGGCAAAAACTATTGCTCGCCATTTTTGTCAGAATGATTCATTGGATGAGGAATGTACTTTACCTCGAATTATCGGCATCGAAGGTATTTGGGGATCTGGAAAATCCAACGTGGTTAAAATGTTGGAACGTGAATTATCAGACGACTATTACTTTTTTGAGTATGACGCATGGGGACATCAAGAGGACTTGCAACGCCGCTCTATATTGGAATTGCTTACAAGCAAACTTATTGATGATGGTATCCTATCTGGAAATGCAACAATAAAAGTCAAAGGTGGAGGTACGAAAACCGTATCATGGTCTGAAAAGCTGAAATATTTATTAGCCCGTAAAACGGAGACCGTAACCGAAAAATATCCCCTTATCAGTAATGGTATGGTTGCGGCATTTTTGGTTGCAGTTTTAACTCCGATATTTACATTTATTGCGTATGCAGTAAAACCTACACCCACAACATGGTGGTTTTCTTTATTGTCTATTATCATAGCTGCACTGCCAGTTCTTATTGCATTGTGCGTTTGGAAATGGGCATATAGCAAAGATCATAAATATGGATGGAGTTATATGTTAGCTATTTATCAAGATAAAGTCGAAAAGGACGTTTGCTATGAGACTTTGAGCGAAGACGAACCAACGGTTTACGAGTTCAAAACATGGATGCAAGACATTTCTGATTTTATCAAGGAAAAAGGACAACGTAAATTAGTCCTTGTTTTTGACAACATGGATCGTCTCCCCGCTGAAAAAGTAAAAGAATTATGGTCTTCTATCCATACGTTCTTCGCCGATAGCGGTTTTGAAAATGTTTGGGCTGTTATTCCTTTCGATGAAACACATTTAGCTTGTGCATTCGGAGATGAGACCGACGAACAAACGAAACAACTGACCAAGTATTTTATCAATAAAACTTTCCCTATTGTTTATCGTGTTGCTCCTCCTGTTATTACCGACTATCGAAGTATATTCAACAAACTGTTTGTTGAAGCATTTGGAGAAACAGAAAATGAAGCGAAAGAAACTATAAATCGGATATTCAGATTGGTAAATCCTAATGCCAATGTTAGGGAAATTATATCATATATCAATGAGATGGTCGCTCTTAAACAAGAGTGGTGTAACGAAATTTTGATGATAAACATAGCATTGTTCTGTTTGAAGAAGACGGATATTCTGGCAAATCCAGTAGAACAAATATTGTCCGGCGACTATCTGAATGGCATTCAAACAATAATTAACAATGATCTGCAAACACAACGCGAAATTGCAGCTTTGGTATATGGTGTCGATGTTGAAGATGCTCGACAAATTCCATTGAAAAAATATATTGAAGGCTGCATCAACGGAGAAGAAGACCACGACATAAATCAATATGCAGAGACTAATAAACAATTTGACACTGTATTAGAAGAAGTTATACAATGTATGGACAATGCGCTTATCGATAAGATTATACATTGTTTGCATAAATTAACTCGAAAGAGCGATGTTATTCTGCGTGTATGGCAAAGAATAGCACAATTGAAATTAAAAGAATCCATAGAGAAGCAGGTGTTCCCTGTCGAATACCAAGAACTGCTGTTGCATTTAGACACGGAAAGCCAAAACCATGTGATTGCTCAATTATATAAGAAGATAGTTCGGTTCAATGACTTCAATGGCGGCGACTATTTCAAAACGTTAGATGCAATAGACAGGTTTATTGCGCAAAATAAGTTGGCGTGCGATTTTACGTCATTGATTGAAGCAAAAACAGTCAAGCCAAATACATTTATCGATTATATTCAAGCTGCAAATGCAACAGATGCTGCCTATCGGGATAACGCGACAACTAAAGCATATAAATATTATCAAGTAGCAACAAATTCGGAGGCGCTCGATAATTATTTGGCAAACTTACTACCCGATAATTTCGACCATGCAGATATTGTAAAAACGTTAAAAGATAATTCTACCTATACGTTTCCAACGCTTTTGCAAGCGATCACGAATTGCATTGATGAACAGAATGTAAATAAAGATAATATAGGGGCTATATTTACAACCTATCGTTTATTGGCATCTGACGAAGAAAGACCTTTACCTGTAACGTTAGATTCAACCTACATAAATCAGTTGCATTCTGAATTAGAAACTGATGGCCGAAACATTAAAGAGTCTGGATATTACGATTTAGTCGCCATGCAATTGGCACATGGTCATTCCGTTTCCTTAATAGAGGGTGGAGATATAAAATATGTTGCAGAACTCATGGACTATTATGTGGATCATGGAGACTTATTAGTAAATAGTGTGGGATGGAATATACCGCTATTAAATGAAACACTACAATACATGGTAAATCATAAACTTGGCTATAAATTATTGCTCTCAGACATATTGCCCCAATTTGAAGATATTAAGAACAGAATAGGTGTAACGGATGAGGTATTTATCGAGCATTTAGCAGAGTGGAATACCGATTTGGATAAGTATATCACTAAGAACAATATTAAAGATGTAATTCCTGACGCATCTTTTTACGATTTGACCACTAAAATAAGCAATGTCCTGACCGATCATATCAATAAAATAGCGTTCGAAGCGTTGTCTGAAATAAGTGTTGATACATTATACGCCCAAAGAACAGCACATACATCATATTATTGGTTTGTCGCAATAAAACATTTACTGGCTAAAATCAAATCCTTGCCAGATAACTTGACTGAATTTGGCAAAAAGATTCTGATGGATATTGCTTCTGGAACTCAAAGTTTGAATCCTTTCCCTAATTGTTTCAAGAATATAGTTGAAAGATTGGATAAACGAAAAATTAAATCGACAGTTACCGATATAAGAAATGATTTCTGCATCGGTAAAAAGACTATCAATGCAATAAAGTTTCAATTTTTCGAAACATGGCTTAGATCGCATGGTAATTTGAAAAGTCAAGCTGGAGACGTTATTGATAAAATAGTGAAACCTGTAATTTCCGATGGGGCATGCCGTTCATTGATTCTGCAAAACAAAGATTTTTATATGGATTTAATAAATACAGCAGGGGATGATGCTTATGAATTGAAAAAGAGTCTCCGAAACCTCATACAAAAAGATTCAGATCCGCAATTGGTTAAATTTGTCAATTCGATAGATTCAGTACCTGAGGTTGAAACCGCGTAAGTATTTGTCTAACAAGTCCGAATTTTACGATTTTACCCGTCAGAACTGAAGTGCCCCCCAAAAAAATTGTATCCAACTTTTGGGGGTCACTTCAAACTTCGATAGGGATAATTTTCAATTTTGGGGACTTGTTAGACAGTCTCATTATCTGGTAGCAGTTTACACAGCACCGGATCGTTTTTGATACGCTCCAGTTCCTCCTGCACAATCTGCTTCACCTCTTCCTTGATGCGCCGGTAGTTCGCCTGCACCGTTTCCTTCATGCGGTCGTTGCCGTCCTCGTCCGTGAAGTTTGTAATGACGGGAATTTTCTTGTAGGCACTTTCTTCCCGTTTCACCTTTTCGGCATCCACCACAATCTCGCAATGAAAAATCTTCTGCTCGATACGCTCGTTGAAGTTGTCGGATACAGAACCGACAAACATTCCCTGCGTAAGCCCGGAAATCTTACTCGGTGGAATGAGCGCGTCCATCTGCGTGTTGATGGAGGTGGAAACATCCTGCCGGTTGATGGAGATGGACTGCCGTTTCTGCAACACCTTACCGAACCGCTCGGAGAGCGTCTTGGCTGTTTCCCCCACCACCTGACCGGAGAAAATATTGCCGACAGTGTTCATCACCACTTTCGCCTCTTTGTCCCCGTAGTCACGCACTAACTGGCTGAAATCCTGAAAGCCCAGACACACGGCAACCTTGTTGCTTCGGGCGGTAGCTATAAGATTGTCCAACCCTTTGAAGTATATTGTGGGCAACTCGTCGATGATGACCGATGACTTCAGCATCCCCTTCTTGTTGATGAGCTTCACGATACGGGAATTATACAGACCGAGTGCCGCACCGTAGATATTCTGACGGTCGGGATTGTTACCCACGCAGAGGATTTTCGGCTCTTCGGGATTGTTGATGTCCAGCGTAAACTCGCTGTCTGACATCACCCAGTAGAGCTGCGGTGAAATCATCCTCGAAAGCGGGATTTTTGCCGACGCTATCTGACCCATGAGCTGCTCCGCAGCCCCTCCAAGCCACGCATCCATGAACGGCGAAAGGTAGTTCTCCAGCTCCGGATAAGAGGTCAGTATCGGAAATATATCCTCGTAACGGCGGTTCAGAAACTCGATAGCATGGGGAAACGTGCAAAACTTCCCGTTCTGATAGATTTTGAGATACCAGATAATACTGGCAAACAGAATGATAGGTGACTCCACGAAGAAGTCGCCCTGCTTTTGCACCCACGTTTTATTGAGGTTGAGCATTATTGTGTAGGCACTCTCATAGGCATCCGTAATATCTTCCATAAAATCCGGGTGAATGGGATTGCACCGATGAGAGCGTCGCGGGTCGTCGAAGTTGATCACATAGAACTTCGGCTTTACCTTGTAGCCGTCCGGGTGGTTCAGCAAATGGTTGTAGGCAATAGTAGATAGGTCGGGATACTTGAAATCGTAGATGTATTGACTAAAGCCCTTTTCAATCTGTTGCTTGATAAAATTGTTTACCACGGCATAGGACTTGCCGCTGCCCGGCGTACCCAACACGATGGACGCACGGAAGGGATTAACTACATTGATCCAACCGTTGTTCCAGCGTTTCCTGTAATAGAAACGTGTCGGCAGATTGACCGAATACTCGCTTTCGATAAGCCTCGTTTCCTGCATGAAACTCTCGTTCTCGTTGTTGAAAACATCCTCCATCAAATTGTGTTTCAACAGACGGCTCATCCACAGACCTCCCATCAGCAGGCAGACATAGCCCGTTCCAATGGTAAGGACATATAGTCCCGTCACCGCTTCAAGCGGCAGCGGCAGGGGCAGCAACCACCAGTTCAGGAAAAACAGCACGAACCCGACGGCAAATGCTGTCCAGATTCTCCCCCAAGTGATTTTCTCACCCTTGACACCCTTCGTACCCAGACAGGACAAGGCAAGCAAAAGGACGGAAAACAGCTTCGTGTAGAGAATGGAATGGAACAGCCCCGCCGTGCGGTCGAAGTTCAGAAGGATTTTGTCCACCACGCCGATGTTCACGCCCCACAGCCGGATGGCTTCGTAGCAGAACCAGTACACGTTCATGACCACTAAAATGATACTCACGGCACGCAGAAAATCCATGATTTTCGCCAATGCCCTCAAATCGTCTTCTTGTTGTGACATACATTGATTTTTTAATTGTTGATACTCTGATTACATACCCAAGCCCTTGCGTTTTTTCTTCTTTTTGCGCTTCATCGCCCGGATGAAAGCCTCTTCCTCGGCATCTACCGCCGGACCTTCGGGAGTGAGCAAGCCCATACCGCCCGATATATCTTCACTGTCGTAGGCGGTCTGCCCGTGTGCCTTGTCCGCAGCATCCACAGGGATGGATAGCGGTATCGGCGGTTGTCCGGCGTATGGCAGGGTGAAGTGTTCCTGCAAGGCATTCGCCGAAAGCTCCTTGCCCATGCGCGAACCGTTCAGCACACTCCCCGTGCGGTGGTCGATGAAGGTAGCCCCGTAGATGCGCCCTTCCTCCGTGTAGCGCAGTACGGTGTCGATGCCCTTCTCTTTAAGTTGGGAAACAAACCTATCCTTGTCATAAGTGCCTTGCAGCACGGAAAGAACGGTACGTTTCGTCATGTCTGCCAGTTTCCTGTCCTTAATCTCCGATCTGGAACGTACAAACTTCTTCTGCATGGCTTCATAGCCTGCGGACTTCCCGAAGAGCGAGGACTTGAACGGGTTGCCCACCTTGTTGCCCCTGCCGTCCGTGACGGAATAGACCAGCCCGTGATATTCCCGTCCGCGCACGTTACCCCTCGCTTCCTCCACCGTCAGGTTATAGATGGAAAGGAGCGCACGGTATTCGCCCATCGTCTGGAAACGGTACTGCCCGTTCAGAGCTTTCACGGTGTTGCCTACCTGTTTCTTCACATCGCCTGCCGATGCGTCCACCTTGCTTAGCGGCGTGTCAAGACGGCGGTTCCTGCGCTCCGCATCGTGCAGCCCGTATTTCTTCTCCAGCTCACGGGTGATTTGTTTGCTACGATAGTAGTTGTTCTTGTCGCTGATACATTTCCCGTTATCGTCCACCCGCACCGTCACGATGTGCAGGTGGTGGCGGTCGATGTCCTCGTGCTTGAAAACAAGATAAGGCTGGTTGCCGAAACCGAGTTTTTCCAGATACTCGCGGGCTATATCCTGCAATTCCGCATCGGTCAACACATCCTCCGGATGTGGGTTGAGCGAAATATGCACCACCGGCTTCTCCACCTTCATCTGTGGCGGCATGAAGGTGAGAAAACCCTCCATCGCCTTGTTGATGTCCACCTTTCCCGAACCGTCATTGTAGATGCGGTTGGTCGTAAGCAACCGCCCCTGCGCCTCGTTAATCTTCTCCCCGTTATAGGCAATCGCGCCGTACAACGAGTTTCCTACACTGATTTTTGCGACCATTTCGCCTCCATTTCCCTTGAAAGTTCCA